>ENA-ORBV01002013-ORBV01002013.1-microbial-mat-metagenome-genome-assembly--contig:-NODE-2013-length-43851-cov-15.109791_pt1 | contig 43851 bp, 43 predicted proteins | sample MGYA00237777_ERZ505514 | MGnify/ENA primary metagenome ERZ505514 (study PRJEB26160, sample SAMN06269048) | microbial mat metagenome | isolation source: Oligotrophic lake microbial mat | place... | reverse complement strand
GCATACGAGATTCGCCTTAGTCTCGTGTTCTCGGAGATGTGTATAAGAGACAGCCGTAAGCCGGGCGCGCTGCCACCGGCGCCGGGCGCGGCGCATCGAAGCGGCCGGAGACCGGCACCTTGTTGCCACGCGCGTACATGCACTGCTTGTAGCTGAAGTCGTAGCGCTGCTGGACGTTGCGGGCCGAATGCGCACCCGTGCCCGAGCCGGCGAGCGCGCCGACCAAGAGGCCGGTGCCCGCGCCGACGCCCGCGCCGCCGTGTCCGCCGATCATCGCGCCGGCGAGCGCGCCGACCGCGGTGCCGACCACGGCGCTGCCGACCGCGTTGTTGACCGCGGCATCGTTGGCGCTGGTGCCGATCTGGGATTCAGCGTACTGGCGGCACTCCCAGTCGTTGGCCTTGAATTCATCGAAGCTCTTGCCCGTGCCGGGGAGCGCCATCACGCCCGGGCCATGCGGCACGGTCGCGCAAGCACCGAGGACGACCACCGCGAGCAGCGGCGAAAGCTTTAGGGTGTTGTTCATGGATGCTCAGCTCTGCGGTTGCGGCGTGACCTGTTGCCAGCCGGCCGCGCATTGTTGGACGTAGGGGTAGTACGCGCGCGATTCGGCGCAGTAGTACCACATGTTGTTCGAGGAGTGCGATGCAGACTCCTGGGGCGCGGGCTGGTACGACTGCGGCTGCTGGAACTGGGGTTGCTGATACTGCGGCTGGTTCAGCAGCACCGGCGGCTGGATCACTTCCGGCACATATTGCGGCCGCTCGATGTAGACGGGCGGGACCGGCGGCGTAACGTAGACGGGCGCGGCGAACACCGGCGGATAGTAGTACGAATGCGGGTGATAAAAGGGCGAATAGTACGGGCGGTGGTAAGGGCGGTAGAACGGATGCGCCGCGATCGGCGCGCCGAAGCCGAAACCGAAGCCGATGCTGACGCGCGGGCCGCCACGCCGGCCGTGCGCGAGCGCCGATTCGGTCGCGATCACGCCAATGAGCAGCGCCGTCAGCAGGATTGTGTACTTGGCGCGGCGCTTGGATTTGGTTTCCATGGTGTCCGGAGCTCGAATGGTTGCAATGAGGGTTTGCAATTGTTCAGGCCGTCACTCTACCGAGATTCCCCCATCGGCAGTCGGGGGTTTGGTAACAATGTGTTTCAAGGTGTTACGGACTTCACCCGGCTTTGAGCAGGAAGCCCCGTACAACCGCGATCTGATCTTCATGCATCAGCGTCGGCGCGTGCCCAACGCCGTCGATTTCGATTGTTTCAGCCTTCGGGCCGCGCGTTTTCATGGCCTCGCAGGTCTCTCGCGTGAGCAGGTCCGAAAGCGCGCCCCGCAGGACGAGCATGGGTGCCCGCACTGCATCATAAAGCGGCCATAACTCGAGGTCCCCCTGCGGCATGAGGTGCTTGAAGGGTTCGGCGAGCTTCGGGTCGTAGTGCATGCGGTAGCTGCCGTCGTCCTGCCTGCGCACCACGACCTCGGTGAGGAAGCGCCACTCCGCGTCCGTATGCGGGCCGAAGGTCGCGCTTACAGCGCGGATGTACTGGTCGGCCGCCTCGATGGAGGCAAACTGCGGCGCGATCCCGACATAGGTCGCGATGCGCTCGAGCGAAACTTTGGTGACCACGGGCCCCGCGTCGTTCAGCACCAGTTTGCGGATCGGCGTGTTCGGCTGCGCCGCGAGGCCCAGGCCGATCAGCCCGCCCATCGAGGTGCCGACCCAGTCGACCTTGTCGACATCGAGCCGCGCGATCAGCGTCACCATGTCCGCGACGTATTGCGGGATCTGGTAGGCCATCGGGTCGGCGAGCCAGTCCGACCGGCCGCGGCCGGCCACATCGGGACAGACGACGCGATAGCGGTCGGCCATCGCGCGGGCGAAGTTATCGAAGTCGCGCGCGCAGCGCGTGAGGCCGTGCACGCATACGAGCACGTTGCCGTTCGCGGCATCGCCCCATTCGAGATAGGCCATGCGGTGCAGGCCCTTGGGCGACAGGCATTGAACGTAGCGTTGCCTGGGTTCCATCGTCATGCGGGATCATCCGAAGAAAAAAAGGCCGGACGGGAGCCCTGCAAACGGGTCCCGTCCTGTGCCGACTGGCCGAATTTCATCCTTCGGTCAGGCCTCGTACTTGAACGACAGCGACAGGCGCGCGCGGAACGCGGTGATCTTGCCGCCCTCGATCTTGACGTCGAGCTTGGTGATCTCGGCGATGCGCAGGTCGCGCAGCGACTTCGACGCGGTCTTCACCGCGCTGCGCGCCGCGTCCTCCCACGATGTGCTGCTCGAGCCGATCACTTCGACGATCTTGTAGACGCCTTCTCCACTGTTTTTAGCCATGAGCGTTCCTCCTCCGGTTGTCGCGGCCTGGAGGGCGCCGCAAACCATTATAGGCGGGGGTCCCGCCAGTACCGGGGCCGCGCTGCGCGCTCGCCACGCGCCCGCACGCCTGCTCCATCGAGGTGCACCGTCACGGCGCCGTCCAGGTCGGTGCGCAGCACTTGCGCATTCGATTCCACGTACCTTGCGACCACGTCCGCCCGCGGATGGCCGAACCGGTTGCGGTATCCCACCGGAATCACCACGATTTGCGGCCGCACTGCGGCGATCAGGGCCGCGGTCGATGAAGTCCGGCTGCCGTGGTGCGGTGCAAGCATTGCGTTTGCGCGCAATTTTTCGCCGTCGCGCTGCACGAGCAGGGCCTCGGCCGTCTTCTCGATGTCGCCGGTCAGCAGCATCGTGCCGTGGGCGCTCGAAACGCGCAGTACGCAGGACAGATCATTGATGCGCAGGTCGCCGCGGGCGTAGTCCTCCGGCGCGGGATGAATCACTTCGAACTCGACGCCGTCCCAGCGCCACTTCTCGCCGCGCACGCACCTGCGGGGTTCGGTCGCCGCCTGCACGATCGGGTTGGCAGCCTCCAGCGAAGAAAGCAAGCGCCCCACCTTCGCATCGCGCAACACGGACAGCGCGCCGCCGCTGTGGTCGATGTCGTTATGCGACACGATCATTGCGTCGAGTTGCGTCGCGCCTACCGCGCGCAGGTAGGGCGCGATGATGCGCTCGCCGCTGTCGGAATCGGCATAGGCCGGCCCTGCATCGAACAGCAGCGCGTGATCGCTGGTGCGCACCAGCACCGAAAGCCCCTGCCCCACGTCGAGCGTCGTGATCCAGGCCTCGCCCGGCGCCGGGCGTGGCGGCGTTGCGAGCAGCGCGGGCAGGAACAGCACAAGCCCGATCCAGCGTGAAGCGATGCCGCGCGGCGCGAGCAGCCAGAGCACGCCCACGGTGGCGACGAGCACTGTCCACGCCGGCGGCACCGGCTGCTGCCAGAGCGCAAGCGGCAGCGAGTCGCACCACTCGAGGAATTTCATCAGCCAGCCGGTCAGCGCATCGGCCAGGTGCAGCAGCGCGTCGATCGGGAGGAAGGCGCAGGCCAGCGCAAGCGGCGTGATGATCGCGCTCACCGCGGGAATCGCGATCGCATTGGCCAGCGGCCCGACCAGCGAAACCTGCGAGAAGAGCAGCAACGCGGCCGGCGCGAGGCCCACCGTGATCGCCCACTGGATGCGGCCCCATTGCGCCAGCCACGATTCGGTCCCCGTCCATCCGTGCGCGACGTAGAAGATCAGCGCCACCGCGCCGAACGAGAGCCAGAACCCCGCCGAAAGCACCGCCCACGGATCGAGCAGCAGCACTGCGAGCAGCGCCAGAGCGAGAACGCGCGCGGGCGACGAGATGCGCCCGAACCACAACGCCGCGGCCACGGCCGCCACCATGAAGAACGTGCGCTGCGCCGGCACGCCGAAGCCGGCGAGCATCGTGTACGCAAGGGCGGCAAGCGCCGCGGCGACCGCGGCGGCCTTGCGCGCGGGCAGCATGAGCACGAGCCCCGGGCCGCGCCGCCATCCGAAAGAAACCAGCGCAGCCACCAGACCCGAGATCAGCGTCACATGCAGCCCGGAGATCGAAATGAGGTGCGAAACGCCTGTGCGGCTGAAGAGTCGCCAGTCGTCCGGGTCGATGGCGCGCTGGTCGCCGACCGCGAGCGCCACGAGCACGCCCGAGGTCGTCGATTCGCCCAGCACGGCAAGAAAGCGCGTGCGCACCGATTCGCGCACCTGCTCGATGCGATCCGAAAGCGAGTTGCGCATCCCCAGCTTGCGCTGCTCGCCGCGCTGCCTCACATAGCCGGTCGCGCCGATGCCGCGCTCCAGGAGCCACGCCTCGTAGTCGAAGCCGAAAGGGTTGACGCTGCCGTGCGGGCGCTTGAGCCTCACGGTGAAAAGCCACCGCTCACCCGGGTGCACGCCCGAGGGATCGTCGATCGAGGCGGCGGCTTCGTCTGCACTGGTCCACCCGCTGCGATACCAGGACAACATGACTTTTGCCGGCAACCCGGCGGACGTGCCAGGCGCGCCTTCGATCTCGAACTCGAAGCGCACGCTGCGCTCGCCGACGGCCGGGAGCCCGGCGACCACGCCCGAGACGACGAGGTCCTTGCCTTCGAGATCGGGCGAAAGCCGGTCTGCGATGCGCAGGTGCGCGAGGCCCGCCGCCCAGGCGAATCCGAGGCCGAAGGCCAGCAGCAAGAGTGCCGGCCCGCGCCAGCGCGCGCCACCGGCGAGCGGCACGAAAGCCGTTGCGGCCCACCACCAATGCGCGCCGGGCGCAAAGGAAGGCAGCAGCGCCTGCTGCTGCAGCCACCAGACGCCTAGCGAAAAAGCCACGATCCGTGCGGTCATGAACAGAGGGCGCGACCTCGCCCGCGTAGAATTCCCCGCCTAACTCAACGGTCCAGACCGCGTCGCGCTGACGCACTGATGGCCCATGCCCAGAAAATACTTCCGCCGTTTCCTCCCGACCCACGAATCGATCCGCGAGCACCGCTGGCTCGGGCGGTTCGGCGCGTTCCTGGGGCACCCGAACCTGTGGTACCTCAATCGCAATTCAGTGGCCGGCGGGGTGGCGATCGGGCTGTTCTCGGGGCTCATTCCGGGACCGCTGCAGATGCTCGGCGCCCTGCTCCTCGCGATCCCGCTGCGCGTGAACCTGCCCGTGGCGCTGCTGACCACGCTTTACACGAACCCCGTCACGATCCTGCCGTTGTATCTTCTCGCGTACGAGTACGGTGCGCTGCTGCTCGGGGAGTCGGGACGCGCGCATGCGGTGCAGGCGTTCGAGATGAACTGGCTGAACCTGGCCGAATCCATGCGCGCCCTGTCCGCGTGGGGCATCGCGCTCGGCAAGCCGCTTGCGGTGGGATTGCCGGCGCTTGCGTTCACGCTCGCGGGGTTGGGTTACTTCGTGGTGAAGCTGGCTTGGCGGCTGCAGGTGAGTTACGCGTGGCGCGCCAGGCGTAGAAAGCGCGCCGGCGGCTGAGTACGGGCCTGATCCAGGTCCAGCGCGCCCAATACTGCCAAAAAAAAGCCGCACCCCAGGCAGGGTGCGGCTTTCAGGTCAATATGCTGCCAAATGGCTAGCGCTTGAAGGCTGCCACGCCGGTCACGCCGGTGCCGCCCGTGCCGAAGCCCGCGCTGAACACCACGCCCGCGCCCTCGGCATTCGCGCCAGCGAAGAATCCGCCGAACGCGCCGGTGGGGGTCGGGGTCGATGTCGGGCTGCTGTTGCAGGGGCCCGTGCAGGTCACGGTGTTGAAACCCGCGGAGAAGCGCCCATTGAGCGTCGAGAACCCGGTCGCCGCGTTCATCTGGAAGGTGTTGCCGGCCGAAGGATTGGTCGCGTTCATCGCGAGGTTGAGCGAGCGCGCGACGAAGTCCGCGGTCAGGCTCGCGCTGTTGAGCGTGCCGGTGCCCTGCATGAAGCTGCCGATCAGGCTGAAGGTATGCGTCCCGAGCGAGGGCGGCAGCGTGTTCGGCGCCGTGCCGGTGATCCAGGGCTCGAACGCATTGGTGCCGGTGGTGAAGCTCACGTAGTTGGAGTCGGTGATCTGCGAGCCTGCGCCGGACCAGCGGCCCCACACGAGGTTGCCTGCGCTGGGGGCCGAGCCGTTAATCGTGTTGGTTGCCGAACCCACTGCGGAAAGGGGTCCTCCCACGCTCGGGCCCGCGCCGAGCAGCTTGCCTTGCGGGTCCACCTGCACGTTCCAGAAAGCGAACGAGCGCGAGTCCACGCCGCCGCCCTGGCGGGGCGTGGCGATCGCGGCGACGGCATTGTTCGGGGGGGTCGCGAGCGCCAGCGAAAGCGGGATCGCGAAGCTCTCGCTGCTGTCGACACCCGTGAGCTTCACGTTCGCTACGCTGCTGCCGATCGTGCCTTCCACGGTGATCGACGTCAGGAACCCCGGCGTGTTGCCCGGACCGCAATCGGAGCAGCGGAACGCGCCCTGGTTCTGCGGGAAATCGGCAAGCTTGAACGTGCCGCTGAAACTGACCTGCCCGTTGCTTACGGTGATCGGGAATCCCGAGGCGGAGGAAGGCGAGCCGACGTTGATGATGGTGCCGCCCGAGGAACGCAGGTTGGCCCCCAGCGCCGCCCGCTGCAGCGCGAGGTTCACCGCAAGCGTCACATCGCCGGCGACCACGCTGCCGCACGGCGGCACGCTGCACGTCACGGGGATGTTGAATGGGCCCTGCACGCGATAGAACACCGTGCCGCTGTTGGTCGGCTGCACCACGGAAGACGGGCCGGCGGTGGAAGCTTCGCTGGTCGACTGGAACACATTGGTCGTGAGGACCGCGGGCGTGGTCGTTGTGGTGATCGAGGCGGCGATGCCCGAGTCGCCGGTGCCCGCGCCGGAACCGGTCGGCGGCAGCACCACGGGGATCTCCGAACCCGCCGAAGCGGCCTGCGTGGATTGCGCGGCCTGCTGCGAGGGCGTGCCGGCCTGCGCAGGCGCGCCTGCCGGGCGCTGGTTGCGCGTGCGGCCTTCGAGCGTGTCGCGCAGGAATCCCGGCGGCGCGATGAGCTGCGTCGGCGCGGCGCTGACGCTCGCGACCGTGAAGAACTGGTCGGAGCCGAACACGGTCTCGCCGGCCTGGTTGGTCACCGAGATGCGGCCGTCGGTGACGCCGCCATAGGTGCCGTTCGGCGCAAGCGAGCCGTCCGGGTTGCGGCAGCTGTTGTCGCAGGACACCAGGCTGAAGTGCGTGCCGCGGATGCCGATGGTCGCCGTCTCGGTGCGCATGCCGTAGTTGTCCTGGCGCAGCTTGCCGATGGCGCCAGTGACCGTGCGTACGCCACCAGCCACCAGGTTGTAGAACGCGCGCTGTTCCTGCGGCGGCTTGCCCGCGAAGGCGTATTCGCTCAGGCGGAAGGTCGTGCCCGGGCGCAGCGCGATGATCGAATCGTCGGTGAGGCGCAGCTGCGTGTTGGATTGCGCGCCGACCTGGATCGTGTCGCCGGTGCGCACTTCGGTCCCGCGCTGGGCGACGATGCGCTCGGCGCCGCGGACCACGGCCACGTCGCCGACGGCCACCAGCACGCGGCCGGCGGATTCCTGCGCGGCTGCAAGCGAAGGCAGCAGCGCGGCGCCTGCGACGAGGAGCGCGGTGCCGAGATTGACGATGCGACTACTTGAATTCATAGCGGACCTTGAAAGCGATGGTTTCACGCGGGAACGCGAAGAGCTCCACGTTCGACTTGTTCTTGGCAAGCAGGGCTTCGGCGCGCAGCGACACATTGCGCGAAAAGAGGTAGCTGACCGCGGCGTCGATGGCCTCGTAGCGGTCCTCGCGCGTGACGCCGAGGATCGCGTCGGCGGCCTGGTACTTGCTGTGCTGGTAGGAGTAGCCGACCGACACGCCCCATTTCGCCGCGGGCGTGAAGTTCACGCCGGCGCGCCCGCCGTACAGATTGCGGCCGAGGTCGTTGCGCGTCGAATCGAGGGTGTCTTCCTGGCCGGCGTTTAGCGACACCGTCAGCGTCGGCTGCCACGCATGCGGGAAGAGCCGGCGGTAGCCGGCGGTCAGGCCGCTGAAATCGGAGTTGCGCGCGCTGTTGGCGCCGGTGTAGGTGAGGCGCGCGTACTGGGCGCCGACGCTCACCGACTGGATCTTGTCCACCTGGTGCTGCCACTCGAGCGAGCCGCCGACCGAGTGGCGGTGGCGGTCGCCGCCCAGGGTGATCAGGCCGTCGTTCAGGCCTAGGCGAAACAGGTTCTTCTCGCGCAGCGCCGAGATGCCGCCGCTGAGGGCGTAGTTGCCGAGGTCGAAGACGCTGTTGGCTTCCTTGACGTTGGACTTGAGCTCGCCGAACGCATTGCCGAAGAGCGCCACGCCCGGGGCGATCGGGTGGCTGATGTAGCCGCCGGCGCCAAGCGTGGTGTAGGTGTCCGAGATCTTGGTGCCGCCGGGGCCGACGACGACCGGGCCGAGGTTCTGCAGCGAGATGTTGGCGCTGGCCACGCCGCTGTTGACGTTGCTGTCGTGGCCGATGCCCGCCTCGATATAGAGGCCGGTGCTGGTGGTGTAGCGCGTTTCGCGCAGGCGGATCGCGTCCAGGTACCGGTCGATGGTGCCGACCACGGCGGGAGGCGGGGTGAGCTTGCGCAGCGACTCGAATTCCTCGCGGGCGCGGGCGTCCTCGTTCAGCGCAAAGTAGCCGCGCGCGAGCTGCAGGCGCGCCGAGACGTTGTCCGGGAACTGGAGGATGTAGCGCTCGAGGGCGAGGACGCCCTCGCCCGCATGGCCGGCCTCGATGGCCGCGACGCCGAAGAAGAAGTCGAATGTGGGGTCGCCGAGGGCTTCGGGGAATTGCTTGCCGAGCGCGTAGGCCTCGGCGGGCTTGCCCGCCTCCATGAGCGCCTTGACTTCATCCGGCGGGGCTGCAAGCAGCGTGAGCGGCAGGCTTGCGAGCAGGCCGGCGAGCGGCCGGCGCAAAATGCGTAGCACATCGAGTTTCAAGCGATCCATCCCTGGTCTTGTAATTTTGAATCACGCGGATTAGACCAAAAAAGGACGCGGGTGTGCACGGCAATAATGCCGTAGACAAGATTTATTTTTTGTAACAGGCGCGCACGCCTGAAAAATCAGAGCCGCGATTCCTGGTAGTCGAGCTCTTCTTCGAGGTGGTGGAGCACATCGTCGCTGATGTGGTTCTCCTGCCAGGCCTTGATGAGCGATGCGCGCTCGGCCTTGATGGCGGCCAGCCTGAGCCTGCGCGCCTGTTCGGCATCCGCGGCTTCGGGCGAGTCGCCCTCGGCAAGCGCGAGGCGCTCGGCGAATTCCGCGCGCACGCGCGCGACCACATCGGGCGAGACGTTGTCCTGGGCCGCGAGCTTCTCCACCGCGCTGATCGCCGCGTGCCCCATGTCCGTGCGCGCGTGGCGCTCTTCTTCGGCAATGCTTTCGTCGGAGGTGAGCTTGAGCCGCAGGATCAGCGGCGCGAGCGAGAGCCCCTGCCCGACCAGCGTCACCAGGATCACCACGAAGGTGAGGAACACGATGAGGTCGCGGTGCGGGAAGGGCGCCCCGCTCTGGATGGTGACCGGCAACGCGAGCGCGGCGGCCAGCGACACGATGCCGCGCATGCCGCACCACGCCTCGATGAAGAGCTCGCGGTTCGGCGGCGCCGCCTCGCGCCTGGCCAGGCCCGGGATGACCCAGCGCGGGATGAACGTCGCTGGGAACACCCACAGGATGCGCACCAGGATCGCAACGGCGCTCACGGTGAGCGACCACACCGTAAGCTGCCAAACCGTGTAGCCGGAGAGCCGGTCGGTGATGACGGACAGCTGCATGCCGATCAGCATGAAGATCAGGCTGTTCAGCAGGAACACGAGGATGTTCCAGACGGACCGCGCGAGGATGCGCATCTCGGCCGACACGATCTTGGGCGAGAAGCGGCCGCGAAAGAGCCCCGCCGCGACCACCGCCAGCACGCCGGAGGTGTGGATCGATTCGGCGAGGATGTAGGCCACGTACGGCACGGCCATCGACATCAGCACTTCGATGAACGCGTCGCCAAGGTAGGGATGCAGCCGGACGAACACCCATGCGACCGCCATGCCGATCACGATGCCGCCGAGCGCCACGATGCCGAACTGGACCGTCGCGTCGGTCAGCGAGAACACGCCGGTGAGCACCGCGGCGACCGCGAACTTGTAGATCACGAGGCCCGAGGCGTCGTTTACGAGGCTCTCGCCTTCGAGCACAGTGACGATCCGGCGCGGCATGTTGAGGCGCGAAAGGATCGCCGTGGCCGCCACCGCGTCCGGCGGCGAGACGATCGCGCCAAAAGCAAAAGCCGCCGCCCACGGGATGTCCGGCACGAGGTACTTGAGCGTCGCGCCCACCGCCAGGGTGGTCACGATCACCAGGCCGATCGAGAGCATGCCGATCGGCCGGATGTTGGCCTTGAAGTCGCGCCAGGAGGTCAGCAGGGCCGCCTGGTAGAGGATCGGCGGGAGCACCAGCACGAGCAGGAAGGTCGGATCGAACTCGAGCTGCGGCAGGCCGGGCACGAAGCCGACCGCCGCGCCGCCGATGACCAGCGCGATCGGGTAAGGCACGGCGATGCGGCGCGCGAACCAGCCCAGGCCGACCGAGCACAGCAGGAGAAACACGAGAACGGACAGAGATTGCATTGCAGCCCCCCGGCTACATCAGAGTCCTGCCGGTAACAGAGTACCGTCCTCCAGGCGCAGGATGCGCTCGGCTTTCGCCGCCAGGGCGAGGTCGTGCGTGACGATGATGAAGCTCGTCGCATGCGATTCGGAGAGCTTCACCATGGTCTCGAACACCGCGTCCGACGTGTGCGTGTCGAGGTTGCCCGTGGGCTCGTCGGCCAGCACGCAGGCGGGGCGAGTGACCAGCGCCCGCGCGAAGGCCGCGCGCTGGCGCTCGCCGCCGGACAACTCGCCCGGCAGGTGCTCGAGCCTCGACCCCAGGCCGACTTCCTCCAGCACCTCGCGCGCCTGTTTGAGCGCAGCCGAGCGCTCGACGCGGCGGATCAGGAGCGGCATCGCCACGTTCTCGAGCGCGGTGAATTCCATGAGCAGGTGGTGGAACTGGTAGATGAACCCCAGCGTTTCGTTCCTGAAGCGTCCGCGCTCGGCTTCGCCAAGCGAGGAGAGGTCCTTGCCGCGCACGCGCACTTCGCCCGCGGAAGGCACGTCCAGCCCCCCAAGCAGGTGCAGCAGCGTGCTCTTGCCCGAACCCGATTTCCCGACGATGGCTACACGCTCGCCTGCGCGAACGTCGAAATCGACGTTCGAGAGCACCGTGACATTTAGCGGGCCTGAGGCATACGTCTTCGCGAGGCCCCGGCAGGAGAGCACCGTCCCGGCCTGCGTGGCCTGCACGGCTGCGCCGTTACTCATAGCGCAGCGCCTCTGCCGGGTTCACGCGCGAGGCGCGCCAGCTCGGGTAGATCGTGGCGAACAGCGAGATCAGCAGCGAGACGACGCCGATCACGATGACGTCCGGCCACTGCACGTCCGAGGGCAGGTCGCTGATGTAATAGATGTCCTTGGACAGGAACTGGACGCTGAACACCTTCTCCAGCGCCGGCACCACGACATCGATATTGAGGGCGAGCAGCACGCCGAAGGCCACGCCCATGAACGTGCCGATGACCCCGATCAGCACGCCCTGCACGACGAAGATCTGCAGGATGCTCATGGGCGAGGCCCCCAGCGTGCGCAGGATCGCGATGTCGGCTTGCTTGTCGGTCACCGCCATGACGAGGGTCGAGACGATGTTGAACGCGGCCACCGCGACGATCAGGAGCAGGATGACGAACATCACGCGCTTCTCGATCTCCACGGCGCGAAAGAAGTTGGCGTGGCTCTTGGTCCAGTCGGTGCCGATCGTCTGGGCGTCGAGCTTGGCCATGACCTCGCGCGTTACGGTGCGCGCCGCAAAAAGGTCGTCCAGCTTGAGCCGCACGCCGGTCACGTTGTCGCCGAGCTGGAAGAGCTTCTGCGCGTCCTCGATGTGGATGAGCGCAAGGCCCGAGTCGTATTCGAACATGCCGACATCGAAGATCCCGACCACGGTGAACTGCTTGAGCCGCGGCACCACCCCGGCCGGTGTCACCTGCCCCTGCGGCGCGATGATGACGATCTTCTCGCCGTTGAGCACGCCCAGGGCCCGCGCGAGTTCCGAACCGAGCACGATGCCGAACTCGCCGCCCTTGAGCGCATCCAGCCGCCCGGCCCGCATGTGCGCGCCGATGTCGGCCACCTTGTCTTCCATTTCCGGGATCACGCCGCGCACGATCGCGCCGCGCACGGTCTGGCCGGAGGAGAGCAGGCCCTGCGCATTGACGAAAGGCGCGCTGCCGACCACGCGCGGATGCTGGGCCGCGATCTTCGCCACCGCGGGCCAGTCGGCCAGCTTGTTGTTCACGCCCGAGATCTGCACGTGCGAGGCCACGCCCAGGATGCGCTCGCGCAATTCCTTCTGGAACCCGTTCATGACCGACAGCACGACAATCAGCGCCATGACGCCCAGCCCGATGCCGGCCATCGAGATGAGCGAGATGAAGGAGATGAAGTGATTGCGGCGCTTTGCGCGCGTATAGCGCAGGCCGACCAGCAGTTCGTAGCGCAATGCGTCTGTCCCGGGGGATGCCTGCGCGGAAGAGGCCCGCGAGGCTCGGGCGAGGATACTACAATCGCGCATGCCCCCGGCATCCCGCCACCGGCCAGTTTCGGGGAAACGCAATGAAAGCTGCGCTTCGCGTGCTTAACGAACTCGAGGCCGAAGGCTGTCTCGGCCGATATGCGATCGGCGGCGCAATGGGCGCGATGTTCTACGCCGAACCCGTGACGACGTATGACCTCGACATCTTCGCAGTGTTGCCTCAAGCCGGGACTGGGCTGCTCACGCTCCAACCGCTCTACGAGGCTTTACGCCTGCGAGGCTACGAGCCGGGTGAATACGTCATGATCGAAGGCATCCCCGTGCAATTTCTGCCAGCGTACAATCCGCTGCTGGAAGAAGCGCTTGAGCAGGCGCGGCCAGAGTCTCTGGAAGGCGTGCAAACGCGAATTCTGCAAATGGAGCACTTGATCGCAATCGCGATCCAGACCAACCGCCCGAAAGACCACTTGCGCGTGCGGATCCTGTTGCAGGAAGGCAATCCGGATCTGGCGCTGGTGAGCGAGATCTGCAACAGACACGGCCTGACCCCGCCAGTATCCGAGAAAGGTGAAGGATTATGGACACCGCCGAAAACCTGATGCGCTCCGCGCTCGCCCAAAAGGAGCGCCGCCGCAGACAGCTCGCCGCGCTGCCTTACGCCGAAAAGATCCGAATCCTGTTGCGCATGCAACGCATGGCCGATGCGGCCGGCAGGACTCGCGGCGCGGCGCCGCGCGCATGGCAGATCGACGAACAATCGCTGATGCCCCTGCCGCGTATTCGCAAGGATAGGTAGGGCTTGTGCCGGCAGCCTGAAGTTCGCTGATCGAAATCGAACCTACTGACGCCTCCCTGCTCGCAACGCTCGTGCGCGGCCAGCGCACGGCCGCGCTCGGCACGCTGCGGCAGGGCGCTCCGCTCGTGTCGATGGTGCTTTACCTGCCCGCGCCCGACTTTTCCGCTTTCCACCTGCATGTGAGCCGCCTCGCCTGGCACACGCAAGACATGCTCGGCGACCCGCGCGTTTCGCTTTCGGTCGCGGCGATCGACGAGGGCACGCGCAATCCGCAGACGCTCGAGCGCGTGAGCCTGCGCGGCGAGGCCACCGCCCTTCCCAATGGCACCGCCGAACACGCAGCGCTGAAAGAAGCCTGGCTGGAACGCTACCCGGAATCGGAGATCAACTTCGAGCTCGCGGACTTCGCCTTCTTCCGCCTCGTGCCGCGCGATGCCCGGTTCGTCGCGGGCTTCGGGCGCATCCACAACCTCTCTGCGGCGGCGCTGTCGGCCGCGGCCGATGGCAACAAATAGGCTGGAGCGCCGCTCCCCAAGCGGACTTCGGCCTGAAATTGGCAGCATTCGTCGGCTGATCCACGGGGCCGATTTCACCAGCGCCCCGCGCCCGCGCACGGCGATCACCTGCGCGACCAGGACTTCGGGCTGCCCGCGCATCTCGACCCGCTGGAAGGCTGGATCGCGACCGTCACGCCGTAGTCAAATATTCCCGCCAGGCGGATGTGCATCGCACTCAAAGCGTTGGGGTATCGCATCATGTGCGCGGCAGGGGGATACAACTTGTTTCCAAATTTACATCCCCTTGCTGGTGTCATTGAGGCAGTTGGTGGCATATAGCAGAGACCATTTCAAGGGATAACTGATGAAAACGTTTCTTTCCGGTGCGATCCTTGGGTTGACGAGCGTACTCGTCTTCGTGTCCACCGCACATGGCCAGTCCACCGAGAACCACACCGACGTGCCCAATCTGGGACGGACCCAATACCTCCCCCCTTCGGCTTACACGCAGGGAGTTCCGGGTACCGGAAACACGGCCCAAGATCGTACGCGGGAGCAGCAAATTCGCGACCAGCAGGCGCGCGACGTTGAAATTCGCGATCGGCAAGCGCGTGAGGGCCGCGAGCGTGAGCGTCAGGCGCGCGAGCAGCAGGGGCGCGATCAGCAATCCCGCCAAACTCGCGACCACGACAGGCATGCACATGACGGGCAGTGGCGCGAATCCCGTGGACGCGACGACTATTGGCGTGGGCAGAGATGGCGGGAACAGCAAGCGACAGAGCAGCATTTGGCCCAGCAACAGTGGATCGAACAGCAGTGGCTCGAGCAACAGTGGCGCGAGGAGCAACTGAGAGAAATGCAATGGCGCGAACAGCAAATTCGACGTTGGTAGGCAGGACTTCGGGCTGCCCGCGCATCTCGACCCGCTGGAAGGCTGGATCGCCACCGTCCCGCCGTAGAATGCGGCCCCATGAATTTCCTCAAAGGGCTGGCCTTCGGTTTCCTGCTCGCGGCGACCGTCGGCCCGCTGTGGATCCTCTGCTTTCGCCGCACGCTCGCGCACGGCCGCCTGTTCGGCTTCGTTTCCGGCATGGGCGTGGCGACGGCCGACACGATCTACGGGTTCGTCGCCGCGTTCGGGCTCACCGTGGTGTCGAATTTCCTCATCGCGCAAAAGTTCTGGCTGGGCGCGATCGGCGGCGTGTTCCTCTGTTGGCTCGGCGTGAAAACGCTGCTGTCGCGACCGGGCGAGCGCGCGGCTGAAGCGCCCGCGAGCAGCCTTGCGCTCGCCTACACCTCGACGCTCGGTCTCACGCTCACCAACCCGGCGACGATCCTCGCCTTCGTCGCGATCTTCGCCGGACTCGGCCTGGCCTCGAGCGGCAGCTATGCCGAAGCCTCGATGGTGGTGCTCGGCGTGACGCTCGGCTCCGCGATCTGGTGGGTCATGCTCGCGCTCGGCGCGGGATGGCTGCGCGAGCGCAGCACCCCGAACCTGCTGCGCACGATCAACATTGTCGCGGGCGTTTCCATCCTCACCTTCGGCGTTGTCCAGCTCGTGGCCCTCGCGGTATAGTCGGCACTGGACGTATATCCACCCCCTCACCGTCTCACTGCGGAACTTTCGATGAAGCCTTTGCGTGTTTTCAATTTCGTTGCGGCGCTGGTTCTTGCATTCGGCACGTTTACCGCCGTAGCCCAGACCTACCCGAACAAGACGGTGAAGATGCTCGTGCCCTTCCCGCCCGCGGGCGCGACCGATGCGGTGGCGCGTTTCGTCGCGCTGAAGCTGGCCGAACGCTGGGGCCATTCGGTGGTCGTCGAGAACCGTCCCGGCGCCGGCGGCAGCATCGGCTCGGACCTCGCGGCCAAGAGCGCACCGGACGGCTACACACTGCTCATGGCGACGACGAGCACGCACTCGATCGGCCCGACCCTTTCGAAGCTGCCCTACGACCCGATCAAGGATTTCACGCCGATCATCCACGTGGCCGACGTGCCGAACGTGCTGCTGGTGAGCCCGACGCTTCCGGTCAAGACCCTCAAGGAACTGGTCGCCTACGCCAAGGCGCGGCCCGGCCAGCTCAACTACGGCTCGAGCGGCCCGGGCACGATCGTCCACCTCAACGCGGAGCTCTTCAAGCTCATCGCGGGCGTCGACCTCCAGCACGTGCCGTACAAGGGCACCGCGCTCGCGATTCCCGACCTCGCCAACGGCCAGATCGCGATGCTCTTCGACAGCCTCGCGAGCGCGATGCCGCACATCAAGTCCAACCGCGGGCGCCCGATCGCGGTCAATGCGAGCAAGCGATCGGCGCTGCTGCCCGAAATCCCCACGCTCGCGGAAGCGGGCATGCCCGAGTTCAACACCAACACCTGGTTCGGCCTCTTCGCGCCGGCCGGCCTTTCGAAAGACCTGACCGCAAAAATCCATGACGACGTGGCCGCGGCGCTGCAGTCTCCCGACCTGCGCGAGCGCTTCGCGTCCGTGGGTGCCGAGGCCGTCGGCGGCACCTCCGAGCAGTTCACCGCGCGGATCCTCTCGGACACCAACCGGTGGGCGCAGGTCATCAGGACGGCCAAGGTCAAGATCGAATAGCGTGAGACTGCACGGTGCCCTCCTCGACGCGCCGCTCGCCATCGTCGACCTCGAGACGACCGGCGCGCACCCGGACGAGAGCAGGATCACCGAGATCGCGGTGATCGAAGTCGAGGGCGGCGAAATCCGCTCCGAGTGGAACACGCTGGTGAATCCCGGCATCCCGATCCCCCTGGGCATCCAGGCGCTGACGGGGATTACCAACGCGATGGTCGCGAACGCGCCGACCTTCCGCGAGCTGGCCGACGGTCTCTTCGAGCGCCTGCAGGGACGCATCGTGGTCGCCCACAACGCGCGCTTCGACTACGGTTTCCTCAAGCGCGAGTTCGAGCGGCAGGGCCTCGCCTACAGCGCGCGCACGCTCTGCACCGTACGCCTGTCGAGGAAGCTCTACCCTGAGCACCTGCGGCACAACCTCGATGCGCTGATCGACAGGCACCAGATCGCCTGCACTGCGCGCCACCGGGCGCTGGGCGACGCGCGGGTGCTGTGGGCGTTCCTCGCGCTCGCCGAGCGCGAGCGCGGCTGGGATGCGCTGGTCGAAGCCGCCAAAAGCATCGCGAAGCAGCCGTCGCTGCCGCCGGCCATCGACCGCGCCGCAATCTACGAGATCCCGGACACGCCCGGCGTCTATGTCTTCTACGCCGACAACGGCGCGCCGCTCTACGTGGGCAAGAGCATCGCGATGCGCACGCGCGTGATGGCGCACTTCTCCGAGGGCGTGCGCTCGGCCCGTGAAGCCGAGCTGGCGCAGAAGGTGCGCACGATCGAATCCGTGCGCACCTGCGGCGAGCTCGGCGCGCTGCTGAAGGAAGCCGAGCTGGTGAAGGACCTGCTGCCCGCCTACAACCGCAAGCTGCGCCGCGCGGGCGGCCTGTTCACGTTCGTGTTCGCGCCGCACGAGGCGCCGCATCGCGCGTTGCGCCTCGCGGGCGGCGAGGAGCTCGAAGCGGACAACCTGCCTTTCATGCATGGCCTCTTTCGCACCAAGCGCGCGGCGCTGGCCGCGTTGCGCGGATTGGCCGATGCGCACGGGCTGTGCCTGCAGACGCTCGGCCACGAGAAATCACCGCGCAGCGGCGCGTGCTTCCGCCACCAGGTCGAGCGCTGCGCCGGTGTTTGCGCCGGCAAGGAAGGCCTCGCTTCGCATCACGCGCGCGTTGCGGCGGCGCTCGCCAGGATGAAGCTGCCCGCGTGGCCCTATCGCGGACCCGTGGGGCTCGTCGAAAACGACGAAGCGCGCGAAGCAACCGAGATGCACGTGGTGCACAACTGGTGCTTCCTCGGCACCGCCCGCTCGGACGACGAGCTGGCCTCGATGCTCGAAGGCCCGCCGCGCGGGCGCTTCGACCACGATCATTACGGGCTGCTCACCAGGTTCCTCAATGGCCGGGCTCGCATCAAGGTCGTCGAGCTGCCCGGGTTCACCCGCGGCGAATCGCTTGGACAGCTGTGCACTGTGAACTGATCGTTCCGGGGTTGCTGCCGGCCGCAAGCGAGGACATTGCATACGCCATCGGTGACCTTCGGTTACCCGCTCTCGAATCGCTGTTGGCCCGCTCGCGCCGCACGACCGAGGAGTCGATGTCGCTCGAGCGATGGCTCGCGAACAAGTTCGATGAATATGACGCGGACGAGATCCCGGCCGGCGCACTGAGCGTGGCCGCGCTCGGCGGCGAGGCCGGCGATGCGACATGGATGCGCGCCGACCCCGCGCACCTGCGGCTCAACCGCGATCAGCTCGTGCTCGTGCCTGCGATTGCATTCGGGCTGCAGGCCGCGGAGGCCGAGTTGCTCGCGGAGACGCTCAACAAGCATTTCACCGGCCAGCTTGCTTTCTTCCCCTTGAGCGCGGAACGCTGGTGCGTTCGGCTCGACGATCTCGCCGCAAAGGGCCTGCGCACCGAGACGCCGACCGAAGTCGCCGGCAAGGACATCAACCGCCACCTGCCCTCGGGCGAAGGGTCCAAGCGCTGGCATGCGCTGTTGAACGAGATCCAGATGGTGCTGCACGAGCATCCGGTCAACGAGGCGCGCGAAACGCGCGGCGAACCGGTGGTGAACAGCGTGTGGCTCTGGGGCGCCGGGCGGCTGCCCAAAGATGCGGCCGCGGCGTTCCAGTCGGTGACCGGCGACGATCCCGTTGCGCGGGGCTACGCGAAAGCGGCCGGCCTGCGGCATCGCGAACTGCCCGCAAACGCGGACACCTTGCTCGCGCGCCTGCCCGAGGAGGGACGGGAGCTGATCGTTCTCGATGCGCTGCGAATGCCTCTTGCGCTCGGCGATTTCGAAGCGTGGCGCTCAAGGCTGGTAGAGCTCGAGCAACACTGGTTCGCCCCCATGCTCTCCGCGCTCAAAGCGGGACGCGTCGGCATGGCGACCGTCTGCGTGCCGGACTCGACGGAACTGGTGTCTTTCGAGACGACGCGAAACGACCAGCGCCATTTCTGGCGCCGGCCGAAGGCGTTGGCGAGATGGATGTGAGCTGGCTGGCTTCTTGGCATCGAAACCGTTCCGTCATTGGTCTTTCGTGTCAACCGCGCGCTGCAGTCGAGTTCTCCAACTTGAGGTCGCAAATTGCGACCTCAAGATCGCAAGTTACTGAATCTGCATCCGAAAAGCGTTTGAGGTCACAATATGCAAACCTCAAAACCGTCTCAAACTACGACAGCTTCGTGGGGCGGGCGGCGTCACCTCCCTTGGGCCTTCACTGAGCATGGCGCGCTGATGGCCGCATCGATCCTTCACAGCGATCACGCGGTCCAGATGAGCGTATTTGTCATCCGCGCATTCGTACGTACGATGGCAGCATTTCGCCAGGATAGCCAATAGCAGAGCGCCTCAAGGCGAAAACTTGGCAGCATTCGAGCACCTCAAAAAAAAGCCCGGCCCCCTTTCGAGGGCCGGGCTTTTGGCTTGCGGGATCCGGCTTACGCGCGAGGCTCGCCCCTGTTGTCCACCGCAATCGTGCGTCCCGGCGGGAGAGCTGTCTGCACGCGATGCTCGACGCCCCTGAAGGTATACGTGACGTCGTAGTAGCTCGGCGCCTGGTTGGTGACGTTCTCGCAGCGCTTGACATCCTGCGTAACCGGCGCGCCGGCGATGCGCCCGACATTGGCCCCCAGGAGCCCGCCGCCGATGGCGCCACCGGCGGTTGCGATGTCCTGGCCCGACCCCCCCCCGACCTGGTGGCCGAGGATGCCGCCGATGACCGCGCCGATGATGGCACCGGGGACGCTCGACTTGCCCGACTGTTGCGGCGCTTCGGCGCGCTCCGTCCAGCAGCGCTGCTCCGGCGGTCCGAGGACTGCGCGGACCGAAGTGACGTCCGCCTGGAACACCCTTTCGTTCTGGCGGCGGCGATAGCGCTCGTCGGCCGGCGGGGCGGCGACCACCGGCATTGGCGCATAGCGGTTGTCTTCGATGCGCGCGGTCGGCTGGACGTCCTTTACGGAAGAAACGCGGTCGTTGAGCCCCATCGACGCAAGCGACGGATAGCGTCCCGGACGCAGGACGGCGCAGCGGCCCTCGAAGCGCGGGCTGTCGCACACTTCCCAGCGGCCGCCCGAGACCACGACCGACGAGGCGGTGTCATTGAAGCCGAAGCGCCTGAAATTGCGCACCGGCCGCGACGTGGTGAAGGTCCGTCCGCCGAAGCCTTCCCCCTCGTAGAAGGTCACCTGATCGGCCTGCGGCATCGGGGCGAAGCGGCTGTCGTCGACTCGCGCATTGGCGGCGACCGCCCGCACCGAGGAAACGCGGTCGTTCAAGCCCATGGCGGCAAGCGACGGGTACCGGCCGGGACGCAGGACCACACAGCGTCCGCCGTATTGCGCGGCCTCGCAGACTTCCCAGCGGTTGCCGGCAACGGCTACCGACGAAGCCCGGTCGTTGAATCCGGCGCGTTGGAAATTGTTGACCGCCTGGGACGTAGTGAACGTCCTGCCGTCGAAGTTCTCGTGCTCGTAAAAGGTGACCTGTGCCATGGCCTGCGTGGCGCCGGCAGTGGCGGCAAGCGCAAGCGCTGTCTTCAAGATCCTGTTCATGGGAACTCCTTGGGTGATTTATAAGGTTACGATCGCTGCCGCGACGGATTAAGCGCGCGGTTCGCCGCGCTCGTTGACCGAAATCGTCGGACCGGGAGGCGCCGACATCTGCACCTGGTGGTCGATCCCGCGGAACGTGTACGTCACGTCCCAGTAGTCGGGCTGCGGCGCGGTGGTGATGTTTTCGCATCGCTGGACTTCCTGCGGCTGCGTGGCCTGCGCCCCGCCGATAACGCGTCCACCGACGTTGGCTCCCAGCACGCCGCCGGCGATCGCGCCGCCGGCCGTGGCGATGTCCTTGCCTTTTCCGCCCCCGATCTGGTGGCCGAGGATGCCGCCGAGGATGGCCCCCACTGCCGCACCCGGAATGCTCGGCTTGTTGCGATCAGGCGCCACTTCCGCGCGCTCCATCCAGCACCGCTGGCCGGGCGCTGCGGCGACCACCGCCCGCACCGAAGTCACCGGGACCGAGTAGATCCGCTCTTCGTTGCGGCGACGGTAGTCCTGGTTCACCACCGGCGCAGGGCCAGGGGCCGGAACCGCCGCCACCGGGACCGCGGCCGCGCGCACCGAGGACACGCGCTCCGTGAGCCCCATGGAAGCGAGCGTCGGGTACCGTCCGGGGGTCAACACTATGCAGCGGCCGTCATAACGCGTGTCGTCGCAGACTTCCCAGTTGTTGCCGGAGACAACCACGGATGACGCATAGGCATTGAAGCCGGCGCGGCCGAGATTGACCACCGGCTGGCCGGTGGAAAACGTGCGGCCCCTGAAGTTTTCCTGCTCGTAGAACGTCACTTTCGATTCGACGGGCATGGGCGCGTACCGGCTTTCTTCGAAGCGCGCGCCCTTGGACACATCGCGCACCGAGGAGATCTGGTCATTCAATCCCATCGCGGCCAGCGTGGGATAGCGTCCGGGGCGCAGGATCAGGCAGCGGCCCTCGAAACGAATTTCTTCGCACACCTCCCAATCCTTGCCCGCCACGACCACCGACGAGGCGCGGTTGTCGAATCCCGCGCGGTCGAGGTTGCCGACCTGCTTGGCTGTGGTGAAGGCTTTCCCGGCGAAGCCCTCGCGCTCGTAGAACGTGACCTGTGCCAGGGCTTGCGGCACGAACGCCGCGGCGGCAAGCGCAAGTCCAACTTTCAATGATCCATTCATGGTGGTCCTCCTGTATTAAGGTAAGTGCACGGCGAAAAGCCACGGCGCACTTTTGCGGGTCCAAGGTAGGCGGTTAAAGCATGCCGGACCGTGCGTTATCGGACACAAGACCCTAAAATGGAGGGCGTCGTGGTTACAGACTGTAAGCATCCGCAGCCGCGGAAACAATTTGCAATCAATTCGAGATCAAGGCCTCTACCCGCGACGACCGCCCGGCACCTCAAAGCCGAGGGTGGTCCGGCCGATACGGTTCAATGGCAGCATTTCGCCTTGAACGCCACACAGGGCAAGCACTTTCGCGATTATTTGGCAGCATTCGATCTTCCGTGCAGATCCTCACCCGCCCCTATTCCGAAGCTGACCGCATTGCGCTGATGCGCGGTGGAATGCACCCCGTGCTCGCGCGCGTGTATGCCGCGCGGCGGATCCGCTCAATCACCGAGCTGGAGACCGACCCGGCGCGCCTCCTTTCGCCCAAGCTGCTTGCACACACCGAAGATGCGGCCCGATTGCTTGCGGATGCGATCCGCGACCGTAAGCGCATCCTCATCGTGGCCGACTACGACTGCGACGGCGCCACGGCCTGCGCGGTCGGTATCCGTGCGCTGCGCTCTTTCGGCGCGGAGGTCGACTATCTCGTGCCGAACCGCTTCGAGCTCGGTTATGGCCTCTCGCCCGAGCTCGTCGACATTGCCGCGACGAAACAGCCCGACCTCATCGTCACCGTGGACAACGGCATCGCGAGCGTCGAGGGCGTGGCGCATGCGAACGCGCTCGGCATCGCCACGCTGGTCACCGACCATCACCTGCCCGGCGCCGAACTGCCCGCCGCGGCGTGCATCGTCAATCCCAACCAGCCGGGCTGCGCTTTCCCGAGCAAGAGCCTCGCGGGGGTCGGCGTGATGTTCTACGTGATGCTCGCGTTGCGCGCGGAGCTGCGGATGCGGGGCGTGTTCAAGAGCGCGTCGTTCCCGGGCGGCGAGCCGAACCTTTCGGCGCTCACCGATCTCGTCGCGCTTGGCACGGTGGCCGATGTGGTGCAGCTCGACGCCAACAACCGCATCCTGGTCGGCCACGGCCTCAAGCGGCTGCGCTCGGGCAAGGGCAAGGCGGGGCTGGTGGCGCTCATGCAGATCGCGGGACGCGATCCGCGCAAGGCCACCGCGTTCGACTTCGGCTTCATCATGGGCCCGCGCCTCAATGCCGCGGGACGCCTCTCGGACATGGGCCTTGGCATCGAATGCCTGATCACCGACGACCCGGCGCGCGCGGCCAACTGCGCGCAGCAGCTGGACGCACTCAACAGCGAGCGGCGCACGATCGAAGGCGGCATGCTGGAGGAGGCGATGGCTGCGGTGGTCGATGAACGCGGCGAGCTGCCCGAAACGCCGGGCGCGGGCGTCTCGCTCTTTCACGAAACCTGGCACCAGGGCGTGGTGGGCATCCTCGCCTCGCGCATCAAGGACAAGCTGCACCGGCCGGTGATCGCGTTCGCGCGCGCGACCGAAGGCGGCATCGCGGGCAACCTGCGCGGCTCGGGCCGTTCGATCTCCGGCCTGCACCTGCGCGACTGCCTCGACCTCGTCTCCAAGCGCGAGCCCGACCTGATCCTGCGCTTTGGTGGGCACGCGATGGCCGCGGGCCTCTCGATCCGCGAGGCCGACCTCGCCCGCTTCACCGCCGCGTTCGAAGCCGCCGCCGCCGACATGATCGCGCCGGCGGCGCTGCAGAAGACGCTCGAAACCGACGGCGAGCTCGAAAGCGCCTACTTCACCCTCGAGGTCGCGCAAATGATGGACGACCAGATCTGGGGCCAAGGCTTTCCGCCGCCGGTGTTCTGCGATACATTCGAAGTGCAGGCGCAGCGCATCGTCGGCGCGAAGCACACGAAGCTGCTCCTCGCAAAAGACGGGCGGCGCATCGAGGCGATCTGGTTCAATTCACCCGGCATCCCGATGGCCGGCGCGCGCGGCAACAAGATCCGCGCGGCTTACCGCCTGAGCGTCAACGAATACAACGGACTGAAAAGCGTGCAGGTCAACGTGGAGCAAGCCGAACCGGTCACCTGACCCGATTTGCGACAATCCCCCAGGCTTGCCCTTCCGAGTCCCCCGATCATGGTCCTGCACCTCACGCAACAATTCGTCCCACCCTTCGCCGCGCGCATGGCCTGCGTGCTCGCCGCGTGGCTGTTCATGGCCGCGGCCATCGCGCAACAGATCAATGCGGGGCCGTACGTGCCCTCGCCGCAAAGCGTGGTGGCCGACATGCTCAAGGTGGCGGGCATCGGGCCAGGGGACTTCGTGATCGACCTGGGCTCGGGCGACGGGCGCATCGTGCTCACGGCGGCCAAGGTGTATGGCGCGCGCGGGTTCGGGGTGGAGATCCAGGACAACCTCGTCAAGCTCTCGAACGAAGCCGCGAAGAACGAAGGGCTCGCCGACCGCGTGAGGTTCATGAAGCAGGACCTCTTCAAGACCGACATTTCGCAGGCCACGGTGCTCACCATGTACCTGCTGCCGAACACGGTGAACATGCTCTCCGACAAGCTGCAGACCGAGCTCAAGCCGGGCACGCGCATCCTTTCGCATGACTACGGCCTCTCCGGCTGGATCCCCGAGGAGACCAAGCAGTTCGACCTCCAGGACAAGATCGCGATCAGCGGCGTGCCCACGACGATCATCTTCCTCTACGTCGTGCCGGCAAAGGTCGCGGGCAACTGGCGCTCGACGATCGACCCCGCCGTTTTCAGGCAGCCGGTGACCTTCGAGCTGCGCCAGCAGATGCAGAAGATCGGCGGCATGGCGAAGGTCGGCGGACGCGAGGTCCCGATCGAGGACGCCAGGCTCCTTGGCGAGAAGATCTCCTTCCGCCTGCCCGTGGAGCGCGGCAGGACGCTGACCTTTACCGGGAACGTCAAAGGTTCGGCGATCGAAGGCACGGTCGAGGCCGGCGGCGTGCGCTCGCCGTGGACGGCCGCGCTGGCGAAGTAAGAAGGCGGGCGCATCGTGGAGCGCAAGCGCATCAATTCCTCGAAGATCCGCTCGGTCGGGTACGACGAGCGCGCACAGGTCCTCGAGATCGAGTTCACCAACGGGCAGGTGCTCCAGTACCTGCGCGTCTCGCACGAAACGCATCGCCGCCTCGTGGCCTCGCCGAACGCGGCCGCCTACTTTGAAGACAACATCGCCGAGGATTACACCTCGCGGAGGATCTGAAACGGTGACCAAGCTCGCCCCGGGCTGCTAGGCTCCAGGCAAGCTTCGCGCCGCGCTCACTTCGTGGCGCGCTTCCTGCTCGTGCGGATCGCCGCGGTTGCGGGACGCGCCTTGGCCAGCGTCACCGGCGGCGGACCCGCCACCAGGCCGCCCTTCGTGCACATTTCCTCGAGGAACTCGGGCTTCTGGTCGTCGTTGTTCGCCTTCGCGCCGCGCGCCCATTCGCAGGCCTTGCTCCACTCCGAGCGCTTGTAGTGGATCATCGCGATGTTGGCGCGCGCGTTGTGCGCGGTGGCCGAAAGCGAGAGCGCCTTGTGCAGCTGCGCGAGCGCTTCGTCGTACTTTTCCACCAGCCACAGGAAACGCCCGTAGCTCACGTGGGCATTGGGACTCACGCCGGGCTTGGTGAGCGCAATTCGGAAGTACTTCTCGGCGTCGTCGCCGGCCTTGTCCCTCACCGTCGAGATGAGCGCGAATCCGTGGTAGGCATCGCCGTTGTCCGGGTCGAGCAGCCACGCCTGGTTGAACTGGCGGATGGCGCTCTTGTAGTCGGACTTGCCGTACGCCGCCCACGCCTTGACCATGAGCTCGCGGGCGACCGACTGGCGGGTTTTGCCGGCCTTCTCGATCGAAGCGATGAAGGCCAGGTCGCGCTCCGAAAGCCGCTTCTTGCCGGCCGTCCCGTACATCGGGATCTCGCTCGGCGGCAGCTGCGGGTGCGCCTGCGTGGTGAACAGGTACAGCAGCAGCACGCCGGAAAAATTGCGGAAGAAAAATCTCATGGGCATCCCTCTCTGGTCTTTTCCCCGGAGTATATGCGCGCCCGCGAGGGGCGCACTATCCACCGCGTATAATCCCGCCCTTCCCCGCCTGGACACGCCGCACCATGGAAGCAGAACGCATCAACCAGCTCGCCTCATTGCTCTCAGACCTCGAAGCGCGGTCCGCGGAGCTGCGGAGGTATCTTTGACTTCGAAGCAAAGCGCCAGCGCCTCGAAGAAGTAGCCCGCCTGCTCGAAGACCCCGCGGCCTGGAACGACCAGAAGCGCGCCCAGGACCTGGGGCGCGAGAAAAAATCTCTGGACGCCATCGTCGGCGGGCTCGGGACGATCGCCTCCCGCCTGGCGGATTCGCGCGAACTGTTCGAGCTCTCCCGCGAGGAGAACGACGACGCAACGCTGACGAGCGTCGCTGGCGACGTCGGCGAAATCGAAAGGCAGGTCGCGCGCCTCGAGTTCCAGCGCATGTTCAACAATCCGCTGGACCCGGCCAACTGCTTCGTCGACATCCAGGCGGGCTCGGGCGGAACGGAGGCGCAGGACTGGGCCTCGATGCTCGAGCGCATGTACCTGCGCTTCTGCGAGAAGCGGGGGTTCGAGGTCGAAATCCTCGAGCAGTCCGAGGGCGAGGTCGCCGGCATCAAGGGCGCAACGATCAAGGTCAGCGGCGACTACGCGTACGGCACGCTGCGCACCGAATCGGGCATCCACAGGCTCGTGCGCAAATCGCCGTTCGATTCGAACGCGCGTCGGCATACCTCGTTTGCAAGCGTGTTCGTCTATCCCGAAGTGGACGACTCGATCGAGGTCGAGATCAACCCGGCGGACCTGCGCATCGACACCTACCGCGCCTCGGGCGCCGGCGGCCAGCACATCAACAAGACCGACTCGGCCGTGCGCATCACGCACCTGCCGACCAACATCGTCGTGCAGTGCCAGAACGACCGCTCGCAGCACCGCAACCGGGCCGAAGCGATGGCGATGCTCAAATCGAGGCTTTACGAGCTCGAGCTGCGCAAGCGCCAGGCCGAGCAGGACAAGCTCGAGGATTCCAAGACCGACATCGGCTGGGGCCACCAGATCCGCTCGTACGTGCTCGACCAGTCGAGGATCAAGGACCTGCGCACCGGCGTCGAAATCGGCAACACCCAGGGCGTGCTGGACGGGGATCTGGATGACTTCATCACCGCGAGCCTGAAGCAGGGAGTGTGAAATGAGCGAACAGAAGCCCGGACTGCAGGCCGAGAGGCCGGAAGAAAAGCCCGATGAGAACAGGATCATCGCCGAGCGCCGCGAGAAGCTCGGCAGGCTGCGCGAGGCCGGCGCGGTCTTCCCGAACGATTTCCGCCGCGCGCACGCGATGAACGCGCTGGCCGCGGAGTTCGGCGCGCTCGATAAGCCGGCGCTGGAGGAAAAGAAAGCCTCCGCGACGGTCGCCGGCCGCATGGTGCTCAAGCGCGTCATGGGCAAGGCGAGCTTCGCCACGCTGCAGGACGGCTCGGGAAAGATTCAGATCTACGTCTCTAACGACATTACCGGTGCGCAGACGCACGACGCCTTCAAGCACTGGGACCTGGGCGACATCCTCGGGGTGTCGGGCACGCTCTTCAAGACCAACAAGGGCGAGCTCACCGTGCAGGCCTCCCAATTGCGCCTGCTCACCAAGGCGCTGCGGCCCCTGCCCGAGAAATTCCACGGCCTCGCCGACCAGGAGGTCCGGTACCGGCAGCGGTATGTCGACCTCATCGTCAACGAGGGCTCGCGCAAGGTGTTTGTCGACCGCTCCAGGATCGTGCAGTCGATGCGCGAGTCGATGGTGGCCGAGGGTTTCCTCGAGGTCGAGACGCCGATGATGCATTCCATCCCTGGCGGCGCCGCGGCGCGGCCTTTCAAGACGCATCACAATGCCCTTGATATGGAATTGTTCCTGCGCATCGCGCCCGAGCTCTACCTGAAGCGGCTCGTGGTCGGCGGCATCGAGAAGGTTTTCGAGGTCAACCGCAATTTCAGGAACGAGGGCATGTCCACGCGGCACAACCCCGAGTTCACGATGATGGAGATGTACGCCGCGTACGAGACGGTGGAGTACATGATGGAGCTCACCGAGCGCCTGGTGAGGTCTGCGGCGCGCGCTGCGCTTGGCACCGAGCAGGTCACCTACCAGGGCAGCGCGATCGACCTCGGCAAGCCTTTTGCGCGCCTGCCGATCCCGGAAGCGATCCGCCAATACGACCGCGAGGCCGCGACCGCGGACCTGCGCGATCACGCCTGGCTAAGCGCGCGCCTGAACAAGCTCGGCGCCGACACCGGCGGCCATCACGGCTGGGGCTCGCTGCAGCTCATGCTGTTCGAGGCCGTGGCCGAGAAGCACCTCGTCCAGCCGACGTTCGTCACCGAGTACCCGGCCGAAGTCTCGCCGCTCGCGCGCCGCGCCGACCGCGACCCGGAACTCGTCGACCGCTTCGAGCTCTTCATCGACGCCAAGGAAATGGCCAACGGGTTCTCGGAACTGAACGATCCGGAAGACCAGGCGCAGCGCTTCCTCGACCAGGCGCAGAAGAAGGACGCAGGAGACCAGGAAGCGATGTTTTTTGATGCCGATTACATCCGCGCGCTGGAATACGGCCTGCCGCCGACCGCCGGCGCGGGCATCGGCGTGGACCGGCTCGTGATGATCCTCACGGACAGCCCGTCGATCCGTGACGTAATCCTCTTTCCGCAGATGCGGCCGGAGGCCTGACACAAGTTGTTACAGGTAAACACGCCGGCAACGGAGTACGCTATGCCGCATCTGGAAAACGCAAGGGGAACCCAATGAACCGCATCACCACCGCAGTCGCAGCAACCGCAATTTACGCAGCGTCGATCGGCCTGGCCGCAGCGCAGGCGCCGGCCCCGTATGCCTATCCGCAGCAGGCGCCCCAGCAGGGATACCAGCAACCGGGGTATGCGCAGCAGCCTCAGCAGTATCAGCAGCAGGGCTACCCGCAGCAGGCGTATCCCCAGCAGCCGCAGCAGTACCAGCAGCAGGGCTACCCGCAGCAGGCGTATCCCCAGCAGCCGCAGCAGTACCAGCAGCAGGGCTACCCGCAGCAGCCTTACCCGCAGCAACCTTACCAACAGCAGCCCTACCAGCAGCAGCCCAACCCGCAAGCCGCCTCGCAGCGTCCGCTGTGCTACGACTGCGGGACGGTCGAGTCGATGCGCGAAGTCGAGCGCAAAGGCGACGGCACGGGCATCGGCGCCGTGGCCGGCGGTCTGGGCGGCCTCCTCCTCGGCAAGCAGCTTGGCAACGGCAGGGGCCAGAACGTCGGGGCGCTGCTCGGCGCGGCCGGCGGCGCGTACGCCGGCCACCAGATCGAGAAGAACGTCCATTCGAGCAAGTCGTACGAGATCAATGTGCGCATGGAAGACGGCAGCTTCCGCACCATTGCGTCGGCGACTGCGCAGGCTTGGCGCACCGGCGAGCGCGTGCGCATCATCAACGGCCAGCTGCAGTCCGACACCAGGTAATACGGCATGGAGCTTTACTGGCTGCAGGATTTCCTCGCACTGGTCCGCACCGGTAATTTCTCCAGGGCGGCGATGGAGCGCCATGTCACCCAGTCCGCCTTCAGCCGCCGCATCCAGGCGCTGGAGGACTGGGTCGGCGCGCCGCTCTTCGACCGCAGCGGCCATCCGGTCGAGCTGACCGGCGCCGGGCAGGAACTCCTGCCGATCGCGGTGGGCAGCGTCGAGCCGCTGCTCGATTTCCGCGCCGCGATGCGATCGAACGCGGCCGAATCGGCGCCCATGGTGTCCTTCCTCATGCCGACGCCGTGCTCGGCCGGCATCTTTCCCGCGCTGCTCGCCCGCCTCAACCGCGAGATCGGCCCGATCGTCGGCCGCGGCTCGGTGAAGCGCATCGACGAAGTGGCCGAGCGCTATGTCGCCGGCGAAGCGGATCTCGCGCTCTCCTACCGGCATCCGTCCCTGCCGCGCCCCGCGGGATTCGACGCGCTGGAGGTGATCGAGATCGGCGACGAGCCGATGATCCCGGTGTGCGCGCCGCAGCGGCGCGGATTGCCGGGCTACCTGCTGCCGGTGATCCCGGGTTCGCCCCTCATGTACCTGCCTTACGGCCGCTCATCGTTCATCGGCCGCGCGGTCGATGACGAAGTCGCGGCGCGCGTCAGCGAAGTGCGCTCGCAGAAGATGTTCGACGACCCGCTGATCTTCTTGCTCAAGGAGCTCGCGCTGCAGGGCATGGGGGTCGCATGGCTGCCGCGCTCCACCATCGAGCGCAACCTCGGCGACGGCAGCCTCGCGCGCGTCGGCGGCGTCGACTGGGACATCCCGCTTACCGTCGAGCTGCTGCGCCGGAAGAAACGCCTGTCGGATGCGGCTGAAGCAGTGTGGACGCTGCTTGCGAACGGGGTCGCGCCCGCGCGGCCCGCGCTGCGGTCGGCCATTGCGGGCGCACATCGCCCGGCTCGAGGCCGCGCGTAATAAACACCACGCGGCTGCCCGCCGCGGGCATTGCAAGGATCTCAGGCGGCGATACGAGGTGCTGGATCGCGTGGACCGCGACCGCCTGCCCGTGCTCCTCGACTGCGACGATGCCTTTCACCCGAAGCAGCCTCGCGCCGTGATTGTCGGCCAGCGCATGCAGCCAGCTGCCGAGCGCAGCCATCGGCTGGGGCTCCGGCCATTCGAGCACGAAGGATTCGATCGATTCGTCATGCGCGGCGCGCAAGGCGTCGGCGGGGAGCAGGCGCTCGCTCGCGGGGAGCCAGGATGCAAACCATCCGGGATTGGCTTCGCCGCGCGGCGCGCGAATGAGTTCAGCGTGCGGATTGATCTGCGCGAGTCGCGCTTCGAACTGCTCGATCGATTGCGCCTGCGCGCTTTCGGATTTCGTGAGGATCAGCCGATCGGCAAGGAGCGCCTGGCGGAACTCGGTGCCTTCGGCATCGAGCGCGGCAGCACCGAGCAGCGCATCAACGACCGTCACCACCGCGTCGAGGCGATAGCGCCCGGCCAGCAGCGGCGATTCGGCAAAGAGTTGCAGGATCGGCCCGGGCTCGGCGAGGCCGCTGGTCTCGATCACGACCCGCTCAAACGCGGGAATCGAGCCGTGGGCGACCCCACGCTCGAGCCGCACAAGCGCTTCGGCCAGGTCAGCGCGCACCTGGCAGCACACGCAGCCGCCGGGCAGCAGCACCACGTCTTCGCTCGAGGATTCGATCAGCGCGTTGTCGATGCCGACATCGCCGAACTCGTTGACCACCACCGCCGCATTGCGGATCGCGCCAGCTTTGAGCGCGGCATTGAGCAGCGTCGTCTTCCCTGCCCCCAGCGCGCCGGTCAGGACGAGGACAGGGGAAACAGGGGGAAAAGTGGGGTCAGAGTCGACTTTTCTTCGAGATCCGAGTTGAGTTCCGGTTTTCATGAAAAGTCGACTCTGACCCCACTTTTCAAGCCTGGCCTTTTTTTTATTTTCACTCGAGTCGCTTGACGATGAGGTCGAGGGCGGCACCGACGGCGGCGAGGCGCACGCCATCGCGGTCGCCGGGGAACACGTGGCGCTCGACGAGCGTCGGCGCGCCGCGGCGGGCGGCGGCGATGTAGCAGGTGCCGACGGGATTCTTGTCATTGCCGCCGCCGGGGCCGGCGTAGCCAGTGACGGCCACGGCGACGCCCGCCTCTGAATTCTTCAACGCGCCTTCGGCCAGGCCCTGCGTGACTTCAGCGCTGACCGCGCCGTGCTTGCTCGAAACCGCTTCCGCGACGCCCAATCCCGTGGCCTTGGCCGAGTCGTGATAGAGCACGAAGCCGCGCTCGAAAACTTTCGATGCGCCGGACACCGAGGTGAGGCACCCGGAAACGAGCCCGGCCGTGCAAGTCTCCGCAGTGGCGATGCGGACATCCCTGGCCTTCGCGGCGTCGAGCGCGCGCGCGGCCTTTTCGAGCAGATTCTTGGGGAACACGAAAGGTCCTAAAGAGTATTGGTAAAGGCGCGCCCGGCCTTCATGACCAGCTTGAGGCGGTCGCGCTCTTCGAGGATGCGGATGTTGGAAAGCGGGTCGCCGTCCACGACGAGCACATCCGCGTAGCGGCCGGCTTCGAGCACGCCGACGTCGCTGCGTCCGATGCACTCGGCGGCGCTGCCGGTGGCCGAGACGAGCGCCTGCATCGGCGTCATGCCCAGCCATTCCACCATGAAGCGCATCTCGACGAGGTTCTCGCCAACGAGCAGGCGGTGCGACTGGTCGGTGCCGAACGCGACTTTCACCCCCTTCTTCACCGCCTCCTTCCAGAGGGGGATCTGCTTTTGCATGCGCTCGTAGATCTCGAGTTCCTTGCTGGCTTCGTTCGCGAGCTGCTGCTTGTCCCACGCGGTATTGGCCTTGCGGTGCTCCAGGGACAACGGCACCAGCGCAAGCGTCGGCACCCACCATGTGCCGGTCTTCAGCATCTTGTCGGCGCATTGCTCGTCGATGAACCAGCCGTGCTCCAGCGAATGGATGTTGGCCTCCAGCGCGGTGCGGATGCCTTCCACGCCCTCGGCGTGCACGGCGACGCCTTTGTGGCGCATCGCCGCCTCGGCCACCGCGACCTTGATCTCTTCGAGCGTGAACTGGGGCTCGTCCCATGAATCGGTCACCGACGTGATGCCGCCGGTCGCGCAGATCTTGATGAAGTCGGCGCCGGCCATGAGCACGTGCCGCACGAGGCGCCGCACTTCGTCCACGCCGTCGGCGACGGGGCTCGGCAGCCAGGCGCGCTTCTGCACGCGCAGGCCCGCGGGCACCCATGCATCGCCATGCCCGCCGGTCTGCGAAATCATCACGATCGAAATCAGGAGGCGCGGACCGTCGATGTACCCCTCGGCAATCGCTTCGCGAAAACCCGCATCGGCTCCGCCCATGTCGCGCGCGGTCGTCACGCCGCAAGCGAGGGTTTCCTTGAGCACCGCGGTCGAGCGAAGCACGTTGTAGGTGGGTGCATTCAGCAGATGCTGGCGCATGTCGCGCGCGCGATACGTGCCATGCACATGGCAATCGATGATGCCCGGCAGGATCGTGCGCCCGGCTGCATCGATGACCTGCGCGCCCTTGGGTACGGCGACGCCCGTTCCCACGGCGGCGATGCGCTCGCCGTCGATCAATACGGTCGCGTCCCTCACCGGGTCCCGCCCGGTGCCGTCGATGAGGGTGCCGCCGACAACGGCGATCTGCCGCGCGCTTTTGACTACTCCTTGGGCCACTACTCCTCCAGGTCCACGAAGACGTTCTTCACTTCGGTATACAGCGAAAGCGCGTGCATGCCGAGCTCGCGCCCGAGCCCCGACTTCTTGTAGCCCCCGAACGGGGCGAAGAAGCCGTAGCGGCTCGCGCTGCCGTGCGAGTTTACGCTGACCATGCCGGTGCGAAGCGCGCGGGCCACGCGCATCCCGCAGCCGAGGTTGCGCGTCCAGATCGAGGCATTGAGGCCATACGGGCTGTCGTTGGCGAGCTGCACGGCCTCGGCTTCGGTATCGAACGCAATCACCACGACCACCGGGCCGAAGATCTCCTCCTGCGCAACGCGCATCGAGTTCTTCGCACCGGCAAGGATCGTCGGCGAGTAGTAGGCGCCCTCCGGCAGTCCCTGCGGCCGTCCGCCGCCGGTCACCACCGTGCAGCCTTCGGTCTTGCCGAGTTCGACGTAGTCATCGACCGACGTCCACTGCGATTTAGACACCAGCGGGCCGATCTCGGTTGCCGCATCCAGGGGGTCGCCGACACGCGCGGCCTGCGCGGCTTTCGCAAACGCCTGCGTGAATTCGCCGGCCGCGCCGCGCTCGACGAATACACGCGTGCGCGCCGAGCAGCTCTGGCCCGCGTTGCCGAAGCCTGCCTTCACCGCCTGGTTCGCGGCCTTGGCGATGTCTGCGTCGGCGAAAATGATGTTCGGGCTCTTGCCGCCGAGTTCCAGCGTGATGCGCTTGATATCGTCGGCGCCGAGCTTGAGCAGCTTGGCGCCGGTGGTGGTCTCGCCGGTAAACGAAATCTTGTCGATGCCGCGATGCGTGGCGATACGCTCGCCCAATGCCGCGCCCGGGCCGGGCAGGATATTCAGCACGCCCGCGGGAACTCCGGCTTCGAGTGCAATTTCGCCGAGCATCAGCGCCGTCAGCGGCGTGTAGCTCGCCGGCTTGAGGATCACGGTGCAGCCCGCTGCAAGTGCGGGCGCCACCTTCCACGCAGCGGCGAGGAAAGGGAAATTCCAGGGCGTGATCGCGGCCACCACGCCCAGGGGCTCGCGCAGCGTGAAGTCGAGCACGTTGGAGCCCATCGGGATCGTGTCGCCGAAGAACTTGTCCATCGCGCCGGCGTAGTACTCGAACACGTTGGCCGCGCTGTCGACCTCGTTTAGCGAGTTGGAGATCGTCTTGCCGCCGTTGCGCGTCTCGACCTCGGCGATGCGCGCCGCGTTGCCGCGGATGCCATCGGCGATCGCGCGCAGGATCTTGCCGCGCGCGAAAGGCTGCATGCCGGACCACTTGCCCGCGTCGAAGGCCCGGCGCGCCGCGGCCACGGCGCGATCGACATCGGCGACACCCGCCTTGGCCACGTCCGCGAGCGCCGAAAAATCGATCGGGCTCGCGGTGGAAAACGTTTCGCCCGAAGCCGCGGGCGAGAACTTCCCGTCGATCAGGAGGCGGGTCTGCAACTTCGCGGTCTGGGGGTTCATGGCGTGCTTCTCACGCAAAGATCCGTTCGCAGTGCGCCGGCAGCTCGGCCAGCGACCTGAGGTGGATGTCGACGTCCGGATCGACCGTCGTCGCATTCGGCGCGATCCACGCCGTGTGCAACCCAAGCGCCTTGGCTCCCTTGACGTCGTTGCGCAAGTCGTCGCCCACCATGAGCGTCCTCCCGGGCGGCGCCGGCAACGCGGCCAGTGCGGGGGCGTAGCACTCCGCATGCGGCTTCATCCAGCCGGTGTCGGAGGACACGACGATGACCTCGAAATGCTTGCGCAGCCCGAAGCGCTCGAGCGTCGCCTCGACCACGGGGCCATGCGGATAGTTGGAAACCACGCCGAGGCGATACTTCGCCGCGAGCTTCTCGAGCGTCTCGGCCGCATGGTCCAGCAGACGCGCGCCCTGCACGACCTCGCGCCCGAGCGCATCGGACATGCGCCGGTAGACGGTGGTGTCTGAGAGCGCCCTCATGCCGGCCATTTCCAGGGCTAGCGCGAAGCGCTCGTCGAACGTGTGCTCGCGCTGCGTTTCCTTCGACCTGGCGATCTGCGAGCGGCAGGCCGCGTGATAGTGCTCGATGAACATCCGCACCGGCAGCTGCGAGCGCTCGTCCCCGAGGTGGGGGCCGATGTCGGATTCGAAAATGCGCTCGACGCACGCGAGGTGCCGGTCCGGGTCATGGATCATGCCCGGGATCCACATCAGGGTTTCGCCCCAGTCGAACAGCACGACGGGTCGGGAGTCTTGCCTCCCCATCAGGCCGCGGCCGCCATGGCTTCGTCCACCAACGCGCGCGCCGCAACGGCCGGGTCCGGCGCGCCATACACCGCTCGGCCGACAACCCCATAGACACTGCAGCCGTTCGCGGCGGCGACGAGCTCGCCGATCTTGCCGCCCAGCGGCCCGATGCCCGGGACCACGAACACGGGCGCGCGCAGCTTCGACTTGAGCCGCTCGGAATGGTGGCGCAGCTTGCCGGTCGTGTTGCCCGGCACGACGAAGTGGTTGGCGCCGCACTCGACGGCCTTGTCGATGATGCGCTCGAGCGCGTCGTCGGCCACATAGCCGCCGCCGCTCATGTTGAAGTCCGGGAAAGGCAGGTCGCCGCCGACCAGCGGCAGGAGGCCCTGCTTGAGCGACTCGCCGACGAACCCCTCGACCGCCCGCGGTCCCGCGAGCGGAAACAGGATCAGGCCGTCGACCTTGGCCTCGGCGCAGAGCGCGGCGAACTTGGCGGCCATGTCGAACACGTCGGGCCCGGCCTTCTGGTGGTCGTACAGCAGCGGCAGGTCGGTGTGCTCGCGGAACTGGCGCACCGTTTCGGCAAGGCCCAGCCGCAGGGCCGTGGTCATGCCGAGCTTGTAGCCCACCACGCCTTCGACCTCGGTCGTCGCCTCGACCGTGCGCTTGCACAGGTCCACGGTCTCGGCATCGAGCGCAACGATGATGCCGTGCTTCGTGCGGAATCGCACGGAGCGGGCCACGGTCAGCCCGCCGCCTGTTTTAATCTTTGGATCGTGCGGATCGCGCTCGGCTTGATGTCCTTGACGTCGAGGCTGATGTCGACCGCCTTGACCGTGTGCGTGAGATCTCCAACCGAGATCACATCCACGCCGGTCTCGGCGATCGCCACGACCGTGCTTTCGTTGACGCCGCCCGAAGCCTCGGTGATCGCGCGCTTGTTGACGAGCTCGAGGGCCTCGCGCATCTCGTCGAGGTCCATGTTGTCGAACATGATGATCTCGACGCCGCAGTCGAGCGCCTCCTCGACCATCGCGAGCGACTCGCACTCGACCTCGATCTTGAAGGTGTGCTGCGCTCGCGAGCGCAGGATCTCGATCGCATTCCTGATGTTGCCGGCGATCTTGATGTGGTTGTCCTTCACCAGCACGCAGTTCGAGAGGTTGAAGATATGGTTATGCGCGCCGCCGACGCGCACCGCGTACTTCTGCACCATGCGCAGGCCCGGCCAGCCCTTGCGGGTGTCGGTGACGCGCACCTTGGTGTGCTTGACGAGGTTCACGTAGCGCCGCGTCTTGGTCGCGATGCCCGAGAGCTGCTGCACCCAGTCGAGCGCCGCGCGCTCGATCATGAAAAAGGCGGAGGCCTTGGCGCGGATCTTGAGCAGGACGGTGCCCGGCCCCATCTCGGCGCCTTCCTCGACGCAGTGCTCGATCTCGGCGTCCGGGTCGATCAGTTTTATCGTCTCGTCCGCAAACAGCAGGCCGCAGGCGATGCCCTCGCCCTTGGCGTAGATCTGGCCGGTCTGCACGGGATCCTCGTCCCAGACGAGAAAGCCCCCGGTGGTGTCCCCGGAATTGAGTTCCTCCCGCAGCCCCTGTTCGACCAGCGGGCGGATCATGAAACGATTCAGGCGCATGGCTTTCTCCCGGCAAAAAATCAGGCTGGCAGTGTAAGGCCCCCACGCCCGGGAGGCTGTTTCTATTCCAATTCGGACTATCCGTGGTGGGGCACCAAACGCGGCCTTGCACCACCCTTGCGGGGAGTTGCGGCAGCCTCGCCAATAGGGCTACAGTACTCGTCCGCGCGAGCCGTTTCCAGGCCATGCGCGATCAGAAAAAAAGCGAGGCAAGCACAAAGTTTAAGTTTGCAGAGACCCTGTCCTCGAAGCAGCACAACACCTCCTGGGAGAATCACGTGGCGCGCCTCACCATCAATGGAAGACCAGTCAATGTCGATGTAGACCCGAGCACCCCGCTCCTGTGGGTCATCCGGGAGCAGGTCGGACTCACCGGCACCAAGTACGGCTGCGGCGTCGCCCAGTGCGGCTCCTGCACGGTGCACATGAACGGCGAAGCGCTGCGCTCGTGCGTGATGCCGATCAGCGCGGCCGAAGGCAAGAACATCACCACCATCGAGGGGCTCGCGCAGAACGGCGTGCTCACGAAAGTGCAGCAGGCGTGGATCGCGCACGACGTGCCGCAATGCGGCTACTGCCAGTCGGGCATGGTCATGGCGGTCTCGGCGCTCCTCAAGGACAAGCCCAGGCCCACCGATGCCGACATCGACGCGGCGATCACCAACATCTGCCGCTGCGGCACGTTCCAGCAGGTCCGCGAAGCAATCCATTCCGCGGCCAAGGCCTGAGGGGGACGCCATGAAAATCCAAACTCCTAAAGTCACCCGCCGCCAGTTCATCGTCAGCTCGGCCGCGGTCGGCGGCGGCCTGGCCCTCGGCCTGCGCCTCCCGTTCGGCGGACCCACGGTCGTGCGCGCAGCGGATGGCTCGCCCGAAATCGGCGCCTGGGTGGTGATCCGCCCGGATGAAACCGTCGTCGTGCGCATCGCGCGCTCCGAGATGGGCCAGGGCTCCCTCACGGGCCTTGCGCAGATGGTCGCCGAAGAACTCGAGTGCGACTGGAACAAGGTCACCACCGAATACCCGACCCCCGGCACCAACGTCGCTCGCAAGCGCATCTGGGGCGACTACGGCACCGGCGGCAGCCGCGGCATCCGCACCTCGCACGACTACGTGCGCAAGGGCGGCGCGGCCGCCCGCATGATGCTCGTGCAGGCCGCGGCCAACGAATGGAAAGTGCCGGTCGGCGAGCTCACTGCTTCAAACGGCGTGATCACGCACGGTCCCTCGGGCCGCAAGGTCACCTACGGCAAGGTCTCCGAGGCCGCGGCCAAGCTGGACGTGCCCAAGGACATCGCGCTCAAGGATCCCAAGAACTGGAAAGTCATCGGCAAGCCGCTGCTGCGCCTGGACACGGTCGACAAGGTCACCGGCAAGCAGCTCTACGGCACGGACGTGAAGCTGCCGGGCATGCTGAACGCCGCGATCAAGGCCTCGCCGGTGTTCGGCGGGAAGGTGGCGAGCTTCGACGCATCCAAGGTCATGGGCATGAAGGGCGTGCGCAAAGTCGTGCAGGTGCGCAGCTCCGCGGTGGCCGTCGTCGCCGACACGTGGTGGCAGGCCAAGACGGCGCTCGATGCGCTGCCGATCGTCTGGGACGAAGGCGCCAACGGCAAGGTCTCGAGCGCATCGATCGCGAAGATGCTCGATGAGGGCCTCATCGCCGAGCAGGCTTTCGTGCACAACCAGAACGGCGATTCGAAAGCCGCGCTCGCAAGCGCAGCCAGGAAGATCGAGGCCGTGTACTCCTACCCGTACCAGAACCACGCCTGCATGGAGCCGCTGAACGCGACGGCCCTCTACACGGCCGACCGCTGCCAGGTCTGGGTCGGCACGCAGAACGGCGAGGCCGCGCTTGCGGCGACCGCCGAGGCCGCGGGCCTGCCGGTCGACAAGTGCGACGTGCACAAGATGCTGCTCGGCGGAGGGTTCGGCCGGCGCGGCATGACGGACTACGTGACGCAGGCCGTGGTGATCGCCAAGGAAATGCCCGGCGTTCCGGTCAAGCTGCTGTGGTCGCGCGAAGAGGACATGACGCAGGGCCGGTACCACCCGATCATGCATGCCAAGCTGACCGCGGGACTGGATAACGCGGGCAACATTTCCGGCATGCACATCCGCCTGTCGGGGCAGTCGATCCTCGCCTCGGTGCGGCCCGAGGCGCTCGACAAAGGCAAGGACCCGTTCGCGTTCCAGGGTTTCTGGCCCACCGGCGAGCATTCGCTCGAGTACACGATCCCGAACCTCACGATCGACCACGCGATGCGCAACACGCACGTGCCGCCGGGCTTCTGGCGCGGCGTGAACATCAACCAGAACGCGATCTTCCTCGAGTGCTTCATGGACGAACTCGCGCAGGCCGCGGGGCAGGATGCGCTTGCGTTCCGCCGCAAGATCATGGCGACCCACCCGAAATCGCTGGCCGTGCTCAATGCGGTCGCGGAGAAGGGCGGCTGGGGTAAGCCTGCGTCGGCCGGCCGCCACCTGGGCCTGGCGCATTTCCGCTCGTTCGGCAGTTACGTGGCGGCCTGCGCGGAGATCTCCGTGCGCGACGGCAACAAGGTCAAGATCCACAAGATCGTGGCGGCGACCGACACCGGCTACGCGGTGAACCCGGCGCAGATCGATCGCCAGATCTCGGGCTCGTTCGTATACGGCCTGGCGGCGCTCTTCGACCAGGAATGCACGGTCAAGGACGGCCGCATCGAGCAGACCAACTTCCACGACTACAACTCGATGCGCATTTCGCAGATGCCCAGGGTCGAGTCGATCGTGATGCCCTCGGGTGGATTCTGGGGCGGCGTTGGCGAGCCGACGATCTGCGTGGCTGCACCCGCGGTGCTGAATGCGTTTGCCCGGGCGACCGGAAAGCGCATCCGCAGCTTCCCGCTCAAAAACCACGGCATTACGCTCGTCTGAGCAGGCGTCGTAAGTAAATTCGGGTGCGCTGGATCCTGGCCGTCGCGGCGTTGCATGCCTTCGCCGCGACGGCGCAGGACGCGGCAAAGGACGAACTGCGCGATTCACTCACAGGCGCCAAAGGCGATGCCGCTCGCGGACGCGCCATCGTTGCCAACCGGCAGGTCGGCCTGTGCCTCCTCTGCCACAGCGGCCCGATACCCGAAGAGCGCTTCCAGGGCGACCTCGCCCCGGACCTCAAGGGCGCGGGCAGGCGCTGGACCGAGGGGCAGCTTCGCCAGAGGATCGTGGACTCGCGCAAACTGAACCCTTCGACGATCATGCCCTCTTACTACCGGACCGAAGGTCACGCGCGGGTCGCACCCGCATTCCGGGGAAAACCGTTGCTGAACGCAGAACAGATCGAGGACGTGGTGGCCTACCTCAAGACGCTCGATGAGTAAAAGGCGCAGCCGCCGCGAGTTCCTCTCGGCCGCCGCCGTGCTCGCGGCCGCGGCCAGCCTGCCTGCGGGCGTGCGCGCGCAGGCCACCAAGGACCTGCGCGGCACCGAGCAGGACATGCGCGTTGCGATCAACCACTTCACCGGCTCCAGGCCGCTGGCCAAGGGCAAGGTGAACCTCGAAGTCCCCCCGCTCGTGGATAACGGCAACACGGTGGCGATCTCGGTCACGGTCGAGAGCCCGATGACCGAAGCCGACCACGTGCGCTCGATCCGCATCTTCAGCGAGCGCAATCCCGAGCCGATCATCATGGGGTTCAGGCTCGGCCCGCGCGCCGGGCGCGCGAGCGTCGCCACGCGCGTGAGGCTTGCGGACACGCAGACGCTGGTCGCGGTCGCCGAGATGAGCGACGGCACCTACTGGTTCGGCTCGGCGCCCACGGTGGTCACCATCGCCTCCTGCCTGGAGGAGATCTGAGCATGTCGAACGCGCTGGTCACCGTGCCGAAGACCGCGAAGAAAGGCGAGATCATCGAGATCAGGACGCTGGTCTCGCACAACATGGAAACCGGCTACCGGCGCACCGAGCGCGGCGTACCGATCCCGCGCGATATCGTCCGCACCTTTTCCTGCACCTACAACGGCGTCGAGATCTTCAGCGCCGAGCTGCGCCCGGCCATCTCCGCGAACCCGTACATCTCGTTCTACACGGTGGCCACCGAGACCGGCATGATCGCGTTCCACTGGAAGGGCGACAACGGCTTCTCCGTCTCGAGCTCGGCCCACATCACCGTCACCTGAGTGCGTGCGTTCCGAATCGCGGCGTGGCTGCTCGTCGCCTCCACGCACGCCTGGGCGCAACCGCCCGCCACCGATATTCCACTGGCAGAGCGCCGCTCGGGCTACGAGCAGATGAAGCGCGAAACGCGCGCGATGCAGGACGACGACACGTCCAACCCCGCGACCTTCTGGGTACTCGAAGGCGAATCGGCCTGGAAGAGAAAAACGGGCGCGGCGAATCGCGCCTGCTCCGAATGTCACGGCGACGCTGCCGTGAGCATGAAGGGCGTGGCAGCGCGCTATCCCGCGCACGACGCGAAAAGCGGGCGCGTCATCAACCTCGAGCAGCGCATCAACGCCTGCCGCATCGAGCGCCAGCAGGCCAAACCGCTTGCCTATGAGAGTCGCGAGCTGCTCGCGCTGACCACGTACGTGGCGCGCCAGTCGCGCGGCCTGCCGATCGCCGTTGCGCCCGATCAAAAGACACGCCCACACCTCGATGCGGGGCGCGCGACGTATCACCGCAAGATCGGGCAGATCGACCTTTCCTGCGCGCAATGCCATGACCAGCACGCCGGAAGGCATCTCGCGGGCAACCCGATCCCGCAGGCGCATCCGACCGGCTACCCGATCTACCGGCTCGAATGGCAGGGCGTAGGCTCGCTGCAGCGGCGCCTGCGCAACTGCATGAGCGGGCTTCGCGCCGAGCCGTACGAGTACGGCTCGCAGGAGCTCGTCGACCTCGAGTACTACCTCATGTGGCGCGCGCGGGGCATGCAGGTGGAGACGCCTGCCGTGCGGCCCTGATTTTCAGCGGCAAATGTACCGATACCGATACAAGAACTACCCGGAGAGGCGCTGCAGGTAATGACTTTGCAGGATGATTTAATGGAAATGTCGTTTACCGATACTGCGTGGCTGTTGCCACGTCACCCTTGACTGAATTGTCTAGGCTGAAGTTCCTCGCTTTTTGAGTGCAAGTAATGATGAGAAGTGCAGTGCATTCAGCGGGTTAGTGCCACACGGTATCTGCAATATGTAGCCATGTTAATGTATTGTTCTTGGGTTTAGTATTGTGTATTATGTACCCATGCATATAGATATCGTTCCGAACCGCGGCGCTCGCCCCGCCTATCTGCTGCGTGAGTCCTATCGCGAGGGTTCGCGCGTGCACAAGCGCACCCTTGCCAATCTCTCCTCGCTCCCCGACGAGCAGATCCTGGCAATTCGGGCCGTGCTGCGCGGCGAACAACTGGGCCCGATCGCCGAGCGCTTCGAGGCAATCGTCTCGCGCCCCCACGGTCAGGTGCAGGCGGTGCGTGTCGCCATGCAACGGCTGGGCTTTGAGTCTTTGGTGGCCTCTCGTGCAAGCCGCGAACGCGACCTGGTCTGCGCGATGGTGGCCGCGCGCATCGTGGCCCCACACACCAAGCTTGCGACCACCCGCTGGTGGCACACCACGACACTGGCCGAGGACTTCGACGTGGCCGATGCCACCGAGGACGAACTGTACGCGGCGATGGATTGGCTGCTCGAGCGCCAAACGCGCATCGAGAAGAAGCTCGCCGCTCGCCACCTGAGCGAGGGCGGCCTGGTGCTCTATGACCTGTCCTCCAGCTACTTCGAGGGCACGACCTGTCCGCTGGCCAAGCTCGGTTACAGCCGCGATGGACGCCGTGGCACGCTGCAGGTCAACTACGGCCTGCTCACCGATGCACGTGGCTGCCCGGTGGCCATTTCGGTGCACGAAGGCAATGTGGCCGACAGCCAGACTTTGATACCCGCAGTGCAGCGGCTTCGGCACGACTTTGGCATCGAGCAGTTGGTGATGGTCGGGGACCGTGGCATGGTCTCCAGCAAAGCCATCGAGGCGCTGCGCGAAACCGATGGCGTGGGCTGGATCACCGCGCTCAAGAGCGTGTCGATCCGCGCGCTCCTCGAAGAGGGGCAGCTGCAGCTCGGGCTGTTCGATGAGCGCAACCTGATCGAGCTGAGTTCGCCGGACTATCCGGGGGAGCGGTTGGTGGCCTGCCGCAATCCGGAACTGGCCCGGCTGCGCGCGCACAAGCGCGAGGAGTTGCTGATCGCCACCGAGCATAACCTGGCGAAGATCAAGGCCCGTGTGGACGCCGCCCGGCTCGCCGGCGCCGACGAGATTGGCTTGCGCGTGGGCAAGGTGATCAACCAGTACAAGGTCGCCAAACATTTCGAGCTTGCCATCGGCGATGCGTCGTTCACCTTCCAACGCAAGCACGAGCGCATCGCCGCCGAAGCGGCGCTGGATGGCATCTACATCATTCGCACCTCCGTGAGTGCGGCACAGATGGATGCGCCCGAGTGCGTGCGCAACTACAAGTCGCTGGCCAACGTCGAGCGTGCGTTCCGCTCGCTCAAGACGGTCGACCTCAAGGTGCGCCCGATCCACCATCGCCTGGCCGATCGGGTGCGTGCGCACATCTTCTTGTGCGTGCTCGCGTACTACGTCGAGTGGCACATGCGCGAGGCTTGGCGCGAGTTGATGTTCGCCGACACCGAACAGCAATCCAAAACCACGCGCGACCCGGTCGCACCGGCCAAGCGCTCCAAAGCGGCGCTGACCAAGGCGGCCCGCCACACGCTTGATGACGGCACCCCGGCGCACAGCTTCGCGACCCTGCTCAACGAACTCGCCACCATCGTGCGCAACACCTGCCGCGTCCCTGGCGCCGATAGCACTGCGCCCACTTTCCTGCTCGTTACAACGCCCAACACGAAACAGAAACGAGCGCTCGAACTCATCCAGCAGATTCGGTTGTAGACAGAAACAGGAACCCCGTCCTCACCCCAAGTGCTTGTCACGCAAGATGAACTCGCTCAAAGGCTGCAGGAACTTCAGTTTAATCCACAGAGTCCTTTACTGGCGCGGCTTTCCGGTCAGTTTGTGTATCGGTACCGGTACGTTCTTGCGGTTTT
>ENA-ORBV01002012-ORBV01002012.1-microbial-mat-metagenome-genome-assembly--contig:-NODE-2012-length-43881-cov-5.574285_pt1 | contig 43881 bp, 37 predicted proteins | sample MGYA00237777_ERZ505514 | MGnify/ENA primary metagenome ERZ505514 (study PRJEB26160, sample SAMN06269048) | microbial mat metagenome | isolation source: Oligotrophic lake microbial mat | place... | reverse complement strand
GGGTGGAGCAAGGCGCTGAGGTGGCCGGCGCGATGGTGCTACCGCGGCGCAGCACGCAGTGTGCGGCTGAGCAGCACCACCGGGATCAGGCCCACCAGCACCAGCGCCAGCGACGGCAACGCTGCCTCGCCGAGCCGCTCATCGCGCGCCAGCTGGTAGGCGACAACGGCCAGCGTGTCGGAATCGAATGGGCGCAGCACCAGCGTGGCGGGCAGCTCCTTCATGACATCGACAAACACCAGCAAGGCAGCGGCGGCGGTCGAGCGCCGCAGCAGCGGCCAATGCACGCGCCGCATCAGCTGCCAGCCACCCGTTCCCAGCGTGCGCGCGGAATCGTCGAAACTCGGCGGAATACGGGTGTAACCGCTTTGCACTGACTGCAGCGCCACCGCGCAAAAACGCACCAGGTAGGCCCAGACCAGGCCGAACGAGGTCGCGGTGACGAGATATCCCACGCCCAGCTGCGGCGCAGCAGCCTGTAGCCAGCCCACCGGCAGCAACACGCCAACCACGATGACCGCCCCCGGCACGGCGTATCCGAGCCCGACCAGTTGCGCCACGCCGCGGATGATCGGGTCTGGCGTTCGCCGCAACGCAAACGCCAGCGCCAGCGCGACGGCGAGCGACAACACCGCAGTGATCAGGCCCAGGCGCAGGCTGTTGCCCGACCACTGCAGGAACCGGTCCCACGCCAGCAGGTCCCAATCGGCCACCAGGGGGCGGACCATGAACAACACCGGCAATACGAATCCCATCGCCACCGGCACACCGCATACCAGCCAGGCCAGGCCCAACGCGCCGCCGCGCAGCCGCACCGGTTGGGCATCGCTGGCGCCTGCGCGCGCGCCGCGGCCGCTGGCATACCGGACCCGGCGCCGGGCACGCTGCTCCAGGTGCAGCAGCAACGCCACCAGTGCCAGCAACATGGTCGCCAGCTGCGCGGCGGCCAGCCGGTTGTCCATCGCCAGCCAGGCCTTGTAGATGCCGGCGGTGAAGGTCTGGATGCCGAAGTAACTCGACACGCCGAAGTCGGCCAGGGTCTCCATCAACGCCAGCGCCGCACCCGCGGCCACCGCCGGGCGTGCCAGCGGCAGTGCCACTTCGCGGATGCGCCGCAACAACGGCGCACCCAGCAGCCGCGCCGCCTCCATCAGGTGGGCGGCGCGTTCGCTCAGCGCGCTGCGCGCCAGCAAATACACATAGGGATAAAGCGAGAAGGTGAACACCCAGGCTGCACCGCCCAGGCTGCGTACCTCGGGCAACATGCGTCCCTGCAGCCCGGTCCAGTCCCGCAGGCCGGTCTGCAACGGGCCGCCGTACTGCAGGAAATCGGTGTATGCATAAGCCACCACATAGGCCGGCATGGCCAGCGGCAGCAACAACGCCCATTCCAGCGTACGCCGGCCGGGAAAGTCGAACAGCGTCACCGCAGCCGCGGTGGCCGAACCCACCAGCACCACGCCAACGGCCACCAGCATGCACAAGGCAACCGTGGTCCCCACGTAACCGGGCAACACCGTGCGAGCCATCTCGACCAGGATCTGCGCGCTGGTCGTATCCCATTGCAGCCAGGACGCCAGCACGGCCAGCACCGGCAGGCACAACAACACGGCAAACAGGACGAAGGCGGATTGGGAAAAAAGCCGGCGCAGCGGCATGGAGTGACCGATCACGACAAGTTCAAATGAGAATTGTATTCATCTAGAATGCACGGATGTTTCTCGAAGTGGTGCAGCTGCAAGTGCGGTATGCCGGTGCTGCCCAACCGGCGGTGCGCGACGTGACATTCGGCCTGCAGGCCGGCGAAATCGGCGTGTTGATCGGTCCCTCGGGTTGCGGCAAGACCACGTTACTGCGCGCCGTGGCCGGCTTGGAGCGAGCCCACGCGGGCACGATCCGGCTTGGCGATGTGCTGGTCGGCAATGCGGCGCTCCATGTGCCGGCAGAGACCCGGCGCATCGGAATGGTGTTCCAGGATTACGCGCTGTTTCCGCATCTGGACGTGGGCCGCAACGTGGCGTTCGGTATCCATCGGCTGCCCCGCGCACGGCGTGAGGCACGGGTTGCCGAGGTGCTGGAACTGGTCGGCTTGGGCGGATACGAAAAACGTTTCGCGCACGAACTCTCCGGCGGCCAGCAACAACGCGTGGCACTGGCCCGCGCGCTGGCGCCGGCGCCGCAGCTGCTGCTGCTCGACGAACCTTTCTCCAACCTCGATGTCGACCTGCGCGAGCGGCTGGCGACCGAAGTGCGCGCCATCCTCAAGGCCGCCAACGCCACCGCCTTGTTCGTGACCCACGACCAGCTCGAAGCGTTCGCGGTCGGCGACCGGATCGGCGTGATGCAGGACGGCGCGCTGCACCAGTGGGACGACGCCTACACGCTGTACCACCGGCCGGCCACGCGTTTTGTCGCCGACTTCATCGGCCACGGCGTTTTCACGCCGGCGACGATCCGCGAAGTGAACGGCCAGGTGGTGGTGCAGACTGCGCTGGGCGATCTGACCGACATCGCCGAATGCCCGCTGCCGTGCGCCTTCGACTCCGGACAATGCGACGTCCTGCTGCGCGCCGACGACATCGTGCACGACGACAACGCCCCGGTGAAGGCGCAGATCGTGCGCAAAGCCTTCCGCGGCTCGGAATTCCTGTACACGCTGCGCCTGCGCAGTGGCGAGACCGTGCTGGCCCATGTGCCCAGCCACCATGACCATCGCGTGGGCGAATGGATCGGCATCCGCGCCGAGGTCGACCATGTCGTGACCTTCGACCGGGCCTGCCCGCTCGATCACCGCGCGATGTGCCAACTGCCGTGCCAGGCCAGAGCTGGCGGGGCCTGCGAGCGTGTCGTGGCCGACGTTGTGGTCAGCCCGCCTGCGTCGCTGACTGCATCTCGGCACACGCCGCTGCAGCCGTAGGCTGGCCCGCGCGGATGGCGCGGTCACGGCCGGAATCGGGTCTCAGGACCACCCCGCATCGACGACGAACTCCTGCGCCGTGATCATGCGCGCGGTATCGGCTGCCAGGAACATCACCATGTGCGCGATATCGGTACCGACGATACGTCCGCGCAGGCACTGGCTCCGATCCAGCCGTCGCTCGCCTTCGGCGTCCAGCCACAGGCGCACCTGCCGCTCGGTCATCACCCAGCCAGGCACGACACAGTTGACGCGGATGTTGTCCTGGCCCAGTTCGCCGGCCAGCACCCGGGTGAAGCCCAGCATCGCCGACTTGCAGCTCGCGTAGACCGCGTACCCGGTGCCCTTGATCCTCCAGCTCACCGAACCCATGTTGATGATCGCTCCGCCGCCGCGCGCGCGCATGCCCGCCAGCACCGCCTGCACCGCGAAGAAATGCGGGCGCAGGTTGATAGCCACCCGTTCGTCGAAATACGCCGGCGTCAGCTGCTCGATCGCATGGCGATCATCGTCCGCCACGTTGTTGACCAGCACGTCGATGCCGCCCAGTTGCACTGTCAGCGTGTCGAGTGCGGCGCGCAGAGACGGTACGTCGATGACATCGCAGGCAACGAAATACACACCGTCGAGCGTATCGGCCAGGGCCTGGCCGGCCGCGCCGTCGCGGTCGACGAATCCGACCCGGCAACCCTGGGCGGCAAACGAGCGCACCATGTCGGCGCCGATGCCGCTGGCGCCGCCGGTGATCAGCACGCCGCGGTCACGCAGGCTGTTGAAGGTGACACCGGCGAATGCGACATCGGGGATGGCGGGGTGCTGCATGGTGCTCGGGCTCCGGGTGGATCGGTGGTCGACTGGCGCATGGTACCCGGCCGCGGACATCACAACCGGCGCCTTGCGCGGCGACAACCGCATCTGCCTGCATCGCCACCGCGCCGTCTATGATCATCGCGGTTGCCACACTGGCATGCGCCGTGCGACGACCACGATCCGTTGCTTTCCATGACGCGCTCCTCCACCGACCCGACGACTCCCGCCAGCCACCGCGCGATCCTGGGCATCGCAGTGCCGATCATGTTGTCGAACGTGTCGACGCCGCTGCTGGGCGCGGTCGACACCGCGGTCGTCGGACAGATTCCCGGCCCGGCCCATATTGGCGCAGTCGCGGTCGGATCGCTGGTTTTCACTTTTGTGTTCTGGGCCTTCGGGTTCCTGCGCATGGGTACCACCGGCCTGACCGCGCAGGCACTCGGCGCCCAGGATGCCGAAGAGATGGTGGCGGCGCTGGGCCGCGCCCTGCTGGTGGCCCTGGTGGCCGGCGCCGGCATGCTGGTGCTGCAGTGGCCGATTCGCGAGGCCGCTTTCGCCGTGCTCGATGCCAGCGCATCCGTGGAGGGCCTGGGCCGCGGCTATTTCGACATCCGCATCTGGGCTGCTCCGGCGACATTGGCCAACTATGCCTTGCTGGGCTGGTTCATCGGATTGGGGCGCACCGACATCGCGCTGGTACTGCAGTTGCTGCTGAACCTGACCAATATCGTGCTGGACCTGTGGTTCGTGCTCGGCCTGGGCTGGGGCGTGCCCGGAGTGGCGGCCGGCACCGTGCTGGCCGAAGTGCTGGCGGCGGCGGTCGGCGTGGCCTTGGCCCTGCGCCACGCGCGCGCCATGGGCGCGCGCTGGCAGACACGCAGGCTGCTCGCACCGGCGCAGCTTCGGCGCACCATCATCGTCAACCGCGACATCATGGTGCGTTCGCTGGCGCTGATCTTCGTGTTCGTCTGGTTCATGGCCCAGGGCGCGGCGCAGGGTGATGTGCGGCTGGCGGCCAACGCGGTGCTGATGCAGTTCATCTCCATTGGCGCGTATTTCCTGGACGGACTGGCCTTCGCCGCGGAGGCCCTGGTCGGGCGAGCCGTGGGCGCCATGCGGCGCGCCGCACTGGCCACCGCGGCGATCCGCACCAGCCTCTGGGCAGGCGCGGTCGCGGCGCTGCTCGCGCTGGCGCTGCTGCTGTTCGGACCGATGCTGATCGACGTGCTCAGCATCGATCCGGCCGTGCGAGCCGCGGCCCGCACCTACCTGCCCTGGGCCATCGGAGCGCCACTGCTGGGCGTGTGGGCGTTCCAGCTCGACGGCATCTTCATCGGTGCCACCCGCACCGCCGAGATGCGCAACGCGATGCTGCTGTCCACCGCCGTCTTCCTGCTGGCGTGGTGGTTGCTCCAGCCCTGGGAAAATCACGGCCTGTGGGCCGCGCTGTACGTGAACTACGTGGCGCGCACCGTGACACTGCTGTGGCACTACCCGGCGCTGCTGCGGTCGGTTCCGGCCTGAACCCCGGCCCGGCGCCGGACATGACGCACAAACGGCGCACTGGACCCCCCCTGCAACAGCGGCTTCCTACAATGGTCGCGAAACCGAGCAATCACCGAGGAGGAAACGACATGATCGTCGAACGTATCTGGACCGGCAACGCCTACCGCAACTTCAACTACCTGATCGCCTGCCCCGAGACCGGCGAGGCGCTGGCCATCGACCCGCTGGACCACGAGAAATGCCTGCACGCAGCCAAGGTGCGCGGCTGGCGGATCACGCAGCTGCTCAACACCCACGAGCACCAGGACCATACCGGCGGCAATGCGGCCATCGTGGCGGCGACCGGCGCCAAGGTGATTGCGCACCACAAGGCCGGTGGCAAGATCGCAGGCATGGACCGCGGCGTCAAGGCCGGCGACGTGATCCGGGTCGGCAAGACGGTCGAACTCGAATGCCTGGACACGCCCGGCCACACCCTGTGCCACATTTGCCTGCGCTCGCACACCGACCAGCCGGCGCTGTTCTCGGGCGACACGTTGTTCAACGCCGGCGCCGGCAACTGCCACAACGGCGGCAACGTGGACGACATGTACACCAGCTTCGTCGACCAGCTGGCCCGGCTGCCGGAGAACACCCAGGTCTACCCCGGCCACGACTACATCGAGAACAACCTGAAGTTCACGCTCGACCGCGAGCCGGACAACGCCGCGGCCAAGGCATTGTTACCCTCGGTGGCCGACCATGACCCGGCCACGTCGATCGTGACCACGCTGGCGCAGGAAATGCAGCACAACACGTTTTTCCGGCTTGCCAGCCCGACGGTGATCGCGCGGCTGCGCGAGCGTTTCCCCGACCTGCCGGAAAACCTGGACGCGCGCACCGTGTTCACCAAGCTGCGCGAGTTGCGCAACAGCTGGTAGTCACCAGCCGATCACCGGCAGCCATGCGGCGCGACGCGACGTTCCGGGATTCGGTGGCTGCAGCGCTGCGCCGGTTCCCGGTGCGGGCGGTGCCCGATGGCATGCACGGCCGCGCCGCGGTGGCACTGGTCATCTCCGAGGCCGGTCTGGGCTCGGCCTGGGGCGGGCTGCCACGACATGCGCACTGGAGCACCGAGGCGGCGTTGATCCTGACCCGACGCGCGCCGCACCTGCGCCGCCATGCCAACCAGTGGGCGTTGCCTGGCGGGCGCATCGACGACGACGAGTCACCCGAGCAGGCCGCGCTGCGCGAATTGCGCGAAGAAGTGGCGCTGGATCTGCCGCCAGCGGCGGTGCTGGGCCGCCTCGACGATTTTTCCACCCGATCGGGCTTCGCCATCACACCGGTCGTGCTCTGGGCCGGCGATGCGCGCACCATGGTCGCCAATACCGACGAGGTCGCCTCCATCCACCGCATCGCACTCGACGAGTTCCTGCGCCCGGACGCACCGATGCTCGAACCGGGGCCGCACGCAGAGCCGGTGCTGCGCATGCCAGTGGGCGACAGCTGGATCGCGGCGCCGACTGCCGCATTCCTGTACCAGTTCCGGGAGGTCTGCCTGCTCGGACGCGCCACCCGCGTCGCGCATTTCGAGCAACCCGATTTCGCCTGGCGCTGAGCCGGCGGCATCACTTTCAGTGCGCCGGCCAGCCGCCCAGGCGCGCGACCTGCGCGCGCAGGTCGCGCGCCCAGCTGCGCCGGTCACGCCCGTCAGACTGCTGCGCCTGGCCGAAACACACGACGGCGCGCAGCCCCCGGGCCTGCAGCAGGCGCCAGATCGAACCCAGCAGCGACTCGTCGCCGATGTAGCTGGCAGCCTGGCTGGTGTTGCCCTGCGGGTCGAGATACCGCAGCGCCACCGGCTGCACCGGCGCGGGCGCGGAGAGCGCAGCCTGGATCAGGTTGGCATGGAACGGCAGCAACGCGGCTCCATCCCCGGTCGTGCCTTCGGGAAACACCATCAGGATGTCGTCGTTGCGCAGCGCCTGCACCATGTCGTGCACCACCCGCATTGCGTCACGGCGCGACGCCCGTTCGATAAACAGCGTGCCGACGCCGGTAGCCAGCCGGCCCACGATCGGCCAGCGGCCGACGTCGGCCTTGGAGACGAAGCGGCAGTGGTGGGCCGCATGCAGCACGGTGATGTCGAGCCAGGACACATGGTTGCACACCAGCAGCATCGGCCCGATCGCGGGCGGCGTACCGCGGACTTCGAGCGTCACCCCCAGCCGCAGCAGCATGGCCGACGACCAGGCCTGCACCCGCTGGTCGCGCTCGGCGGGCGTCAGGCGGGGAAACTGCCAGACGATGGTGGCCAGGCCGCTCAGCAGATGGGCCAGCACCCGCCAGGCGCGCCAGGCGGCGCTGAGCGACCTCACGCTTCGAACGCGAGATACCCGCCCACGATGGTGCAACGCACCTTCGAGCGCATGGCGTAGCCCGAGAACGGCGTGTGCTTTCCCTGGCTGCGCAAGGTGTCTGCGCCGATGACCCATTCGGCCTGCGGGTCGTAGACACACAGATCGGCCACACCGCCCACCGACAGGCGACCGGCGCCACCGCGCGCGGCATCCTGGCCACCGGCCACGATATCGGCCGGCGCGCTGGTGAGCACCTGCAGCGCGCGACGCAGTTCGACGCCGCCTGCTTCAGCCCACTGCAGTGCCATGCCCAGCAGCAGTTCCACTGCGCTGGCCCCAGCCTCGCTTTCGGCAAACGGCAGCGTCTTCTGGTCCTCGTCGACCGGACTGTGGTCCGACACCAGCGCGTCGATGGTGCCGTCGGCCAACGCGCGGCCGATCGCGTCGCGGTCGCGTTGCTGGCGCAGCGGCGGCTTGAGGTGCGAGCGGCTGTCGAAATAACCGATGTCGGTGTCGATCAGGTGCAGCGAGTGGATACTGACGTCGCAGGTGAGCGGCAGGCCCTCGGCCTTGGCCTTGCGCACCAGTTCCAGCCCGGCCGCGCTGCTGATGCGGCACAGGTGCACCCGCGCACCGGCCAAGCGCATCAACTCGACGATGCTGAAGATTGCGATCGTCTCGGCCGCCACCGGGACACCTGATAAACCCATGCGGGTTGCCAACGGACCGCTGGCAACAACACCGGTGCCCAGATCTCGGTCCTGCGGCCTGAGCCACACTGTGTAGCCGAAGGTGCTGGCATATTGCAGCGCGCGCAACAAGATCTGCAGCGTGGGCAGGGGCACGTCGGCCTGTCCGAATCCGATACAACCGGCCTGGGTCAGCGACACCATCTCGGTCAGCACCTCACCGCGCAAGCCGCGCGTCAAGGCGCCGAGCGGGAACACCCGGCACTGGTGCAGCTTCTCCGAGCGAAAACGCAGCATCTCGACCAGGCCGGGCTCGTCGAGCACTGGATCGGTGTCGGGTGGACAGACCAGACTGGTCACGCCGCCGGCCACTGCCGCCGCCATCTCCGACTGCAGCATGCGAGCGTGTTCATGGCCGGGCTCGCGCAGCCGCACGGCCAGGTCGACCAGACCCGGCGCGACGACGCAACCGGTGGCGTCGATGGTCTTGTTGGCATGAAAATCCGCCGGCGCGCCGCCGATGGCCACGACGCGGCCTGCAGCCACCGCCACGTCGCTGAAGCGGTCGAGTCCGCTCGCGGGGTCGATGACTCGGCCACCCTGGATCAGTATCTTCATGACTGCGCGCGCCTCAATTTGCGTCGTTTCCCGCGACCAGGCTCATGACCGCCATGCGCACCGCGATGCCGAACGTCACCTGCGGCAGGATCACGCTTTGCACGCCGTCCACCACGGCGGAGTCGATCTCGACGCCGCGGTTGATCGGCCCTGGATGCATCACGATCGCGTCGGGCTTGGCCAGTTGCAGCACCTCGCGCGACAGGCCATAACTCATGGAGTACTCCTGCGCCGAGGGCAACAAGGCACCACTCATGCGTTCGTTCTGCAGCCGCAGCGTGATGATGACGTCGCAGTCGCGGATGCCTTCCTTCAGGTTGTGGCATACGCGCACACCCATTTGCGCCAGATCCGACGGCACCAGGGTCTTGGGGCCGACCACGCGCACCTCTGCCGCGCCCAGCGTGGTCAGGCCATGGATGTCGGAGCGCGCAACGCGCGAGTGCAGCACGTCGCCGACGATGGCCACTGTCAGATTGGAGAAATCCTTCTTGTAATGGCGGATCGTGAACATGTCCAGCAGGCCCTGCGTGGGGTGCGCATGGCGGCCGTCGCCGGCGTTGATCACATGCACGTGCGGCGCCACGTGTTTGGCGATCAGGTAGGGCGCGCCTGATTCGCCGTGGCGCACGACGAAGATGTCGGCCGCCATCGCGCTGAGGTTGGCGATGGTGTCGAGCAGCGACTCACCCTTGGACGCGGACGAACGCGCGATGTCCAGGTTGATGACGTCGGCGCTCAGGCGCTTGGCCGCGATCTCGAACGTGGTCCGGGTGCGGGTGGAGTTCTCGAAGAACAGGTTGAACACGCTGCGCCCGCGCAGCAGCGGCACCTTCTTCACCTCGCGGTCGTTGACGCTGACAAAACTCTCGGCTGTGTCCAGCAACTGGCGCAGGATGCTGGCTGGCAGGCCTTCGATCGACAACAGATGGACCAGTTCGCCATTCTTGTTGAGCTGGGGATTGCGTCGGTACAACACGCTGCGCTCTTTCGGGTTCTAGTCGGCTCGTCGGCTGGGCCGCCATCCAACGGTCATGCTGGCAGACCGTCGATCACGACCGACAATACTCCGGCCGTGTCGCGGCGCAGCGCCACCCGCTTGTCGACGGGCAACTCGACCCGGGCCGCCGCGAAGTCGGCCTGTATCGGCAATTCGCGACCGTTGCGGTCGATCAGCACCGCCAGGCTGACGCTGGCTGGCCGGCCATAATCGTACAACTCGTTGACGACCGCGCGGATCGTGCGCCCGGTGTAGAGCACATCGTCGATGACGATGACGTGCGCGCCGTTGACATCGAAACCCAGCCGCGTGGGCTCACGTGCCGACAGCCCGCGCTGGGCAAAATCGTCGCGGTGCATCGCCGATGACAACACACCGTGTTCGCCGGGCAGGCCCAGCTCGGCCTGCAATCGCTCGGCCAACCAGGCACCGCCGGTGGCAATGCCGACCAGCCGACTGCCTGGCCGGCACAAGGCACCCACACCGCGCGCCAGCGCCTGCACCAACGAAGGTACGTCGCGCACAGCCTCGGCGGCGTGAGCAGCCGTGTCGTCGGCGGTCGATCCGGTGCTCATGCGAGACTGCGCAAAAACTGTTCGAGAATGACGCACGCCGCGCCGGCATCGGTATCCCTCGCGCCGTCGGCCAGGGCTTCGGTCGTGCTGTAACGCTCATCGACCTCGAATACCGGCAACTTGAATCGGTTGCGCAACGTGCGGGCAAACTTGCGCGCCAACAGGGTGTTTTCGTGTTCCGCCCCGTCGGGATGCAGCGGAATACCGACCACCAGGGCCTGCGGCTGCCATTCTGCGATCTGCCTGCCGACCAGATCCAGCCGCTGCTGCGCCTCGCGCGCGTGAATCGTGGCCAGCGGCCGCGCCTGGCCCAGCAGCCGAGAACCATAAGCGACGCCAGTGCGCCGAGTGCCAAAGTCCAACGCCATGAAACTGTGCATGTCCGCTCCCAGCAGCGCCAACTGCAGCGCGTTCATGAGGAAAGGCCGGGCCGCTCCCAAGTTTCCTCGCACCCCCTCGGGGGGCCTGGCGAAGCCAGGGCTGGGGGCATTCGTGACGAAAGGCCGGGCCGCTCCCAAGTTTCCTCGCACCCCCTCGGGGGGCCTGGCGAAGCCAGGGCTGGGGGCGATCTCAGCCATGACCCGCCTGCGGCGACAACATCCAGACCTGCAGTCCGAGCAACAACAGCGCCTTGTCGTAACGCTGGTCCACCGGCGTGTCGAAGATCACCGACAGATCGGCATCCACGGTGAGCCAGCTGTTGTCGCCCAGTTCGGATTCGAGCTGCCCTTCGCCCCAGGCCGAGTAGCCCAGCGACACCAGCACCCGGCGCGGGCCGTTGCCGGTCGACAACGCCTCGAGAACGTCCTTGGACGTGGTCATCTCCAGCCCGCCGGGGATGGACATGGTGGACGCATAGACCGGCTCGTCCGGCTTGTCGGCCTCGGCGAAGAACGGTTCGTGCAGCACGAAGCCGCGGTCGGTCTGCACCGGCCCACCCTGGAACACCGGCAGCTGCTGCAGGTCGTCACGGCCCAGCGGCAACTGCACCTTGTCGAACAAGGCCCGCAGGTTGATGTCGCTGGGCTTGTTGATGACCAGGCCCAGCGCGCCACGCTCGCTGTGCTCACACACATAGACCACGCTGCGCGAGAAAGCCGCATCATCGAGCCCGGGCATGGCGATCAGGAAATGATTCGTCAGGTTGATCGGCGCAGAATCCATGGGCATCGAGGAATTTTAGCGGCCCCCATGAACAAAGCCTTCGACACCGGCCTGGTTTGGCTGCGACGCGACCTGCGCGTCGATGACAACGCCGCGTTGCAACTGGCACTGGCGTCCTGCCGGCACGTCCACTGCGCCTTCGTTTTCGACTCCTTCATTCTCGATCCATTGCCCCGCGCGGACCGGCGGGTCGAGTTCATCCGCGAGTCGCTGGTCGATCTGGACCAGGCCCTGCGCGAGGCAAGCGGCCAGCCGCATGCCGGACTGATCGTGCGCCATGGCGCGGCCGTCCAGACGATCGCGGCGCTGGCGCGCGAACTGGCCGTTCAGTCGGTGTTTGCGGCCCATGACTACGAACCGCAGGCCATCGAACGCGACCGCAAGGTGCTCGGCGCGCTGGCCCAGGCGGGCATCGCAATGCATATGGTCAAGGACCAGGTGGTGTTCGAGGGGCGCGAATTGCTGACCCGAACCGGCACACCCTATACCGTGTTCACGCCGTACAAGAAGGCATGGCTGGCACGGGTCGGCGAACACCACCTGCGCAGCCACGACTGCCTGGCGTATATCGATGCGCTGGCCCCGCGCCCGCAAGCGCTGCGCCACCCGGTGCCCCTGCTCACCGAGATCGGTTTCGAGGCGACCAACCTGTCGCAGCTGCGCATTCCCACCGGCAGCACCGGGGGGCGCAGCCTGTTCACCGAGTTCTTCGAACGCATGGACCAGTACCATGCGACGCGCGACTTTCCGGCGGTCAAGGGACCGAGTTACCTGGGCGTGCATCTGCGTTTCGGCACCGTGTCGGTCCGCCGGCTGGCGGCCGCCGCGCTGCAGGCGAGCACTGCCGGCAGCGCCGGTGCGTCGGTCTGGCTCGGCGAGCTGATCTGGCGCGAGTTCTATTTCCAGATCCTGGCCAATTTCCCGCATGTGGCACAGTCCAGCTTCAAGCCGGAGTACGAAGCGATCCGCTGGCAACATGGCGCCCGGGCCGAAAAGCTGTTCGCGGCCTGGTGCGAGGGACGCACCGGTTATCCGATCGTCGACGCGGCGATGGCGCAGATCAACCAGACCGGTTACATGCACAACCGGCTGCGCATGATTGCCGGCAGTTTCCTGGTCAAGGATCTGGGCATCGACTGGCGCTGGGGCGAACGGTATTTCGCGCAGCATCTCAACGACTTCGACCTGTCGGCGAACAATGGCGGCTGGCAATGGGTGGCATCCAGCGGCTGCGACGCCCAGCCCTGGTTCCGGATCTTCAATCCGATCCGCCAGAGCGAGAAATTCGATCCGCAGGGCAAGTTCATCGGGCGTTACCTGCCGCAGCTGGCGAAGCTGCCCCCGCAGGTGATTCACGCGCCGTGGCAATGCGGGGAAATCGAACTCGCGTCAGCCGCGGTGCGACTGGGCGAGAACTACCCACGGCCGATCGTCGAACACGATGCGGCACGGGAGCAGACACTTACCCGTTATGGCGTGGTCCGCAAGCCCAGGGCGCGCGCGGCTGGCACACGGCCGGGTCAAGCCCGGGGTTGACCGACACTGGCGTGTTCAGGCGGGAGCCTCGGCCTCCATCGGCACCGCGCAATAGTGCCGCAGCAGCCCCAGCAACTCGTCTTCCGCGTACGGCTTGCCCAGGTAGTGGTCGACGCCGAGTGCGGTCGCCAGCTCGCGGTGTTTCTCGGCGATGCGCGAGGTGATCATGATGATCGGCAGGCTGCGCAGGCGATCGTCGCCGCGGATGTTGCGTGCCAGGTCGAAACCGTCCATGCGCGGCATCTCGATGTCGGACAACACGACCGCCGGCAGTTCCTCCTGCAATTTCGACAAGGCCTGCAAGCCGTCGTTGGCCAGCACGACCCGATACCCTTCGCGCAACAGCAGTCGCTGCGTCACCCGGCGCACGGTGATGGAGTCGTCGACTACCATCACCAGCGGCGTGACCGCGCCACCCTCCGGTGCGAACGCCTGCGGCGCCGCGGCATCGGCGCCAGCGGCCGCGGCCATGGCCAGGGCCTGGCGCGCGCTGGCCTGCATCTGCAGTGCTGCCGCGCCATACACGGTTGCCAGCGCCACCGGGTTGTAGATCAGCACCACGGCACCCGAGGCCAGCACCGACATGCCCGTCAGGCCGGGCATGCGCGAGAGTTGAGGCCCGAGGTTCTTGACCACCACCTCCTGGTTGCCCAGCACCTCGTCGACATGCACCGCCACCCGACGTCCGGCGCTGCGAAACACCAGTACCGGCAGGTGTTTCGACGCCGGCGCGGCGCTCGCACCGCAGATCTGCAGCAAGGCGCCGGACCAGAAAAATGGCACCGTCTCGCCGCCGTGGTTGAACACGTGCGACTCGTACGCCTGCTCGATCTCCGGCGCCGGAACCCGGCGCACGATCTCGACCAGGTTCGACGGCACGCCCATCGACAGTTCGCCCAGGCGCAACATCACGACCTGCGTCACCGCCGTTGTCAACGGCACGACCAGCTTGAACTGCGTGCCACGCCCGAGCTCGCTGGTGGTCTCGATGCGGCCACCGAGCGCATCGACTTCGGAACGTACCACATCGAGCCCGATGCCGCGGCCCGAAAGTTCGGTCACGTTGTCGGCGGTGGAAAAGCCCGCTGCGAACACCAGGTTAGCTGTTTCGTCGTCGCCCAGTTCCTGGTAGGCCGCGACCAGGCCCTTGGCCACGGCCTTGGTTCGGATACGCGCCAGATCGAGTCCGCCACCGTCGTCGGAGAAAGTCACCGAGACGTCGTTGCCCTCCTGCTGCAATGCGATGGCGATGCTGCCGATAGCCGGTTTGCCAACGGCCTGGCGCCGATCCGCTGGCTCGATGCCGTGGTCGATCGCGTTGCGCAACATGTGTTCGAAGGCTGGCACCATGCGCTCGAGCACACTGCGGTCGAGTTCCATCGAACCGCCCACGATGTCGAGCTTGACCTGCTTGCCCACGCCCTTGGCGGTCTGGCGCACCACACCGTACAGACGTTCGGAAACCGACTCGAACTCGATCATCCGGGTGCGCAGCAGATCGCGCTGCAGGTCGCGCGCCTGGCGCGCCTGGGCAATCAGGTCGTCTTCGGCGCCCTGCATCGCACGCTGCAGCTGACGCTGCACCGTGGCCACGTCGGACACCGACTCGGCCATGATGCGGGTCAACTCCTGCACCCGGGTGAAACGGTCGAACTCCAGCGGATCGAACTCGCGCGCATGGTCCTTGGCCTGTGCCATGCGCGACTGCATCTGCGTCTCGGACTGCAGTTCGATCTCGCGCAGTTGATCGCGCAATCGGTCCAGGTTTCCGGTCAGGTCTTTGAGCGAGGCCCGCATCTGGGCTACCCGGCCGTCCATGCGCGAGCGGGTGATGATCACCTCGCCAGCCTGGTTGACGAGACGGTCGAGCAATGGAGCGGCCACACGCACGCTCTGGGACATGACCGGACGCACCGGGCCGGGCGAGCCGGGCACCCGGTCACGCGAGCGACGTTCCGAGGACGGCTGCGGCGCCCGTCGCGTATCGGCCGTGGCCACGTCGACCAGCACCGGACCGGCGCTGTCGGGCAGGGCCTCGGTGACTGGTCCATCCTTGCGCCGGCGCACGAACGCACACAAGCCGTCGAACAAGGACTGCAGGTGGTCGAAGCGGCCCAGTATCGGCTCGAGCCGGCTCGACGAAACCGCCTCTGAACCCAGCGCCTCGATGGCAGACTCCATGCGGTGGGTCAGGTCGCCCAGGCGCATGGCACCCGCCAGCCGCGCACTGCCCTTGAGCGTGTGCAGAACGCGCAAGGCTTCGGTGCGGGCCGCGCGGTCGTCTGGCTTTGCCAGCCACTGGCGCAGCGCCGACCCCAGTTTCGGGAACAGGTCGGCCGCCTCCTCCTCGAAGATCGGGAACAAGTCGGCATCGAGTGCATCGACCGCATCGGAATGTTCGTCGGTCGCCAAAATCAACGGCGCGGCGCCGGCGGCTGCGCTGCCGGCGGCCAGCGGGCGTCCTGCTGGCATCGCGGCGCTGAAATCGCTATGCAGCACCGCCCGCAGCGCCGGCTCGATCGCCGGATCGGCGTCTTTCAGGAAGCCAGCCGCAAACTGGTGCAGCAGGCGACGGATCTCCTCGGCCGCAAGGTTGAAGACCTGCGCATGCTCCGGCAACCCGATACGGTGCAACTGCACGTGCAGCAAAGCCTGCTCGAGCAGGCGTGCCTGGGCGGCCACTGTCATGAACCCCACCGTGGCCGAACTGCCGCCCAGGGCGTGCGCCAGGCCGACGGTCGAATCCGGCATCGGCCGCTCGAGTTCCAGCGCCCACTCGCTGAGCTCGGTCAGCAGGCGGCGCGAACACTCGTCGGCTTCATTCAGGTAGACGTTGTAGAGCGGAATGCCGATACGCAGGTCACCAATGACCTTGACCTGCTCATCCAGCCCTTCGGTCAGCGAGTCGGCATTGCTGGCGTCCACTTCGCCGGCGACAACTCCCGTGCCGCCTTCGGCCAGCAGGGCGCTGCGCCCGGACGCAATGTCGGCCCGCGCCCCATCCGGGCCTGGCTGCAGCTCCTGCTCAACCGTTTCACCAGAATCGAAATCGAGCAAGTCGCTCGCGAATTCGGCCGAACCAGCTTTTTTTTTTGAGCCCTCTTCCCCGGCCAAGGCCGGATCCTCGGGCCGTAACGGCTGGCTGTCGGCAAAGGTACGGGTCGGCTGGAATTCGGCCTCGGCCGACGTCGGTTCTGGCAGCTGCCGATGTTCGACGGGCTCTGGCGCCGGTTGCTCCAGGACAGACGGTTCTGGCGCGATCGGCTGCACAACGGAGGGATCTCCGCCGGCTTGTTGCGATGGCTCGAACGGCCGCGACACCTCGAAAATCTGCGTCGGATCGAAATCGGGAATGACTGGGCGCGCGTCGGCTTCGACCGGTTGCTCGGCCCTTGGTTCGGCGGACAACTTCGACCCATGGAACATCTCGGTGGAGGCAAACTCCGGCCTGCCGACAGGAGACTGCTCGACCGGCTTGGTCTGCATCGGCTCTTGCGCTGCGGGCGCAGGTTCCGCATCGACGACATCGGCAGGGCCGCTGCTGTCGACAAACTCTGGGCGGGCCGGAAGTTCTGCCGCTTGTGCGTCGATGGCCGGTTCCGTTGCCGGCGACTGCACCAGCGGCTGCGCGACCAAGTCGGCCGGCGCCTGCGGCACCACTGCGCGCAACGCATCCACCTCGGATACCGCTGGCAGCTCCTGCGGCGCCGGTACCGCCGCGCCGGGCGGCCGGATTGCGACCCGTTCGCCATCGACACGCAAGGCATCCGCGGCCTTGCGAAACGGCTGCGATGACCAACGTGCCGCCTGGCCGGATGCGATGTCCTCGACCCACTCGCTGAACTGGCGCATCGCCTCACCGCTCAGCTGGCGCAAATCATCGCTGGCCGGCTTTTGATCCGCGAGCCAGGTGTTGATCAGCTGCTCCATCGCCCACGCAGCCTCACCGAAGTCCTGCAGGCCCACCATGCGCGAGCTGCCCTTGAGGGTATGGAAAGCGCGGCGCAAGGACGTCTGTTCACCCAGGTTGTTCGGCACTGCCTCAAGAGCGGCTACTGCCTGCAATCCGGTCTGCACCACCTCGCGCGCTTCCTCCAGGAAGATCTCGCGCATTTCGATGTCCTCTTCGGACTCCACAGCCAGCGCTGGCATGGCTGCCGGCGCAGCCGTGGGCGCTGGCTCGCCCGGTGCGCCATCTTGCACGACCTGCGCCTTCTCGCGCCCCATCAATGGACGAAACTCCCCCAACTCCTCGTCGTAAATGAACAGCTGCTTGGCCAGTGCACGCTGGTAACTGAGCATGTCGACCAGAAAACCCATCGCGCCCAGGCTGTTGCCGAGTTTCTCGAAAACACCCGAAGCACCGTCCTGGACCTGGTCGACCAGGAACTGCTCGACGCTGTCGCGCATGCGCCGTGCCGCGGTCGAGGCCTGGTCCAGGCCGAGCACCGAAAACACACCGCGCATCTGAGCCAGCTGGCTGGGAACCTCATGCAATGGCGAGCGATCCTGGGGATCGCGGAAAAACTGGTCGAGCGATTTTTCAACCCGCGCCAGCGTGTTGCGCAGTTCGTCAACCACGCTGCCCATGGTCTGGCGATCGCTGACACGCCGGTACAGCTCCTCCATCCACGGCTCGAGCGGTTCGGGCTGCGCACCGGCGATGACATGGTCGAGCCGCTGTGCCAATCGGGCGCACCGCGGCGCCATCTGGGTGTCGGAGGGATCGAGGTCGTCGTACGCCGCTTCCAGGTACAGCACCGAGGTCGCCACTTCCATCGCAGTCCCGGGGCTGGGCGGCTCGCCGGAGCGGTTGGTCGTCTCGACCGCACGCATCAGCGCGCGGGCCAGGTCGGCGCTCTCCGGATGCAGCTTTTGCATCGATTCGGCCACCGCCGCGAACTGGTCACTGGCCTGCTTGATGCGGCCGGTTTCGCCGCCAGCCAGTGCGGCCCAGGTCTCGGTGGCGGTTGCTATTCGTTTGCGCGCCTGTGCCAGCAACGCAGGATCGAAGCGGCCGAACTGCGGCGTTGCATAGTGGATGGCGCGCACCTGCGAGACCCCGAAGGCCGACCGGACCGCCGCCAGCACGGGCGCCGCGGCGTCCTGCAATGGCATCGCGTGCGCGCAGTAGAACATCAGGTCTAGAGCCAGACGATCGACCACGCCAGGCTCGCCCCGGGCCAGCGTCGCATACTGGGTGATGACCCGCGATGCCGTACGCTTGACGTACACGTCCGATGGACACAGCCCCAGCCGCACAGCCTCGAAAAACGCCGCGCAGATCTTCCAGAACACCCGCTCCTCGAGCCCGACTGCCGTCGCGGCCAGACCCCGGCTGAGCTGCGACATCAGGCCCGCGGCAACTGGATCGCTGGAGCGCACCACCTTGAGCACCGCCCGGTCTACCCGCGCCCGCACCGCCGCCTCATAGTGCAGCGGTGGCGTGCCACCGGGAATGGCGGCATCGATCCAACGCCACTCGTGCGACCACAGATCCGCCGGGTGCACCCGATCGCCGCCGACCAGGTCCATGACGTCGCGGTATTGCGGGAACAAGGCAACCGCCGAGGTCTGGCGCCCCTTGAGCACGCCCTCGAGGTATTCGGTCAACGCAAAACTGGCACGCTCGACCTTGTTGGCGGCGTCGTCGCTGCACAACTCCGGTCGCGCGACGAACTTCTGCGCCAGCGCTTCCATGGCACGCAACAACTTCGCAGGGGCACCCAGCCCCACCATCTCCAGCGCACCCACGGCCTGGTGCAGTTGCTGGCGCGCGATCCGCAGCTGGCTGGCGTCAAGTTCGGCCAGGTCGTTGCCCCGTGCCAGTTCGGCGTCGCGCACGAAGCGGCGCAAGGCCTTGCTGGCGCCATCGAGTGACTTGCGCAACTCGTCCAGCACCCAGGCCAGGGGGCCCAGGTCGTTGGCGGTCATGGCGGTTTCCGCAGCGGGCATGGATGGTGTTTGCATCTGTCTGTCGACTCCTGGGCTGGGCCCTGTCCCTTGGCTGGTCATCAGGCGATCTTGAACCGTGCCACGGACTGGCGCAGTTCCTCGGCCATGCGGGAAAGTTCGCGCACCTGGCCGGCAGTGGTCCGGGTACCGTCACTGGTCTGCTCGGTAACCGCAAAGATGTTCTGGATGCTGTCGGCCACGGCATTGGCCAGGTTAGCCTCGCGCAATGCCGCGTCCGAAATCTGCTGGATCAGCTCCGACAGGCGGCGCGACACCTGGTCGATCTCGCCTAGCCGGGCGCCGGCGTTGTCCGACAGCCTGGCCCCATCGACCACGCCTTGGGTCGATCGCTCCATGGCTGCCACCGCATCCTGGGTGTCGGTCTGGATGGCGCGCACCAGCGCGGTGATCTGACGGGTGGCGTCGGCCGATCGCTCGGCCAGTCGCTGAACCTCTTCGGCCACGACCGAGAAACCGCGGCCCGCTTCACCGGCAGACGCAGCCTGGATTGCCGCATTCAGGGCCAGTACGTTGGTCTGCTCGGTGATGTCCGAGATCAGTTCGGTGATCTCGCCGATCTCCTGCGACGATTCGCCCAGCCGCTTGATCCGCTTGGAGGTCTCCTGGATCTGGTCGCGGATCGCGTTCATGCCGCCGATCGCGTTCTGCACTGCCTGCAGGCCGGAATCGGCCGCTATCAACGACTGCTGCGCCACCGCGGCCGACTCCTGGGCCTGGCTCGACACGCTGTTGATGCGGGCCGCCATTTCCAGCACCGACTTGCCGGTGGCCTGGATCTCGTTCATCTGCTCATTGGAGGCCGCCAGCAACTCGGTCGAGGTGGCATCGACCTCGGCCGTCGTCTGCGCCACCTTGGACGCAGTGCTCTGCACGCTGCTGACGAGGCTGCGTAATTCCTCGACGGTGTAGTTCACCGAGTCGGCGATGGCGCCGGTGATGTCCTCGGTCACGGTGGCTTGCTGCGTCAGGTCGCCTTCGGCGACAGTCTGCAGCTCGTTCATCAGGCGCAAAATCGCTGCCTGGTTGGCGTCGTTGATGCGTTTGGCGTCCAGTTGCAGCCGAGCCGCATCCTGCATCTGCGACTCGGCCATGGCCTGCTGGCCCAGGCCGTACAGGCGCTGCAGGCGGAACAAGGCATAACCACATCCGGCGGCCAGCAGCAGGCCAACCAGCACGACCAGCCCGGCCTGCGCCGCATTGGCGACCTGCAACGTGAGCACAAAAACCGCTGCGCCGGCCACCAGCGCCAGGCCGACAACCGTCAGCGCGGTCAGGATCTGCCGGTTCTGTCCCTGCGGCCCGGTGTGCATCGGCAGGTCGGCCGCGCCGTGCTCAGGCTGCGAACGCACGGCGTCGTTGACTGCTTTGGCAGTTGACCGCGGTGTCGCCTGCGCAGGTTGCTCGGAATAACCCGACTGCCCTACGGTGTCATGCTGCCTGGAGTCTTGTACTGTCTTCGAAAAAAGACTTTTGAGCCGGTCTACAGACATGTTGGGGCCTCAGGAGTGGGCCTGAGCGGTGATGCTCAGGAATCGGGGATGCTGGGACAGGATCTGCAGGTTGATCTCCTGCCAGGGCTGGCCCTGGGCATCGGCGAAACGATTGCCGAAGAATGCGGGCGCGTCGGGCTCCGGCGGCAAACTGCCTCCAAAGACCTGCGGGTTACGCAACCCCGCCAGGGTGTCGACCAGCAAGGCGCAATTGACGTCCAGCGCCGTGTTGAGCGTGACGACCGGCCGCGAGCCCGAAACCGGCGCCCTTGGACTGGGCGGCGGCGAACCCGTGACGTCGGACATCAAGCCTGCGACATCGACCACGCCAAACAGGCCACCGCGCAAATTCACCACGCCCAGGAACCACGGTACCGCGAAAGGCACCGATTGAACGCCGCCGATCGGGAATATTTCACCGGACTGCGCCAGTGGAAACAGGTAGTTGCGCCCTCCTGCCGTGACCGCAAGCCAGGAAACCGACAGGCCTTCGTCTCGAGCGGTGCGCAACCGACTGGCCAGACGCGTCTGCAGTTCTCGGATGGCTTCACGGTTGGCCATTGCGTGCGCGGCTCTCTCAAGCCCAAGCGCCAGGAGAGGGTTGCGGGGTCTTGCGTGGGCTCAAGCGATTGCCTCTCACGCTCTCAGCCCAGGGCCTTGATCTTGGCCATCAGTTCACCCGGGTTGACCGGTTTCGTGATGTAGTCTCGTGCCCCCTGGCGCATGCCCCAGACCCGGTCGGTCTCCAGGCTCTTGCTGGTGCACAGGATGATGGGAATGTCCTTGTATTCCGGCGAGCGATTGATGGAGCGTGTCAACTGATAGCCGTTTTGTCCGGGCATGACCACGTCCATCAGGATCAGATCGGGCTTGGCCTCGGCCAGTCGCTTGAACGCTTCGTCGGCACCTTCAGCGGTGCGCACCGACATCTGGTTCTTCTGCAGCAGATCGGTCAGGAACATCAGTTCCGTCTTGGAATCGTCGACGATCAGGACCGTGCGGATCGGCATCATGCGACTCCTGTGACCGTTGAACCGATCTGTCCGACAGCCTGAAGCAACTGGTCCTTGGTAAAGGGCTTGGTCAGGTAGTCCTGGGCGCCGACCATGCGTCCGCGGGCCTTGTCGAACACACCGTCCTTGGACGACAACATCACGACCGGAACATTGGCGAACCGGGCGTTGCGCTTGATGATGGCACAGGTCTGGTAACCGTCAAGGCGCGGCATCAGGATGTCGCAGAAAATCAGATGCGGCTGGAAGTCGTTGACCTTGGCCAGCGCATCGAATCCGTCTTCGGCCAGCAGCACCTCATGGCCACCTTGCTTGAGGAAGATCTCGGCACTGCGCCGGATGGTATTGCTGTCGTCGATGACCAGGACTTTGAAGGTGGATCCGGTGGTGTTCGTATTCACGCGATTGCACTCCTGCACTGACATTGTTCCGGGGTACGGGCCACCCGCCACATCGCGGGGACTACCGTCGCAGGACTCAGATCTGTACCATTTCGAAATCTTCCTTGCGTGCCCCGCATTCGGGGCAGGTCCAGTTCATCGGCACGTCGGCCCAACTGGTACCCGGCGCAAGGCCATCATCGGGGGATCCGGCCTCCTCGTCGTAGATCCAGCCGCATATCAGACACATCCAGGTTTTTGGTTCGCTCACAGCTTATAGGGCCTTCGAATAGAATGCAATCATTGTATAGAGACGGTCATGGCACGCGGCGCCCGCCGTTCCCGAATCCAGGCTATTCTGCCTCAGCGACAACACCGTCCTGACCATGTCCCCCCGCTCCATCGACGACGAATCCGAATCCGACGGCATCGGCGTGCAACCGGCCTGCGTGCTGGTCTTCAACGCCAATGACCCGAGTGGCGCTGGCGGACTCGCCGGCGACGTCAATGCGATCGCTTCGGTCGGAGCCCATGCGCTGCCGGTGGTCACTGGCGCCTACGCCCGCGACACAGCCGAGATTGTCGATCACCACGCCATGGACGAGGATGCGGTGCGCGAGCAGGCCCGCACCATCCTCGAAGACGTGACAGCGCAGGTGTTCAAGATCGGTTTTTGCGGATCGGCCGAAAATCTCAGTGCCATCGCCGAGATCACGTCCGACTACTCCGACGTGCCCGTCATTGCCTACATGCCAGACCTGTCCTGGTGGAACGAGGTGCAGATCGACCTGTATCTGGACGCGTTTCGCGAACTGGTCCTGCCCCAGACCACAGTGTTGGTCGGAAACCACAGCAGTCTATGGCGCTGGTTGTTGCCGGACTGGAGTTCCGAAAAAAGCCCCGGAGCGCGCGACATTGCCCGCGCCGCGAATGACAAGGGGGTGCCCTACACCCTGGTCACCGGCATCCTGGCGCCCGAGCAGCAGATCGAGAACGTGCTCGCTTCGCCCCAGTCCGTCCTGTACAGCGAACGCTTCGAACGCTTCGAGGCCACGTTTGCCGGTGCCGGCGACACCTTGTCGGCGGCGCTGGCCGCCTTGCTGGCCAGCGGCAGCGACCTGGTCGAATCGGTCAAGGAGGCGCTGGGCTACCTGGATCGCTGCCTGAATGCAGGTTTCCGGCCTGGCATGGGCCATATCGTTCCGGACCGGCTGTTCTGGGCCCAGCCCGAATCCGATCCGGACGAAACCGAGCACGACGCCGACGGCGGCGCATTTTTTGACTTGCCTGCCCATGACACCAAACACTGACACCAACGAAACCCTGTTCGCGCGGGCGCAACGCGTCATTCCCGGGGGGGTCAATTCGCCCGTTCGGGCCTTCAAGGCCGTCGGCGGCACGCCGCGTTTTGTCAAACGGGCGCAGGGCGCGTATTTCTGGGACGTCGAAGGTACCCGCTATATCGACTACATCGGCTCCTGGGGGCCGATGATCCTCGGCCATGGCCATCATGCCGTGGTCCGAGCGGTGCAACAGGCTGTGCTGGAAGGGTTCTCCTTCGGCGCGCCGACTGAACGCGAGATCGAGCTGGCCGAGGCCATCTTGCGCATGGTGCCGTCGATGGACATGGTGCGCCTGGTCAGTTCCGGCACCGAAGCTGCCATGAGCGCGATCCGACTGGCCCGCGGCGCAACCGGCCGGAACAAGCTGATCAAATTCGAGGGTTGTTACCACGGACACGCCGATGCATTGCTGGTCAAGGCCGGCTCGGGCCTGGCTACCTTCGGCAACCCGACCAGCGCGGGCGTTCCCCCGGAAGTGGTCAGCCACACGCTGGTGCTGGAATACAACAACATCGAGCAACTCGAGCAGGCGTTCGAGCTGCACGGCCAGGAACTGGCCTGCGTGATCATCGAACCCATTGCGGGAAACATGAATTTTGTCCGCGCGAGTGTTGCTTTCATGCAACGTTGTCGCGAGTTGTGCACCCAGTATGGCGCCCTGCTGGCCTTCGACGAGGTCATGACGGGCTGCCGGGTCGCGCCGGGAAGTGCACAAAGCGTATACGCCCGCCACATCCCCGGCTTCGAGCCCGACATGACCATCATGGGCAAGGTCATCGGTGGCGGCATGCCGCTGGCAGCCTTCGGCGCCAAGCGTGCAGTGATGGAACACCTGGCGCCGCTCGGTCCGGTCTACCAGGCCGGCACCTTGTCCGGCAATCCAGTCGCCACCGCCTGCGGGCTGGCCACGCTGGCGGAGATCGGCAAGCCGGGCTTCTTTGAGGCGCTGGGGCGCAAGTCGCATGCGCTGGTCGATGGCCTGCGGCAGGCCGCCACTGAAGCCGGCGTTCCCTTGTGCGGCGACAGTGAAGGAGGCATGTTCGGATTCTTCCTGCTCGAGCAGTTGCCGCAGAACTACGGCCAGGTCATGCGCTCGGACAGTGCACGCTTCAACAAGCTGTTCCACGGCATGTTGTTGCACGGCGTGTATTTCGCGCCAGCCCTCTACGAAGCGGGTTTTGTCAGCGCCGCGCACTCCGACGCCGATATCGACGCAACCCTCTCGGCGGCGCGCGCGGTGTTCAAGACGCTGTAAACGCCGGGGCCGGCACTCGACGCAGGCCCGCCTGGGAGCAGCGCCAGAGCACCAGCGCCCGAGCGCGCGCGGCGCTGGAATGCAACTGCCTCCACACCCACCGCGTTCGCTGCATGGGCCTTGGCCAGAAGCCACGATCACGCAGGTCCCGAGCACGATCACGCAGGTGCCGCGCCCCGTCGCGCTGGCAGCGGCGCGCTCGTCAGTGCCGGAAGTGGCGTACGCCGGAGAACACCATGGCCACGCCGCGTTCGTTCGCAGCGGCAATCACCTCGTCGTCGCGCATGCTCCCGCCAGGCTGGATCACGCAGTTGGCACCGGCTTCGACCACCACGTCGAGCCCGTCGCGAAATGGGAAAAACGCATCGCTGGCCACCACCGTGTCCTTCAGGCTCAGGCCCGCGTGTTGCGCCTTGATGCTGGCGATGCGGGCCGAGTCGAGCCGGCTCATTTGCCCGGCGCCGACACCCATCGTCATGCCGCCAGCGCAGAACACGATGGCGTTGGACTTCACGAATTTGGCCACCTTCCACGCAAACAGCAGGTCCTGCAGCTGGGCCGGTGTCGGCTGACGCCGGGTCACGACCTTGAGATCGGCCAGCGCCAGTTCGTGGTTGTCGGCTGTCTGCAGCAGGATGCCGGAGCCGACCCGCTTCATGTCGACCGCGTTCTGGCCACGGTCCCAGGCGCTGGCGCCACCCGGGGGCAATGCGATCGTGAGCAGCCGCACATTCGACTTGGTCTTGAGGATTGCCAACGCCTCGTCGGAAAATCCGGGCGCGATCAGCACCTCGACGAATTGTTTCGCCACCGCCTCGGCGGCCGGGCCCTGGACATGGCAATTGAAGGCGATGATGCCGCCGAAGGCCGATGTCGGATCGGTCTGGAAGGCCTTGGAATAGGCGTGCAGGGCGCTATCACCCACCGCCACACCACAGGGATTGGCATGCTTGACGATGACGCAGGCGTTGACGTCGAAGCTCTTGACGCACTCCCAGGCCGCGTCCGCGTCGGCAATGTTGTTGAAGCTCAGTTCCTTGCCCTGCACCTGCTCGGCGCAGGCCAGCGAGCCCGGCGCCGGAACCAGGTCACGGTAATAGGCGGCCTGCTGGTGCGGGTTCTCGCCGTACCGCAGGTTCTGCAGCTTGACGAAGCGACCGTTGGTTTGCCCGGGAAAGGTGGCATGGCTGCCGTCGGGTTCGATGCGCGAGAGATAGTCGCTGATCGCGCCGTCGTACTGGCTGATGCGGTTGAACGCCGCCACCGACAACGCGAACCGCGTCTTCTCCGTCACCGCGCCGTGCTGCCGCAGTTCGGCCAATACGCCGGCGTACTGGGCGGCGTCGGTCAGCACTGCCACATCCTTCCAGTTCTTGGCCGCGCTGCGCACCATGGCCGGGCCGCCGATGTCGATGTTCTCGATCGCGTCCTCCAGCGTGCAACCCGGCTTGGCCACGGTGGCCTCGAACGGATACAGGTTGACGACCAGCAGCTCGATGGTGCCGATGCCATGCGCATGCAAGGCCTGCATGTGCGCCGGCACATCGCGCCGCGCGAGCAGCCCGCCATGGACAGCCGGATGCAGCGTCTTGACCCGGCCGTCGAGCATTTCCGGAAAACCGGTCAGCTCAGCCACCTCACGCACCGCCAGGCCGTTCGAGGCCAGCAGTGCGGCGGTACCGCCGGTGGAGACCAGCTCCACGCCCAATGCCTGCAGCGCGGTGGCAAATTCGACAATGCCGGTCTTGTCCGATACCGAAATCAGGGCCTTCGTCACAAGTGTCTTCCGTTGTGGGTTCCATGCGACCGGATGCAGATCAACCGAGCAACTTGTGCTCGATCAGTTTCTTGCGCAGGGTATTGCGATTGAGCCCGAGCCATTGCGCGGCGCGCGACTGGTTGTGGTCCGCCTGCTGCATGACGACCTCGAGCAGCGGCTTCTCGACCACCCGCACCATCATGTCGTACATGCCATCGGGCTCGGTTCCGCGCAGGTCCCGAAAATAACTTTCCAGGCTGGCGCGCACGCACTCCTCGATGTGTTTCTTGCTCATCGGGCTGTCTCCACGGATGGCGTCGATGCCGCGTCCCCGATGTCGGGCGCGGCCTGCGGCAACCGGTCCATGATTGCCCCCAGGTTGTCGAAATATCCGGCCACGGCGTCCAGCTGGGCCTGGGCCGCCGTCAGGCGGTTCATTGCGTCGCGAAATGTTTCGCCGCCGGGAAGATGACGCACATACCAGCCGATGTGCTTGCGCGCGCTGAGCACGCCGACGTGCTCGCCGTACAAGGTGTAATGGTCCAGCAAATGCTCCAGCAGGAGCCGCCGCACCTCGGCCACCAGCGGCGCAGCCAGCGTCTGGCCAGTGGCCAGGAAATGCACCATCTCGCGAAATATCCAGGGTCGCCCCTGTGCCGCCCGCCCGATCATCACCGCGTCGGCACCCGTGCCGCGCAACACCGTGCGCGCCTTGTGCGGCGTCGTGATGTCGCCATTGGCCACCACCGGAACCCGCACCGCGGCCTTCACCGCCGTGACGGTTTCGTATTCCGCCTCACCCTTGTAACCTTGCTCGCGGGTGCGGCCGTGGATCACCAGCATCTGCACACCGGCGCTCTGCGCATCGCGCGCGATGCGCACCGCATTGCGATGCGCCTGACACCAGCCGGTGCGCATTTTCAGCGTGACCGGCACTGCGCGTGGCGCGCAAACCCGCACCACCGCCTCGACGATGGACAGCGCCAGCGCCTCATCCTGCATCAATGCCGAGCCAGCCCACTTGTTGCAAACCTTCTTGGCAGGGCAGCCCATGTTGATGTCGATGATCTGGGCGCCGCGATCGATGTTGTAGGCTGCAGCATCGGCCATCATCTGCGCGTCGGTGCCTGCAATCTGCACCGCAATCGGACCTGGCTCGCCATCGTGGTTGGTGCGGCGCGAGGTCTTGAGCGAGCCAAACAGGTCGGGCCGCGACGTCACCATCTCGCTGACGGCATGCCCGGCACCCAGGCGCCGGCACAACTGGCGGAACGGGCGATCGGTCACACCCGCCATCGGGGCCACCATGAACGGGCTGGCAAGGGCGTACTGACCGATCTGCATGGGCTCGGATGGCTGGAGAACAGGGTCTTGGGGATGGTCTGGCGCTCAGTGTGCTGGTGCACGCGCCCAGATTCTAACTGCTCAAAATTTCAGCAACCGAAATCCGGTGGCCGATCCGGTGCAGGCGTGCCGGCTCCCTATACTCGGCGCACCGATGCAAGCCTGGATTGACAACCTGATTCTGTTGCTGGCCCTGCCGCAATACGGCCTGAGCACGGTGCTGTTGGTCTCGTTTGTGTCGGCTACCCTGCTGCCGATGGGCTCGGAGCCCGTGGTATTTGGCCTGGTCAAGATCAACCCGAGCCTGTTCTGGCCCGCCATCTTGGTGGCCACCGCCGGCAATACGCTGGGCGGCGCGCTGACCTGGTTCATGGGCTTCGGGGCCCACCAGCTGGTGGACAAGGTCCGGCATTCGCCATCCCACATCCGGGCCCTGCGCTGGCTCGAGCGGCTCGGACCCAGGGCCTGCCTGCTTTCGTGGCTGCCGATCGTGGGCGATCCCCTGTGCGGGGTTGCAGGCTGGCTGCGCATGCCCTTCTGGCCGTGTGTGCTGTACATGGCGATCGGCAAGTTCCTGCGTTATGCGACCATGACCGCTGCGCTGCTGTGGATCTTCCCGGGCACCCTGCATTGACCCGCCAGCCCCATGCAGGAAACGCATGGCCCGTTGTGCGCCGCCGCATAATCCGGGGATGGAAACCAAATGGCTCGAGGACTTCGTCAGCCTGGCAGAAACGCGCAGTTTCAGCCGGTCGGCGCAGCTGCGGCATGTGACGCAGCCAGCGTTCTCGCGCCGCATCCAGTCGCTCGAGGCCTGGGCCGGCAGCGACCTGGTCGACCGCAGCTCCTACCCGACCCGGTTGACACCCGCCGGCCAGACACTGTACGACCAATCGCTGGAAATCCTGCAGGCACTGCAGAGCACACGCGCCATGTTGCGCGGTCATCGCTCGAACGCCCACGACGTGGTCGAGTTCGCGGTGCCGCACACATTGGCGTTCACCTTTTTTCCAGCCTGGGTGTCGGGCCTGCGGGACAAGTTCGGCCCGGTCAAGAGCCGCCTGATCGCGCTCAACGTGCACGACGCGGTATTGCGCCTGGTCGAGGGCAGTTGCGACCTGCTGATCGCCTACCATCACAGTGCGAACCCGTTTCAGCTCGACCCACAGCGGTATGAAATGGTCAGCCTGGGTGAAGAGGTCATCGCGCCGTATGCCAAGCCCGACGCCGGCGGCTCGTCGATGTTCACCCTGCCCGGGCGCGCCGGCCAGCCGCTGCCCTACCTGGGTTACGCGCCCGGAGCCTACCTGGGCCAGTTGGTCGATCTCATACTGAAGCAGTCGGCGATCCCGATCCACTTCGACCGGGTCTACGAGACCGACATGGCCGAAGGCCTCAAGGCAATGGCGCTGGAGGGGCACGGCGTGGCGTTCCTGCCCTACAGCGCCGTCAAGAGGGAGCTGCGCGCCCGGCGGCTGGTGAGTGCCTTGCCCGCCGGCATGTCCGGGCTGACCATCACGATGGACGTGCGTGCCTACCGGGAGCGGCCCGCTGGTCCCGACAACAGCCGCGCCGCCAACGGCAGTGCCAAGGGCGTTGTGAACAACGGCAAGGCACGCAACGCGGTGAAAGGCAGCGCCGCCGCGCTGTGGGATTACCTGCTGACCTTGTCTCGCCCCCCTCGAACACAGGCCTCCTGAGCCTCCTCCCATGCACCCCAACAAACCGAATCCCCGCAACGATCGGGTGCGCATCACCCGTCCCGACGACTGGCACCTGCACGTGCGCGACGGGCAGGCGCTGGATACCGTGGTGCCCCACACGGCGGCGCAGTTTGCGCGCGCCATCATCATGCCCAACCTCAAGCCGCCGATCACGACGGTGGCGCAGGCACTGGCCTACGCCGCGCGAATCCGGGCCGCGGTGCCGACTGGCAAGGCGTTCACACCGTTGATGACGCTGTACCTGACCGACCGTATCGCGCCGGACGAGATTCGCCGCGCCAGCGCCACCCGCACCAACGGCCTGGGCGACATGGTCGTGGCGGCCAAGCTATATCCGGCCGGGGCCACCACCAACAGCGACGCCGGCGTGACCGACATCCGGCTGGTCTACCCGGTGCTCGAGGCGATGCAGAAAGAGGGCCTGTTGCTGCTGGTGCATGGCGAAGTCACCTCGCCAGAGGTCGATCTGTTCGACCGTGAGGCGGCGTTCATCGAACAGCAACTGATCCCGCTGCGGCGCGACTTCCCGGAGTTGCGCATCGTCATGGAACACATCACGACCAAGGAGGCCGCGCAATACGTGCGCGAGGCCGGTCCGCACACCGCAGCCACGATCACCGCGCACCACCTGCTGTTCAATCGCAACGCGATCTTCACCGGGGGCATCCGTCCGCACTATTACTGCCTGCCGGTGCTCAAGCGCGAAATCCATCGTCAGGCCCTGGTGGCGGCTGCCACCAGCGGCCATGCACATTTCTTCCTGGGCACCGACAGCGCGCCGCACCCTGCCCATCTGAAGGAGCACGCCAGCGGCTGCGCCGGTTGTTACACAGCGCATGCGGCGCTGGAGATGTACGCGCAGGCGTTCGATGCTGTCGATGCACTGGACCGCCTGGAAGCGTTTGCGAGTTTCCACGGCCCGGACTTCTACCGCTTGCCGCGCAACAGCGGCAGCGTCACGCTCGAGCGTCGTGCCTGGCAGGCGCCACAAAGTTATCCGTTCGGTGACGCCGAGCTCAAGCCGCTGCTGGGCGGGGAACTGGTGCCGTGGAGACTGCTGGAGGGCTAAATCGCATCGAGAGGCGGGCGGGCGGCGACCCCATGCCGTGGCAAGCGCCCGACTGGGACGCGCCCTGGCTAGCGCCCTGGCGGCGCACCGGGCGAGCGGTGGAACGCTCGGCTGGCGCGGGCACGCCGCTGTGGCAAGCCCTGAACCAGGGCGCAAACGCACCGGTGCGCTTCGTGCCGCAATCGGCCTTGCCCGAGGACTGGGCCTACGAGCAGTTCATCGCGCAAACCGGCACCTGCCCGACGCGCGAAGGCCTGCATGACTTCTTCAACGGCCTGTGCTGGATCCACTTTCCCGCCACCAAACGGCGACTGAACCAGTTGCAGGCAGCGCAGATCGCCTTTGATGGCGTGCGGCCGGCACGCGGCCCGGTACGCGACGCATTGACGCTACTCGACGAAAACGCTGCATTCCTGAGCGCACCGCAACCCTTGTGGGATGCGTTGCGCAGCAAGCAATGGGATCGGTTGTTCGGCCCGCTGCGACCGCTGTGGCAGGACGCACGACTGGTGTTGTTCGGCCACGCCTTGCTGGAAAAACTGTGCACGCCGCGCAAGGCGGTCACCGCGCATGTACTCGCAGTACCGCAACACGCCCGGTCCCTGGCCGACATCGACGGCTGGGTCGCCAGGCAGCTCAGTGCCGACCTGCTGGCCACCAAACCATTCGCGCATCTGCCGGTGCTGGGGGTTCCCGGCTGGTGGCCCGCCAACGAGGCGCCCGGGTTCTACCAGGACGAGAACGTGTTCCGGCCGGCGCAGCGGCCAGCGCCCGACCTGCAGCAATAACCGCAAATCACGTGGGCATACGGCCGCGAAGGCCTTGAATCGGGCGGCTTTGCCCCTACCATTCTTGCCATCGGTCCTGCCGGACCCCACTGGAAACCATACCCATGAAACGAGTCCTGCTGTTTGTGATGACCAACCTCGCCGTCGTGGTGGTGCTGGGTATCGTGGCCAACATCCTGGGCGTGAATCGCTTCCTGACGGCCAACGGCCTGGACCTGGGCGCGTTGCTGGGTTTTGCGCTGATCCTGGGTTTTGGCGGTGCCTTCATCTCGCTGCTGATCAGCAAACCGGTGGCCAAGTGGAGCGCGGGCGTAAAGATCATCGAGCAGCCCCGCAATGCCGACGAGGCCTGGATCGTCGAGACCGTGCGCAAGTTCGCCGACAAGGCCAATATCGGCATGCCCGAGGTCGGCGTCTTCGAAGGCGCTCCGAATGCGTTCGCCACCGGTGCGTTCAAGAACAATGCACTGGTCGCGGTATCGACCGGGCTGCTGCAGGGCATGACACGCGAGGAAGTCGAGGCGGTGATCGGCCACGAGGTGGCACACATCGCCAACGGCGACATGGTCACGATGACGCTGATCCAGGGCGTGATGAACACCTTCGTGGTGTTCCTGAGCCGGGTCATCGGTTACGCGGTCGACAGTTTCCTGCGCCGCGGCAATGACCAGCAGTCGGGCCCTGGCATCGGTTACTGGGTCACCACCATCGTGCTGGACATCGTGCTCGGTTTTGTCGCAGCCATCATCGTGGCCTGGTTCTCGCGCCAGCGCGAGTTCCGCGCCGACGCCGGAGCCGCCCAGTTGATGGGCCGGCGCCAGCCGATGATCAACGCGCTGGCCCGCCTGGGTGGCGTGGCACCGGCCGAACTGCCCAAGAGCATCGCCGCGATGGGTATTGCCGGCGGCATCGGCAAGTGGTTCTCGACCCATCCGCCGATCGAGGAACGCATCGCGGCGCTGCAGAACACCACCAACGCCTGACACCGGCAGGACAGCGCGCGCCCTCGGGGCGCGTTGGCCCGGGCTTGTGCAACAGCCATCGCGTAGTGATGCGGATGGCTGTCGCGCTTTCTGCTGTCCGATGGGCAGCGTGCTTGCGCTGGCTTGCGGGCGTCGCCACGACGAAGCGCGCTGGAAGTGCTGCGGCGTTTTGCATGAGCTTCGCCCATTGATTCCCCCTTTACTGCGCTACGCCGCCCACCCGGCCCACTTGGCAGCCTGCGCAATTGACCCACCGTGACAGGCATACCAAGGCGAGCCAGCGTGTATGGTGGTGCCACGCATGCCAACAACCCATCCCGATCAGGTCGGCTTCAGTGCAGCACTGCCAAAGCCACCGCCTCCGCGACCCGGATCCCATCGACGCCGGCAGACAAAATGCCGCCTGCATAACTGGCCCCCTCACCCGCCGGGTACAGACCCTGCACATTCAGGCTCTGGAAGTCGTCGCCGCGCGTGATCCGCACCGGTGACGAGGTGCGCGTCTCGACGCCGGTCAACACCGCGTGCGGCATGTCGAAGCCCTTGATCTTGCGCCCGAACGCCGGCAAGGCCTCGCGTATCGCATCGATCGCGTAGGCGGGCAGGGCCGCACCCAGGTCGCCCAGCAACACGCCGGGTTTGTACGACGGTTCGACCGCGCCCAGCGCCTTGGAACGACGCGCCGCGAGGAAGTCGCCGACCAACTGGCCCGGCGCCTGGTAACTGCTGCCGCCGAGCCGGTAGGCAGCGGACTCGAGTTCGCGCTGCAAGACCACTCCGGTCAGCGGGTGCGCGGCCATCGTCGCTTCATCTGCCGACATGTCATCGCCCAAAGCCGCGCGCATGCGCGCGATGTCGCGCGGAAAGTCCCGCGGATCGATACCCACCACGATGCCGGCATTGGCGTTGCGCTCGTTGCGCGAGTACTGGCTCATGCCGTTGGTCACGACCCGTCCCGGCTCCGAGGTCGCGGCCACCACCGTGCCGCCGGGACACATGCAGAAGCTGTAGACCGTGCGGCCGTTGCCGGCATGGTGCACGAGGCGGTATTCCGCGGCTCCGAGTGCCGGATGGCCAACATGGCGGCCCCAGCGTGCGCGGTCAATCAGGCTTTGCGGATGTTCGATGCGAAACCCGATCGAAAACGGTTTCGCAGCCATCTGCACGCCGCGCCGGTACAACATGACGAAGGTGTCACGCGCGCTGTGGCCCAACGCCAACACGACCTGGCGCGCGGGCAGTTCGGTTGTCATGCCCGTCGCCTGGTCCAACACGCTCAGCGCCCGAACGCGCCGCGTACGACCCTGGTCATCAGATGGTCCGTCTTCCAGATGCAGGTCGGTTACCCGCTGCTCGAACCGGATCTCGCCACCCAGCGCAATGATCTGCTCGCGCATGTTCTCGACCACCTTGACCAGCTTGAAGGTGCCGATATGCGGATGGGCCTCGACCAGGATCTCTTGCGGTGCGCCGGCCTTGACGAACTCGGTCATCACCTTGCGCCCGAGGTAACGCGGATCCTTGATCTGGCTCCACAACTTGCCGTCGGAAAACGTACCGGCACCGCCTTCGCCGAACTGCACGTTGGACTCCGGGTCCAGCACGGACTTGCGCCACAGGCCCCAGGTGTCCTTGGTGCGCCGGCGCACCGTGCGGCCGCGCTCGAGCACGATCGGACGCAGGCCCATCCGCGCCAGCAAAAGTGCGGCAAAAATGCCGCATGGACCGAATCCCACCACGACCGGACGCTCGCCCTCCCGCGCGGCCGGCGCGCCGGGCGGCATCTGCCGCACCGGCCGGTACACCATGTCCGGCGAGGGCCCGACATGTGGCCGACCGGCAAGCGCCTGGAGCACGTCGGGCTCTGCAGGCAGGTGCGCCAGCGTGACGTCGACGATATAGACGAATTGCAGTTGCGCCTTGCGTGCGTCCACGCTGCGCTTGAAGACGGTCGTCTCCAGGATCGATGCGGCCGGCAGCCCGAGCGTGCGCAACACCAGGCCCTCCAGATCCGCGCGTGTATGCTCCAGCGGCAGTTTCAGCTCGGACAGGCGGATCATTCAGGCGGGCAGAAAACCTTCGATCGACAGGTAACGCTCGCCGGTGTCGTAGTTGAAACCCAATATGCTGGCGCCTGCCGGCAGGTCCGGCAGTTTCTGGGCGATGGCGGCAAGCGTCGCACCCGAAGAAATTCCCACCAGCATGCCCTCCTCGCGCGCGCAGCGCCGCGCCATCTCGCGCGACGGTTCAGGCTCGACCTGGATCACGCCGTCGAGCAATTCGGTCTTGAGGTTGGTCGGAATGAAGCCTGCGCCGATGCCCTGGATCGGGTGCGGCGACGGTGCGCCGCCCGAGATCACCGGCGAGGCCGCGGGTTCGACCGCATACACCTTGAGTTGCGGCCACTGGGCCTTGAGCACCTGGGCACAACCGGTGATGTGGCCGCCGGTGCCGACACCGGTGATCAGCACATCCAGCCCTTGCGGAAAATCGGCCAGGATCTCCTGGGCCGTGGTCTGTACATGGGCGTCGATGTTGGCCGGGTTGTCGAACTGTTGCGGGATCCAGGCGCCGGGGATACCCGCGGCAATCTCCTGGGCCCGCGCGATCGAACCCTTCATGCCCTTTTCGCGCGGTGTCAGTTCGAACGTGGCGCCATAGGCCAGCATCAGGCGGCGGCGCTCGACGGACATGCTGTCGGGCATCACCAGGATCAGCTTGTAACCCTTGACCGCCGCCACCATGGCCAGGCCGACGCCGGTGTTGCCGGAGGTCGGCTCGACGATGGTCGCGCCGGGCTTGAGCACACCGCTTTTTTCCGCCGCTTCGACCATGGCCAGGGCAATTCGGTCCTTGATCGAGCCGCCCGGATTGCTACGTTCGGACTTGATCCAGACCGTGTGCTTGTCGCCGAACAGGCGATTGATGCGCACATGCGGGGTACGACCGATGGTCTGCAGGATGTTGTCGGCTTTCATGGGGACGGCTCCTTGGGTTGATTGCCCTGCATTGTCTCTCAAGCAAATGTGGCTCTGCCACTTTGCTTGACCCCTGGGGGCGGGAATGACGCAGTCATTTCCTGGGGGTGCTCTCCAGCAAATGTGGCTCTGCCACTTTGCTTGACCCCTGGGGGCGGGAATGACGCAGTCATTTCCTGGGGGTGCTTTGGAGTGGATAATCCGGAGCGTGAAGCCCACCAGACTGTCGCTGGTGCAAGCCCTGGTAACCGACGCCTTGGCGTCGGTTGCGAAAGGCCGACGCCTCGGCGTCGGGTGGAAACACCGCACTGGAGGAACGTCCGGACTGCACAGGGCAGCGTAGCAGCTAACGGCTGTCCACTGAAAACCGGGCATGTGTCCGACCGGCAAAACCGGCCGGGCGCGTGAGCGGCATAAGGTGAGGATCAGAGCAACAGAGACGAGTCGCCGCGCCGGGCAACCGACGCGGCGGGTGAAACGGGCAATCTCTACGCGCAGCAATACCAAATAGGCACATGTTGGGACGCGCAGTTCGCTGCGCCCCCTACCCGGGGCCCCCGGGGTGTGTGCGGGTAGGTAGCACCGAGCCGCAGGGTGACCAGCGGCCCAGATTAATGGCAGTCACATGGCGGGCAACCGCCATGCACAGAATCCGGCTTATCGGTGGGCTTCACACTTATCGTTCGGCACGATCACCGGCGTGGCCGCGCAGCGCCGGCCAGGAGAGGCACAGATGACCTATAGCACCGAGGTTCCAGCGATCCGCGGGTTCCATGCCCATGTCTATTTCGGACCCGACACGCTGGCACAGGCGCGCAGCCTGTGCGAGCAGGCCGCGCGAACGTTTCCGGACATCAAGATGGGCCGGGTTCACGAACGCCCGGTAGGGCCGCATCCGGACTGGAGCTGCCAGCTCGCGTTCAAGCCGGAACTGTTCGGCAGTGTGGTCCCCTGGCTGGCGATGCGCCGGGGGCCCCTGGTGGTGTTCATCCACCCGATCAGCAAGAACGACCTGGTCGACCATCGTGACCGGGCATTGTGGATGGGTGCGGTACGTCCGCTGGAGCTGTCCGTGCTGAGCGAAGGATCCGGCAGCTTCGACCTGTAGCCCCGGCACAGGCGCGATCGGGTGCAGGGCGCACTCACCCCATGGGTGAGTCTCGTCGTGGCCAAAATTGTCCGTGTTCATCTGCGTTGCCAGCGCAAATCAAGCAGTCGACCGCCGTTTGCAGGTTCAGTTGCCGGCAGCCATGCTCTCGATGCGCTGCACATGGGCCAGCAGCGAGCGCTTGGCCACCGGCCACATGCGTGGGGGCACGTCGTCATAGGCGCGCTGCACCCAGTCATCCAGCGTCCCGCCCGGATCGGCCTGCATCACACCCAGGATCTTGGCCTCGCGCCGGAGCCGGTGCGCCTTGAGCGCGGCAATGGCGTCGGCGGCCTGGCCGATCACGTACCCGTGCGCTGGCGCGATGAAGTCGATACCGTGCGCGGCGCAGGCAGCACTGAGCTTGTCGAGTGATTCCAGATAGGCGTTCATGTCGCCGTCGGGTGGATCGACCACCGTGGTGCTGCCGTTGAGCACATGGTCGCCGCTGAACAACATCCCGTCCTGCAACAGCACCAGGCACAGGTGATTGGCCGCATGGCCGGGCGTATGGATCACCCGCAGCGTATGCAAGGCCACCCCATCGGCTCCGGCGAGATGCAATTCCTCGCCATCGGCCAGCGCCCGCTCTGGCGTGAAATCGCTGGCAACACGCGCGGTGTCGGCGCTGGGCAGCCCCAGGATCGGTGGGCGTGGTGTACACATCGCCTGCAAAGGAGCGGCGCCGGGGGAGTGATCGGGGTGCGAGTGGGTGCACACGATCATCCGGACCTGGCCACCGGCCGCGCGCCACAGGCGCTCCAGGTGCTGCGTATCCGCCGGCCCCGGATCGATCGCGATGAAGCCGCTGGCTGCATCGCCGACCAGATAGCTGTTGGTGCCCGGCCCGGTCATCGCACCCGGATTCGGCGCGGTCAGGCGCAGAAGGTTGCGCAGCAACGGCACCGGCTGCAGCGACTGCCAGTCCAGGTGGTGCACGATCTGACCATCCGGTGACACCAGCTGCAACTCTGCGTACGGGTGTTCGTGCTCCATGTAGCGTTCTTCCTTGCCGGCGAGCCAGCCCGCCCGCGGGCAACTGGACCACAGCGGCCGCTCGCTCGCCGCGCAGGCCGTGAGAACGTCATCGACACTGGCGTACACCTTCAATCGTTGCAGCGTGCGGATGGTCGGGAAGATCATGAAAAAGGCCCCAGCCGCATGGCGCTCGAGCGCGTCGCCCGGACGCACCCACAGCGGCTCGAACTGCTCGGTCTCGTCGGCCACCGGCAACTGGCCGTCGGGCATGCGCGCGACCAGGAACGGTACGTCGAAGCGCCGCGGCAGGTCGCGATCGGTGATCCAGCGCGCGAGCACGAAGACTGCATCGGCGGCCAGAACCAGACCCTTGGCCGCACACTGCTCAGCGAACGGCGCGTGGCGGTCCAGCGTTGCCAGCAACGCCGTGTCGGGCCAGTGTCCGTCGTGCCGGCGCGCCAACACGACACCCAGCTCTTCGAAACTCTCGCGGATTGCCGCGATGGCCTCGGTCACATGCAGGTCGCCCTGGCCCGGCCGGCGCCGCGCCAGATGGTGCGACGCGGCGTCTGCCACGTCGATGCCGCCACCGGGAAACACAAAGGCACCGGGGGCGAAACTGGCGCTGGCCGAGCGCCGTGTCATCAGCACCTCGACGCCTTGCAGGCCATCGCGCAGCAGCAGCACCGTGGCTGCCGGGCGTAGTGGCGCCGGCTCACGCTGGGTATGAAGCAATTGGCTGGATCGGACCATGGCGCATTGTGCCGCCAATCGCCGGCGCGTCGGGGCCATGCCAGCGGTCGCCATCGCGGGCAATCCGGCTGCAGGCGGCGCAATCGTTCAGGGGATAATCCCGCGATGCGAATCCCGTTCACCAAGATGCAGGGCGCCGGCAACGACTTCGTCGTGCTGGACGAAACCCGCACGCTGCTGGGACTGTCGCGCGATCAATACCGCTTCCTGGGGGACCGGCACTTCGGTGTCGGGGCCGACCAGATCCTGAGTGTGCGTGCCGCGCCCGCTGCGGAGTTCGACTTCGAATACGTCATCCACAACGCCGACGGCCAGCAGGTCGAGCATTGCGGCAACGGCGCGCGCTGCTTCCTGGCCTATGTCCATCAGCGCGGCATGACCGACAAGGACACCGTCACCGTCAAGACCATGAACCGGGTGCTCGCGCTGCGCCGCGTCGCCGACGGCCGGGTCACTGTCGACATGGGCGCGCCGGTGTTCGACCTGGCCGCGGTGCCGTTCGACAGCCAAGGCCTGCAGGCGCAACCCGATGGCAACTGGCAGACCTGGGCCCTGCCCCTTCCTGCAGGCGCGTCCGCACCGATGTTGCGCGTGGCGGTGTTGTCGATGGGCAATCCCCATGCGGTCTGTACCGTCGGTGACGTGGCCCAGGCCGACGTGGCGGGCCTGGGCCCCCTGGTCGAACACCACCCGGCTTTTGTCCAGCGTGTCAATGCCGGATTCATGCAGGTACTTGGCCGCTCGTCGATCGCGCTGCGGGTGTTCGAGCGCGGCGCCGGCGAGACGCTGAGCTGCGGCACTGGAGCCTGTGCTGCGGTGGTGGCGGGCATCCGCCTCGGACTGCTCGATGCGCAGGTCGATGTTGCGACACGCGGTGGCCGCCTGACCGTCGGCTGGGACGGCGGCACCAGTGCGGTGATGATGACCGGACCGGCACAGACTGTTTTTGAAGGCGAAATCGAGATACCCGAAACACCATGACCCAAGCATTCACCAACCCGATCACCGAAGACGATATCGCCAACTACCTGGCCAACACGCCCGACTTCTTCGAGCGACACGCCGAACTGCTGGCCAGCGTGCACCTGAGCAGCCCGCACAGCAAACGGGCGGTCAGCCTGCAGGAGCGCCAGGCCGAGATGCTGCGCGACAAGATCAAGGTGCTCGAGCACCGTCTGATGGACATGATCCGCCACGGCAACGAAAACGCGCTGCTGTCGGACCGCCTGCTGCGCTGGTCGGCATCGCTGTTCCAGCACGCCAGCGCCAGCGCGATTCCGGCGCGGATCATCGAACACGTGCGCGACCAGTTCTCGGTGCCGCAGGTCACGATCAAGGTCTGGGGCGTGTCCGATGCCTACAAGGACGCCGACTTCGCCACTGGCGTGAGCGAGGACGCGAAGCTGTTCGCGACCTCGCTCTCCGAACCGTTCTGCGGCGTCAACACCGGCTTCGAGGCAGTCACCTGGCTCGACGACCCGGCGGCGGCGGCTTCGATCGCATTGCTGCCGCTGCGCGATACCAGCGTCGGCGCGATGCAACCTGCGTTCGGGATGCTGGTGTTGTCCTCGCCCGACGGGCAGCGCTACAACAGCGGCATGGGCACCGACTTCCTTCAACATGTCGCCGATATCGCCAGCGCGGCCCTGGGGCGCCTGCGTCAGGACTGAACCGGCCCGTTCGGATGGCACCGCTGCCCGACGATCCCGAACCCGGCCGTGCGCAAGCCGAGCCCGATCCGCTGGTCGAGCGATACCTGGAACACGTCCGCGTCGAAAAGCGGCTGGCGCAGCGCACCGTCACGCTGTACGCGCTGGACCTGGCCCGCCTGGCAGGCCATGCCCGGGAAGCACGTGTCGCGCTGCGGGACGTGCAAAGCCCGCATATCCGCCGCTGGGTCGCGCAGATGCACAGTCGCGGCCGTAGCCCGCGCGGCATTGCGCTGATCCTCTCCGGCTGGCGCAGCTTTTATCGCTGGCTCGGGCGCGAAGGGCTGGTTGACGCCAACCCGGTGCAGGACGTACATGGACCCAAGTCAGCCAAGCCACTGCCCAAGGCGCTGAGCGTCGATGACGCAGTGCAACTGGCCCGGTTCGAGGATGCCGGGCAGGACCCCTGGCTGGAGGCCCGCGACGCAGCCATCGTCGAACTGCTGTACGGAGGCGGCCTGCGCGTCGGCGAATTGATCGGGCTCGACGTGACAGCCGGCGCGCAGGCGCGCGGCTGGCTCGACCTCGCTGAAGGTGAGGCCCACGTGCTGGGCAAAGGATCGAAACGGCGCAGCGTGCCGATCGGCGCCAAGGCGGTACAGGCGGTGCAAGCCTGGCTCGCGCTGCGCGCCGTGGCCCGCCGCGCAGGCGAAGAGAGCGCCCTGTTCATCGGCCGCCACGGCACCCGGCTCAGCGCGCAATCCATCTGGCAACGCCTGCAACGCCGCAGCCAGCGCAGCGGCCTGGCCACGCCGGTGCACCCCCACATGTTGCGCCATTCGTTTGCCAGCCATCTGCTGCAGTCCAGCAGCGACCTGCGCGCGGTGCAAGAATTGCTGGGGCACGCCAACATCAGCACCACGCAGGTCTATACCCGGCTCGACTTCCAGCATCTGGCCAAGGCCTACGACGCGGCACATCCACGTGCGCGCCTCAAGAACCCGCCGAAATAACCCGACCCGGGCGCCGAGGCGCGGCAGCCCAGGCCGCACAATCGCAGCCATGAAAATCCTGCGTCTGCACCCCGGCAAAGAGCGCTCCTTGCTGCGCCGCCATCCCTGGATCTTCGAATCGGCCATCGCCAAGGGCGGCGGCGATGCTGGCGAGACGGTGCGAGTCGAATCCCACGACGGAGAATTCCTGGCCTGGGCCGCGGTCAGCCCGCAGTCGCGTATCCGGGCCCGGGCCTGGAGCTTCGACGTGAACCAGCGCATCGACGCCGATTTCTTCGAGGCCGCCTGCGCCAGCGCGGTCGCGGCACGGCGCCGCTTCGATATCGACAGCGACGCGCTGCGGCTGGTGCACGGCGAATCCGACGGCCTGCCCGGGCTGGTGGTCGATCAATATGGCGATACGCTGGTGGCCCAGTTCCAGTCGGCCGGCGCCGAGCGCTGGAAACCTGCGCTGGCCGACGCCTTGTTGCGGCACTCGGGCGCCGCGCGCCTGTACGAACGCTCCGACACCAGCAGCCGCAAGCTCGAAGGGCTGCAACCGCAGACCGGCTGGCTGCGCGGCGATGGTCCGCTGGACCTGGTGATACGCGAACATGCATGGCAGCTGGGCCTGAACATTGCGCAAGGCCACAAGACCGGCTTTTACCTGGACCAGCGCGACAGCCGGGCAGCTTTCGCCCGCGCCGCGCGACACCAGCGCTGGGGCCAGGTGCTCAACTGTTTCTGCTACACCGGCGGGTTCAGCGTGGCAGCGCTGTACGGCCAGGCCGGCCATGTGACATCGATCGATTCGTCCGCCAGTGCATTGGCGCTGGCGCGCGGCAACCTGGAACGCAACGGTTTTGAGCCCCAACGTTACGAATTGCTGGAGTCCGACGTCAACGCGGCACTGCGCCAGTTCGGTGCCGATGGCCGCAGCTTTGACGCCATCGTGCTGGACCCGCCCAAGTTCGCGCGCACCAGCGCGCATGCCGAGCGGGCCGCCCGTGCCTACAAGGACATCAACCGGCTGGCCCTGAAAATCCTGCGTCCCGGTGGCATGTTGTTCACTTTTTCCTGCTCCGGCGGCATCAGTGTGGACCTGTTCCACAAGATCGTGGCCTCGGCCGGCATCGACGCCGGAGTTGACGGCTACATCATCGGCCACCTTGGCGGCGCGCCCGACCATCCGATGACAATACAGTTCCCGGAAGGCGAATACCTGAAGGGACTGGTTGTCGTGCGCAAATGAGGCCCTTGGGAAGGACCGCTACACTCCCCACCTTGCTTTTTTGTTCCGGCAGCACCACCATGGCCGGTGATCGAAACGCCATTGCAACCCGACAGTCAGGAGTCCAGCATGAGCCTCATCCCCGCCACCATCCTCACCGGCTTTCTCGGCTCGGGCAAGACGACGCTGCTCAAGCGTGTCCTGTCGGAGGCCCACGGCCAGAAAATCGCCATCATCGAAAATGAATTCGGTGAAGAAAACATCGACAACGAGATCCTCGTGTCGGACGTGCAGGAGCAGATCATCCAGATGAGCAATGGCTGCATCTGCTGCACGATCCGCGAAGACCTGCGCACCACGCTGCAAGACCTGGCAGCGAAGAAGCGCCGCGGCGAGCTCGACTTCGACCGCGTCGTCATCGAAACCACCGGGCTGGCCGATCCGGGCCCGGTCGCGCAGACCTTCTTCATGGACGACGAGATCGCCGAGAGCTACCTGCTGGACTCGATCCTGACCCTGGTGGACGCCAAACACGCGGCCAGCCAGTTCAATGACCGCCAGGAGGCGCGCCGCCAGGTCGGATTCGCGGACCAGATCTTCATCAGCAAGACCGATCTGGTCGCCAAGGACGAGGTCGATGCGCTGATGCACCGCATCCGGCAAATGAACCCGCGCGCGCCGCAGCAGGCGGTGCACTTCGGCGAGGTGCCGATCGCCAGCGTATTCGACCTGCGCGGCTTCAACCTGAACACCAAGCTGGAGATCGACCCCGCCTTCCTGACGGACAACGCGCATGACCATGATCAAGCGCACCATGACCACGACCACGCAGCGGGCGAGCATTGCGACCATCCTTCGCACCAACAAGAAGGCGGCCGCCACCACCACCATGACGACGACGTCAAGAGTTTTGTGTTCCGGTCGGATCGCGCTTTCGACCCGGCCAAGCTCGAGGACTTCCTGGGCGCGATCGTCAACATCTACGGTCCGCGCATGTTGCGCTACAAAGGTGTGCTGCACATGAATGGCACCGACCGCAAGGTGATTTTCCAGGGCGTGCACCAGCTGATGGGCAGCGACCTGGGCCCGCAGTGGCAGCCGCAGGAGCAACGCACCAGCAAGATGGTGTTCATCGGCATCGACCTGCCCAGCGACATTTTTCTGCAGGGCATGGAGCAATGCCTTGTCTGAAACGCATCCGGTGGCATCGGGCGGCCCTTGGCCCAGCGTCGAAATCGCGATCTGCGGGAGCGCCCGCGAGAAGGGTTACACTCGCGCCCCAAAGTCCCCGCGTCACCAGGGGCTCGAAATGCCCGTGACTGGCGCCCGGTACCGGCCAGTGCGGGTGTGCGTATCGACGCGTGGCAGGTCTGAAACAGTACCCAAGGGCAGACGAGTTCTTTGAGGAGTCACGAAGTGAAAGCCACGCCAGCGAAGGCCAAGACGGCCGCCAAGACCCCCTTGAAAACAGCCAGGACGGCTGCAAAGCCCACATCCAAGCCGCCAGCTGCCAAGAAACAAGTCGCCAAGCCGGCGGCGACCAAGGCCGCGTCTCTGCCCACAGCCAAGAAGGCAAGCAAGCCCGCAGCGGGGAAAACAACCTCCAGCCCCAACAGGCCTGCTGCCAAGACGGCTCCAGCCGCAACGGTCAAACAGCCCGTCGCCCAGAAGGCGGCGACAACCAAGAATACGATGTCCACCAAATCTCCCGAAGTCAGCAAGAACGCGACCAAGCCCGAAACCCGGGTCATGCCGCCCACGAGCGTGATGTCTGCCTCCGGTGTCCCCCAACGCAGCGGCCGGCCGTCGTCACGTCTGGTATCGCTGACCGTGCCGTCGATGGCGCAGTCGGTGGCGTCCACCGCGGCCAAG
>ENA-ORBV01002011-ORBV01002011.1-microbial-mat-metagenome-genome-assembly--contig:-NODE-2011-length-43895-cov-8.221986_pt1 | contig 43895 bp, 44 predicted proteins | sample MGYA00237777_ERZ505514 | MGnify/ENA primary metagenome ERZ505514 (study PRJEB26160, sample SAMN06269048) | microbial mat metagenome | isolation source: Oligotrophic lake microbial mat | place... | reverse complement strand
CTGGGCTTGTCGGTACTCCCCAGCGATCCTCGGTTTTCGCACGTTTCGCTTCGACGCCTTCTGCCGCCCACGCTCCTAGCGCTGGCTTCAGCCGGGCGCCGAACCCGGGCCCGCCGTGGCCCGCGGCGTGCGCAAGGCTTGCAGCACCTGCGCCGCCTGCGGCTGGGTCTTGGCGACCCAGTCGTCAAAGGTCTGGCGTGCCGTCTGGCCGTAGCGCTGGTAGATCTTCCAGCCCACCCAGGCCACCAGGGCCAGCAGCAGCAAGGACTTGGCGGCACGCGCAAATGACACCAGCACCGCGATGCCCATGCCGAAGGCCACCCACTTGAACCACCACACACCCTGGTAGGTCATGGCGTTGATGAAGCCGGTCAAGCCCACCACGAACAAAGCCCTGAACGGCATGATCAGCGCATCGGCCACATGCTTGACAGGCCGCGTGACAAAAGAGAAGGGGTTCATGGCGGGTCCTCGGCGGGTGGGTCTGCGGTGCACGCATCTTCAGACGGGACCGGCCGCTGGACGAGCTCCATCCGACCAAATGCAGCCGGGCTTCGTGAATCGACCACCCTGCACGATCGGCTGAAACCTGGCATCGCCCATCCCTGCCCATCCCTACCCAAAACCTCACCAAAGGCAACAACAAACATGACCGTTCGCCTGGGCAAGCCCCGCAAGAACAGCATTCCCATCGTCACCGTTGACCGTGCCGGCTTTGCTGCGCTGGCCGACACGCTGGACGCCAGTGCACGGCGCTGGATGAAGACGCTCGGCTTTGCCGGCGCACCCGACACCCACGCCTTGCTGCCGGCATCTGATGGCAGCATCCAGGCCGTTTGGGCCGGCGTGCGCAGTGCCGGTGACCCCTGGTCCGCGGCCCTGCTGCCCAAGGCCCTGCCGGCCGGGGCTTACCACCTGGGCGCCGGTGGCTTGGCGCTGGACGTGGCAGCCGCAGCCCAATCCTGGGAACTGGGCAGCTACACCTTCGACCTCTACAAACCCGCCCGCCGCGAGACGGCTGAACTGAGCCTGCCCGACAGCGAAGCCACGCAGCGTGGCCTGATCCTGGCCGGCGCCATCAGCAGCACACGCGACCTCATCAACACACCCGCCGAGCACATGAGCCCGGCCGCGCTGGCCGAAGCCGTGCGGCTGGTGGCCAAGCAGCACGGCGCCACCTTCAAGCAGACCGTGGGCGACGCGCTGTTGAAGGCCAACTTCCCGGCCATCCATGCCGTGGGCCGAGCGGCCGATGCAGCTTCGGGCCGCGCGCCGCGCCTCATCGAGCTGAATTGGGGCCAGCCCAAGCACCCGCGCGTCACGCTGGTGGGCAAAGGTGTGTGTTTCGATTGCGGCGGACTGGACATCAAAAGTGCCGACGGCATGCGCCTGATGAAAAAAGACATGGGTGGTGCGGCCAATGCACTGGGCCTGGCGCAGATGATCATGGCGCTGAAGCTGCCCGTGCGCCTGCAACTGTTGATCCCGGCGGTGGAAAACGCCATCTCCGGCAACGCCTTCCGGCCCGGTGATGTGTTCAAGACCCGCCAGGGCCTGCACATCGAGATCGGCAACACCGACGCCGAGGGCCGCGTGATCCTGTGCGACGCCCTGGCCTACGGTGCCGAAGGCAAGCCCGAGCTGATGGTCGACCTGGCCACGCTGACCGGCGCGGCGCGTGTGGCGCTGGGCTCTCAGTTGCCGGCGCTGTTCTGCCGCGACATCGGCCAGGCGCGCGACATCGTGGACCTGAGCATGCAGCTGCAAGACCCGCTGTGGCACATGCCGCTGTGGGCGCCTTACCACGGTGGCATCGAAAGCGACATTGCCGACATCGTCAACACCGGCCGCGGCGCCATGGGTGGCGCCATCAGCGCGGCGCTTTTCCTGGAAGACTTTGTGCCGGCAGGGCAGGACTGGCTGCACATCGACCTTTACGCCTGGAACGAAGGCCACCGCCCCGGACGGCCGGCGGGTGGCGAGGCGCAAACCTTGCGCACCCTGCTGGCCTACTTGCAGCAACGTTTCAAGGGCTGAACTGGCGCTGCAAAGCGCTGCTGTTTGCCACACTGCCGTCACAGGGGCGTGGCAAAGTCAGGCACCTCAGGCGAAAACCGACCGCAAGAATGGGCGGAGCTTCGGAACCCGTGCCCGTCGCCTGGCGTCTTGACACCTTCTGATGCGCTTTTCAGCGCATCAGACTCGCCAGCCAGTTGCGCAGAAACGGCGCCGGCAGCGGCGCCCGCTGGCAGGCTGAAGCAGCGGCGCACCACAGCACACCCTCAGGCTCCAGCCAGATGCTGCCCAGCGCGGCGCCAGCGCGCTGGCCGCTGAGTTGCGTCGCACCGGCTGCCGGCGTGTTGTCGGTGGCGGGTGCCCAGCGCCCTTCGGCGGCGGCCATCAGCGCCTGCACCCAAGCGCTTTCGGGGTTGCGCCACAGGCCCGGATTTTGCCAGCTCCACGTATCACCTGCATGGGCACTGCCGATGCTGGGTTCAAGGGCCGGTGCAGGTGCGGCGGCTGACAGGCGCGAAGGCGCTGGCCGTGTGCGGGCCACGGGGTTGCTGCTTTCGGCGCGCTGGGCGTCGGCCGCCTGGCGCATGCTGCGTGCGCTGTCGCCTGCGGCTTTGGCAGGCACTTCGGCAGCGGGCGGCGGGGCCGCTGCCGGCGGTGCCAGCTGCACAGTCGGGGCCGACGGCACGGCCGTCGGCCGCCCAGCAGCCGCATCCGCGGTCGTGTCCACTGGGGGGGCGACAACTTCCTCACTTTGCTGCTGCGGCGCCACGCGGCGCAACGTGCGTTTGGCGGCTTCAGGCGCGGCCTGTGGCGACTGGGTTTCCTGGGCTGCAAAGTCCACAAGGGCCGGGCCTTCGACGGATGCGGTTGCCGGCTTCGGCGCCACGGCCTGGCGCACCACGGGTTCATCGGTGGCCGATCCAGGCACCTCGCCGCGCCACAGCAGGACGATGAAACCGGCCATCAAGACAGTGGCAAAAGCGGCGGATGCACCAGGCGCTGTCCACAAGCGCTGTTGCCACCGCTTCCAGCGCGACTGGGGCAGCTTCACAGGGGCGGGCGCCTCATCCGCACTGCGATGCGCGGCAGCAAGGATCTGCGCGCTCAGCTCGGGCGGCGCGGCCAGTTCGGCATCCGGCGCATGGCGCAGCGCTTTGCGCAGGTGTTCGTCGGGCGCAATGGTGTTCATCCGACCACCTGCTGCGGCAGGTAGGCACCCATGCAACTGCGCAGCTTGCTCATGGCATAACGCAGCCGTGTCTTGGCGGTTTCGAAGCCGACCTCCAACGCCCGCGCCAATTCGTCGACAGCCAGGCCGTCTTCGTGGTGCAGCAAGAAAGCGGTCTTCTGCGGCAGCGGCAGGCCGTCCAGGCAGTCCAGCAGCCGCTGGCCGGCGGCGCGCCAGAAGACCTGGTCCTCGGCGTCGGCAGTCGCTGCGGGCCAGCTGGACCAGGCGTCAGCCCCGGCAGCGGGCTCCCAGGGTGGCGACTCTTCGTCCTTGTCCAGGCTGAGCTCGCGACCCAGCTTGCGCAGGCAGTCCACCGCCCGGTGGTGCGCCAGTGTGAAAAGCCAGGTGCGCCAGGTGGCACCTTGCGGCCGCCACGTGTGACGAGCCTGGATGGCGCGCAGCCAGGTGTCCTGGAACACCTCGTCGGCCTGCGTCGCGGCCGCGCGGCCCAGCAGCCGCCGCACGAATCGGTACAGCGCGGCCTGGTGGCGCTGGTACAGCTGATCAAACGCACGGGTATCACCGGCGGCAAAACTGCGCATCAGTTGATCGTCGGTGGGCTCGGTCACGGCTTCTTGCTTCATCGCCGGGCTTGTACGTTGCAGATGCCTGAACGGGGTGAAAGCTGATGTTGGCTAGCCGCCGGCTGCTGGGGCGCGCACGTCGTGGCCGTAGAGCCAGGCGCTCTGGCGCAGCGGGTCGCCCTGGGCGAAGGTGGCATCGCGAGCCTGCTGCTCGGGGCCGTCGGGCAGGTGGTTGCGCACCTCGCGCCCGCGGCTCATCAGCTGCACTTCGCTGGCACGCGGACGGCGGCGCGCTTCATAGCGCCGCAAGGCCCGCGGCACATCGGCACAGGCCATCCCTTGCAGGCAGTCGCCCAAGACGGCGGCGTCTTCGACGGCCTGCGCAGCGCCTTGGGCAAAGAAGGGCAGCATGGCGTGCGCCGCGTCACCCAGCAGGCTGATGCGGCCATCGGTCCAGCGCGGCAGCGGCGTGCGGTCATACAGCGCCCAGCGTCGGGTGTCGGTGGCGGCGGCCAGCAACTGCTGCACATCGGGGTGCCAGCCTTCGAAGGCCAGCTGCATGTCGGCCACACGGCCTTCGGCGGTCCAGCTTTCAGTGCGCCAGTCACCCGCCGGAACGATGGCCACGATGTTGATCAGGCGCCCGGCCGAGATGGGGTAGTGCACCAGGTGCCGGCCCGGGCCCAGCCACAGCGTTTGCACCGGTCGCAGCGCCATCGCCGGCGCCTGTTCTGCAGGCACCAGGCAACGGAAGGCGCACAGGCCGGAAAAACGCGCTTCGACATCGGGCGCCACGTGCTGGCGCAGCAGCGAATGGATGCCGTCGGCGCCGATCACCGCGTCGGCCACCGCGGCCGCGGGCCCGCCGTTGCGGTGCGTGAAGCTGAGTTCGACGGCTTCACCGGCAAGCCGGTGGGCAATGAAGCGGTGATCCAGGCGAAGCTGCGACGCGGGCAGCGCATCTTGCAAAAGCGCCAGCAAGTCGGCGCGATGGACCACATAACAGTGCGCGCCGTACAGCTGCATGCAGGCTTCGTCCATGGGCTGCACAAACAGCACCCGGCCGTCTTGCCAGCGCCGGAACTCCCAAGCCGCTTCCAGCTTCACCGCCACCCGCTCCAGGGCGGGCAGCAGGCCCAGTTCGTCAAGCAACCGGACCATATTGGGCGGCACGACGATGCCAGCGCCGGTTTCGCGCAGTTCATCGGCCTGTTCGTACACCGTGGCTTCGATGCCGGCGCGGCGCAGGAAAAGCGCGGCGGCGACACCGCCGATGCCACCGCCGATGAGTGCCACATGCGGTGTCGGTGCTGTCATGTGGTCACTTCCTCGGTTTTCAGCGCGGCCAGTTGGCGGTCGATGTCGTCGGCCGCATGCAACGTGCGAACCGCGTCGTAAGCCACCTGCGCCTGCGGGTGGCGGCGGCGCAGCATGTTGAGCCACTGCTTGATGCGCCCGCCGCGGTGACGTGGCACCACCCGTGGGGCGATGAGGCGGCTGTACAGGGCCAGCAGCGGCAACAGGTCGCCCCATTCGGGCGTGGCCTGGCCGCGCAGGGCCAGAGCCAGGCCAGGGTCGGACACCAGGCCACGGCCCAGCATCAGCGCGTCGCAGCCCGATTCGGCCATGCAGCGCTGCGCGTCGGCCACGGTCCAGACTTCGCCGTTGGCCACGACAGGCAGTCGCACAGCCTGGCGGATGACGGCGATGCGGTCCCAGTAGGCCGGGGGCTTGTAGCCGTGCAGCTTGGTGCGCGCGTGCACCACCAGCTCGGATGCACCGGCGCTGGCGATGGCCAGGGCGCAATCGAGCATGCGGCTGTCGTCGCGATGGCCCAGGCGCATCTTGGCCGACACCGGCACGTGGGCCGGCACGGCACGGCGCACCGCCGCCACGATGCGGTGCACCAGCTCGGGCTCGTCCAGCAACACAGCACCGCCGCGGTGGCGGTTGACGATCTTGGCCGGGCAGCCGAAGTTCAGGTCGATGCCGTCCGGCTTCAGTGAAGCCAGCAGCGCCGCGTTTTCTGCCAGGCAGCTGGGGTCGGAACCCAGCAACTGCGCACGCACAGGTGTACCCGCGGGTGTTCTGCTGCCGTTCAACAGCTCGGGCATCAGGCGTGTGTAGACGCGGCGCGGCAGCAACTGGTCGGTGATGCGGATGAATTCCGATACACAACGGTCGATGCCACCCACACGCGTGAGCACGTCGCGCAGGCTGTGATCCAGCACACCCTCCATGGGGGCCAGCAGAATCAGTCGGGGGCTGTTTGGGGTCAAGGCAGATTGGGGTTGACGGTGGATTCTGCCCGCGCGATGGACTGCGTCTGAGGGCAGGTGCTTTCCCTCATTTGCCCCCAAGGCGATGGCGGAACTAGAATTAGTCGACCGTTTGGTCGAATAACCGTTTTCAGACCTCCAGAACCCATGAGCGAACCTACCGTCATCGTGAGCACGCGCGGTGCCGTGCGCACCCTCACGCTGAACCGCCCCGGGTCGCTGAACAGCTTCACGGCCGCCATGCACGGTGAACTGCTGCCCGCGCTGCAGCACGCGGCCGACGACGTGGCCATCCGCGCTGTGGTCATCACCGGCGCCGGCCGTGGTTTCTGCGCCGGGCAGGATCTGATGGACCCGGCCATGGTGGGCAACGTCGACGTCGGCGCCGTCATCGAAAAGTTCTACCGCCCGCTGGCCACGCGGGTGCGCACGATGCCGATGCCGGTGATCGCGGCCGTCAACGGCGTGGCTGCCGGTGCCGGCGCCAACCTGGCGCTGTGCTGCGACTTCGTGGTGGCTGCGCGCAGCGCCAGCTTCATCCAGGCCTTCAGCAAGATCGGCCTCGTGCCCGACTGCGGTGGCACCTGGCTGCTGCCGCGCCTGGTGGGTCGTGCCCGTGCCTTGGGTCTTGCGATGACGGGCGACAAGCTGCCGGCCGAAGAGGCTGAACACATGGGCCTGATCTGGAAATGTGTGGACGACGCGGCGCTGGCCAACACCGTCAACGCCCTGGCCGACAAGCTGGCGCTGATGCCCAGCCGCGCCCTGGCCGAAACACGCCGGGTGCTGGACAGCGCCATGGCAATGGATTTCAGCGAGGCCCTCGCCCAGGAAGCCGACACGCAGCGTGAGCTGGGGCGGGGTGGCGACTTCGCCGAAGGCGTGGCGGCGTTTTTTGCCAAGCGACCGCCGGTGTTCAAGGACCGCTAGGACATGAGTCCGCAGCAAGTGGCCGAATCCACACGCGATGCGATGTGGAAAAACGACCGCGCCTCGCAGGGCCTGGGCATGCAGCTGCTGGCCATCGGCCCCGGCAGCGCGCAGATGAGCATGGTGGTGCGCGAAGACATGCTCAATGGCCACGACATCTGCCATGGCGGCTTCATCACCACGCTGGCCGACAGCACCTTTGCCTTTGCCTGCAACAGCTACAACGAGGTCACCGTGGCCTCGGGCTTTGACATCAACCTGGTGGCGGCTGCCAGGCTGGGCGATGTGCTTACCGCCACGGCCCATGAAGTCAGCAAGGCCGGACGCACGGGTGTCTACGACATCAACGTTGAAAACCATCGTGGCCAGGCCGTGGCAGCTTTTCGCGGCCGTTCGTACACGATGAAGGGCAAGCCGCTGGTCGAGGGCTTGCCCATGGGCAAGCAGAAGTGAGGGAGGGCGCCGCATGCCTGTGAAAACACCGGCCCCAGGCGACCTGGAGCCCATAGAAAAGGCCAGTCTCGATGAGCTGCAGTCGCTGCAGTTGCAGCGCCTGCGCTGGTCCTTGCAGCATGCCTACGACAAGGTGCCGCACTACAAACGTGCCTTCGACGACCAGGGCTTGCACCCGTCGGACTGCAAATCACTGGCCGACTTGGCGAAGTTTCCTTTCACCACCAAGGCCGACCTGCGCGACCACTACCCCTTCGGCATGTTTGCCGTGCCACGCGAGCAGGTGGTGCGCCTGCACGCCAGCAGCGGCACCACGGGCAAACCCACGGTGGTGGCCTACACACAGGCCGACATCGACGTCTGGGCCGATCTGGTGGCACGCAGCATCCGCGCCAGCGGCGGCCGTGCCGGCGACATCGTGCAGGTGGCTTACGGCTACGGTCTGTTCACCGGCGGCCTGGGTGCGCATTACGGCGCCGAACGGCTGGGCTGCACTGTCATTCCCATGGGCGGCGGCCAGACCGAAAAGCAGGTGCAGCTGATCGAGGACTTCAAGCCCGACATCATCATGGTCACGCCCAGCTACATGCAGGTGATCGTCGAAGAGTTCAGGCGGCAAGGCAAGGACCCGCGTGCCATGTCGGTGAGCGTGGGCATCTTCGGCGCAGAACCTTGGACCGAAGCGATGCGACGCGACATCGAACAAAGTGCCGGAATCGATGCCGTGGACATCTACGGCCTGAGCGAAGTCATGGGCCCGGGCGTGGCCAACGAGTGCATCGAAAGCAAGGACGGCCCGGTGGTTTGGGAAGACCATTTCTACCCGGAGATCATCGACCCCGAGACGGGCGAATTGCTGCCCGACGGCTGCGAAGGCGAACTGGTCTTCACCACATTGACGAAACAGGCGCTGCCCGTCGTGCGCTACCGCACCCGCGACCTGACACGCCTGCTGCCGCCTACTGCGCGCAGCATGCGCCGCATGGGCAAGATCGTGGGCCGCAGCGACGACATGCTGATCATCCGCGGCGTGAACCTGTTTCCCACGCAGATTGAAGAGCTGGTGCTTCAGCAAGGCCAGTTGTCGGGCCAGTACCAGCTGGTGGTGACGCGCGAGGCGCTGCTGGACGAAGTCACGGTGCGCTGCGAGTTGACGCCGCAACACGGCAGCGCCGAACGCAGCGCCATTGCCCACGAACTGCAGCATCGCATCAAGACCTTGGTCGGCGTCAGCACGCGGGTGGATGTCGGCCTGCCCGATTCCATCGAGCGCACGCTGGTGGGCAAGGCCAGGCGTGTGGTCGATCAACGCCCGAAGTAGGAGCACCCGATGTATACCCAAGCCATGGACACTGCGCCCAAGGAAGAACGCAAAGCGGTGCGTTCTGCCGAAGAGGCGCTGCTGGAAGCGCGCTTCGAAGCGCGCATCGACGATGGCGGCTTCATCGAGGCCAAGGACTGGATGCCCCAGCACTACCGCAAGACGCTGGTGCGGCAGATCAGCCAGCACGCGCACAGCGAATTTGTGGGCATGCTGCCCGAAGGCAACTGGACCACGCGCGCGCCGACGCTCAAGCGCAAGGCCATCCTGCTGGCCAAGATCCAGGACGAAGCCGGCCACGGCCTGTACCTCTACGCTGCCGCAGAAACGCTGGGCACCAGCCGCGACCAGTTGCTGGACGCGCTGCACACGGGCAAGGCCAAGTACAGCAGCATCTTCAACTACCCCACGCTCAGCTGGGCCGACATCGGCGTCATCGGCTGGCTGGTGGACGGCGCAGCCATCATGAACCAGGTGCCGCTCACCCGCTGCAGCTACGCACCCTATGCCCGCGCGATGGTGCGCATCTGCCGCGAAGAAAGTTTCCACCAGCGCCAGGGCTTCGACGCGCTGATGGTGATGATGAAGGACGGCACCGAGGCCCAACGCGACATGGTGCAGGAAGCCGTCAACCGTTGGTGGTGGCCCAGCTTGATGATGTTTGGCCCGCCTGACGGCGAAAGTGTGCATGGTGCGCAAAGTGCCCGCTGGGGCATCAAGCGCATCAGCAACGACGACTTGCGGCAAAAGTTTGTCGACGCCACCGTCGAACAGGCCAAGGTGCTGGGCGTGTCCGTGCCCGACCCCTTGTTGCAATGGAACGAAGTCCGCGGCCACCACGACTTCGGCCCGATAGATTGGGACGAGTTCTGGCGCGTGGTGGGCGGCCACGGCCCCTGCAATCAGGAACGCCTGGCGGCCCGCGTCAAGGCCTGGGACGACGGCGCCTGGGTGCGCGACGCAGCGCTTGAACACGCACGCAAACAAGCCACGAAGGAGCAGGCGGCATGAGCACCGTTCAGAACGAGTGGCCGCTGTTCGAGGTGTTCGTTCGTGCCAAGGCCGGCCTGGACCACAAACACTGTGGCAGCCTGCACGCGCCCGACGCCAAGATGGCCGTGCAGCTGGCGCGCGAGGTCTACACGCGCCGCCAGGAAGGCACCAGCGTGTGGGTGGTGCGCAGCAGCGACATCACCGCCAGCGACCCTGGCGACAAGGACATGCTCTTCGATCCGGCCGAGGACAAGGTGTACCGCCACCCGTCGTTCTACGAATTGCCGGACGCGGTCAACCACATGTGATGAAGCCGCGATGACAAGCACTTCGGAATCGATCCGCCTGAACTTGACACCGCCCGTGCGCTACGTGCTGCGCATCGCCGACAGCTGCCTCATCCACGCCCAACGTCTGGCCGAGTGGTGCGGGCACGGGCCTGTGCTGGAAGAAGACATCGCCCTGACCAACATGGCGCTGGACTTGATCGGCCAGGCACGTTCGCTGCTGACCCATGCCGCACGGCTGGAAGGGCAGGGCTTCGACGAAGACCAGCTGGCCTTCTTGCGCGATGAACGCAACTACCTGAACCTGACCCTGGTTGAGCAGCCCATGCGCCGAAGCAGCGCGCACGCGCCGGGTGGCGACTTTGCAGACACCGTGCTGCGCAACTTCTTGCTGGCCTCGTGGTTGAAATCGATCTGGTCGCGATTGATTTCATCCAGCGACACCGAACTGGCCGCCATCGCTGGCAAGGCCGTAAAAGAAGCGCGCTACCACCAGCAGCATGCGGCCGACTGGGTGGTGCGACTGGGCGACGGCACTGAAGAATCGGCACGCCGCATGCAGGCCGCGCTGACCCGCATCTGGCCCTACACCAACGAGCTGTTTGTGCGCGATGGGGTGGACGCCGAAGCCGAAAAATCGGGTCTGGGCCCGGCACGCGACGGTTTGCGCGAGGACTGGCTGGGCCAGGTGCAGCCGGTGTTGGCCCAGGCCTGTCTGACCCTGCCTGCCGCCACGCCTTTCGTGAGCACCGGCACCTTGGGTCGTCACAGCGAACACCTGGGCTTCATGCTGGCCGAGATGCAAAGCCTGCAGCGCCAACACCCTGGCGGGCGCTGGTGACGGGCGGCGCTGAGGTGAACACGCGTGAACAGGCGGCCTGGGCGGCGCTGGCCACAGTGCTGGACCCTGAAGTGCCGGTGCTGTCGGTCTGCGACCTGGGCATCGTGCGCGAAGTGGTCTGCGACGCGGCAGGCACGCAGGTTGTGCTGACGCCCACCTACAGCGGCTGCCCGGCCACCGAGGTCATAGCAGACAGCGTGCGCGTGGCGCTTGTTGCCGCCGGCCTGGGGCCGGTGACGGTGTCGCACCGCCTGGCACCGGCCTGGACCACCGATTGGATCAGCGAGCTGGGCCGCGAGCGCCTGCTGGCCTACGGCATCGCCCCGCCGGGGCAGGCCTGCGGCAGCGAATTGTCCTCGCCCATCCGCCTGCGACCGCGCAACCTGCCCTGCCCACGTTGCGGCAGCCTGCAGACCGAACGCCTGTCGGCCTTCGGCTCCACGGCCTGCAAGGCGCTGCACCGCTGCCTGGAATGCCGCGAGCCCTTCGAACACTTCAAGCCGATATGAGCACACCATGAGTGGCCTGCACTTCGAAACCTTGCGTGTGCGCGAGATGCGGTCCGAAGGTGACGACGCGATGGTCCTGTCCTTCGACGTTTCAGAAGAACAGGCGTCGCGCTTTTTATTCGAGCCGGGTCAGTATCTGACGCTGAAACATGGCGATCTGCGCCGTTCCTATTCGATCTGCGCTGCACCCGGTGAGCCTTTGCGAGTGGGCGTTCGGCTGCTGCCTGGCGGCGTCTTTTCCAGCTGGTTGCACCGCAGCCTGAAGGCGGGCGACATGATCGAAGTGATGCAGCCGCAGGGCCGCTTCGGTGCGGCCTTGTCCAGGCGGCCGCGGCATGTGCTGGCGGTGGCGGGTGGCAGCGGCGTCACGCCCATCCTGTCGATACTGAAAGCGGTGCTGGGTTCGAACCCACAATCGCGTTGCACGCTGCTGTATGGCAACCGGACTGCCGCCAGCACGATGTTCAAGGAAGAACTGGAAGATCTCAAAAACAGCCACCTGACACGCTTGGTGCTGCATCCGGTTTTCTCGCGTGAAGTGATGGACAGTCCACTCAACAGCGGCCGCCTGGATGCCGACAGGATCGCTAGGTTGCTGCGGCTGGTGGGCGCTGTCGACGAAGCCTTCATCTGCGGCCCGCACGCCATGAATGACGAAGCCGAAGCGGCGTTGCTGTACGCCGGCATCGCGCCAGACCACATCCACGTTGAACGTTTTGGCATTCCGCCCACCGCGGCCGACGCCACCTTGCATGCGCCCAAGGCTGGGGACGCCACCACAGCCACCATCACCATCGTGCGGGATGGCTTGACGCGCGATGTGGGCTTCCAGGCCAGCGACGAAAGCATCCTGGCCGCAGCCGGCCGCGCGGGGCTGGATGTGCCGTACTCATGCCGCTCGGGCGTCTGCGCCACCTGCCGCGCCAAGCTGCTGCAAGGGCAGGTGCGCATGGACCGGAACTTTGCGCTGGAGAAGGTCGAACTCGAAGCCGGCTTTGTGTTGACCTGTCAGGCCCACCCGCTGACCGACCGCGTGGTGCTGTCCTTCGACGAGCGCTGAAGCCGACTTTGGCCCGCCCCCGATCAGCCGGCTTCGAGTTGCAGCGCGAGCAGATGCTGGCTGCCGCAGCTCAGCTGTTTGCCACACGCGGCTATACCGCCGCCACGATGCAGGACGTGGCCACTTCCTGCGGCGTCAGCAAGGCCACGCTGTACCACTACGTGCGCGACAAACACGGCTTGCTGGCCCAGATCACCCAAGGCCATGTGGCACGTCTGGAGGACCTGGTGAACCAGGTGCAGACGCTGCACCTGGCGCCGCGAGAGAGGCTGCAGGAGCTGATCCTGCGATTCATGCAGGCCTACGCCCGAGCCGAACACGAACACCGGGTGCTGACCGAGGATGTCAAGTTCCTGGCTGACGACGAACGACAGGCCGTGTTGAGCGGCCAGCGGCGTGTGGTGGCATGTTTTGCCCAAGCCATCTCCGACCTGCGCCCCGACCTGTGCGGCCGCCAGTTGGACAAACCACTGGCCATGTTGCTGTTTGGCATGATCAACTGGACCTTCACTTGGCTGCGTTCCGAGGGCCCACTCACCCATGCCTCGCTGGCCCCGCTGGTGGTTGAACTGTTCCTGGGCGGCTTGCAGGCCGTGACGGTGCCGGCGCCTGTGCCGACGCCAGTGCCACGGCCGGTGCCACGGCCGGTGCCCGAGTCCGCGCTGGCGCCGCCGCCGGACGCGCAGCCACCCACTTGAGCACCAGGCGGCGCACCGGAGCAACGCTGTGCTGCACGACGCGAATGCCGGGCACGCCGGGAAGGTGTGACTGCACAGCGCGGTCCAGCAGCGCCTGCACGCCGGTTTCGCCCAGGCTCAGCACCAGGTGCAACCAGCGCCGTTGCACACGTTCTTGCAGCCAGGCGTCTTCCAGCGCCAGACGGCGCGCAGCCGGTTGGCTGTCGGCTTCCAGCACACGCGGGGCCATGGCGCCGACGAAGAGATTGAAGTCCAGCCGTAAAGTGTGCTCGGGCAGCAACTGCGCCACGGCCTGGCAACGGCCGCTCCAACCCGGGCTGGCAAACATCTGCGTGATCAAGGCCTGCAGGCCCTGCACGGCGTTGACCAGGCGCACGCGGTTGGGCGGCATCAAGGCCAGCGGCAGGCGCGCGACTTCTGCAAAGGGCAATGTCTGTGCGCAGGCGGCCAACGCGGCCAGCCGCCACCAACTGGCGGCGTCAAGTTCGTGCACCGTTTCGCCGCTCAGTTCGCACTGGCGTGCACGGCGCACGGCCTGTTGCAGGCTCACGTCTTTGCGGACGGCGGCGGCCCGTGCACTCATCACCACCAGATTGCCGGCGACATAGCCTGCGTCGGGATGGATGCGCTCGATGACTGCGGCGTCGGGGCTGCCAGCGGCGCCTCCCAGTGTGGTGCGCAAGATAGGGCAAAGTCCGTTGTGCAGCTGGCCCAGGTAATTGGCCGTCACGAGCTGGCCGTCGAAATCCACACCCTCACACCAGGCTTGCAGGCGCAAGGCCAGCCACTGCCGTGTGCTGCGCCGGCTGGGCAGCACGCGGCGGCCGAACACCGCCTTGGCGGCGGTCCAACCCTGGCACACCGGCGTGTCGGGGTGCAGCCATTCGGCGGGCGGCGCCAGACCGTGGTGGGCGTGGTCCCAGCCGATGTCGAAGCCGGCGCGGTCATGGGGTGGGGCTTGCACGGTGGAGAGTTCGAGCGTGGCCTGGTTCATCTGTCTGCTCCTGGTTCGGGCGGGCGAAATGTCCGTCGAGTGCAGGCAGTGTCTGGCTTGGGTGGCTCATGGCGTGAGCTACCAAAACGAAGAGGAAAGACTTGAACTCGGCTGCTTCGAACCCAGGCAGTCAGCTGCGCTGACCGGTGGCCTGGCGGCGTGCCAGCCACACCAGCAGCAGACCGCAGGCAATGCCCAGGCCATCGGCCAGCAGGTCGTGCCAGCTGGCGACGCGGCCGGGCAGAAAGGATTGCACGGCCTCGATGAAAGCCCCGTACAGCGCCAGGCCGGTCGCCGCGAACGTTGCTGTACGCAAGCCAGGGCCCCAGCCCAGCGCCGCCGCGGTGGCCAGGCCGGTGAATGCCAGCACGTGCTTGACCTTGTCCACCTGGGAAAAAGCTGCTGCGCCACTGGCTTCGGAGAACGCAAACCAGGACACCAGGGCCACCAAGGCCGCCAGCAAGAGGCGCCACTGTCTTTGGTGCTGCGGGTCGAGCAGGCGTGCGGCGAATCTGTTCATCGAATAACGATTTTGATTCACGGCGCGCGAGGCCGCAGGCCACCATAGAGGCGCGCACCATACTGCTACACTCACAGGCTACGCCCGTGTAGCTCAGTTGGTAGAGCAGCGCATTCGTAATGCGAAGGTCACCAGTTCGAATCCGGTCTCGGGCACCATCAAAGACTAGCTTCGAAGCTTTGAAGAAAATCTCTTCCACCAAGGGCCCGGCCACCGCCGGGCCCTTGTTGTTTGTGGGGTGTTTGTGGGCTGCTTGTGGGCTGCTTATGGGCTTTTTGTGAAGACTTCGGAGTTGAAAGCGGCATGGCGGCGGCCTCTGGCGCGTCCCTACAATGTGTCATGCGCATCCTCATCGCCAACGACGACGGCTACCTGGCACCGGGCCTTGCGGCGCTTGTTCAGGCCTGCCAGGGACTGGGGCACATCGATGTCATCGCGCCCGAACAAAACGCCAGTGGCACCAGCAATGCGCTCACCCTGAGCCGGCCGCTGTCGATCTTTGAAGCCCGCGGCGAACACGTGCAGGGCTTCCGGGTGGTCAACGGCACGCCTTCTGACTGTGTGCACGTGGCCCTGACTGGCCTGTTGCCGCAGCGGCCCGACCTGGTGCTCTCGGGCATCAACAACGGCGCGAACATGGCTGACGACACGATCTACTCGGGCACCGTGGCAGCAGCGATGGAAGGTTTTCTGTTTGGCATCCCGGCCATCGCCTTTTCTCAGGTTGAAAAGGGCTGGGGTGAACTGGATGCGGCCGCCGCGGCGGCACGTGCTGTCATCGACCACGTGCTATCCACCCAAGCGCTGGCAGGGCCGCCCTGGCTGCTGAATGTGAACATTCCCAACCGGCCTGACGCGGCGGCCTTGCCGCGCAAGGTCACACGACTGGGTCGCCGCCACGCCAGCGCGCCGGTCATCAGCCAGCGCAACCCGCGCGGCGAAACCATCTACTGGATAGGCCCGGCCGGTGACGCCCGTGAGTGCGGCGAAGGTACCGACTTTCACGCCGTGGCCAACGGTTTTGTCTCCATCACGCCGCTGCAGGTGGACCTGACCGACCACGCCCGGCACAACACCTGGGCCGCGCGCTTGGACGGTCGATGAGCCGGTTGCCACGCTTCCCCTTGGGCTTGCAGCAGTTGCAGGCCAAGGCCGCGGTTCGGTCGGGCGCCCCAGCAATCGTTCGGCCCCAGCGCCCCATGCAGCAGGCGGCGCAGGACTTGGCTCGCCAAGGCCCGCCCAGTGGCCTGGGCCTGGACTCTGCCGCAGTGCGGCTGCGCATGGTGGACAAGCTGCGCGCAGCGGGTCTGTGCTGCGAACCCGTGCTGCAAGCCTTGCGCAGCGTGGAACGCCACCGCTTCGTCGACAGCGCCCTGGCCAACCAGGCCTACGAAGACACCAGCCTGCCCATCGGTCTTTCGCAAACGATTTCCAAGCCGTCGGTGGTGGGCCACATGCTGGCGCTGCTGTTTGACGGTGCTTATGCGCGCGAACAGGGCCATCTGGGGCGTGTGCTCGAGGTGGGTACCGGTTGCGGCTACCAGGCGGCGTTGCTGCTGCAACTGGGGCGCCAGGTGGTGTCCATCGAGCGGCTGCAAGCGCTGCACGAGCGCGCGCGCGTCAACCTGGCGAGTGTTCGCCACGACGGCAGCAGCGACCTGCGCCTGGTTTTTGGCGATGGCATGCTGGGACATCCGCCGCGCGCGCCGTACCACAGCATCGTGGCCGCAGCGGGGGGCGATCAGCTGCCCGCGGCCTGGCTGGATCAGCTGGCCGTCGGTGGGCGGCTGGTGGCCCCCATGCAAGCGGGGCACGCAGGCGGGCAGCGTTTGGTCATCGTCGACCGGGGGCCGGCTGGCCTGTCCACCCAACAACAGGACGCGGTGCACTTCGTCCCCCTAAAATCTGGCACGGAATGAAATTGTTTATACGTCTGCCCCTTATCGCCCGACTGCCGCAGCACCTTTGCGCCCTGGTGCTTGTCACTACCCTGGTGGGCTGCGCCAGCAGCACGCACCGCGCACCGGTTGAAGACCGCGGAGCGAGCACCAGGCTGCCGGCGCCATCGGCTGCGGTGTCTACACCACCCAGCACCTCGGCCAGCGCGCCGGACGCGGTAGCCGTCAAGCCCCTGCCGGGTGCTGAAAACGCCGGCAAGCCGGGCTATTACACGGTCAAGCCCGGCGACACCGTAATACGCATCGGCCTGGAGAACGGCCAGAACTGGCGAGACATCGCCCGCTGGAGCGGGCTGGAGAATCCCAACTCCATCGAAGTGGGGCAAGTGCTTCGTGTGGTGCCGCCATCGGCTGACGCCAGCGGTGTGGTCACGCGGCCCGTGATGCCCGGCGGCCGGGCCGATGGCCGATCGCTGGACTCGCGCGCCACTGAAGGGAAACCGGCTGCATCTGCCGGTGCAGCCGTAACACCGCCGGCCACCTTGCCAGGCGGCACTGCCAGTTCGGCGCCGGCTGCTCCGCCGGTTGTCGCGCCTGCTGCAACGCCGGCACCCGCACCCACACCATCACCATCACCATCACCCGCACCCGCACCCGCACCCGCACCCGCACCCGCACCTTCACCCACATCAGCAACGCCGGCCACGCCGGCAGCTCCAGGTTCAGACGACGACGTCAGCTGGGCCTGGCCGGCGGCAGGCCCCGTGACAACACCGTTCGATGACAACAAGAGCAAGGGCCTGGCCATCACAGGCAAAGCAGGTGACCCGGTATTGTCGGCAGCCGACGGCCGTGTGGTTTATGCCGGATCGGGCCTGCGCGGGTACGGCAACCTGGTGATCGTCAAACACAACGCCACCTTTCTGACGGCCTACGCCCACAACCAGACCTTGCTGGTGAAAGAAGACCAGGTGGTACGTCGGGGGCAGAAGATTGCCGAGATGGGGTCCAGTGACGCCGATCGGGTGCAATTGCACTTCGAGATCCGGCGCCAGGGCAAACCGGTCGACCCGGCGCGCCTGTTGCCCACCAGATAGGGCGCGGCTTGCCACCTGGCGCCAAACACCGCCGGGACCGTGCCCCGGCAGGGCAGACAGCATGACTAGCGGTATGGATTGGCTGGACGTCGAGTCCCTGGACCTCGAAGCACAAGGCGTGGCCCATCGCGAAGACGGCAAGGTGGTCTTCATCGAAGGTGCGCTGCCCACCGAGCGTGTGCAGGTCCAGGTCTCGCGCAAAAAGAACAACTGGGAACAGGGCCAGATGACGGCCATGCGGCGTGAAAGCGCACAGCGGGTGCGTCCAGGCTGCCCGCACTTCGGCCTGCATGCAGGCGCCTGCGGCGGCTGCAAGATGCAGCACCTGCACCCGGCCGCCCAGGTGGCGGTGAAGCAGCGGGTGCTGGAAGACAACCTGTGGCACCTGGCCAAGGTCAAACCCGACTGCATGCTGCGCGCCATTGAAGGGCCGGCCTGGGGCTACCGTGACAGGGCGCGCCTGTCGGTGCGGTTTGTAGCCAAGAAGGGCACGGTGCTGATAGGCTTTCACGAGCGAAAGTCGCGCTATGTGGCCGACATGGCGGTGTGCCCCGTGCTGCCGCCCAAAGTGAGCGCCATGCTGATGCCACTGCGCGAACTGATCGGCGCCATGGACCAGCGCGACCGGTTGCCGCAGATCGAATTGGCAGCAGGCGAGGGCGAGCAAGGCGCGGTGACTGCGCTGGTGCTGCGCCATCTGGAACCCGTGACCGAAGCCGACGCGCTGCGCCTGCGCGCCTTCGCCACCGAGCACGATGTGCAGTGGTGGCTGCAGCCCAAGGGCCCCGACACCGTGCACTTGCTGGACGAAGGCGGCCCGCTGCTGTCGTACCGCCTGCCCGAATTCGGCGTCACCATGCCGTTCAAGCCCACCGACTTCACGCAGGTCAATCCGCACATCAACCGTGTGCTGGTGGAGCGCGCGGTGCGCCTTCTGGATCCACAGCCTCATGATCAGGTCATCGACTGGTTCTGTGGTCTGGGCAACTTCACGCTGCCGCTGGCCACACGGGCGGCACGGGTGCTGGGCATCGAAGGCAGCGAGACGCTGGTGGCGCGAGCGCGTGACAACGCGCGCATCAACGGTCTGTCGGCGAACACTCGATTCGAGGCACGCAACCTGTTCGAGATCACGCCTGCAGACCTGCGCGCCGTTGAACATAGCCAGCGTTGGCTGGTCGACCCGCCGCGCGAAGGCGCGTTTGCGTTGGCCAAGGCGCTGGCCGACCTGCACGGCAGCGAAGGCTGGCAGCCGCCTCGCCGCATCGTCTACGTCAGCTGCAACCCAGCCACCTTGGCGCGCGACGCCGGCCTGCTGGTGCACCAGGCGGGCTACCGCTGTTCGCTGGCGGGGGTGATCAACATGTTCCCGCACACCGCGCATGTGGAAAGCATGGCGGTGTTCGATCTGAACGGCGCATGAAAAACGGGGCCCGAGGGCCCCGTTTGTTTGGGTCTGGCGGCGATCAGTCGTCGCTCAACCGTCGCTCAGTCGTCGCTGGAACCACCAATTCCCAGCAGCGCCAGCATGAACTGGAAAACGTTGTAGATGCTGAGGTACACGCCCAGCGTGGCGGTGATGTAGTTGGTTTCCACACCATCACGCACCCGGCGCAGGTCGTACAGGATGAAGGCACTGAAGATGCCCATGCCCAGCACGGCCAGCACGATCATCAACACCGGCGACTGCAGAAAGAAATTCGCCAGCAAGGCCACGAACAGCATGATCGCGCCGATGGTCAGAAACTTGCCCATTCCGCCCAGATCGCGCTTGATGACGCTGGACAAGGTGGCCATCGTCAGGAAGATGGCGCCAGTGCCGCCAAACGCCAACATGATGACACCCGGGCCGCTGGTGGCCAGCACCACGCTGATCAGGCGCGACAGCATCAAGCCCATGAAGAAGGTGAAGGCCAGGAGGATGGGCACACCCGCTGCAGAGTTCTTGAACTTCTCGATCGCGAACATGAGGCCGAAGGCGCCAACCAGAAACACCATCAGGCCGACGCCAGGTGACATGGCCCGTGCGATGCCGGTCTGCACGCCGATCCAGGCACCCAGCACCGTCGGCACCATGGACAGCGCCAGCAACCAGTAGGTATTGCGCAGGACGCGGTTGCGGTCGGCCGCCAGCGCGCCGCCACCGGCGAGGCCAGGATAGTTCTGCACGCTTTGATTCATGAAATCTCCAAGGTAGACAGGCGGCAAAACGCGCCGCACGCCGCATTCTAGTTGGCACCGGGGCCACTGTGCATGCCCCCACCGCGTGCAGCGGCTTGGCTGGCCAGACTTGGTATGGTCGCGGCCATGAAAACACAAGCATTGCTGACACTGGAAGACGTCCGGGTCATCGCGCTGGCAGCCGAGGCCGAAGCCCAGCGCAACGGCTGGGCGGTGACCCTGGCCGTGGTGGATCCCGGCGGCCACCTGCTGTGGCTGCAGCGTCTGGACGGCGCCTCGGCCATCACGGCCGAAATCGCGCCGGCCAAGGCTCGCACAGCGGCCTTGGGGCGGCGCGAGAGCAAGTTTTACGAAGACATGATCAATCAGGGGCGCACGGCCTTTCTCAGCGCACCCACGCTGCAGGGCATGCTGGAAGGCGGTATACCCATCCTGGTGGACGGCCAATGTGTCGGGGCGGTGGGTGTGAGCGGCGTCAAAGCGAGCGAAGACGCACAAATCGCTTTTGCAGGCATCGCTGCACTGGGCCTCTGAGGGCCAGCGGAGCAGAACAGAGCCGAACAAACAGCAGACGGCGGCTATACTTCGCAGGTTTACCCGCCCCCAGCCCAGCGCCGTCGCACTTCGCCGGAAATTCCGGTCACACCGAAGTCGGTTTCCCCCTCGGAACCGCCCTTTGCGGGTGGCGATGAGCGCGCGAACCCCGGAGCCTTTCATCTTGCTGCCCGTCCTGCCCGCCGCACTGCTTGCACTCGCAGACGGCACGACTTTCCTGGGCACCAGCGTCGGTGCACCCGGCCACACGGTGGGCGAGGTGGTGTTCAACACCGCGCTCACCGGCTACCAGGAAATCCTCACCGACCCCAGCTATTGCCGGCAGATCGTGACCCTCACCTATCCGCACATCGGCAACGTGGGCGTGAACGAAGAAGACGTCGAATCCACGCGCGTTCGCGCCGCCGGCCTGATCGTCAAGGACGTGTCGCTGCGGGTGTCCAACTTCCGCGCCACGATGACGCTGCCGCAATACCTGCAGCGTGAAGGCACGGTGGCCATCGCCGACATCGACACGCGGCGCCTGACCCGTGTGCTGCGCACCACAGGCGCCCAGAACGGCTGCATCGTCAGCTTCGAGCCGGGCACGGTGGTCGGCCCTGATGCCGTGGCCGATGCCGTGACCAAGGCGCGCGCCGCGCCGTCGATGGCCGGGCTGGACCTGGCGCGGGTGGTCAGCGCCACCGAGCCCTACGCCTGGGCCGAGACTGAATGGCAACTCGGCATCGGCTACGGCAAGCTCAGCAACGCGCGTCACCACGTCGTGGCCTTCGACTTCGGCGTCAAGCGCAACATTCTGCGCATGCTGGCCAGCCGCAACTGCCGCGTCACAGTGATGCCGGCGACGACGGCCGCATCTGAGGTTATGAAACTCAAGCCCGACGGCGTGTTCCTGAGCAACGGCCCCGGTGACCCGCAGCCTTGTGACTACGCCATCGAAGCCACGCGTGAAGTCATTGCCAGCGGCACGCCCACCTTCGGCATCTGCCTGGGCCACCAGATCCTGGCACTGGCTTCGGGCGCGAAGACCTTCAAGATGAAGTTCGGCCACCACGGCGCCAACCACCCGGTGAAAGACCTGGACAGCGGCCGCGTCAGCATCACCAGCCAGAACCACGGTTTCGCGGTGGATGAAAAGTCGCTGCCTGCCAACCTGCGCCCCACCCACATCAGCCTGTTCGACAACACGTTGCAGGGCCTGGCCCGCACCGACAAGCCGGCCTTCTGCTTCCAAGGACACCCGGAGGCCAGCCCCGGCCCGCATGACATCGGCTACCTCTTCGACCGCTTCGTGAAACTCATGGAGCAAAAGTAATGGCCAAGCGCACAGACCTGCAAAGCATCCTGATCATCGGCGCCGGCCCCATCGTCATCGGACAGGCCTGCGAATTTGACTACTCCGGCGCCCAGGCCTGCAAGGCGCTGCGCGAGGAGGGCTACAAGGTCATCCTGGTCAACAGCAATCCGGCAACGATCATGACCGACCCGGACATGGCCGATGTGACCTACATCGAGCCCATCACCTGGCAGGTGCTGGAAAAGATCATCGCCAAGGAAAGCCCGCGTGCAGGAAAGATGGCCTTGCTGCCCACCATGGGCGGGCAGACGGCCTTGAACTGCGCGCTGGACCTGCACCGCCACGGCGTTCTGGCCAAGTACGGCGTCGAGATGATCGGCGCCAACGAACAGGCCATTGAAAAGGCCGAAGACCGCATGAAGTTCAAGGACGCGATGACGTCCATCGGCCTGGATTCGGCCAAGAGCGGCATCGCGCACAGCCTGGAAGAAGCGCTGGCCGTGCAAAAGCGAATCCAGGCCGACATCGGCGGCACCGGATTCCCGATGGTCATCCGGCCGAGCTTCACCATGGGCGGCACGGGCGGCGGCATTGCCTACAACCCCGAAGAATTTGAAGAGATATGCAAGCGCGGGCTGGACCTGTCGCCCACCAAGGAACTGCTGATCGAAGAAAGCCTCATCGGCTGGAAAGAGTTCGAGATGGAGGTCGTGCGCGACCGCGTCGACAACTGCATCATCGTGTGCAGCATCGAGAACCTGGACCCGATGGGCATCCACACCGGTGACAGCATCACCGTGGCGCCGGCGCAGACGCTCACCGACAAGGAATACCAGGTGATGCGCAATGCCAGCATCGCCATCCTGCGTGAAATTGGTGTGGACACCGGGGGCAGCAACGTGCAGTTTTCCGTCAACCCGCAAAACGGGCGGCTCATCGTCATCGAGATGAACCCGCGTGTCTCGCGCTCATCGGCGCTGGCCTCCAAGGCCACGGGCTTCCCCATCGCCAAGGTGGCTGCCAAGCTGGCCGTGGGCTATACGCTGGACGAACTGCGCAACGACATCACCGGTGGCCCCGATGGTCACGTGCTGCCGGCCAGCTTTGAGCCCAGCATCGACTACGTGGTAACGAAGATCCCGCGTTTTGCCTTTGAGAAGTTCCCGGCCGCCGACCCTCACCTGACCACGCAGATGAAGAGCGTGGGCGAAGTCATGGCCATTGGCCGCACCTTCCAGGAGAGTTTCCAGAAGGCGCTGCGCGGCCTGGAAACCGGCATTGATGGCCTGACCGAACGCACGTCGTGCAAAGAAGCGGACCGCGACGAGATCATCGACGAGATTGGCAACGCGGGGCCTGAACGCATCCTGTTCGTGGCCGATGCCTTCCGGATCGGCATGTCGCTGGACGAGGTGTTCGAAGAGACCGCCATCGACCCCTGGTTCCTGGCGCAGATCGAACAGCTGGTGGACGTTGAGAAGCAGGTGGCTGCGCGTGAACTGGACAGCCTTACCGGGCCCGAGATGCGCCATCTCAAGAAGAAGGGCTTCTCGGACCGCCGCCTGGCCAAGCTGCTGCGCACGCATCAGCACGCCGTGCGCGAGCACCGCTATGCGTTGAAGGTGCGCCCTGTCTACAAACGTGTGGACACCTGTGCGGCCGAGTTCGTCACGCAGACGGCCTACATGTACAGCACGTACGAAAACATCGATGGCGAGTGCGAGGCCGAACCCAGCGCGCGCAAGAAGATCATGGTGCTGGGCGGTGGGCCCAACCGCATCGGCCAGGGCATCGAGTTCGACTACTGCTGCGTGCACGCCGCGCTGGCCATGCGCGAAGACGGCTACGAGACCATCATGGTCAACTGCAACCCGGAAACCGTTTCCACAGACTACGACACGTCCGACCGCCTGTACTTCGAGCCGGTGACGCTGGAAGACGTGCTGGAAATCGTGGCCAAGGAAAAGCCGCTGGGCGTGATCGTGCAGTACGGCGGCCAGACGCCGCTGAAGCTGGCACTGGACCTGGAACGTGCCGGTGTGCCCATCATCGGCACCAGCCCCGACAGCATCGACATGGCCGAAGACCGCGAGCGCTTCCAGAAACTACTGCACGACCTGGGCTTGAAGCAGCCGCCCAACCGCACGGCACGCACCGAAGAGCAGGCGCTGGTGCTGGCTCAGGAAATCGGCTACCCGCTGGTAGTGCGGCCCAGCTACGTGCTGGGTGGCCGCGCGATGGAAATCGTGCACGGCGACAAGGACCTGAACCGCTACATGCGCGAGGCCGTGCAGGTCAGCGAAAAGTCACCCGTGCTGCTGGACCGCTTTTTGGATGACGCCATCGAGGTTGATGTCGATTGCATCGCTGACGCCCATGGTGACGTGATGATCGGCGGCATCATGGAACACGTCGAGGCCGCCGGCATCCACAGCGGCGACTCGGCCTGTTCGCTGCCGCCGTATTCGCTGAGCCCGGCGCTGCAGGACGAGATGCGGCGCCAGGCTGCCGTCATGGCCAGGGCCTTGAAGGTGGTGGGGCTGATGAACACCCAGTTCGCCATTCAAGGCGAAGGCGACGACGCGGTGGTCTACGTGCTGGAGGTCAACCCGCGGGCCTCGCGTACGGTGCCGTTTGTCAGCAAGGCCACCGGCCAGCCGCTGGCCAAGATCGCAGCGCGCTGCATGGCCGGGCAGTCGCTGGCTTCGCAAAAGGGGTCGGACGGCCTGGCGCCGCATGAAGTGATTCCGCCCTACTTCAGTATCAAGGAAGCCGTGTTCCCCTTCAACAAGTTCCCGGGCGTGGACCCCATCCTGGGGCCTGAGATGCGATCGACTGGCGAAGTCATGGGCGTGGGCCGCACCTTTGGCGAAGCCATGTTGAAGAGTCAGCTGGGCGCTGGTTCGCGCTTGCCCGACAAGGGCACCGTGGTCATCACGGTGAAAAACAGCGACAAGGCGCGTGCCGTCAAAGTCGCAGGTGACCTGTTCGATCTGGGTTTCCAGGTGGTGGCCACCAAAGGCACCGCGGCGGCGATTTCCGAGGCGGGTGTGCCGGTGCGGGTGGTCAACAAGGTCAAGGACGGGCGCCCGCACATCGCCGACATGGTCAAGGCAGGCGAAATCCAGCTCGTCTACACCACCGTGGATGAAACCCGCACCGCGATTGCCGACTCTCGCTACATCCGTACCGCGTCCCTGGCCAACCGGGTCACCTACTACACCACGATGGCCGGCGCCGAAGCCGCCACCGAGGCGCTGAAGCACCAGGACGACCTGGAGGTGATCTCGCTGCAGGAACTGCACGCCGAACTTGCGGCTGCAGCGGCCCATTCAGCGGCTACCCAAGCGGCCATCCAAGCGGCCATCGAGTTGCACTAAACTCGGGTTCGTCGTCCGCCGCAGGCCACCCAGCAAGGGGTCCTGCGGCGGTTTCACTTTCATTGCTGCAGATTGCACCATGGTCACCATTCCCCTCACGCGTCGCGGCGCCGAATTGCTCAAGAGCGAACTGCACCGGCTCAAGTCGGTTGAACGCCATGCCGTCATCCAGGCCATCGCCGAAGCACGGGCGCAGGGTGACCTGTCCGAAAACGCCGAGTACGAGGCCGCCAAGGACAAACAAGGTTTCATCGAAGGCCGCATCAAGGAAATCGAATCCAAGCTGGCCGCAGCCCAGGTCATCGACCCCACGGCGCTGGACGCCGGGGGCAAGGTGGTGTTTGGCGCCACCGTGGACCTGGAGGATCAGGACAGCGGCAGCAAGGTCTCCTACCAGATCGTGGGTGACGACGAAGCCGACCTCAAGCTGGGCCTGATCTCGATCAGCAGCCCGATCGCGCGCGCGCTGATCGGCAAGGAGTCGGGCGACGTGGCCGAGGTGCAGGCGCCAGGTGGCGTCAAGCACTGGGAAATCGTGGACGTGCGTTACGCCTGAGTGTGTTGATCGACCGCGCCAGGCGCCTGCTGCCCGGCCTGTGGGCGGGCTTGCTGCTGACGGTGGCCACGTTGGCGACGCCCGCGCCGTTTGCCTTGTTGGCCCAAGCCGACGCCGGACGCGTGGTGGGCCGCATGCTGGCGCAAGAGGCCTACACCAGCCTGGCGCTGGGCATCGTGCTCCTGGTGTTGGAACGTGTGGCCGCCCGGCGTCACGCCAACGCAGGGCAGGGCACGCAGTTCGGCCCGGGCATGGTGCTTTGCCTGGGCGCGCTGTTCTGCACCGTGGCGGGTTACTTCGCGATGCAGCCCATGATGGCGCAGGCCCGCATGGGGCAAGGTGCGCTGAGCTTCGGGCAACTGCACGCCATCAGCGCGGCCTTTTTCATCTTGAAGTGCGCCCTGGTGCTGGCGCTGGCCTGGCGCAACGCCCGGGCGCCGGCGGATGCTCAGGCTTGACCCTGGGCCTTTTTCTTTACGCTGGTGGTGCGGGGCTTGTTGCGCTTGATCTGGCCGCCCGCGGTGACCCGTTCGTTGCCGTAGACCTTGACCTTTTTCACCGTGGCGCGGTGGTTGCCACTCTTGGAGAAGCTGACGATCTTGACCGTGCGCGGACCCGGCTTGCGGTCTTCGCGCTCGATCGCTTCCTTGGGTGGAATGGGCCGCCACAGCACGATCAGCTTGCCGATGTGCTGGATGGGCGCTGCGCCCAATTCTTCAGCCAGCGTGCTCAACATGGCTTCACGCGCGGCACGGTCATCGGAAAACACCCGCACTTTGATCAGCCCATGGGCCTTCAGCGCAGCGTCGATCTCTTTGTGGACCGCAGGTGTGAGCCCGTCGCCACCGATCATGACGACCGGGTCCAGGTGATGGGCGCTGGAGCGGTGCTCCTTGCGTTGGGCGGGGGTGAGCTGTATCGCGGTCATGCCCGTATTATCGGCTGCGCATGAAGGTCATCAGCAAAAGCAAGAAGATCAACAAGGCGTGGCTCAACGACCACGTCAACGATCCCTACGTGAGGATGGCAAAGCAAGACGGTTACCGCGCCCGTGCTGCTTACAAGCTCAAAGAGATCGACGAGGCGCTCAAGCTGCTGAAACCGGGCCAGGTGGTGGTGGACCTGGGCGCCGTGCCCGGCGCCTGGAGCCAGTATCTGCGGCGCAAGTTTGCTGGCGCCGGTGCGGCGGTGGGTGAGCTGAAGGGCAGCATCGTGGCGCTGGACCTGCTGCCTTTTGATGCCATCGAAGGTGTCACCTTCATCCAGGGCGACTTCCGCGAAGACGCGGTGGTGCAGCAACTGGTGGACGAACTGGCGGGGCGGTCGGTGGACGTGGTGGTGTCCGACATGGCGCCCAACCTGTCGGGCGTTGACGCCACCGATGGTGCGCGTATCTCGCACCTTGTGGAACTGGCGGTCGAGTTCTGCGTCCACCACCTCAAGCCCGAGGGCGCCCTGGTCTGCAAGTCCTTCCACGGCAGCGGCTACAGCCAGCAGGTGAAGCTGTTCAAGGACACCTTCCGCGTCGTCAAACCGATCAAGCCCAGGGCTTCGCGCGACAAGTCCTCAGAGACCTTTCTGGTCGGCGTGGGACTCAAGGCCCGCTAAGGTCCGGGCTTGGCCGGGCGCAAGCGCCTGCAACTGATGTGCACTCGACCCGCTTTTCAGGGGCTGGAGATGCCGCTCACAACGGTGGGGTCAGGCCTTGACTGGCCTAGAATCGGCCCCATCTACCGTGGAATTCGGCACATCGGGCCCGATGTGCAGTACCGCTGAACTGGAAAAAGGAGCCGCGGTGAACAATCAATGGTTTTCGAAGGTCGCTGTCTGGCTGGTGATTGCACTGGTGCTGTTCACCGTGTTCAAGCAGTTCGACCGCGGTGTGGCTCAAGGCAACCAGATCGGTTATTCCGACTTCCTGGAGGAGGTGCGCGGCAAGCGCATCAAGGCCGTCACGCTGCAAGAGAACCCGGGTGGCGGCACCGAGATCATGGCGCTGACCAATGACGACAAGCGCCTGCGCAGCACGGCCACCTTCCTGGACCGCGGGCTGGTGGGCGACCTCATCGCCAATGGCGTCAAGTTTGACGTCAAGCCGCGCGAAGAGCCTTCGGTGCTGATGACCATCCTGCTCAGCTGGGGCCCGATGCTGCTGCTCATCGGCGTGTGGATCTACTTCATGCGCCAGATGCAAGGCGGTGGCAAGGGCGGCGCCTTCAGCTTCGGCAAGAGCAAGGCCAAGCTGCTGGACGAGGCCAACAACACCACCACCTTTCAGGATGTGGCGGGTTGCGACGAAGCCAAGGAAGAGGTCAAGGAGTTGGTCGACTTCCTGAAAGACCCGCAGAAGTTCCAGAAGCTGGGCGGGCGCATCCCGCGCGGCGTCTTGCTGGTCGGCCCTCCCGGCACGGGCAAGACGCTGCTGGCCAAGGCCATTGCCGGTGAAGCCAAGGTGCCGTTCTTTGCGATCAGCGGTTCTGACTTCGTCGAGATGTTTGTCGGCGTCGGTGCTGCCCGTGTGCGCGACATGTTCGAACAAGCCAAGAAGAGCGCGCCCTGCATCATCTTCATCGATGAAATCGACGCCGTGGGTCGCCACCGCGGTGCCGGTCTGGGCGGCGGCAACGACGAACGTGAGCAGACGCTGAACCAGATGCTGGTCGAGATGGACGGCTTCGAGACCAATGTGGGCGTCATCGTGATGGCGGCCACCAACCGGCCCGACATTCTTGACCCTGCGCTGCTGCGTCCGGGCCGTTTCGACCGCCAGGTGTATGTCACGCTGCCGGACGTGCGCGGCCGTGAGCAGATCCTGAACGTGCACATGCGCAAGGTGCCTGTGGGCCAGGACATCCGCGCCGACATCCTGGCGCGTGGCACACCCGGCTTCTCCGGCGCCGACTTGGCCAACCTGGTCAACGAAGCAGCCCTCTTTGCCGCGCGCCGCAATGGCCGTGTGGTCGAGATGTTGGACTTCGAGAAGGCCAAGGACAAGATCATGATGGGCCCCGAGCGGAAGTCCATGGTCATGCCTGAAGAAGAGCGCAAGAACACGGCTTACCACGAGGCAGGCCACGCGCTGGTCGCGCGCCTGATGCCCAAGACCGACCCGGTGCACAAGGTGACGGTCATTCCGCGCGGCCGCGCCCTGGGCGTGACGATGCAATTGCCTGAAGGCGACCGTTACAGCATGGACAAGGAGCGCATGCTGTCCACCATCAGCGTGCTGTTTGGTGGCCGTATCGCAGAAGAGGTGTTCATGAACCAGATGACCACCGGCGCCAGCAACGACTTCGAACGAGCCACCGGCATTGCCCGCGACATGGTCACGCGTTATGGCATGACCGACGAATTGGGCCCCATGGTCTATGCCGAGAACGAAGGCGAAGTCTTCCTGGGCCGCAGCGTCACCAAGACCACCAACATGTCCGAGGACACGATGCGCAAGGTGGACGGGGTCATCCGCCGCATCATCGACGAGCAGTACACCATCGCCCGCAAGCTCATCGAGGACAACAAGGACAAGATGCACGCCATGGCACAGGCGCTGCTGGAATGGGAAACCATCGACGCCGAGCAGATCGACGACATCATGGGCGGCAAGCCGCCCCGTGCGCCCAAGGACTGGACGCCGTCGGCCAGCAAGACCAGCGGACCGACACCGCCGGTCGGTACGGACAGCGCGCCGGCTGTGGCCTGAGGCCAGCCGGCCAGCACAGGCCGACGTCAAACTCAAGCGGGGCTTCGGCCCCGCTTCTCTTTTGGGCTCGTTTCAGGATCAAGGCGCCATGCACTGGTTGACCTCGCGCTTCAGCATCGATCTCTCGCAGCCGCGGGTGATGGGCATCGTCAACGTCACGCCGGATTCCTTTTCCGACGGCGGTCAGCACGCTGCAGCCGCTGCAGCCATCGCGCATTGCCAGCGACTGGTGGACGAAGGCGCGGACATCCTGGACATCGGCGGCGAATCCACCAGCCCGGGTTCTGATGCACCGGGCGTGGCGCATGAACTGGCGCGCGTGCTGCCGGTGCTGCATGAGGCCGTGAAACTGGGCGTGCCGGTGTCGGTGGACACCAGCGAGCCGCGGGTCATGCAAGAAGCGCTGGCCCTGGGCGTGGACATCATCAACGACGTGCGTGCCCTGCGCCGACCGGGGGCCTTGAAGATCGTGGCCGCCCATCACCGAGTGGGTGTCTGCCTGATGCACATGAAAGGCGAGCCCGACACCATGCAAAGTCTGGCCGACTACGGCGACGTGGTGGACGAAGTGCGCCACTTCCTGGACCAACGCGCCCAGGATCTGCAGGCTGCGGGTGTGGCGGCCGAGCGCATCGTGCTCGACCCCGGCATCGGGTTCGCCAAGACAGCGGAACACAACTGGTTGCTGCTGCGGCGCCAGGCCGAACTGGCGGTACTGGGCCGACCGTTGCTGCTGGGCTGGTCGCGCAAGAGTGCGCTGGGCCAGCTCACCGGGCGGCCTGTGGGCCAGCGGCTGGCCGCCAGCGTGGCAGCGGCGCTGGCGGCCGTTCACAACGGTGCGGCCATCGTGCGTGTGCACGACGTGGCTGCCACGGTCGATGCGCTGAATGTCTGGAAAGCGGCAGGCCTTTCAGCACCGCCTGCGGGTTGAGCCCCAACAAATGCTCACAAGCCCGGCCCCGTCGGCCGGTTGGCCACCCGCCCAGGCGGGAAAATCGGCCGCAGAGGAGACGTGCACATGAGCAGAACATATTTCGGCACCGATGGCATCCGGGGCACTGTAGGGCAGGGCGCGATCACGCCCGACTTCATGCTGCGGCTGGGTCACGCCGTGGGCCAGGTGTTGCGCCGCGCCGCGCCACGCCCCACGGTTTTGATCGGCAAGGACACCCGCATCTCGGGCTACATGCTGGAGTCGTCGCTGGAAGCCGGATTCGCCTCGGCCGGCGTCGATGTGCTGTTGACCGGGCCCTTGCCCACACCTGGAGTGGCCTACCTCACGCGCGCGCTGCGTCTGGACCTGGGCGTGGTGATCAGCGCCTCGCACAACCCGTTCGAGGACAACGGCATCAAGTTCTTTTCTTCTGGCGGCCACAAGTTGCCGGATGAATGGGAGCAGGCGGTGGAAGCCGAACTGCTGGTGGCGCCGCAGTGGGTCAACTCGGCAGCGCTGGGCAAAGCCCGCCGGCTGACAGACGCGGGTGGCCGCTACATCGAGTTCTGCAAGAGCACGGTGCCCCATTCGCTGTCATTGCGGGGCATGAAGATCGTGGTGGACGCGGCCCATGGTGCGGCCTACCACGTGGCGCCCGATGTGTTCCATGAACTGGGCGCCAACGTCGTGCGCATCGGCTGCAGCCCGGACGGCCTGAACATCAACCAGGGCGTAGGCGCCACCGCGCCGCAGGCCCTGGTTCAGGCCATCGCCGAACACCGCGCCGACTACGGCATCGCGCTGGACGGCGACGCCGATCGCCTGCAGATGGTGGACGCCCAGGGGCGCCTGTACAACGGCGACGAACTGCTTTACGTGATGGCCATGGACCGCCTGGCGCAGCAACGTGCTGTGCCCGGTGTGGTGGGCACGCTGATGACCAACATGGCCATTGAAGTGGCGCTGGCACGTCAGGGCGTGAAGCTGGTGCGTGCGAAGGTGGGTGACCGCTATGTGCTGGAAGAACTCACCACCCGCGGCTGGCACCTGGGCGGTGAAAGTTCGGGTCACCTGCTGGCGCTCGACCGGCACACCACGGGCGACGGCATCGTTAGCGCGCTGCAGATCCTGCAGGCGGTTCGCCGCAGCGGCATCACGCTGCACGCCATGCTGGAAGGGGTGACCCTGTTCCCGCAGACCCTGATCAACGTGCGGCTGCGTGAAGGCAGCGACTGGAAGCTCAACGCCATGCTGGCCGATGTGCAGCACCAGGCCGAGCAGGAACTGGGCGAATCGGGCCGAGTGCTGATCCGTGCCTCGGGCACCGAACCGGTGCTGCGTGTGATGGTCGAGGCGCAAGACGGCCCTTTGGGGCGCCGCTGCGCCGAGCGCATGGCTGCGGCTGCAGCGGCAGGTTGAACCTGCCATCGGCGGCCACCTGCCGCCGAGCCGTCAGCCATCAACGCGCCAGCGTCATCAACGCTTGGGCGGCATCAGCACTTTGTCGATGATGTGAACGACGCCGTTGGTGGCGGCCACATCGGCATTGGTCACCAACGCGTCTTCCACGGTGACGAACGTGCCCGCCTTGGCCACCGCCAGATTTGCGCCTTGCACGGTCTTCACGTTGCCGTTCTTGGCGTCAGCGGCCATGACCTTCCCCGGCACCACGTGGTAGGTCAGCACCGACTTCAGCAGGTCCTTGTTGGCTGCCAGTTCGGCCATGGTCTTGGCCGGCACGGCCTTGAAGGCTTCGTCGCTGGGTGCAAACACCGTGAACGGGCCCGCGCCACGCAGCGTCTCGGCCAGGCCGGATTCACCCAGCAAGCGATTCAGCGTGGAGAGTTGGGGCGTGCGCGCGGCGGTGTCGACGACATTGGTGGGCGCTGGCGTGGTGGCACATCCGGCCAGCACGGTCAGTGCCAGGGCGGTGCAGCTCAGCAGCAGGCTGCGGCGGTTGGTGGTCATGGGCACAGGCTCCGTATGGTTTAAGGAAACATCTCGGGGGCGAAGGCTATGCGGGCTTGATGACCAAACCGTGACGGACACATGACAGCACCGTGGCTGGGTGGCATCAATTGGCTTTGTGACATGGTCTGTCACAGGCTTGTCATGCCGCCTTCCTACAGTCCCCGTATCGCCAACTACTGCACACGAGGCAACGCCATGACCGTCTTTCGATCCGCTGTGTTCACTGCAGCACTGTCCCTCCTGTCCGGCTCTGTTCTGGCTCAGGACGTCACCGGGGCCGGCGCCTCGTTCCCGGCCCCGGTCTACGCCAAATGGGCTGATGCCTACAACAAGGCCACAGGCGCCCGCATCAACTACCAGTCCGTGGGTTCGGGCGCTGGCATCCGCCAGATCCGCGGCAAGACGGTCGACTTCGGGGCCACGGACGCTCCGCTGACCGACGCCGAACTGACCAAAGACGGCATGATCCAGTTTCCCACCGTCATCGGCGGCGTGGTGCCAGTCGTCAACATCCGCGGCATCACCCCCGGTCAGATCAAGATGAACGGCCAGGTGCTGGGTGACATCTATCTCGGCAAGATCACCAAGTGGAACGACCCGGCGCTGACCGCGCTGAACCCCGGCGTGCCGCTGCCCGACGCCGCCATCGCCCCGGTGCGCCGGGCCGACGGCTCGGGCACCACCTTCCTGTTCACGAACTACCTGTCGAAGGTGAACGCCGAATGGAAGGCCAAGGTCGGCGAAGGCACTGCCGTGAACTGGCCCGTGGGCGCGGGCGGCAAGGGCAACGAAGGCGTCTCGGCCTTCACGATGCGGCTGCCGAACGCGATCGGCTATGTCGAGTATGCCTACGCCAAGCAGAACAAGATGAGCTATGTGCTGATGCAGAACAAGGACGGCCAGTTCGTGAAGCCTGACGACTCCGCCTTCAAGGCGGCGGCTGCAGGTGCCGAATGGGCCAAGTCCTTCTACCAAGTGCTGACCGATCAACCTGGCAAGGACAGCTGGCCGATCACCGGTGCCACCTTCATCCTGATGCACAAGCAGCAGGACAAGCCCGCCAGCGCCACCGCCTCGCTGAAGTTCTTCGACTGGGCCTACGTCAACGGCGACAAGATGGCCGAAGAGCTTGACTACGTGCCACTGCCTCCCTCAGTCAAGACGCTGGTCCGCAAGCAGTGGTCCGACAACCTGAAGGACGCCGCCGGCAAGGCCGTCGCTTTCCAGTAAACCGCTTCCTGCCAGGGCGCGCGCGGTATCTACCGATCCGCGCGCGCATTCCTGGCCGTGCAACCGGTGCGGCCGCGACTGGCGGACCGCATCCTCGAGCGGAGGCCCCATGGCCGCTACACTCCCAGCGAGTTCCTACTCCGATAAAAAGAATATGGAGCGCGCCTCCCCTTCGGGCGATCCGCCTGGCCGCCGACGTGTCCTGCCCTGGGCGGATACTGCCTTCTCCATACTGGCTCAAGGCGCCGCGTGGATCACGCTGCTGCTTCTGGTTGGCATCATCCTGTCTCTGGTGGTTGGTGCCTGGCCGGCCATCATGGAATTCGGCCTGGGATTCCTGGTGTCCACCGAGTGGGATCCGGTCCAGCTGAAGTTCGGCGGCCTGGTGATGATCTACGGCACGCTGATGACTTCGTTCATCGCCTTGCTCATTGCCGTGCCGGTGAGTTTTGGCATTGCAATTTTTCTGACCGAGCTGTCACCAGGCTGGCTGAAACGTCCGCTGGGCGTTGCCATCGAACTTCTGGCGGCCGTGCCCTCGATCGTTTACGGGATGTGGGGCCTTCTGGTCTTCGGTCCGATCCTCGCCACTTACGTGCAGATCCCGCTGCAAACGGCCTTCAGCGATGTGCCGTACCTGGGAGCCTTGTTCTCGGGGCCTCCGGTCGGCATCGGCATCTTGTCGGCCGGCATCATCCTGGCCATCATGATCATCCCGTTCATCGCTGCGGTGATGCGCGACGTGTTCGAAACGACGCCGGCCTTGTTGAAGGAATCGGCTTACGGCCTGGGTTCCACCACCTGGGAAGTGGTCGGCAAGGTTGTCCTGCCGTACACCAAGACCGGGGTCGTCGGCGCCATCATGCTGGGCCTGGGTCGGGCGCTGGGCGAGACCATGGCCGTGACCTTTGTCATCGGCAACTTCAACCAACTCGACAGCCTGTCGCTGTTCCAGGCCGCCAACAGCATCACTTCGGCATTGGCCAATGAATTTGCCGAGGCTGGCGAAGGTCTGCACCAGGCTTCGTTGATCTATCTGGGACTGATCCTCTTCCTCATCACCTTCGTGGTGTTGGCCCTGTCCAAGATTCTGTTGTCACGCCTGCGCAAAGGCGAAGGGAGCCGCACATGAGCGCATTCGCCACGATGGATGTTGCCCGCATGGGCATGCACCGCAAGCGCAAGGTGATGAACGTGGTGGCCTTGACGCTGGCGCTGGGCGCGATGGCGTTCGGCCTGTTCTGGCTGATCTGGATCCTGATCGAGACCGTGCGCCTGGGCGTGGGCGGTCTGGCACTGTCGGTGTTCACCGAATCCACGCCGCCGCCGCTGGCCGAGACCGGTGGCCTGGCCAACGCCATTGTCGGCTCGCTGCTGATGGTTTCCCTGGCCACTGCGCTGGGCACACCCATTGGCGTGATGGCGGGCGTCTACCTGGCGGAATACGGCAAGACCACCTGGCTTGGGGCAGTGACGGGTTTCATCAACGACATCCTGCTCTCGGCGCCTTCGATCGTCATCGGCCTGTTCATCTATGCCGCGGTCGTGGCCACGACGAAGACCTTCTCCGGGTATGCCGGCGTGCTGGCGTTGGCCTTGATCGTCATCCCGGTCGTGGTGCGCACCACCGAAAACATGCTCAGCCTGATTCCCAACGCGCTGCGCGAAGCCGCCTACGCGCTGGGCACGCCGAAATGGAAGGTGATCGCTTCGGTGACGCTGAAAGCGGCTCGCGCGGGCGTCATCACCGGCGTGTTGCTGGCGCTGGCCCGCATTGCGGGCGAGACCGCACCGCTGCTGTTCACGGCGCTGTCGAACCAGTTTTTCACCGCCAACATGGGCGAGCCGATGGCCAGCCTGCCGGTGACGATCTTCAAGTTCGCGATGAGCCCTTATCAGAACTGGCAAGAGCTGGCCTGGGCGGGTGTCTTCCTCATCACCCTCGGGGTGCTGGCGCTGAATATCCTGGCGCGTGTTCTCTTCCGCAACAAACACTAAGGGGCCCGAAATGGACACACGTGTCAACCTGCCCACCAACGAAAAGGTCAAGATCTCGGTGCGCGATCTGAACTTTTACTACGGTGGCTTCCTCGCGCTGAAGAACATCAACCTCGACATTCCGGAGCGCAAGGTCACCGCCTTCATCGGCCCATCCGGTTGTGGCAAGAGCACGCTGCTTCGCGTCTTCAACCGCATGTTCGAGCTGTATCCCGAGCAGCGCGCCGAAGGCAGCATCAGCCTGGACGGCGAGAACATCCTGAAGAGCAAGATGGACGTCACGCTGATCCGCGCGAAGATCGGCATGGTCTTTCAGAAGCCCACGCCGTTCCCGATGTCGATCTACGACAACATCGCCTTTGGCGTGCGCCTGTTCGAGACCCTGCCGCGTGTGGAAATGGACGAACGGGTGGAGTGGGCGCTGAAGAAGTCGGCGCTGTGGAACGAGGTCAAGGACAAGCTCAACCAGAGTGGCTCCAGCCTGTCCGGCGGCCAACAGCAGCGCCTGTGCATTGCCCGCGGCATCGCCATCAAGCCCGAGGTGCTGCTGCTGGACGAACCCTGCTCCGCACTGGACCCAATCTCCACCGGCAAGATCGAAGAGTTGATCCACGAACTGAAGAGCGACTACACGGTGATGATCGTCACCCACAACATGCAGCAAGCGGCACGCTGCAGCGACTACACAGCCTACATGTACCTGGGTGACCTGGTGGAGTTCGGGCCCACGAACGAACTCTTCATGAAACCCAAAAAGAAGGACACTGAGGACTACATCACCGGGAGATTCGGCTGAAAGCCGAAGGAGCCAGCACATGAGCGACAAGCACCTTTCGACCCAATTCGACGCCGAACTCAGCGGCATTTCAGGGCGTGTGCTCGAGATGGGCGGTCTGGTCGAGTCGCAGGTCACACGCGCCCTCTACGCGCTGACACAGTTCAGCGAAGAAACCGCTACCCACGTGCTGCTGCAGGAAGAGCGTGTCAACCAGATGGAGATCGAGATCGACCGCGATCTGTCGGCCATCATCGCGCGCCGCCAGCCCACCGCGCGCGACCTGCGACTGCTCATCGCCATCAGCAAGGCCATCGCCAACCTTGAGCGGGTGGGCGACGAAGCGGCGCGGATCGCCCGCACGGTGCAGCGACTCATGAACACGGGCGTGTCCGCACGGCTGCGTCTGCCGGTGTCCGATCTCAACTTCGAAGCCGAACTGGCCATTGCCCAACTGCGCAAGGCCCTGGATGCCTTTGCCCGCCTGGACACCGCCAAGGCGCTGGAAGTGCTGAAGCAGGACGACCAGATCGACCAGGAATTCGACGGCCTGCTGCGCAAGCTGATCACCTACATGATGGAAGATCCGCGCACCATCTCGTCCAGCATCGACCTGGTGTTTGTTGCCAAGGCCATCGAGCGGGTGGGCGACCACGCCAAGAACCTGGCCGAAGCCATCATCTATGTCGTCAAGGGCACCGACGTTCGGCACACTTCGGTGCAAGACGTCGAAAACGTGGTGCGCTGAAGGCGGGGAAGCCATGAGTCTGATCCTGGTTGTTGAAGATGAAAGCGCGATTGCAGAACTGATCGCCATCAACCTGCGTCACGCAGGGTTCGAGGTGAACATCGCGGCGGACGCCGACAGCGCACAAGCCGCAGTGGATCGCGTGCTGCCTGACCTGGTGTTGCTGGACTGGATGCTGCCTGGCCAGTCGGGCGTGCAGTTGTCGCGCCGCTGGCGCAGCGATGCGCGCACCAAGGAACTGCCGCTGATCATGCTGACGGCACGTGCAGAAGAAGCCGACAAGATCACCGGCCTGGATGCCGGTGCCGACGACTACCTGACCAAGCCCTTTTCCACCAAGGAACTGCTGGCGCGCATTCGCGCCGTGCTGCGCCGCAAGGCGCCCGAGGCGCTGGACTCGGCGGTGGAAGTCAGCGGTTTGAAGCTGGACCCGTCCACTAGACGTGTCACGCGCCGGGTGGACGACGAGTTGCGCGAAGTCAAGATCGGTCCCACCGAATTTCGCCTGCTGCACTTCTTGATGACCCACCCCGAACGTGTGCACAGCCGCGCGCAACTGCTGGACCGGGTATGGGGTGACCACGTGTTCATCGAAGAACGCACGGTGGACGTGCATGTCAAACGCTTGCGGGAAGCGCTGTCACCGGTGCAGTGTTCTGCGCTCATCGAAACCGTTCGTGGGGCCGGCTACCGCCTGACCCAGCAACTGGGCACGCTGGCCGCTTGAGCGGCCGGCCCCTTGCGATGGCCGAGCTCTTGCCACGGGCCGTCGCCGCTTTGCTGGTGTTGGGCCTGGGTGCCCTGATCGGCGGTATCTTCAGCGTGTTCACCGGCCGCCCCCTGGCCATGTCTGCGCTGGGCGCTTTGTTGGCCCTGCTGCTGGCCAACGTGCGCCTGGCGGTGCGCGGCCACCGTTTTCTGGAATGGCTGCGCGGGCCCCGCCTGGTGCCGGCGCCGCGTGATGCCGGGTTCTGGGGCGAACTGGCTTACCGCGTCGAGCGTGCGCTGCGCGGCAAGGAGCTGGAGCTCAGCGATGAAAGGCAGCGGCTGGCGCAGTTTCTGGCCGCCATCGAGGCTTCACCCAACGGCGTGATGCTGCTGGATGCGTTGGACCAGATCAGCTGGTTCAACTCGGTGGCCGCAGAACACCTGGGTCTGGACCCCGCACGGGACCGCCTGCAGCGCGTGACCAATCTTGTGCGTGCACCGGCCTTTGTGGCCTACCTGCAGGATGGTCGGTTTGATGACCCGATCGTCTTTCCGGGACCTTTGGGCCGCAGCACGCTGTCGGTGATCGTGCGTGCCTATGGCGAAGGCATGAAGCTGGTGTTGACACAGGACATCACCGCACGCGAACGTGCAGAAGCCATGCGGCGCGACTTTGTGGCCAACGTCTCGCACGAGATCCGAACGCCTCTGACCGTGGTCGCAGGCTTTGTCGAAACGCTGGCGCAATTGCCTCTGACCGAAGTAGAGCGCCGCCGTGTGCTGACGCTGATGGAGCAGCAGACCGGCCGCATGCAGTCGCTGGTGGGTGACCTGCTCACGCTGGCCCAGTTGGAAGGCAGCCCACGCCCGGGCTCCGACCGCTGGGTGGCGGTGGCGCCGATGTTGCAGCGGGCCCACGATGATGCGCTGGCCTTGTCGGCGGGCCGCCATCGCCTGGAAGTCACGGGCGGCGAAGACGCCGAGGTCGCCGGCAGCGAAGCCGAACTGCTCAGCGCCGTGGGCAATCTGCTCAACAACGCCGTGCGCTATACGCCTGTGGGCGGCCAGATCCACCTGCGCTGGCTATGGCGTGAAGGCGGCTCGGCGGAGATCGAAGTCAGCGACAGCGGCATCGGCATTGCACGTGAACACCTGCCGCGCCTGACCGAACGTTTCTACCGCGTGGACGGCAGCCGGTCTCGCGACACTGGCGGCACGGGTCTGGGCCTGTCCATCGTCAAACATGTGGTGCAGCGGCACGGTGGCGAGATCGATGTGCAGAGCGAACCCGGCAAGGGCAGCACCTTCCGCCTGTTGCTGCCGGCACAGCGGGTGCGCCAGCATGCACCTGCGCTGGATTCGGTCGCCCCCTCGGTGGGCAGCACCGTCAACGTGTGACCCCAGGCCTCAGGGCTTGCGGCGCAAGACCTGCGTGTATTCGTCGCGTTCTGTCGGCCGGCTGACATCGGCCACCCATTCCCAGCCGCCCGGCGGCGGGGGCGCAGGGCGCATTCGCAAGACACGCAGCAGGATCTGGCATGACCCCGCTGCAGCGTCCGGCCGGGCATCCACCGCCCAGCGGCCCCAGTGTTCGAGCGCCGCCACCGTGGCCGGCGCGATGCCGGGCGCGGCGATGCAGTTGTCAGCCGGCACATGCAGTGCCAGGCGGGTGACGAAGGGGCGCGCACTGCGCGCGTAGTCCAGCAGCGGCAGCCACAGGGTCATCAGCAACAGCCAGCACAGGGCCACACCACCTGCGGGCAGCACCAGGCTCTTCCAGAGTGCCTCACGATGGCGGCCCGTGCGCCACCGGACAACGGCCACCCAGGCCAGCGTGCCGGCCACGGCCAGCACCAGGGCCAGCGCAGAAAACGGCGCATCGAAGCCGGGCGCCAGCCGCACCACATTGGACGCCGGCTTGGCCGGCCATCCGGTCTGCAGCGACACGTAGATGACCCAGATCGTCAGTGCAGCCAGGCTGAAGAAGAACATCGAAAACCAGTCCACCGCCGCCGATGCGCTGCGCTTGAGCGTGGGCAGGGCAAAGGCGGCCAGCACAGCCAGCGCGGGCAAGCCCAGCATCAAGGCGCGGTCAGAGCCCGCCATCACCAGGTTGGCGCCCAGGGACACGAGCACCAGCACCAGCGGCACCGACAGGTGTCGATACGACAGTTGGCGGCGCCAGCGCCACAGCGTCCACAGCGCCAGCGGCCAGGCCGGCCACATGAACCACAACCACTGCCGAGCAATGCGTGGGATGTCGCCGGCCGCAGGTGCAAGCACACGCCAGCCCCAGGCGTCCAGGCCCCAGGCCAGCAGGGCCGCAGCGGCCGTTGCGGCGACCAGCCAGGCGGTGATGGCCCGCGCCGGGGCCTGGCGCGAAAAGGTGCAGACGATCCAGCCGCCCAGGCCGGCTGCCACCGCCATCGCAGGTGCGCCGCTGGCGGCCAGCAAGGGCAGGGCAACGACCAACGCCACGCGCGCACGCCATTTGCGAGAAGGCGCCGCTGCCAGGCCGTACAAGTACAGCGTGGCGGCAAACAACTGCACCAGTTCTGGCGTGGTTTCGTGGCCCAGTTGCAGCAGGCCCAATGTCGCCATCAGCGCCAGCAGGCCACCGTCGGCCATGGCTCGAGCGTAGGCCACCGGGTCGGCCTCGCCGCCAAAGGCAAAGGCCACGGGCTGGGCCGCGTCGGTGCGTGCCAGCAGGTAGGTGCAATACCAGACCAGGGCCAGCGTCAGGCCCAGCAGCATGGCAAAGGGCACACGTGCCGCCAGCGCCGGGTCGAGCCAACCCTGGCCCGCCAGGATGAACACGGCGCCCAGCCAGTGCGGCAGCAACGCGGTGTCGGCCTCCACGCCGCCCAGCGCGGGTGCCCACCAGGAGGTGCGGCCTTCGGCCATCGCCACCATCAGGCCGAAGGCGTTGACATCGGCACTGCGCCAGGGGTCGCGGCCCACCAGACCGGGCAGCACGTAGGACGCGCACAGCAGCCACAGCGCCAGGCGCGGCAGACGCCGGGCGCCTCGCTGCGTGACAAGAGCGGGGTTGGGGCTGCTCACCGCGTGATGATGCCGCAGGGGCCAAAGAAAAAGGCAGCCGAGGCTGCCTTTGCTGGTGGCCGCAAGGCCGCCACGGTGTCAGGCAGCCGGGGTGTCGGTGGCCGCAGACGACTTCTTCATGCCGACGCGCGCAAACTTGTTGCGGAACTTCTCGACGCGACCGCCCAGGTTGTCGATGCTCTTCTGGGTGCCGGTGTAGAACGGGTGCGTCTCGCTGGTGGTTTCCAGCTTGATCAGCGGCAGTTCGCGACCGTCTTCCATCTTGATCATCTCCTTGGTCGGCGCGCAAGAACGCGTGACGAAGGTGAAGCCGTTGGACAGATCCTGGAAGCAGATCTCGCGGTAGTTGGGGTGAATGCCGTCTTTCATGGGAAACCTCAAAAAGTGGTTGGGAGCCACGCCTTGCCTAAAGACCTTTTTCGGGTACTTGGGCGGCGCACTTGCCGGGGGGAATTCAGGAAACCGCGAATTATAGCCAGCGGATCTAGCCGCCGGACTTCAGCCGCCGGACTTCAGCCACCCCGACGCATCATGTCGAAGAAGTCGTGGTTGTTCTTGGTGGCCTTCATCTTTTCCAGGATGAACTCCATCGCCTCGATCTCGTCCATGGGGTACAGCAGCTTGCGCAGGATCCAGCTCTTCTGCAAGATCTCGGGCTTCAGCAACAGTTCTTCGCGCCGCGTGCCGCTCTTGTTGATCAGGATCGACGGGTAGACCCGCTTTTCGGCCATGCGACGGTCAAGGTGGATCTCGCAGTTGCCGGTGCCCTTGAATTCTTCGTAGATCACCTCGTCCATCTTGGACCCGGTGTCGACCAGCGCGGTGCCGATGATGGTGAGCGTGCCACCTTCTTCGGTGTTGCGCGCGGCGCCGAAAAAGCGCTTGGGGCGCTGCAGCGCGTTGGCATCCACACCGCCGGACAAAACCTTGCCCGACGAGGGCAGCACGTTGTTGTAGGCGCGGGCCAGGCGGGTGATCGAATCCAGAAGAATGACCACGTCCTTCTTCATCTCGACCAGGCGCTTGGCGCGCTCGATGACCATTTCGGCCACCTGCACGTGGCGGGCGGCGGGTTCGTCGAAGGTGGAACTGATGACCTCGCCGCGCACGGTGCGCAGCATCTCGGTCACTTCTTCGGGGCGCTCATCGACCAGCAGCACGATGAGGTGAATCTCGGGGTGGTTGGCCACCAGGGCATGGGCGATGTGCTGCATCATGACCGTCTTGCCGGTCTTGGGCTGCGCCACCAGCAAAGCGCGCTGGCCTTTGCCGATGGGGGCGATGAGGTCGATGATGCGGCTGGTGATGTTCTCTTCGGCCTTGACGTCACGTTCCAGCCTGAACTGCTGCGTCGGGAACAGCGCCGTCAGGTTCTCGAACATGATCTTGTGCTTGCTCTCCTCGGGCGTGAGGCCGTTCACGCGGTCGACCTTGACCAGCGCAAAGTAACGTTCACCGTCCTTGGGCACGCGCACTTCGCCTTCGACGTTGTCGCCGGTGTGCAGGTTGAAGCGGCGGACTTGGCTGGGCGACAGGTAGATGTCGTCGGTGCTGGCCATGTAGCTGGCTTCGATGCTGCGCAGGAAGCCGAAGCCGTCGGGCAGCACTTCAAGCACGCCGTCGCCAAACACCTGCTCGCCGGCCTTGGCGCGCTTTTTCATGATCGCGAACATCAGCTCCTGCTTGCGCAGGCGGGCGACGTTTTCGATCTCCAGTGCCTCGCCCATCGTGATGAGGTCGGCTATGGGCTGGGCTTTGAGTTCGGACAGATGCATGAGGCACCCTCAGGCAGATGCGAGGCGGCTCACACGTCAAGGGGCGACGCGGGCCGTGCAGCACAGAACACTGGTGGATTGGCGCCAGAGCCACGCGCCTGGCCATCTGGCAACCGGCTGACCCGTGAGTCGGGCCGGTGAGGGCGGTGCGTGGTGGCGGGTCAGACGAGGGCTGCGACCTGAGGGGTCGGCAACCCACGTTGATCGGTAGTATAGATGAGCGCGGGCTCAGGCAGTCAGGTGCGCGTCCAGAAAGGCCGTCAGCTGCGCCTTGGACAGCGCGCCCACCTTGGTGGCAGCCAACTCGCCGCCCTTGAACAGCATCAGCGTGGGGATGCCACGGATGCCAAACTTGGCCGGCACGTCGCGGTTTTCATCGACGTTCATCTTGGCGACCTGCAGCTTGCCGTCGTAGGCCTTGGACACCTCGTCCAGGATCGGGGCAATCATCTTGCAAGGGCCGCACCATTCGGCCCAGTAGTCCACCAGCACCGGTTTGTCGGACTGCAGCACATCGCTGCCGAACGAATCGTCGGTGACATGTTTGATCAGTTCGCTGCTCATGGGGGTTCTCCGCGTGCCCGATGTTCGAGAGGTCGATAAGGGCGGGGCACGGCCTGTGAAAAGGCACAATCATTCTGACACATCGGCCTCTTTCAGGCCTTGGGCCAAACTGCAAACTCGCTATGCCGCCGATAGAGCGAATCTGCATCGTGCCCAACTGGGCGACCGTTGATCTCTGGGACGAGGTCGCTCGCCACACGCGGGCCTGGCTGGCGTCGCGCAACCTGCCTGCACGCGACGCCGTGCTGCTGCTGCCCTTTGCTGCCTTGATCGAGCCGGCACGTGCCGCCTTCAGGCGCGCTGGCGGCTGGCAGCCGCGGGTCGAGACCGTGATCACGATGGCCAGCAGCCTGGCCGCCCCGACGGTGTCTGAACCCGGTGCCTGCAGCGGCGACACCGTGCTTGACCGATTGACGGCGGGTGCCTTGCTCAGGCGGCAGCAATGGGGCCAGGCCTGGGCGCGACGCGATCCTGAGGGCTTTGAAACAGCCGTGATTTCGGTGGTGCAGGCGGCCCAGGCCCTGTGCCTGGCTGCCAACGAGTGCGCCCCTGAGCAGGCCGATGCTTTCTGGCACAAGGCCCGTGAAGAGATGCCAACGGCGTCGGGCCCGGCGGGCACCGAAGCGCTGCTGCTGCAGGTGGCATTGGCATGGGCGGCGGCCAGTTGCACCGCACAGGGCACCCCGGTGTCCGCGTTGCACCAGGCACGCCCGGCGGCCTGGATCGTCCTGCGGCTCGCGGGCACCGACGCGGCGGCAGAGTCCTTGCTGGCCGCCCGACACGTGCCCACCTTGCTGCTGGATGCCGACCCC
>ENA-ORBV01002009-ORBV01002009.1-microbial-mat-metagenome-genome-assembly--contig:-NODE-2009-length-43913-cov-19.161192_pt1 | contig 43913 bp, 40 predicted proteins | sample MGYA00237777_ERZ505514 | MGnify/ENA primary metagenome ERZ505514 (study PRJEB26160, sample SAMN06269048) | microbial mat metagenome | isolation source: Oligotrophic lake microbial mat | place... | reverse complement strand
CGTCACCATCCGGAGCGCCTCATCGACCGGCACCGCACGGGCCGAGAGCCGTCCGATCCGCCATCGTGACATTCCTCGGCCCCCTCCGCGTGATACCGCCCACTCCAGCGGCGACACGTCCACTCCGTCACGCCCAGCATCTCGCCCGCCTCCGCCATCGTCAGAATCCGTTGCTGCCGCCGCTCGTAGAGTTCTTCAAACCGCATCTGTCTCACCTCCTGTCGTACCCGTGCCCGTGCCGTCGTGGCCCTCCTAGAGGGACCACCCTCAACCGGACAGATCACGTGCTACAAAAACCGGACAGATGATGTGCTCTCTATAGGGAAGAAATTTTGGGTTGACGGATGGTCGGTGACCCCCTATAAGTAGGGAGGGACGATCTGGCATTCGTCTCTGTGTCAAGAGCATACAGGGGCGGATCAGGTCGAGATAAGAGAGCTGGACAGTTCTGATCCCGACGACGCAACGCGACCTATGTTACTAAAAAAATAGGAGGTTATACGATGGATCGAAAAGTAGTCAGCCTATGTGTAAGTCTGAGCCTCATCGCTCTTTTTGCGGGCTGCGCCGGGAAGAACGTCTCTTCCTCGTCCGGGGATGCATCCTCACGGGCAGGCCAGACGAAGAGCGAGGAGATTCAGCCGGACGCAATCAAGACGGTACCGCCGGAGCGTTCGTTCGACCGACCTTCCGGCAGCGTACCATCCAACCTCGCGCTCCCGTCGACCGCAGATTCCGACCTCCATGCATCCGACAGCCGTGTATTAGGGGACATATTTTTCGATTATGACCGGTTTCAGATCCGCAAGGATGCTATGCCATCGTTGGATGCCAATGCCGGGTGGCTTCGCGCCAATGCATCTACCACTGCGCTGATCGAAGGCCACTGCGACGAACGGGGCACTGGGGCATACAATCTCGTCCTGGGTGAGAAACGCGCGCGCGCCGCACAAAAGTATCTTCTGGACCTCGGCGTCCAAGCCTCGCAGCTTCAGATCACAAGCTATGGAGAAGCGCGGCCCTTCTGCAAGCAACAGAACGAAGACTGTTATCAACAGAATCGACGGGCGCATTTTGTGGCGAAATAATCATCGTCTTTGCCGCAGAATCTGTCCCCTGTATCAGATACAAAGGAGGAACAGGTGAGACACTCTCGTATGTACATCGTAGGAATCGGGCTTCTCGGGATCATCTTCGCAGCAGGTTGCGCGAGCAAAGGCGAGCCCATCCAGTTGAAGATCCCCATCGTGAGCGGGGCGGGCGAGAAGGTCGTCACGAAGCATGCTGCGACCGTCGCGATTCAACCGTTTGAAGACCATCGCACCGACCGATCGCACCTTGGCACCAGATCTCATCTATGGGGAGGGGAGAGTCATTTCAGTCTCCCGAACGGCACCCTCGGCGAGGCCACAGCACAGGCGTTTGCCGACTATCTCACAGGGAAAGGCTGGAACGTGACCGTCGCCAAAGATCACGGAGCAGGAGGGGCAGACATGACCATCACTGGCACACTCGTCGATGTTGGGGTGGATGCCAAGAGCGGTATCGGGCAGACTACCATCACCGCCAAAAATCGAATAGTCGTCCACGTACAGAATCACACTGACGGCAGTCAGGTTCGTGAGACGCTCACCAGCGCCGGAACCAACCAGGTGTTCTGGTTCGACCAGGAGGATGCCCAATCGCTGCTTAACGAACTGTACAACAAAAATTTCGAGAAGTTTGTGATGGATACTAAACTGGAGGGCACGATTCTCAAGCTTCGGTAGCGGAGTCTTTGATTTCGGCGCAGAGGAACAGGTCTCGATCGAGAAGGACGGGTGTAAGAGGTCGGAGCAGACAGGTTCGGGGTTTTGTTGTGGACGTCCAGCCAGCCGAACTCGATGAACTCGAACAGTGTCTCAACGAATACAAAGAGGCAGAAGGGAGCGGCCACACAGAGTGAGCCAATCCTTGACTCCCCCGCATCGGAAGAATATCGTATCCCTGTGGGGGGAGCATAACGCCCCGAGGGAATATGGTCCATAAGGGGGTCGAGCGTCGGGATGGTGTGCAGGCCCAGCTTGACTGGGGAGCCTAAAGTCCCACCAAGATCTCCGTCGTACCTATGCTGTCCTCGGTAGGTGCGCGCTCCTCCCACCCTAATCCCGCTCATTCCGGTTGGCGGTTTTCCCCGTCTCACCACCCCGCCGTGGGCTGCTGCGATTCTTTCACGACCGTGAGGAGCCGTTGTGTTGCCTCGATCGTAAGAGATGGGAGTGTCGGTTGATAGAAGCCAGCTGTATACAGAGCCTATCCGCTGTCGTCACATGGTTGAGATGAGAGGATGAATGGCCACGCATAAGCCGCCTGCATCTACGTCCAAGAAAACAGACCCCCGTTCAGCTTCGGCAGTGACGGCGGTGGAAATGGGCGCGCGGCAGCGCGAGATATCCATCTCCGAGTTCTTTACCAAAAACAGACATTTACTCGGCTTCGACAACCCGCGCAAAGCGCTGCTGACCTGTGTCAAGGAAGCGGTCGACAACGCCTTGGATGCCTGTGAAGAGGCGGGGATTCTTCCCGATGTCACGGTACAGCTGGAGGTCGTGGCGATCGGATCTTCAGCTGCGCCGTCGGCAAGCCAGGCAACACGGTTTCGTGTCACCGTGGTGGACAACGGGCCTGGGATTGTCCGTCAGCAGATTCCGCGAATCTTTGCGAAGCTCTTGTACGGCTCGAAGTTCCATCGTTTGCGCATGAGCCGGGGCCAGCAGGGAATCGGTATTTCAGCGGCAGGGATGTATGGCCAGCTGACGACCGGAAAACCGGTCAAGATCATCTCGCGCACCGGTCCCAAAGCTCCGGCCCATTATTTCGAAGTCCAGATCGATACGAAGAAAAACGAACCCCTGATCCATGAGAATAAGCAGATCGAATGGGACCAACCCCGCGGTACGCAGGTCGCGATCGAAGTCGAAGGCCGCTACCAGAAAGGCCGCGCGTCGGTGGATGAGTATCTCGATCAGACGTCGATTGCCAATCCCCACGTGCGACTCATCTATCGAACGCCGGAAGGCGAGACGAAGGAATATCCACGGGCCTATCACGAACTGCCGCCCTCGCCGAAAGAAATCAAACCCCATCCCTACGGCATCGAGTTCGGGATGCTGCTGAGGATGCTCCAGGATTCCAAGAGTCAGACCCTGTCGGACTGTCTGTCGAGCGATTTCTGCCGGGTGACACCTGTGCTTGCAGAAGAGATGTGTAAGGCGGCGAAGGTCTCGCCCAAAGCAAAACCCCGCGACGTGCGCGGACCAATAGCCGAAACGCTGTATCACACGATTCAAGCGACGAAGATCATGGCGCCGCCGACCAACTGTCTCTCGCCGATCGGCGAGAAGGCAATCCTCTCAGGTCTCTATAAGCAGATCAAAGGAGAGTTCTATACCGCCGTGAGCCGACCGCCCTCAGTGTATCGCGGCAATCCATTTATTATCGAAGCCGGGTTGGCTTTCGGACAGGCACCGGACCGCGTGACGAAACCGGACAAGCTTACGCAGCCGCTGGCGGAAGGGGAGCAGGAGGAAGGGGGCTCGGAACTGGCACGCGTGATTCGCTACGCCAATCGGGTTCCGCTGCTCTATCAGCAATCTGCCTGCGCCGCCTTTAAGGCGGTTCTCGCCACGACGTGGCGCAACTACGGGATTTCTCAGTCTCGCGGGGCTCTGCCGGCTGGGCCGATGGTGATCTTCGTGCACATTGCGTCCGTGTGGGTTCCCTTTACCAGTGAGTCGAAGGAAGCCATTGCGGAGTACGACGAGATTCATAAGGAAATTACCCTGGCGCTTCGCGAGTGCGGGCGGCGGCTTGGGCTCTTTCTGCGTCGACGCGAGCGGGCAGCGAGTGAATTCCGGCGGCGCAATATTTTCGAACTCTATATCGAGGAAGTCGTCGAAGCCTGTAATCGGTTGAAAGGCGGGAAGTTGCCTACCGCGAAGCTCAAAGCGCAGCTCCAGAAAATTGCCTCCTCGCGGACCGGCGGCATCAAGACGGACGAAACGCTCGGCAAGACCGGCGCCGGACCGGAAGGTCTGCCGCATTCGATTATCGTCACCGCTGAAGGCATTGATGGAGATGTCCCGCCGACGACTGACCTAACCGATTCCCTTGCGCCGCCGTCAGACGTTCCCGAGGAGATAGGCATCAGAGAGAAGCCGGATTCTTCAAAATCCGGTCGGAAACCAGTTGGAAAGACGAGGTTGATGAAGAAAGAGAACAGTCAGGCCGCACCCCCCCCATCGCCTCAGAAAAAAACTTCTTCCTCACGGCCTCAAGCAGGCTCGGCCAAACGTGGCCGCAAGGTTCGCCCGACAGGGAAAAAACAGTAAGGACGACGTATGGCGAAGACGAAAATCACAAGGAACGGAGCGGTCGAGAAGAAACTGATCGGGCTGGCCGATCTGGTCATCACAGCCGCGCAGCGGGCCAAAGATCCGACGATGGCGATTCCGATTCGCGCTCTTTCCAATGTGACCTTCAACGAACGCAAGGGCCTGCTTGAGATGGGAGATAAGAAGCAGGCTCGTTCATTCTTCAACGTCGGCATGGCCAAGAAATTCATGCAGACCATCTTGGTCGCAGATGCGCTCTCAGAGCTGCAGCGCGCAGAACTGACGACGTCGCTCAGAGAGATCTACTACCGGACGAAACATACGATTCAAGACTCGCACGAGAATACGTTCGACACGCAGGACGAATCGGACCCGATCATTGAGGATTTGGAAGTATCGCTCACGGCACTCCGTGAAGAGTTGCATGTGCGCGCGGAGAACGGGGGGAGTATCGTCGGCCCACTTGTGCTTGGAGACGACGGCGATCGCGTGGATTGCGCGAAGCTGGGCAAAGGCGGCTACTCGGTTCCGTCGATTGTCGAGCCGGAGTATGTGGAGATCCGCCGCTGCACGGCAGACTTTGTGCTGTTGGTGGAAAAGGGCACGCAGTGGAACCGCCTCTCGGAAGACAAATTCTGGCGTCGCTATAACTGTGTGCTGTTGACGGGAAATGGACAGCCACCCCGTGGGGTTCGCCGTTTAGCACGGCGGTTGCACGAAGAATATAAGCTCCCGGTCTATGTCCTGGTCGATAACGATCCTTGGGGATACTATATCTATTCCGTCGTCAAGCAAGGCTCGATTAATCTGGCCTTCGAGAGCCAACGGATGGCGATCCCGAAGGCCAAGTTCATCGGGCTTTCGAGCGCCGATCCAGAACGGTACGAACTCCCGCGTAACGTCGGGATCAAACTGAATGAGAAGGACATCGCCCGAGCGAAAGAACTTCTCAACTATCAGTGGTTCCAGAAGCCGGCCTGGCAGGCGGAGATCAAGCGGATGCTCGCGAGCGGACTCAAGTACGAACTGGATGCCCTCGCCAACAAGGACTTCCAGTACCTCACGAAAAAATACCTTCCACGGAAACTGAAAGAGAAGGACTGGCTGGACTAACCGGGCTCAATCTCTTTCATCACAGCCTGCCGTCAGAATTTAGCTGTCAGGGAGCATCATGTAGAGGCCGATCACAATGATCGGCGCCATGACATACATCGCCTTCTTGCCAAAGCTATCATAGACGCCGTAGATCAAGATTGCGCCCATGAAGAAGAAGTAGAGTTGCCCGATACCCCGATATCCCGCACTATGTTCCGCTGCCAATGCGAGGGCAGGCGATCCCAGGATTAGTCCGGTTAAAAGGGCTGCTAATCGTTTCATCTCACTCTCCATTTCGATGAGGTTAAGACACGGGACGTCATGACGATGGCTCGTCCTCTTGCATACACAACAACGCCCTCATGGCGAAGACTGCCAAGAGGGCGTAACTCTCTACTCGAACGATTCTGAGTGGCTGGCTTTGGCGAAACTAGCAAGAGGGCACAATACACCTCTGTGTTTTATTAATAGTGGAAGCCATCGTGCGCCTTTTCAGAGTCAGAAGTCAAACCGGCACCGCATGGGTGAGGGGTGAGAGGGTTGCAGACTGGTGAATGATGAATGATCAATGTGGGATGGTGGGAATGAGCGGTGAGGGTCGGACGGGGAAGAAAGCGGCGGACAGCCACGCGAGGCGAACTGTTGAATCGCAAGACCCGACCCTAATTCTTGCTTGCAGAGCTCCTTAGCGAGCAGAAGCTGATTCGAGCTGAGCCTTGTGTGAATTGCGGATGGCTTGGCGGGGAAGCGACGATCGACACCCACCACGCGCTCGACTGTTCGCCAGAGCTTCGGCGAATCACACGACCCGCCCACCTATCTAGCCGGCGGGTGAGGCACTATCCGGCGTGGCCTTGAGGCCTTCACACGAAAGCCTTCCCTTGTGTTGCACATGTCAGACAAGCTACAAGATCGTATAGCCCTATCTGACCCTGTATGGTACGCTAGAGCACCGGACACAACAAAGCACCTGTCTCGATTATTTTAGAAGGTGATTCCCATGAAGAAGGTAACCCTGACTCTCCAATACTGGAAAGATGGAGACTGGTATGTCGGCCAGCTGGTCGAAGTCCCAGGGGTCATGAGCCAAGGAAAAACTCTCGAAGAACTTCAAGCGAACATTGACGACGCCTATCGGCTTCTCCTCGCGGAACGAAAACAGACCTTCTCTCGTCCTCGCTCGAAGTCCATCCCCATCCTCGTCCACGCGTGAAGCGAAGAGCGTTCATCCGCAAACTCGAAGCGGACGGGTGCGAGCGCACTCGCTCAAGCGGGAAACACGACATCTACCACAACCCAACCACGAATCAGTCTGCGCCTGTCCCCCGTCACACCGAGATTGCCGATACCCTCTGCAAATCCATCAGGAAAGAGTTAGGGCTGCCACGGTAGCGGATATCTTCACGGGATCGCATTCGACAGCCTGTCACTCTAGCCTGAACACCAGGCCTACCGGGTGGCATACCGAGACCGTTCTCGGGTTCCTCTCGTTGAGGGGGGCGAATATGCGTATTCACCCTGCTGTGAAATCTGTTGTGAAATAAGCGGGGAAATGGGGGGAAATCTGAGGAAGCTTGGGGAAGGGAGGAATGGAATTTTCCCCAGTGTTCATACGTGTTACTAGGTTTTTCAGCGTCTTGCGAGAAGGGCTCTACATAGTTTTCGAGACTGCCCGATTCAGCCACTCTCGCACCTCTCTGCTTGATAGAACGCACTAGCCCGCATTATTCATGAGCGCTTCTGCTGCAATCGCGGATTCGCTGCTGCGACGCGCCTGCGGCTGGCAGGCTCGCCGTTCGCTCCCTCGACATACTGTTCAAGTATGCCTCGGGCTCTCACGGCTCCGCGTGCCCGTCTCGCAACGCGACTGCGCGATGTCGTCCCTCGACTGTGCTCGGGACCCTGAGCTTTGTCGAAGGGCGACGAACCGTCATGAATAATGTGGGCTAGACGGCAGGGTAAAGTAAGGGGTGAATCTATCGTTGTTACGATCAACCGGAAAGGCAGCTTACCCTGGAGAGTGTAATTTTTCAATCGGTTTTCTTCGCTGTTGTCAAAGATCGCTGAGACTGGGCGAAAGCCCCATGATGCGATGCTGGGTTCAGACGGGTCATAACAGATGGTTTTCAAGGTCTCCCCATCTTGGGTCCTTCGTGTGCAGGTTCAGCGCAGCAAACCGTAGCAACGTCGATATCGTTGGAACAAAGGGAAGGGGCGTAGGTGTCGTGAATCTGCCTATCAGTATTCGGTTTGAATCACGCACATCACTCAATCGATGGACGCACCAAGGCGCAACGTTATCCGGTTCACGACGAATTCACACCACTGCCTCGATACGTTTCGAATGGCATTCTTTGGTGGCAGGAACCAGAGCTGTCCGGCTACGAGGACAGGATCGATACGGCGAGCGTAACGACGTTGCGTAGGTCCTCACCTACAAGACTCTATGACTTCCCCGTCATTGCCCTCTTCGTGGTTATACGAAGGCTCTCCATAAGATCTTGAGAATGGGCCTCTTCACTCCTTCTCGACCCTGGCCATGGTGGATTTCAATCAGGCAGGACGTGAGGCATCTTTCTTGCTCGAATCCAGGAGGACAAAGCTTCGCCCCCGCATCGGTATCACAGTGTAGTTTCTGGAGCCACAGGATCCTATTGGATAGGGCAAACGGCAAGACTGACGATGAGAAAAAGAACGAGAAGCGGGGCATGGGCGGAAGGGAAGCCCTGTCTTGGGGCCTAGCCCGCATTATTCATGAGCGCTTCTGCTGCAATCGCGGATTCGCTGCTGCGACGCGCCTGCGGCTGGCAGGCTCGCCGTTCGCTCCCTCGACATACTGTTCAAGTATGCCTCGGGCTCTCACGGCTCCGCGTGCCCGTCTCGCAACGCGACTGCGCGATGTCGTCCCTCGACTGTGCTCGGGACCCTGAGCTTTGTCGAAGGGCGACGAACCGTCATGAATAATGCGGGCGTAGTCTCTATTGCGCTTCGTCTACTCCGTTACAAAACATTCGTCTGAGGACCTGTCTCCTTTTCCCGTGGAACCACCTGGCTCGCCATCATGGCACATGATGGTTCGTCGAGAAATCGTCAGAACCCGCGTTCCTCATGAAGCCCATCTCACCGGCGATGGTCCAGATACATTTTTTCCGCCCCGCGCTTCATGCGGCACATGCAGCGGATCAGCGGTTGCAGCAGAAACGTTCATGAACGTGAATATTCCCCATTGCTTGCGGCGAGGAGCGTCATGATGGAAGGCGCTCATCGTGGGAAAATAAGATATTCTTCTAAATTCTCAGCAGGCGTACTATGCTGTCTATGGGTGTGAGTGATGAGGTGGGAATCGGTCTTCACCATGGCTGAATGCTGGCTTTATTCTTGTTTAGTTGCGATAACAACCCTTAACCCTTTCGGGGGGGGGCAACGTGTCGTGGAGACAATGTCTGCTGGTTGTTGTTCTAACCCAACATAGACGTACTTAACCGTTGATGCGAACACCTCTCCCTCCGGCCATTCAGAGTCTCGCCGACCTCTTTGAGTTTTCCTGCCGTCGAAAGCCGGAAGATCTTGCCTATGCCTTCGTTCGCGACACTCTCGAACTTGAGAGCCAGCTGACCTATGGCGAGCTCGAAGTCTCCTGTGTTTTCATAATAGGTCAACGAGGCATCGCCTGTGGCACCTCTCGGCTCCACCAGGGTTGAACATTGTATGGTCAGACATTCACCCGTAATCATGCCGCCTGCCGATACGCTTCTTGATGTGTTGCGGTGGCGGGCTGACCGCCAGCCCGATCAGGTTGCCTATGTCTTCCTGCGAGACGGGGTGACCGGCGATACCGTTCTGACGTACGGAGAGCTAGACGCCAAGGCTCGCGCGATCGCTGGATTTCTTCAGCAGCGGGTTCAGCCTGGGGATCGGGTCATGCTCCTTTATCCTCCCGGACTCGATTTTGTGGCTGCGTTCTGGGGATGCCTCTATGCGGGCGTCTTGGCGGTCCCGGCTCCCCCCTTCGATCCGCTTCGAATCAAACAGACGCTGCCCCGTCTCCAGTCTATTGTCCGGGATGCCCAGGTCAGCGGCATCTTCACGAGGTCTCAGGCCGGTGTTGATGTGAACCGTGTTCAGCTCTCCGGGGATGGGGACCATCCGATTCCCTGGTTTGCGACTGATGAGATCTCGTTGGATTGGGCGAAACGATGGACCGCCGTGGTGTGCCAGCCTCAGGACGTGGCGTACCTGCAATATACGTCTGGTTCGACCTCTTCCCCAAAAGGTGTAATGGTGACGCACAAAAATCTCGTTCACCATTGTGAATACTTTACGAAGTTTGTGCACTATGATTCCGGGTCCAGAACACTCTCATGGATGCCACATTTCCATGACTATGGCCTGGTGAAAGGCATTCTCCACCCGCTCTCCGCGGGGATTCCCACGTATCTCATGTCTGCTCTCACCTTCCTCAAGCGCCCGATGTCCTGGTTGAAGGCGATTGAGCGGTACGGCATCACCCATAGCGGGGCCCCGAACTTTGCGTATGGGTACTGCGTGCGGGGGACCACGCCGGAGGAGCGGCAGGGACTCAATCTCAGTTCATGGCAGGTGGCCAGTTGCGGGGCTGAGCCCATCTCGATGCAGACCGTGCAACAGTTCACCAAAGCCTTCCAATCATCGAGATTCCGACCAGAGGCCTTTTACCCAGCCTATGGAATGGCAGAGTTCACACTACTTATCTCTCTCAAACCGAAGCAGGTCGCGCCTGGCTGTTGTTTCTTGGATGGATCTTCTCTGGAAAAGGGGGTGGTCCGAGACGCTGGAGAAGGCCAGAAGGGAACGAGGTCGGTAGTGAGCTGTGGTCAACCGGTGGGGACTACACAGGTGGTCATTGTTGACCCGCAGACCATGAAACCTTGTGCCTCCGAGGCTGTTGGGGAGATCTGGGTGGCGGATCCCAGCGTAACGAAGGGCTACTGGAATCGGCCGGACGAGACGCAACACATATTTGAAGCTCGTCTGGCTGAGACGGGCACGGGGCCATATCTGCGGACGGGCGACCTGGGTTTCATGAGAAAGGGAGAACTGTACGTTACCGGAAGGCTGAAAGATCTGATCATCATTCGCGGGCGGAACTATTATCCCCATGATTTGGAGTGGGTGGCCGAGCAAGCGCATCCGGGATTGCGGCGAGGATGTGGGGCGTCCTTCTCGATTGAGAGCGAGACCGGAGAGTGTGTGGTACTGGTCTATGAGATTGAGAAGAAGTTGCCTGAATCAGACCTGGCGGAGGTGATGAGCTGTATCCGTCGCGCTCTGGCTGACGGGTATGAACTGGAAGTTCACCAGGTGGTGCTGGTCAAGTCCGGAACGATTCCCAGAACCTCCAGCGGGAAAATCAAGCGGCACGCTTGCAGGGCGGATTTTGAGTCCGGTCAGCTCGCCGCGGTTGGGATGAGTACGTTGGGGACGATCGAGGAGGAGCAAACCGTTGGGCCGCTGGGCGAGATTCCACGAACTCCGGTCGAGAAAAGGTTGGCTGCTATCTGGCAAGAAGTGCTGGGCGGATCTCAGCCACGACGGCATGAGAACTTCTTCGCGCTCGGGGGCAATTCTCTCCTTGCTGCACAGGTTGTGGCACGAATACTCGATGTGCTCCACGTCGAGCTCCCTCTCAGTGTTGTCTTTGAATATCCGACATTTTCTGCGCTGGCTACTCGTGTCAGTGAACTCAGCACCGGTAAGAATACGACGGAGACCACCATAGAGGGGCTTGGATCCTCAGGCGGCGGGCTGGAGATTCCTCTCGTACCGCGTTCCCCTGTATCAAGACAAGGCAGGATGCCGCTCAGTTTCTCACAGCAGCGACTCTGGTTCTTGGAGCTGGTCAATCCCAGCAGCTCGATTAATCATATCTACATCGGCGTGCGTCTACGGGGTCCTCTCAACCCTGAGACGTTGGAGCGGTCGATACAGACAATCATCCGTCGGCACGAGATTCTTCGAACCCGATTCGGATCGGAGCGGGGCGAGGGATTCGCGGAAGTCTCCGGTGAGGTGGTCTTCACGCTGGGGCAGCATGATCTCCAGGCACTGAACCAGGCAGAGCAAGAAATAGAGGTCCGTCGGCTCCTACGAACGCAGGCCGGCCAGCCGTTCGATCTCGGACGAGGGCCGTTGTTCAGGGTCGCGTTGGCGGCACTCGACCAGGATCAGCATGTCCTGGCGCTGACATTCCATCACCTCATAGCCGATGGTTGGGCGCTTCGTGTTTTCTGCAAGGAATTGGCTCTACTCTACGAAACCGGCGGCGAGGTTCGAGGGGCTGGACTATCGAAGCTGAGTGTTCAATATGCGGACTATGCAAATTGGCAGCGAAACAGGCTCGATCAAGGCCTGCGTGAAGCACATCGAGCCTACTGGATCGGGCAGTTGAGCGGCGCCCGCCCGCCCGTTGAGTTACCGGCCGACCGTCCGAGGCCGCGCATGCGAACGTTTGAGGGAGGCGTGCGGTCACGGTCTCTCTCTCCGGGACTGGCGAATGCCTTGGATATCTTCTGCCAACAGCAGGGCGTGACCACATTCATGGTGCTGTATGCCGTCTTTGTGGCATGGCTCCATCGCTACACACAAGAGTCTGATGTTGTGGTCGGGTCGGTGGTGGCCGGACGGCGTCGTGTGGAGATCGAGGATGTGATCGGGGACTTTGTGAATACGGTGGCGTTGCGGTCTGAACTCTCGGACGAACTCACCGGACAAGATTTGTTGAAACAGGTACGTCGTGTGGTGACCGATGCGTTTGATCATCAAGAGCTGCCGTTTGAAGAGGTGATCGAGGCGCTCTCATTACGACGTGAGGGGGCGCTTTCCCCGCTCTTCAACGTGATGATTGTGTGTGAAGACGACCCCTTGTCCGCATTCAAAATCAGAGACCTTGAGGCCACCCATCTTCCCTGGGAGGTGACCGCGGTGGGGTTCGACTTAGTCTTGATGGTGGTGAACAAGGTTCAGGGCTTGGAACTGGCGTTGCTTTACGATGCCACAATTTTTGATGACTCGACCGTCAGCCGCATGTCGGGACAGATCGAGACGCTTCTTGGGAAACTCATCGAAAAGCCCGAGGCCCGGCTCGGTAAGCTCTCGTTACTCACATCGGAGGAGCGACGGCACATTCTCCTGGAGTGGGATAAAACCAAAGTTCCGGTTCCGTTTTTTGCCGGTGTCCATACGCTCATCGAGGCACAGGTTGAGCGCACTCCCGACGCGCTCGCCGTCATCTGTGGGGACGAGTCCCTCAGCTACCAGGAGTTGAACCGACGTGCGAACCGAGTCGCCCGTGCGTTGCAGAAGTTAGGGGTCGGTGCCGATCTTCCGGTGGGCCTCTGTGTTGAGCGCTCGGTGGACGGTATCGTCGGTCTTCTGGGTATTCTCAAGGCAGGGGGGGGCTATGTTCCCCTGGATCCGTCCTTCCCCGATCACCGCCTCCGGCTCATGTTGGAAGAGGCAAAGATTTCTCTCGTGGTGACGCAGCGGCGCCTCCGCAGCCATTTACAGAGTTATGGCGGCCAGGTCTGCGATGTGGAGTCCCTCTATGAATCCACGGTGAGCGGAGGGGAGGAGAATCTCGCAGACCCCGTTCTCCCTGATCAACTGGCCTATATCATGTACACCTCTGGGTCGACCGGGAGGCCCAAAGGTGTGGCCGTGACACACCGCAACCTGGCGACCTCCCTTCATGCCCGACTTCGGTATTATTCAGAACCAGTGTCCGGGTTCTTGCTGACCTTTTCTCTGGCCTTCGATGGATCTGTGACGGGTATTTTCTGGACCTTGTTGCAAGGGGGGCAATTAATTATTCCCTCCGAGGCTGCCCATCGCGATCCCACAGAGCTGGCTGCGCTCATCGAACATCACCGCATCTCCCATGTCGTATGGGTACCTTCTCTCTACCATGCCGTGCTCGGAGATGCGCTGAATACCCAGTTAGAATCACTTCGTGTCGTCATTACCGCCGGGGAGAGCCTTCCCCTCGAACTCGTCCGGTCGCACTACCAGCGACTGCTGTATGCCACGCTGTACAACGAATATGGTCCGACGGAAGCCACGGTCTGGTGTAGCGTGTATCGAACGACACGCGAGGAAGCAGGGGCTCGAGTGCCGATCGGAAAACCGATCGACAACATGCAGCTCTATGTGCTGGATGCGGACCTGGAGCCGCTTCCCATTGACGTGCCGGGGGATCTGTATGTGGCGGGGGATTGTCTGGCTCGCGGGTATGTGAGCCAGCCGCAGTTGACCCAAGAGCGGTTTCTTGCGCACCCCCACGTGGCTGGTGCCAGGCTGTACCGGACAGGCGACCGGGCTCGGTACCGGGAGGACGGCAATGTGGAATTCCTTGGGCGTGTGGATCAGCAGGTCAAGCTGCGTGGGTATCGGATCGAATTGGGTGAAGTCGAATATGTGCTGAGTAATTTTCCTGGCGTGTATCAGGCTGCGGTTCTGCTCCGACAGGATAAGCCGGAGCAGCAACGGTTGGTGGGTTATGTGACTGGCCTGCCAGAGCTTAAAGTGATGCTCGATCAGGTTCGGAGTTATGCCGCGGCCCGATTACCGCACTATATGGTGCCATCCGTCATCCTGTGGGTGGACGTCATGCCACTCACTGCGACAGGAAAAATCAATCGAAGCGCCCTTCCTGTTCCTGAAGAGACAGCAGGCCAGGCGGCAGCCAAGATTGCTCCGAGGAATCAGGTGGAAGAGGCGGTGTCCGAGCTGTGGAAATCTGTTCTTGGGGTACCAGTGGCTGGCATCCATGACAATTTCTTTGAGCACGGAGGCCACTCCCTTTTGGCCACACAGCTTGTTTCCAGGATGCGTGAAGCCTTTGATGTTGAAATCTCGCTACGTGTGCTTTTTGAGCGACCGACTATCGTGGGTTTGGCGGAAGAAGTGACGCGTTTGCGCCGTGGGGAGTGGAAGGCTTCAGCGTTTCCGCCGATCGTTCGGGTGCCCCGAGACCAGCCCCTGCCTCTATCCTATTCTCAGCAACGCATGTGGCTCATGTATCGGCTGGCTCCTGAAGGCACGGCGTATAATATACCGTTTGCCTCGCGGCAGATGGGTCCACTCAACAAATCGGCCCTTCGGAGTACGATCGAAGCGATCTGTAGACGTCATGAGGCATTCCGGACGACCTTTGCGATGACCAGTGAGGGACCGGTCCAAATCATCAGCCCCTACCGGCCTCCTCATTGGGTCGAAGTCGATCTCCTGTCACGGTTGCCAGACGACCAGCGCCGGCAGGAGGCGGCTCGGCTTGTAGAGCAGGAAGCGACCCAGCCGTTCGATCTTGAAAAGGGTCCCTTGGTAAGGTTCTTATTGATTGAGATCGGGCCCGAGGACCATGTGCTGATGCTCACGATGCATCATATCATCGGAGATCAGTGGTCGTTCGGGGTGATCGGGAGAGAGTTTGCGTTCTTTTACAATGCGTTTTGCCGAGGGGAGGTTCCTTCTGCCAAGCCGATACCCCTTCAGTATGCCGACTATGCGGTGTGGCAACGGCGTTGTCTCACCGACGAGTGGCTCAGCACACAGTCGGAGTATTGGCAGACGAAGCTGGCAGGACTGTCTAAGCTCTCCTTGCCGACAGATTATCCACGCCCTGTGGTGCAAACGTTTAACGGTTCGCATTGTATGGTGGAGTTGCCTGCCTCGTTGATCGAACGATTGAAGCAGTTCAGCGCAGAACACAACGCGACGGTGTTCATGACCCTGCTGGCCTGTTTTCAAATCCTGTTGAGCCGATATTCAGGCCAGAGCGATATTACCGTGGGCTCTCCTATCGCCAACCGGACTCAATCCGCGGTCGAATCGATCATCGGTTCGTTTGTCAATACATTGGTGTTGCGCACCGATCTCTCCGGTAACCCGACGTTCGTCGAGATGCTGGCGCGGGTCCGCGACACGGCGTTAGGGGCCTATGCCAATCAGGATTTCCCGTTCGATAAGTTGGTCGAGACGATGCACTCACATCGTGACCATAGCTCTGCCCCGCTGGTGCAGGTTCTCTTCAATTTACCGAATGCGCCTATCGGGGAGATCAACGTCCAGGGCTTGAGTTGGGTGCTGTTTGAGGTGGATACAAGAGCCGCGCAGTTCGACTTAAGCCTGACGATTGAAACAGAGATTGCCCGCAAAGCCTATTTGACATTCAATACCGATCTCTTCGAGCGTCGGACCGCTGAACGTATGTTGGGACAGTACAAAGTCCTGCTCCATAACGCATTGGCAAATCCCACCGCCAAGCTTTCCGATCTCTCCATGCTCACGGCGCCTGAGCGTGCTCAGATGTTGCAGGACTGGAATCGAACGCAAGTAGACTATCCTCAGTCCGAATGTTTTTCGCAAATGTTTGAAGGACAAGTCGAACGGACACCTGATGTCCTCGCGTTGTCGATGGGGCACGACACGGTACGATACCGCGATCTCAACGCCCGGGCGAACCAGTTGGCACGCTATCTCCGATCGTTGGATGTTCGACCTGGCGTGGTGGTGGGCATTTGTCTCGAACGGTCGTTGGAGATGGTCATTGCGCTACTGGCCGTGCTTAAAGCCGGTGGGGCCTATGTCCCCCTCGATCCTGACTATCCCCGCGATCGACTTCGGTTTATGGCGGAGGATGCCGCCGTCGCGATCGTGCTCACGTCCGAAGATCTCTCCGATCGGTTTGATGCTCGCGCCTGCCGTATGCTGTGTCTTGATCGGGAGCAGAAGCGGATTGCACAGGAGGTCGAGCATAACCTTCCGCCGACCGCCACCTCTCAAGACTTGGCCTACATCCTCTACACCTCAGGATCAACCGGGCAGCCCAAAGGGGTGGAAATTCCCCAGCGGGCGCTGGTGAATTTCTTGTGCTCGATGCGGCAGAAGCCGGGATGTTCTGCTCAGGATGTGATGGTGTCTGTGACGACGCTGTCCTTCGATATCGCCGGGTTGGAGTTGTATGTGCCGTTGCTGGTGGGGGCTCGTGTCGAGATCGTGAGTCGCACGGTTGCGATGGATGGACGGCAATTACGGGCCCTCTGTGAGACTGTACAGCCGACGATCATGCAAGCGACCCCTGCCACATGGCGAATGTTGATTGAGGCTGGATGGTCGGGCAGCGATAGGTTGACGGTGTTGTGCGGAGGGGAGGCCCTTTCGCTGGATCTTGCGGCGGCATTGCTGGATCGTAGTGCAGCCTTGTGGAATATGTATGGTCCGACTGAGACCACAATTTGGTCCATGATCGAGAAGATTCAACAATCGGATCAGGAGATTTCCATTGGGCATCCGATCGCCAATACGGACCTGTATATCTTGGATCAGTTCATGCAGCCGGTTCCCGTCGGAGTCTCTGGGGAGCTCTATATTGGGGGCCATGGGTTAGCCCGAGGATATCGGGGGCGCCCTGAGTTAACACAGGAACGGTTCGTCCCCCATCCATTCTCGACAGAGCCCCTTGCGAGGCTGTATCGAACGGGAGATCTGGTTCGCTATCGCCCCGATGGGCGCATTGTGCATCTGGGTCGGTTGGATCATCAAGTCAAGATCAGAGGGTTCAGAATCGAATTGGGTGAGATCGAAGCGGTGTTGAATCGGCATCCTGCTGCCCGTCAGGTTGTGGTAACAGCAGTGGAGGGTCGGCACGGTCTCAAACAGTTGGCGGCCTATGTGGTGTGCCAGGAGGGGCAAGCACCAAGCCCGACAGAGCTTCGCGCGTTTGTGCGGACGGCGCTTCCTGAGTATATGACCCCTTCATTCTTTGTGTTTCTGGAGTCGATGCCCTTGACGGCCAATAACAAGGTCGACCGTCGGGCATTACCTGCTCCGGTCCCCTCTCTCTCAGATGGGCTGGCTCACGTCGGGCCGCGCGATCGGGTGGAAGTTCAACTGACGGCCTTGTGGCAGCAGGTGCTAGAAGTCCCCAAGATCGGGATCCATGACAACTTCTTCGATCTCGGTGGCCATTCCCTCAAGGCGGCGCAACTCTTCTTTCTTCTCGAACAGGTGTATGGACGGCGCCTTCCGCTCGCGACGCTGTTTCAAGCGCCGACCATTGCAGAGTTAGCGTTGGTACTTTCACGCGAGCAATGGACGCCGCCCTGGCAATCGCTGGTGGCGATTCAGCCGAGTGGGACCGCGATCCCGATATTCATGGTGCCGGGAGTCGGCGGCAACGTGTTGGTCTTCGCGCAGTTGGCGAAGCTGTTAGGAGTGGATCAGCCCTTCTATGGGTTGCAGGCGCGAGGACTGGACGGGAAAGAAACGCCGTTTACTTCTGTGGTGGAGATGGCGAGGCATTACATTGCTGAGATCCGCACTGTGCGCCCGCAAGGGCCATATGTCGTCCTTGGTATCTGTACTGGTGGGCTGATCGCCTATGAAATGGCCCAACAATTACGTGAACGGGGGGAAGCCGTCACCTTGGTCATGATGGATACATGGCATCCGACTTCGTATCGCCCGCATCGTCATGCGTGGCCGATGAAGTTGTGGCTGCCCCTCTTCATTGTATGGAGAACCATGGGAAATATTCATGTGCTTCTCCGTATGTCGATCAAAGACTGGAGGCCATTCGTCCAGCGCAAACGTGAGAGGCTCCTGTCATTTTTACAAAACAGAACCGTGAAGGATGAACTCTTTGTCGAGTTTCAGGTCGAACGAGTGACGCAATCGACGCGCCAGGCGGTGGCTCGCTACGCCATGCGTAAATACGCTGGTCGCATTCTGAATATCGTGGCGTCGAATCGGAACGTCGCCGACACGGTGACGGATACCAGGCATGTTTGGGAAGAGCTTGGTGGCAAGGGGAGTCAGACTGTGCCGGTGGGGGCCAGAGACTCAGGGCTCCTGCTGACGTCACCCCATGTCAGCGAAGTGTCCGGGCATCTCCAGGCCTTCCTTGCGGGCGAGGCGCAGGATGAAAGAGTCAGCGACCATCGGCCCCGTGATATAAGTGTGTGACTTTCATCTCCTTCCTGTGTGAACGTGAGGTCGGTCGGCGATGCCTTTCAGTCGATTTCTCCACTTTGTGGTGCAGCGTTCGAGAACCATGGCTTGGCTCATGGTCTCTGTCGGTGTCTTGTCGGGTCTCTTGAGCGCCGGGGTATTGGCGCTCATTAATCATACGCTTCATCATCCCTCCGACCATTCCTCCTTCGTGATCCTGGGGTTCATCGCCATCGTCGCCGGGAAGCTTCTGTCGAACCTGGGGTCTCAGCTCCTGCTCGTCCGATTCTCACAAGACACGATTTTGGATCTCTCTTTATCGCTCTGTGCGAAGATCGTGCGGGCTCCATTGCGTCGTTCCGAGCAGCGAGGGGCCGCCAATATTCTCGTCACCCTGACGGATGACGTCAGCTGGGTCACCTGGGCGATCCAATGTTTTCCTTCGTTGATTATGAATGTGGCGGTCGTGCTGGGTTGCGGGATCTACCTGGCTTGGTTGTCATGGGGTGTGTTTCTGGGAGTTGTCGGAGTCACCGTGGTCGGCGCCCTGGGGTATCAGTGGCTGCATACCAGCGCGCGCGACGTCATCTCTGCAGCCCGGGAGGCCCGGGCCGAGTTGTTTCAACATTTTCGTTCCCTCACGGATGGGCTGAAAGAGTTGTTGATGCATCAGTCGCGGCGGCAGGAATTTGTGAATCAGGAAGTACGAAGGGCGGCCGAATCGTATCGGCAAGCGAATATAGACGCGACACGGAGACAAGCGTTGGCGGAAGTCTGGACGCAGGTCTCGTTTTATTCGCTCATTGGTTTGATTGTCTTTCTGTTTCCCTCTGTTGTGATGGTGTCCCCTGAGGCACTCACAGGATATATTGTGGCGGTTCTCTACATGATGGGTCCTATCTGGAGCATTATCGGTACGCTGCCGACAATCACGCGAGGTCAGGTGGCATTGGAGAATATTGAACGATTAGGGGTGTCTCTGGACGTTGGTTCCGAGGACGCTCAGACGAGAGACGTGGCAGTTCGTGAGGGTGAAACCCCTCCTATTGTGCAGTGGAACGATGTCGTGTTTTCGTACGGCAAGGAGCAAGGGGTCGACGTGCCCTTCACGCTTGGTCCAATCAGTCTCGAGCTGCATCCCGGCGAACTGGTATTTGTCATCGGTGGGAATGGGAGCGGGAAGTCGACCTTCGTGAAAGTTCTTGCGGGGCTATATCGGCCTTCACAGGGGCATGTGACGCTGGCTGGTACGATGATCGCCGATGCCAATCAGGAGTGGTATCGGGAACATTTCTCGGTCGTATTTTCAGACTTCTACGTCTTCAAGAAACTCCTGGGCCAGTCGGACGCTCAGGCCGAGAGGCTCGCGCCGGAATATTTGCGATTGCTGCACATGGATCAGAAAGTCACGGTACACGATCGCATGTTCTCAACCCTCGACCTGTCCCAGGGGCAGCGAAAGCGGTTGGCGCTTGTCACGGCCTACTTGGAGGACCGCCCTATTTATATCTTCGATGAATGGGCGGCGGATCAAGATCCGCAGTATAAGGAAATCTTTTACAAGACATTACTTCCGGACCTGTGCAAGCGCGGGAAGTTGGTGGTCGTGATCACACATGATGACCGGTATTTTCATCTCGGTCATCAGGTCATCAAATTAGAAGACGGCAAGGCGGTGGAATATCTGAACGCCGGGGTCGGCAATCGCCGACCGTTGGGATGACTCCATGATGCCGTCTGTCTCTGCGCAGAACAGCCATGTCCCGATTGCATTCCAGTCGATTGAGCAGTTGATCGGCACAGAGTGGCAGCGCCATTCATGCCGCCTCGAACGGCACGTGGTTCACCTTTGGGGGATAGAGTTGGATGGGTTGCCACAGTGCTTGGAGCGATGCGCGCAGTGGCTGGACGAAGAGGAGCAGCTCAGGGCTGTGCGCCTGGTTCGAGAGGAGGACCGGCAGCGCTATGTACTGGCACATGGAGGTCTCAGGGCGGTGCTCAGTCGGTATCTTGGGATCGCCCCCGATGTGGTGACGCTGCATCGCCGTGAGGCGGGCAAGCCCTTCGTGACGAAGGAGCAACGAGGTCAGTCCACAATCACGTTCAATATGTCCCATGCGCAGGGCCGTGTGCTTATTGCGGTCTCAATGGGACAGGAAGTTGGAGTGGATCTCGAACGAATTCGTTCGGACGTAGAGGTCGAGAAACTTTCCGAACGTTACTTTGCTTCCTCCGAACATGCCACGATTATGCAGTCGACTCAGGCGCATCGTGCGGCGAGGTTCTTTCGCTACTGGGTTGCGAAAGAGGCGGTCCTGAAGGCGCAAGGGATTGGGCTTCGGGCGTTGAGTCAGTGCGAGATTCTCATGGCAGAGGACGGAGTCAGCGGGGAGATTCGGGTTCCGGTGGGTTCTCCACTCCAAGACCAGTGGAGGATTCGTCTCCTCTCGTGCGGCGAGGGATGGGAAGCGGCGGTAGCGGCGCAGGGGGTAGACTGGGTCGCGCAGTGCGGTCTAGCAGGATGCTGAAAAATGGTCTGTCTGGTCTATTCCGTCTATCTGGTGTGATCGGTTGAACGAAACTAACCGGAGAAACCGGATGGACCAGACAGACAGGGCCTGTCTACCCTATTGAGTTGAACGTGGTGTTGTCGCCGCCGACGCCTTTCGGAGCTCCTTGAAAAACTTTTGAATCAGTGCCTGACTCTCCTGCTCAAGGACCCCTCCGGTTACCATGACCCGGTGGTTCAGGTTCGACTCTGACGGCAGGTCGAACACCGATCCGCAGGCACCGGCCTTCGGATCCCATGCCCCAAAGACGACTCGCGGAATCCTTGCTAAGATAATCGCACCAATACACATCGCGCAGGGCTCAAGGGTCACGTAGAGGGTTGTGTCGGTCAATCGCCATGTACCCAACGCGGTTGCCGCGGCGCGGATCGCAATGACCTCCGCATGGGCCGTGGGGTCTTGCCAGAGTTCGCGGTAATTGTGTGCCAGCGCCAGCACCTGGCTGTCTTGGACGATCACGGCAGCAATCGGCACTTCGCCGATGGCCGGCGCCCTGGCCGCTTCTTCCAGGGCCATCCGCATATAGATAAGATCCTGTTCGCGCTCGTTTTCCTGCACGGTTGTCTCCTTAGAAGATCGTTAATCGGGTTTTCTGGTCTATTTGGTCTATCTCGTGTGTCTGATTACACGAAACTAACCAGATAGACCAGACCAACCAGATAAACCAAATAAACAAAACAAACCAGGTTAGGACCGACTCAACAGGTAGATCGGTCCGGTTGGTTGTGGGCGGCCGCCTGAGGGTTCAAGGCTGACGGCAAAGGCTTTCGCACCCGCGAAGCTCGGCACCTTCTTCACCAGTAGGCGAACGGTTTCTCCGGCATCGATGTGAAAGGTTCCAATGCTGACGGGTTTGTCGGAAATGGCCCATAGTTGATACGTCGTGCCGGTGGGACTTCCCGGTAGGTTCATCGAGTAGAGCCACACGTTATGGGTCCGCGCATCGAACAGCAGGAATCCCGCTGCCTGTTTGGCGATGTCAGACCCGGCGAGAGACTCGACCTTCACGTCGGGAATGCGAAGGAGCGCGGCCAATTCGTCTTGCGCTGTCCTGACGATACGAGCGCTGCCTCCCTGGCTGAGTTCGATCCGAGGCTCCACCAGCTCAGCCTCGCGCTGGGCCAGTTGCTCCCTGGCTTCGGTCGCTTCATTCGTTCGTTGTTGTAATTCGTTGCGTATTTCCGTGAGAGCGTTGGTTTGGCTCTCGACCTCACGAGACATTTCGGCCAGTTTCGCAGACTTTTCCTGGAGGGATGTCTCGAGCTGCTGCATGTTCGATGTGGCGATAGACCGTTGTGTCGAGACGTTCCAGGCGACATATCCGCCGACCGCCACGATCAGAAGCGCGGCCAAGCCGAGAGCCCAAGGGAGTGACGACGATCGAGCAGGGGCGACGGGAGGAAAGAGGTGGTCCATCCATTCGCCCGGTTCCAGACTTGGCTTGCTCGGTTCATGTGTCGCCGCGTCGGCTGGAATCGGCGCGGGATTTCGCTCGGCCATGATGGTGGCTTTGAGGGAAGGTGGAGGCGTGATCGGACTGAGACTGAGGGGGAGGAGCGCGGCGATGGATTGATAGTCCTTCAGCGCACTGTGACAGGAGGTGCAGCCGGAGAGTAGGTGGGCCTCCAGCGCCTGTCGCTCGCTTCGGTCCAGCGCGCCTGCGGCATATGAGGGAACCGATTCTTCAAGTTCTTCATGCGTCATGGGAGCGCACCATGATTTCCCCACTGTTGGAGGCTCTCTCGGAGTCTGGACATCCCCAGTTTGATTCGCGTTTTGACGGTCCCCAACGGCTGATTCAACCGCGCGGCGATCTCGGCATGGGAGAGTCCTTCGTAGTAGGCGAGTCCAATCGCTTGTTGCTGCGCTTGCGGTAATCCAGCCACGGCGGATCCGACTGCCAAACGCAGCTCGTGATCGGCCTGCGTCTCAAACGGGTTGGGACTGGGGTCGGCCGGCTGCGCAGCGGTTCCAGCTTCCAATGTGTTCGTCGCTCGATAGCCTCGTGATGCCCTAGCCCGTAGCTGGTCGATGGCCCGACTCTTGGTGAGGGTCACCAACCATGCGACCGGGGTTCCACGCCCGACGTCATAGCGAGAGACCTTCCGCCAGACATCCACATAGACATCCCGTAATAGTTCGGACGCGTCCTCGCGACTCCCCAAGATCCTGATTGCGAGCGTGAACAAGAGCCGGCTCGAGTGGTCATAGAGCGTGCTGAATGCCTGCTGATCGCCTTTGGCGACAAGGGCTAGTACGGTTGGGTCGATCATCGAGGTGGTGTGTTGAGATGGATTGTCCATAACGCGAGCGAGCTGTGAGGGGGAATCGGAACCACCTCATGCCCGCCGCGACTATAGCACTCTATGGATAGAACGGGCAAAAAGATGTGTGTTTCAACAGGATGCTGAAAAAGTCCGCCAGCTTCGTTCTCGCTTCGTTCAGATCCTCAACGTACCCCAGAGGGTACGCCTCCGGTTCTTCACTCACTGCGGCCTTGCTGGACGGCCTTTTTGAGCATCCTGCGTGGGTGTTCTGCACTTGGCCAGATGTGTCGGCCATCGAAGTTCTGCTTTGCTGAATGGGTTTTGCGCAGCTTGCTAGGTTGTTTGACGCTCACCGAAGATGTGCCGGAAGAACGATTCCAGACCGGCGTATTGGAGAGATTGGCGGAGGACGAGCGACTCTGTAGCCGGGTCGTAGTGCGCCAACCGCCAGGGTCCCAGCCGGACGACGTAATACGCCGGTTTCTGTCCGGTGGAAGCAGCGAGGAGTCTGGCCATATGCGGAAACCTTCGGAGCCTGAACGAGGCAATCTTGGAATGGGAGGGGAGAGATTGGAGCGGTACAGGCGCAAGGACATCGACCGTGGCTGTCCATCGGAGCAGGATCGTCAGCATTGGCCGGAAGAGAGGAAGTTTCTTCAGGATACGAATACTTCTGGTAACCGACCGAACGACGACAGTCCGAACGCGGCTCTTGAAGCGGCTCGGTTGCGCTGTGGCTGATGCCATGTGTCGGCTTTTCCCGTGTGGCACGTGAGTGCCATCGCGCATCACTCCCGTGACCACTCCGATTACAGAACCTGGCTGAACGACCTCGCAGGCGCCCTGCGTCGCGTCGCCCCTTGTCCAGACTGCGCCTTGTGGATCGATGGCAGTGATACGGTGGCAGACGAGCAGGGTGTCGTTCTGGAATACGACGATCGCGCCGACGGTGAGAGAGGTCGGGGGACTCAGTTCCAGTCTGTCGCCTTCTTGAATCGTCGGCATCATGCTCGATGACAGGATCCGAGGCACGACCATGTCGTTCAAGAGAGGCAGCTGAAGTGCATGAGGTAAATCCTGTACAGAGAAACGGCCATCCAGGGTGAGTGACGGTAGGAGGTGAATCACGAGGTCGCCCTTGCTGTTCGGTCACAGATGAGCCGGATCAGGATACGAACGAGCAGTCTGTTTGCCGCCCGCGCCAGCTGCCACCATCTGGTGATGATGGTGCGCCAGGGCCGCGTCGCACGTTCACTCCCATACCGATACGTCAGGAAGACCGGTGAGGGAATGAGCGTGCGGCGAACCCAGGCCGACCTGCATCCCGGTGGTTGCGTGATCCACAATAAAAAATGTCCCAGTTCTGGAAGGGGCTGGGTTGTCACCAATCGCCGGAAAACACACTCCAGTATGTGCTCAGGCAGGCTCGATGGCGAGAGTTGCCGGATCGCAGTCGCAGGAATTCCTAGGGGTGGGTTCGACAATGTCAGGTGACGCAGGCCGTGGTAGAGCGGGATTTTAAGATAACGGCGGTGCGCTTCCTCGACAAGCCTGGGCCAGTCGAGTGCTTCTTTCTCGATCAACAACTGGAGATCGGTAAAAAATGATGGAGTGAGGTGTCCTCGATGGACGACTGAGTAGGCGATCAAGTAGAGCAGCAGATCGTCGGAGCTTAGTTGCTTGACCGTCAGCCGGCCGAGCAGACGAGTTCGAGCTCGCCCCCACAGCGCGGCAAGCCCCTCTTCGTCCAGGTACCAGAGATTCGAGACCAGATCCAGAGCCAGTGTCGATTGAGACGAGACATAGGCCGGATTGCCGTCGATCTGTTGTATGAATCCGGCCTCTATCAGCAGCCGATGAATGGAGGGAAGGTCATGTGCATGCACCAACAGATCCACGTCGGAGAGAGGCCTCGTCCCGCGCATTCCGTAAAGGCGTGAGAGTAAATCGGCCCCCTTCAAGAGGATACACTCGATGCCCTGCCGATGAAATGCCTGGCCGACGATCTCATACTCATCGAGCAGCCGTTTGTTGATCAGGCTGACCTGGGTGTAGGCGTCAGCGAGGTCGTCGAGGGTCGAGGAGGGCATGGGTACGATCCTCCAATTGAGCCCATTCCTTATAGTGCGGGAGACATGAACTCATGTCCCCAGTTTCGAGCCATGCGTCGCTTCTGCCGAGGCGGCAATGGGGGCGCACCTCACAGGTCGGACATTCGTATCGCTCATTCGGTCTGGCCTCATCGACAGTCCGTTTGAGGGCTTCCCAGCCTTCTTTCACCGTGCCTGTACGGAGATTATAGCGTGGGATAGGGAAAGCGGTGCAGAGGTTCATGTCGCCGTAGGGAGTAATCGCGAATTGACTCTGGCCACAGGCACATTCGATAAAAGACTGGTTGGCTGAACAGGCGTCTTCAGGCGTAGAGGCTGATCGGTACGGAAGCAGTTCCTGATCGATTCGGACTTTCTCCTCAGGGCTGAGGCGATACTGCAATGGTGTTCGATCGCCGGTGATGGTGGTCATGATCTCCAAACAATATTGGAATTTCATGCGCAGGGATTCCACCAGTTGCCGGCAGGCCTGGATCTCCTCGTGATTGATGGTCGTCACCGGCATCCGTACGACGACGGGTAGCGCGGCAGCGGCGAGATGGAACAGGCCATGCCGAAACTGCCGATAGGATCCTGCGACCCCGGTCATCCGCTCATAGACCGCTTCGGTCGCTCCGTATATCGAGACGTTGACCTGGCTGACGCCGACTTCAAGGAGCAAGTCTGTCAACGATGTGGTGATGCGGGTGGCGTTGGTCATGAGGCGAATCATCAATCCTTGCCGACGCGCATGTCGAAGAATGTCTCCGATGTCTGGGCGCACGCTGGGTTCGCCCCCGGTGAAGGTCACGGTGAGCACGCCGAGGTCAGCGAGTTGGGTCAGCAGTCCGCACACCTCGGAGGTCGTGAGTTCATGGGGCAGTGCGCGATGGGTGGGGTTGTAGCAATGGACACATCGCAGGTTGCAGCCGTATGTCAGCTCGAAGGTCACGCTTTCAGGCTTGCGGGAGCCTGCTGCTTTCGTCGAGAGCGATTCGAGAAATGTTCCGGCATCCAGCTGCTTCATGACCCCACCAGCGCGGTCTTGGTGACGTGGTTCTGGACGTAATCGACAACGTCCTGGTGCTGTGCAAATGCGAGTTGTCGGCAAGGGACCTGAGCGATCAGGTCGCTTAAGAACCCCATGGTTGCCTCCATGGCGGTGCGGTCCCAATGGGGAAGGAAACATTGGGGGAGAATATGAGCCAGGACTGCGCCGGCCGATAGATTCTCAATCCGGTGTTGTGGCCCCTGCTTGATGCAGAACAGTTCTGTCAGGAGTCCAGACTCATTCTTGGCATAGGCGCCGCTGCCGACCCATGGCGTTCCATGGAGGACAAAATCCCGCCCGCTCTTGCGGATGATCATGCGCTCATCGCTCAGCACCGATGCGCCACTGGTATCGAAGAATCCAGATAGCGTAGATTTGCCGGCACCTGAGGCCCCCGTGAAGATGTATCCTCCTGGGGGTGACAGAATCCCTGCCGAGTGGAGGAGCAGCCCTCCCTCTCTCGCGAGTCTGGTCAATAGACAGACCTCCACAAGAGGATTGATGATCTTCATCGGCACCCAGCCCTGTACCGAATTCATCGCTTCCCCATGTGTCCAGACATCGACATGGGAAAAATCCTGGGTGATGAGCGCCAGGGCACAAGGCCGGTGGGTCTTGGTGCCCAGCGATTCCAAGAGCCATCCTGCGTCAGTCGTATAGAGACGCCAGAGGCCATGACAGGCATCGAAATGAAGCGGTCCATGCGAGAGGTTCGGAAGCTTTGTGACAATGGTGATGGAAAGATCGATGTCCGGCAGGTGGTCGGAACGATCGAGGAAGGCCCCGAACGGGTGCAGTGGCCAGCTGAAGGCTGGACAGTCTTGGGCTTCCGTCATTCTGACTCTATAGCCGGCAATGTGAAGATCGATGTTCATCGTCCGTCCATATTCTTAGGAAGGGCGTGCGCCCGAATCCCCGTCAGCTGCAGTACGTCTTTTACATTGGGGAAAGGCTGGTCTGCATCCACCATTTCCGCTTTGGTTTGCGTTGTTTGTCGCTAAGGAGCAGGCGCTCAAGATGGCCTGTTCTTGGTTTAGCTTGACACGGAAGAGCTGCGGCTGGCTGTAGGGTTTTTTTTCAGTCATGGTGAGACTCCACCTCCTTGTGGACTCTTCGCAATGGATGAATCAGGGTCTGATGCAATGCTGATTGTGCCCGCGCAATGGCGACGTCGCAATCATAGGGGATGGGTGCCTCGGCTGTGCCACATTCCCAGCGGGCATCGGATGGTTTCTTGTCGCAGAACGTATGGACAGTGCAGGTGCGGCAGGGTGATTTCCCTTCGTACCGCATGCCCCTAACCTCCCGAAATAGCAGCTCGATGGCGTCGGCAAGTGGATGGGTTCGTAGCGACACCCGCCGTTCGTATTGCAATGTACAAGTACCGAGTTCGCCCCAGGCATTGATATGAATCGTATCGGTTGCACAGCCGCAGCGATAGAGCCGGTCTGTAATTGGAGGGTGCAGTGTCGTGCTCTCGCCGCAGAGTTCCTCGTCTGGATCCTGTGTCGGTCCATCTCCGCGAAGGGCCACGTCGTCTTCCGGTGCCACCCGATAGGCAAGTGACGACAGATCGCCGTTCAAGCGGGGAGAGAGGGAGGTGGTGAATCCGAACTCCTGCCCGAAGGATTCCACGAATTGCTTGATGACCGGCATCTCGTCTCTATTCCAGTTCATGGCTTTTGTTTTCAGCGCGAGCGGCAGGCCGCTGTCTTTCAACATCTTCAGTCCTCGGACGAAGGAACGGAACGATCCTGGGACCTGGGTGAACCAATCGAACGGCTCTTCCGTCACCGAATGACAGGAGATATCGATGGTGAAGGGCGGCATCTGCTGCAGCCGTTCAATGGTGGCGTTCGTAAAGAGCGTGCCGTTGGTATAGAGCTGGAGCAGGAAGCCTTTGCGATAAGCGGTTTCGTAGATCTCAAAGAACTGAGGGTGCATGAAAATATCGCCGCCGGTGAGATTGAGCCAGACAATGCCGAGCTGTTGCATCTCGTCGAGCAGGCGGTGGATTTCGTCAAGGGTCAGCTCGCGCGGGAAGAAGTCTTTGCTGTTGTAGGGATCGGTGTAGCAATGGCGGCAATGGAGGTTGCAGCGATAGGTCAATTCGAGCTGCGCCTTGATCACGTGCCGGTGGGCAGCGGCCTGTTCGTGGACTCGTCGGCTGAACGCCCCATACTGGATGGTCGGAATGGTTCTCTCGTTAGACATGGTGCATCGTGGGTTGGATAAGGGTCGGCTCTTGGGCAATTTTCCAGTCGCAGGCAAAGGCCGGCAGCGCCTCGTAGAAGCCGGTTTGAAACGAGCCCTGCCGCAAATCGTAGCTCTGGCGGCGATTACTGGAGCAGAGTTGCAGTTGTCCGTAGGCATCGATGTGGAATCTGTGCATGCCGCTTCTGCAGGGAGGGAGTTCCACTGAATCGCGTCGGCAGGCGTCTCTCCATAAGTCAGGATCGCGCCGATTCAGTTCGGCCAGGTCCTGTTCAGACAGTGCATATTGGAATGGACCCTCCCCGCCGTCAAGTGACGGCCTCATTTCCTCGCCGAGCTTGTACCTGACCGTCCCCAGAGACGCGACGTACCGTTTAACCTCGAGGATCTCCTGCCGATTTAGCGTCATCGCGGTGCTCTTAAGGACCAATGGAATCTGCCGATCGAGGAGAAATCTGATCGCCTGAAGACAGCGGTCGTAGGAGCCTTGCCCCAGAGTAATACCTTCAAAGGTCTCACGGGTCACTCCGTGCAGGCTGATTTCAATACAGTGGGGCGGCAATGAGGCGAAGCGATCCGCGTGCGCTTCCGTGATCAGGGTCCCGTTTGAAAAGACTGTGACCAGAAATCCACAGCGGATCGCATGTTCATACAGTTGGAAAAAATCTTGACGTGCGAGCGGTTCGCCTCCCGTAAGGCAGAGTTCCAAGGTTCCGGCCTCGGCCAGCTCATCCAGGATACGGAGGATTTCAGCGGTGGTGAGCTCCTGACGGATCGCCTCCGGACGATTGAAGCAATCTGTGTAGCACATCGCACAACGAAGATTACAACGGCAGGTGATTTCCCATTGGCAGGAGAGGGGGAAGCGCTCGGGAAGGTGCGTGAGTTTATCCTGTGCAATCATGAGTCATCTGGTCACTTCCTCGACCGCCTTGATGGAGAGAAGGTCGTCAAGCAACGACGTGAAGTCTTGTGTCAGCTGGTCTGTCGCCACCTCGTACTCGCCACAGAAGTCAGTCACGATGTCCTGAGCCGTGCGTTGGCCGTCGATGCGTCTCCAGAGCGCTGCCCCGGTTTCATTCAAGACATAGATGCTATTGGCTTCGGTGAGTGTCCGTCTGATGGGGACCAGAATACATTCACCGGCCACGTCACGCTGTACGTAGTCGGGGTGTCTGCTATAAATTGCAGTGGGGGTCATCGGTGGAGGCAGAATAGCAAATCCCTGGGAGCCCTTCTAGTTTTATTTCGCGCGCGCTGTCGGCGGAGCGGCCACGACGACATATTGTCCGCTCCAGTTGAGCTCTCGGACAACGACGCCACTCTCTGATAATTCCCGCCGCAGCTCTTGTTCGTCTTGAAAGGCATGGAGGAAATGGCCTAGCGGGCAGGTGTCGCCAGGCTGGTAGAGGCGATTGGCTCCAGGAAGCTTGGTGAGCCATCGGTTGATGGTTTCGCCGGTTCGCTTTCTTCTCGTCAAGGGGGCAGATTCAACGAGAAATTGGAGGATGGCTAATCCCTCAGGGGAGAGCAGGCCGATTAATTGCCGTAGCCAGGTTTGCCTCCAACTCCGGCTGGGGATGGAACTGTACATGATGCTGGGCAGCAGAATGTAATCGAGGTGGGCGGGATGAGTGGGCATGGCCAAAAAGTCTGCCTGGACAAACATGACCGAGACTCCGGCCGTTCGTGTAATCTGCGCGCCGATCCTCAATGCCGATCGGCTGATGTCTAGGCCGATGACGCGGAACCCTCGGTTGGCCAGTGCGATCGATTCACGACCGATTCCCGTGCCCAGTACGAGGAGTTTCCCCGACACGATGTGATGGCGGGCGAGCACCTCCTCCTCCCATTGTTCGAGGGGCCATCCTTGTGAAGCGTTCGTGAAGCGGGCATCGGCGTCGTTGTAGCTGCGTTCATAATGGGTGCGTACGAGTTTCGTCAGTGTGGCCGGAGACATGAGCGCGGGAAGCATATCGGTGAGGAGGAGGGCGGCTCCTTCGAAGGCCCTTCCCATCCAGTGTGCGACTTTCGCGAGGTGCGTCACAATTAGAGCAAGAAGTGGCATACGGTTTCCTTACATCTTGCCGTATCGAGCGATCGCGTCGGCTGCCTCTGCCGCACCGGTTGGGAGAGGTGGCAACGAAGGCAACGGTGTGGCGAATGCTTGTTGCAAGGCTGCTTCCCACCGTCCTTGCGTGAAATCGTCGAGCGCGAGTTCCACGCCGCGTCCATAGCGATGCAGATAGTCCACCAACGGCGGTTCATCGGCGAAATTGTATCGGCGGACGTAGACGATCGGCTGTTGAAGCGCAACTGCCTCGACGATGGTGCCGTAACCTGGTTTGGTCATGATGATATCGACAGAGGCAAGCAGGGTCTTAAAGGAAAATGGAAGTGTCTTTGTGGAATGAATCCGAGTATATCCCGCCGGGACTGGGCCATCGAAGAGGAAGCGATAGTGGCGCAGCTGTTCCATGTGTGCAAGCGGGAGGGACGTCAGAGGAATACCGCCGAACCCCACCAACACGGTCCGTTCGTTGGGCATCAGAGAAAGGACTGAGGCCAGCCGGCCTCGTTCAGGAGAGGCAGGGCTCGCGATCGGGCCGATATCGATGATGTTGGAGAAGGTATCGATGTTGGGCGCAGGCGTAATGCGAAGCGCCATGTCGGCTTTCGCATAGGACTTACGGATGCGCTGAATCAACTGCTGCTGTGTAGGGTTCGATGTCCGGAAGAATTCTTTGAGCACGAGATCCCAGGTCAAGTTCGCCAAGGCGATGGTCGGTATCCCAGCACGAGAACCGGCTTCGATGGCGAGGTAGGGCGTGTCGGCAATGATCAACGCAGGCGATACCGCCTGCATGGCCGCGACTTCGTCGGATAGGCGTGTGTCCCAGGTTTCGTGGAACTGTCTGTGCGCTTCCCAGGTGGCGTCGATGTCGATATTGAGCGGGCCGTCCTGGATACAGCCGACGTCCTGTTGCACAGGACTCTGTTCCCACGGGATGGTGAGACGGTCTTGGAAAAACAAGGCTGGGACGGTGGTGCGGAGAATGGCGGTGACTCCGGGGACGAGGGCGCCCAGCGCATTGAGGACCGGCACCACTTGGGCCGCGTGGCCATAGCCATGGCCGGAGATGGCACACCAAATTCTAGGCAAGGCGAATGGTTTCCGGCTAGCTGCTGGAGAATCCCGGCTCTATCGGCGCGATGTTGTATTGCAATTCGAGGTCGAACTCCTCGATCAATTCATTGGCTGTGGAAATGCCATGATCGGATTTCACCTCGCTGATGACCAGATCAATCGCTGCCCCGGCGTGCGCCCCGTACTGCGACATCGCCGACTCGATTCGCTGTCGAGCCTCTTCAATTTTCATGTTGTCCTCCTCGCGCTATCACCATCGGATATGTCATCACAACGTTTGTAACATCGCCTCCATCTCAGGGACCAAGTCACCCCCTCCGCTGGATCGACCGGAGCGTGAGGCATCAATGCCGGCTTGCAAGATGGGTTTCGCTTCGTTTTTTCGCCCCAAAGAGACCAAGGCGTGCCCGAGGTGGAGATGCGAGGCCACGTGGGTTGGATCCAGTTGTGTGGCGACAGTCAGGTGCTCGACCGCTTCTTCGAGGTTGCCGCCTTCCTGGATGAGTTTATTTCCGAGCCCGTAACGGCCGAGAAAGCCTTTAGGGTTTTTGGCGACCATTTGTCTGAATGCGTCGAGATCCATCCTGCCTCCTCGTTTGTGCAGCGTGCATAATACCACTGCACGGAAGGAGAGAGCCAGACCTCTCACCGGATGCTCAAAAGTCTGCTCGCTGCGGCCTTGCTCGGGATAAGGCACGTTCCAGGGTGAAGAGGCTGTCTTGGCAGGCTCAGGGCCGGCGGGTGAAATATCCGCCAGGGTTGGGAGGGTGAGAAGTCGGACCTTTTAAAGCGCCCTGCTTGCCGAAGTGTGATAAACGGTTTTGTGTAGAGCTACCGGGGAGACGCGTCTGCAAGTGGTCGAGAGACGGGTACTGCGCGGCTCGGTAAACGGCGGACTCCAACGGAAACGGTGCGAATCGGATTGCTTCGGGGTTGTTCGCTGCTTGCAAGGTAGAAGGGCGAGTCTTGAATCACTTGATTGAGTAAGGTTGACAAGCAGGCTTCCGTGACCTGACCTTTTAACTGTTCAATCACGTCTGGGCTCGCGCCGAACAGATGGTAGTGGGCCGATCCGTTGGATGTGGCGGTATAGCGCTTGATCTGCCCATCCCATCGTTCCATCTCAAGCGACATCGTGGCTCCGTAGTCGTAATTGAGCGAGACGAATGGCGACAGGGTAAACATCGACGCGCCGATGAGGAAGCTTCGCCAGGCGGCTTGGCCAGCATGGGGCTCGACAAGATTCTCGATCGACAGGCGCACAGTGACGCGGGCTTGGTTCGCCGTCGGTAGCATGTACCCTGATTGATAATGTTGAGAGAACAGGCGAGTGGCTTCGATGGCGCCGAGTACCTGCCGTTCGATGATTGCAGGCGGAGCGATCGACGAGCCGTTGTGAGTGACCCGTATCGTCTCAAGCAGGAGAGGCACGCGCGCATCGGTGGCCACTGTGGCGCTGGCAGGCGGTGCGGCATCTGTGGGGGCAGCCAGTTCGATCCAATGTGAACAGCCGGTGCCCAGGCCGAGTGTCATGGCCAGGACACTGCCGATCAATGGTCGTGAGACAATCCTGATCATGATGTCGCTCCTCCAGACTTAGCAGGTTGCGGAAAACCTCGGTTAATGCCCGAAATGCTGAAAGAATCTTCCCTACGGCGCCGATGTCACAATCGCCTCAGGATGCTCAAAAAGGCTGTCCAGCAAGGCCGCAGCGAGCGAAGAGGCGGAGGCGTACACTTCGGTACGTTGAGCCTCTGAGTGACGCGAGAACGCAGCTGGCGGACTTTTTCAGCATCCTGTTAGAAATAAAATGAGAATCCGCCGAAGGGCAGGCTGGCATTGAGCCCAAGGTTCGGATAGCGCGTGCCGGCATTGGAAATATGGTGAAACCGATAGCCGACGTTGAGGGCAGCTCGGTCGGTTAGGAAATAGGAGACCCCGAAGCCAGCGGTCAAGACGAAGTTGAACCGGCTGGACTCCTCAGGGATCTTTCCTGCGAGATCGGTCCAAAAGGGGCCTCCGGCGAATTCGGCATAGGGCCGGATCCGATCCAGCCCGACGAATGTATATTTGATTTTCGGGGTGAAGCCGAGGCCGTGGGTGAGAAACGGTTCCCGGAACTGGATGTAGACCATCTCGGCGCCCATTGAGACCTGCCCGCGATACCACCCGCTGTCTCCAGGATCAGTGACGGTGATCATCCAAGAGGGCATGAAGGCCGGTCCCTGCTGCTTGGTTGTGTGGTCCTGCGTGAGACGATGGGGGAGCATGTAGCCGGCGGTGAGTCCGACTTCTTGCGTGCCAACCGTGATCGTGGGCGAGCTGTCAGCGGCAGACACAGGGGGAGGTGTCATGAGCGGCCCAAGAGCCAATATTGTGAGGATCCAGATAAGAAACGGCATGCCACATCCAAGTTGATATCCTGTAGCTCTAGTTGGGGAGAAACGTGACGCAACAGGGTGATGTTTTGAAGATAGCAGAGGGTTGGCTTATGTCCAGAAATACGTCGGATTCGGCTTGGCGGAAAGTGAGCGAAAGCTGGACAGTTGTTGGTGGAGGTGGATCGGCTAGGCAGGGGAGGGATGAGAGGCTAGCGGGATTGTTTTAGTTGTGTGAGGGAGGCTGAGTCGATGTGAAGTTCCGGTAGTTGATAGCGCAGGTCGAGGGAAACCACTCGCTCAAGACATCGTCGTGCGGAAACACGATCCTGACGAGTGTCGTACAGCGTGGCAAGGAGTCGGAGCACCGCGGCTTCGGCTGGTTCGTTGCCGAGCTTGATGTAATGTTCCGAGGCATTATTGAGGCAGCGCTCGGCACTGGTGAGGTCGCCTTGGTCGAGAAAACACTTGCCGAGTTGACTATAGGTCACCGCCAGTCCTTCTTCATTCCCGACGACTCTGTGATGATCGAGTGCCTGCTTGAACGATGCCACCGCCTGCTCCCACAGCCCTTCACGAGCTTCTTGCAATGCCAGATTGTTGTGGAGAATGCCCAGTGCGCGATCGTCTTGCAGGTCACGCAGCAGATCCAGCGCTTCAAGGTAGTAGGGGCGAGCTTTCTCAGGATGGTCGGCGCCGATGTGAAGATTGCCGAGATTGACCAGCGTGTGGGCGATGGCCTGCCGATCTCGCTCCGTCCGCTGAATGCTCAGCACTTCCTTGTAGCAGGTTTCTGCGCGACTCAGGTCGCCTGAGAGGGCGCAGACATTCCCCAGATTCCCGAGCGAATCGGAGAGGGCGCGGTGATCATCGGCCAGGCGATCATCTTCGACTGCCTGTTCGTAGGCCGCTCTGGCCTGCGTCAGCTGGCCGCGGTGGAGAAAGATTTGCGCGCGATGTTTGTCGTCGTCGGCCATCTCTTCGTGAAACGTGTCTCATTCAAGCGTTTCAGGTTGTAAGTTTCTGGTTTCATGTTTCTCGTTTCAAGTTGTTCGTTTCGGATCGCTGAAATTCCGAGGTTGAACCTGAAACTAGAAACGTTAAACTAGAAACCAGCCATTCTCGGACGAACGACGCGTCACGAGATACGCGTCCCCGCTAGTCTCCGCCCTTCGGCGTGTCTTTCCTAAACTCGACCTGAATCTCATCCTCTTCATCGAGTCCTAAGCCATCGCGAAATGACCCATAGAGTTCGGTGACATAGGCGACGTCTTGTGTGTCTTTGCCTTCAGCCGAGACGAGGAATGCTTCGCAGAGCCGTAGTCCGGTTTGGAAATGACGGGCAATCGTCTCTTCCGTCACCTGCTGCCAGGTGATGAAGATACAGAAGGCTTGGAAAGAGTAGGCCTGCGGGTAACGAATGCCGAGAGCGAGCAGGCCTTCATAGGCCGTACGCGCTATCGATCCGGCGTTGGAAGAAAAGATGCTTTCCAGATCAACGGCCGTATCCCAGTCGGAACCAAGCTCTGACTCGGCTCGTCGAAACGTCTCTTGTGCGGCAAGTGCAGCGTCGAATTGCATAAGTAGACCAGGAAACCAGTGTGAGTGCTCTATGCGGACAGTTTCATGACCCGAATGGTTAGGCCGCCGGAGCTTTCCCAACTTCCCATCCGGGAAAGACCAAGACAGCCGGGTGGCATTGTAAGGCCGACGCTAGGACTTTAGCCCGGTCGACTCCGAGTTTGACTCGATCGTTTTCAATTGCAGAAATCGTAGCCTGAGGAATTCTTGACACTCTTGCCAGTTCATTTTGGCTATAGCCCTGCAACTCTCGGATGATCCGGACCGATTCACCGACGGACACATTGATCGTCTTTTTGGCGCGATGAAAGTTCTTCATGTCAGCCCTTCCGATAGTCGTGCGGCGTGATGGTCAGGACAAGCAACCTCTGTTCTTCGGTCGAGATCTTGTAAATCACTCGATAGTGAAGGCCCAAGCGCGAGGAGCGATGCCCGTCCCACTGTCCCTTTAAGGCTTCGTCATTGAATCCTTTGATTCGGCGCAAGCCCAAGGGGCCGGACAGCATCGCAATGTCTTTCCATTTCTCGTATCGCTTGAGGAGTTCAACCGGGAGGCTGTCAAGCTGCTTGGCCACTCGCCGGTGCTCGTACACCTCCCACATGGCAAGAAGAATATATATACCTTATAAGATATGTCAAGATGTGGGCGCTGGATGTCGGTCTCTCAAGCAGAGGGTGGCATTCGCTTCTCGAAGGTCGGCTTGGGCGGCAAGGGCAGCGTCGAATTGCATGGTTAGATAATCAGCTATTTCTCAAACGCTTCCTGATCCAAGACGGATTCCTGCGACAATCCAATACTGCATGTACACGAACCAGCTCCCCTTCCAAGCTGTAGTAGATCGCAAATGGAAACCGCTTGGAGAGGCATCGATGGTAGGTAGAGGTGACAGCATGTATTCCGGCGTACACAAGGAGGGAATCAATGTCCGAGAACAGGCAATCTAAGAAGTAGGTGCCCAGTCCTGGCTCTTGGTTTTCGTAGAATCGGAACCCTTGAATCAAGTCCTCCCGGGCTTCCTCCAGGATTGCGATTCTCACGATAGTGTGTTGCGGATATCCGCTTTCGCGGTCTCCCAATCGATGAATTGCGATGTTCCATCGGCGAGACGCCGCCGGCGCTCATCGAGGATATCTTTGTGCCAGGTAGGGGACTCAATGGCTTCCGGGGTGCGGGCAAGGTCTTCCCACAGGGATTCCATGGCGGAAAGCTTCTCGTGCAGACTCATGTCTTTGAGAGGAAGGTTGAACGGCATGGATGGAGTATACCTCAGCGTTGGATGGATTCAAATCCCAAACTCGCAGCTATCGTGCGGCAAGGGGTGGATCGAAACGCATGGGCAACCTCAAGTCTGATTGGGACAGGATACGTTGTGGAGAGAAAGTGAAATCAATGAATTTGAGGGGTTGCGTTAAAATGACGAAAGGAAAATCTATGATAGCGATTCCGATTTATTATCATGGACTACGTTCTGGCGGTCTGTGGGACAAATCCTGGACGCATTGCTCAGCAGCCTGCTGCCACTTATTTTGGAGCGAGCTTGGGAGAAATCCGCGAGATGCGAAGTGTTTCATCTCTTCTTTGGATACTGTCTTGCTCAAAGATGAAGCAACACAAGAACAGTATCCCTGAAGCTGTGCATCACTGAAAGAAGAGTTGTCACTATGTGCGCGCTGCGCCAAAAAGCAGCTCTGTTCAACGCCTGACAAGAATACAAGTTGGTCCGATTTGCCCAGGGGTGTTTCCATAAAGAATCGAACTGTAAGAAATATGGCTGCCAATGCTGCAGCGGCATATAACGTGAAGCTCCGTATGTCGGGCGCTTTGGCGGAACCTCGGATAAATCGGAGAGGTGCCCAGATTGAAAGACCTAATATCATCGCGCCAGTAACGCCACCCACAGCTTCACCTACTGTAAAAATGCTGCTTTCCCAATCGTCGTAAGCGAATGGATCTGTAGTGGCTTTATAGCTCAGCAGGGAAATTGTCAGTAACGCCAGTCCAAGGAAGAAACGTCCAACACTCATGATCTTTTCTTCCCAGTAACGATATTCGCAACAAGGACCGTCTCTATCCAGTTAATTGGCACGCGGTTCTCAATCCAAACCTCGCCATGAGGAATTGCTTTGAGAAGCTTCCCAGTGTTTCTGGCGTGGTCGTGCACGCTGCTGTAGGGAATAATCCGTTCATAATACGCAGGATTGAGAATAAGGTATGCCAGATTCCTGACCGTGCAGTTCTCATGCAGTGTTTCAAACCATGGGGGACTGAGAAAGGGGTAACAGCCATGGACTCGTTCAATAAGTTCAGGACTGTCATTTCTAAGGTCGAAAAAGCAAACGTACCCCATGAGACGACCAAAGCTGTTCTCGGAGCTCGTATTTAGCTTAAACCGCTGATCCTTGTTGTGGAGAATTTCTCCCGATATCAAGATCGCGTCGCATGTAGTTTGGGTCGTGAGATGGAAAACATGCCCTTTGAGATGATCGAGAAGGCTATTGGTATTCCCATTTCTGCAGGACACGTTAATTATTTTCATTAACGTCAAGCTGGATGGCGTTTCGTTTCCGAGGGTAGCACGTTGTATTAGGGATTCCAATGAGGAGAATTGACGCGGGAAAGTGCGACTTATTTCTCCAGGTAATCATATACGCCATCCTCAACGCGTTTACTTTTCTTCCTGTGGCTCGTTAGACTGTTCCCAATCACACGATGAGTACAGAAAATCCATCTTCTGCTACAGCAGCCGAATCTGCCTCGACCGATCCGATCGATCGGGTCATCCACTATCACATTCAGACCAAACACCACTTCAATCGCTATGCTCGCGCACTTGGGTATCTGGATTGGGCGAATCAGCCCGATCCGTTTCGGCGCTTCGAAGGGGCGCCACTTGTTTCGCTGCCGCTGCTGACGCCGGATAAGGATCCGGTATCGCCCTCCTATGACGCCATCTACCAGCCTGGGACGGTGGCCTGCCGGCCTGTGAACGTTCGTACACTTTCCCGGTTTTTCGAGTTTGCGCTGGCTCTGTCGGCCTGGAAGAAAGCAGGGGAGTCGGAGTGGCCGCTACGGAGTAATCCTTCGTCAGGCAATCTCCATCCGACCGAAGGCTATGTGGTTATCCCTCAGATCGAGGGACTTTCTCTGAAGCCGGGGCTCTATCACTACGCAGCTAAAGAACATGGACTGGAGTTACGCGCTGAATTTCCCGCTGATCAGACCGCTCGGCTGCTGGCACCCTTTCCTTCCGGTGCATTTCTCTTCGGCCTCACCTCGGTCCATTGGCGTGAGGCCTGGAAATATGGGGAGCGATCGTTCCGGTACTGCAACCACGATGTCGGCCATGCCATCGGTTCAGCGAGAATCGCCGCGGCAACGTTGGGCTGGAAGATGGCACTGCTGGATGGCTTGGAACAACAGACTGTGGCGCTTCTGTTGGGGACGAATCGGGTGGTCGACTTTCAAGACGTTGAACCAGAACATCCGGACTGCCTGGCGGTGATATGGCCTCTTGGAGACGTGAAGCGTGAAGCGTCGTTCGTGAAGCGCGCTGCTTCGGAAATGCCGTTGTTCCTCGATTCAGCCGTCGTGGAGGATCTGGCTGGTGGACCATGGTATGGCAAGGCTAATAAATTGAGTGGCGAGCACGGGGTGCAGTGGGACATCATCGATGAGGCGGCAGAGGCTTCGTGGAAGCCACAGGCTGACAAGTTGACGGTTTTTCTCCCAACGAGTTCTGCTCCCATATCCGACACGCTTCACGCTTCACGAACGACGAGCGACGCTGGAACTATTATCAGACAGCGCCGGAGCGCCGTATCGTTCGATGGGAAGACGACAATCTCCGCGGAGACATTCTTCCGTATGATGCAGCGCGTGATGCCTTGTTCGGATCTGCCGCAATTGGATCGCCCCATGCCGTGGGACCTGTGGCCCTATGAGCCGGCGATTCATCTGTTGCTCTTTGTCCACCGCGTCGACGGCCTCACGCCGGGTCTCTATTTTTTGGCCCGTGATCCACAGAAGCTGCCGTTGATTCAGCAATCCATGAATACGGAACTGACTTGGGCTCCGACTCCAGGCTGTCCGGAGGATCTGCCGCTCTACTGGCTGCTTGAAGGAGATGCGAAGAAACTGGCCATTCAAGTCAGTTGTCATCAAGAGATCGCCGGCGACAGCGCCTTCTCGTTCGGCATGCTGGCCGAGTTTGAGGGGCGTTTGCGGGAAGAGGGGGCCTGGTGGTACCCACGTCTATTCTGGGAGTCAGGGTTGCTGGGGCAGGTGCTGTACCTAGAAGCTGAAGCAGCGGGGGTGCGGGCCACTGGGATCGGATGTTTCTTCGACGATCCGGTGCATGAGATTGTCGCGGTGAAGGGACTGAGCTTTCAATCGCTCTATCACTTTACAATCGGCGGGCCCGTGGAAGATGGAAGGCTCATGACCTTGCCGCCGTATCATCATTTGTGAGTGCATATAGTTATTGTATTTCAAAGCCTTGGATGCAAATAGCTCATGTTTAAAATAAGGAAAAAATCGGAGAAGCTGAAGCCCCCAATTCTCTATAACATCATTGAGGATTATTCTGAGTTCGACGCACCAGGAAATGTGACGGCCTGTGCCATGACCCTCCAGGAAGATCTGGCGGCACATGCAAAAGTTCTCTCTGAAAGTTACGAGGTTCCACTGGAGATGATGAAGACGTTGCTGACGGAAGGCGGGGTGTACGTATACCCGCAGATCAGTGGGATTCTGACGAGGGGATTGTTTGCCTGTCGGATCGACCCGACGGGAGTCGTTCCCAAACAAACGTGGACCTTGGACCTGATGCAGTTTGCCGAGGCGGAGCAATTATCTCAGGCGCGAGGGATTCCGCTCGATGAGGTGGCGGCGCTGGTCTTATATCGGACGCTGCCTGAGGAGTTGCAGACGAAACTCGAGCAGAAGAATCTTGGACTCGACTACCGGACATTGGATCGTGCAGTGGCGAAAGGCGGCGACATTACGTATATCGATTTCCGCAAGGACTGGTCGCCGCATTTCAAGCGACTGTGCATCATGCCGGACGGACGGTTGGTTGAGACGGGAGGATTGGAGGAGTTCGCCCAGCTCCATGGCATTACGCCGGCGCAGGCCAAGACGTTGGTCGAGCAGGGTGGTACGCTGGAAGTGCACGGCGAGATCCTGGCATGTCAGATTGTGAACGGTCAGCCTGCAGTGGCGCGATTTACGGCGAAGAACTATGCGAAGGCCAAGGAGTTGGTCTCCACGAAAAGGCTCCATATCATGGACGCCTTGAGTGAGGTGGCGTACAGCGACCCCGTCATGATGCGTTCATTGGCCAGGAAAGAACTCAATGCAGGGCGATGAGTCGGCGGGAATTGTGACGGCGTGATGACCACAGAATCGCTCCAGCGTATGGGTGCTACGGAGCATGGCGACGATCTTCTGGATTGGGTGTCCTATTCAGATGCTGCGGGTGCGGCGAGGCGTTCTTTCGTGAGAAGAGGGGAACGCGGACCCCTATGACTGTTCCGGTCACATTGGCGATGACGTCGAAGATCGAGGGAAAGCGGTTGTGGCAATAGACTTGGTAGAGCTCGATGCTGAGTGACAGCGTGATGCCGATCCCGGCAGCGATGAACAATTGTCGTGAAGGGCTGGAAGAGGCGAGCACCCGCCCAAGAAAATACCCAAGAGGCAAAAAAAGTAGGGTATTCCCGACGATATCGGAAGAGATGTCGAGGAGATATTTGGGGGAATGAAGGTCGTCAACGGTCGGAATCGGAACCCACGTAATATATTCCCAGTGCGAATGCCCCACAAAGTTATTCAGGGGCAATATCCCTACCATAAGAGTCAGTACGATCCACACGATCAGGCAGCTCAGGTCTAGCGTTCTTGTGCGAGTACTCATGTCGGACATCGCCTGTTGCTTCCTGTCACAATCATGATGAAACGACGGTCCCATTGCCGGACATGTGCCTCTTCCGACGGCAAGGCTGAGGGAGGAGATTGTATGCCGATAAAGATGATGAGGCCGAAGAAAACCGGCCGGTGCGCGATCGCTACTTGGCGAGTTCTTCGTTGATGGCGTGGACGAGTTTCTCGAGGTCGAAGGGTTTTTCGAAGACGCGGCGGGCGCCGAAGAGTTTCGCGACGTCGAGGAAGTTCTTATCCCCGTGCGCGCCGGTCATGGCAATGACTTTCGCGTCGAGATATTCCCGCGTGAGTTGTAATGTCGTTTCGAGGCCGTCGGTTCCCGGCATCAGAATGTCCATAAGGACCAGGTCCACTTTGTTCTGCTGGTAGAGCGTCAAGCCTTCCTGACCATCACTGGCTTCGAGCACACGGTGGCTCGCCTTCTCAAGGACTTCCTTCAAGAGGTTCCGGATCGATGCTTCGTCGTCGATAATGAGGATCGTCGCCATGCTGTGAGGTATACCCCTAATGTGTTCGATCATACCTATCTTGGGTTCTCCTGTCCAGCCTGATGTTGGAAAAACATTCTGATAGGGAGGAGATTCGATCCTCCGTACGCGGAGGACACATCGAGTACCCCTCTCAAGGGATGTTCATCAGGCTATCCACACAAGGCTGCAGCGAGTGAAGGACCGTGGCTCAGGCGTACCCTACAAGGATTCTCTGGCACCGATCGACCCCATGCCGATAAAGACTGAATCGTATGGGACGGGGCGGGGTACGGACGAGGATTGCGCTCACAAAAAAAAGAGGAATGAGTTGACCGACCCTATCGGCTTTTGGTACAAGCAGACTCGTTGTCATGACAGACCGCACTGCACTTTCTTCCGGAGCCGTTTGTTGCAGCATCCAGATTCTTGGTCTTGGACTCGCCGAACGTTACTGAAAACGTCTGTTGTCGGGCTGCTATTGCTCGGGAGTAGGCTGCTTCGGCCTTCGGTCGCGCGCGCGAACGACCTTCCTGACGCTGAACTCACCTTCTTCAACGTGCATACGAACGAACGACTGCGAGTGCGCTATCGTGATGACGAAGGGCACTATGATCTGACGGCGCTGGATGAAGTGAATCATCTATTGCGTTGCCATCACACAGAAGAAGTCGCCGCCATCGATGTGCAATTGCTGGAACACGTCAATCTCGTGCACAAAGCGCTCGCCGGCGCCGGCGAGATCCACGTGATTTCTGGTTACCGGTCTCCCGAATACAACGCGAAGCTTCTGAAGCGGAGCCGGCGAGTCGCGCGGCACAGTCTGCATGTTCAGGGGCAGGCGGTTGATTTCTATATTCCCGGTGTCCAGCTTCGCGAGATTCAGCATGCCGCATTGAAGCTGCAGTATGGTGGGGTCGGGTTTTATCCACGCAAGAAGTTCATCCATCTCGATTGCGGTCCTTTCAGGACCTGGTAACGCTCTTCAGCAATTCCCGTGAAACGATCGAGGCAGACTTGAAGCTTCGACAGTCTGCACGTGTGCCCAACAACCTCCCGCAGGGTCTATCTCTGTGCCCTGGGCCTGCAGGCCAGAGGAGTTCCGGCATGTCCACAGAGTATTTCAGCAGCCTGTGAGAGGCCGTTCATCACGAGACTGAGATGTGCTGAAGCAGGGAATGAGTCAAATGGTTACGGTTCGTGGCGTCTCCACGAACTGGGGAGAATCTGCAACCTCGATCGAGAGGCGCGGAGGGGGCATGGCGAAGCAAGAGCTCCCATGACGATGCATGTATGTTCCGTTCTCGCTCTAGCCGGAAGAAACGTCACTGCAAAGAAGGAAAGTGGTGCGCTCGGAGAGACTTGAACCCCCCAATCCATATATAGGTATTTAAGCCTAGTTATAGTGTGAATGATGATGAAGAGGTGTGACGGAGAGAGAATCCTCTGTGACTCTCACGAGTGAGACCCCTCGGCATGGTGAGGCAGTGTGATTGTGTAAGATTCCCAACTGTGGCCACAGTTGGGGCTGGAACTGTGGCCAGAACGTGAGGGTGGCTTGTTCGGCAGACGGGGGCCTGAAAATGGCACCCAACCTACTCAGCGATATCGCTTCGCTGCTGTGGTGTGGACGGAGGGGTGGGGCAGGATAACCTTAGCCCGCATGATTCATGAGCGCTTCTGCTGCAATCGCGGATTCGCTGCTGCGACGCGCCTGCGGCTGGCAGGCTCGCCGTTCGCTCCCTCGACATACT
>ENA-ORBV01002008-ORBV01002008.1-microbial-mat-metagenome-genome-assembly--contig:-NODE-2008-length-43917-cov-9.184694_pt1 | contig 43917 bp, 38 predicted proteins | sample MGYA00237777_ERZ505514 | MGnify/ENA primary metagenome ERZ505514 (study PRJEB26160, sample SAMN06269048) | microbial mat metagenome | isolation source: Oligotrophic lake microbial mat | place... | reverse complement strand
GTCTCGGGCGCCAAACGCAGCTGGAGTATGATTTGGATTCGGGTGAAATCTCGAAGACCACCTATCCCGACGGCACGTCGGAGACCACTACATACAATGTGTTCGCTGAGCCTTTAAGGAAGACAAGCCGTACGGGGCGAATTACGGACTTTACTTACGATTCCAAAGGGAATTTGCTCACGGAAACACGCGGTGCAGGTACCTCGGCCGCGTCTACTTGGCGCTTCGAATACAATTCTCGCGGGCAAGTAACGCGCGCGCTAGATCCCAACTACCTAGCGGCCACACCAGATTTGCACGCCATGAGCTACGTGTATGATAGCCGCGGGTTCTTGCTTCAGAAGATCGAGTCTGCAGATGTGGCCGCCGCTGCACGGCCCACCTCGAGCTACGTATGGGATGCAGCAGGGCGACTCACTCAAAGCACAGGGCCTTCAGGGCAGGTGCTGAGTCACACGTTTGATTCACGCAATCGCCTCGTGTCCACAACCTTTGGCGACGGGTCCACGGAATCCAAGACCTACGGTAGCGGTGTGGACGCCAACTTGCTGATTCAAGAAACAGACCGAAATGGCCATGCGACTCGCTACGGCTATGACGCGAGTGACCGACGAATCAGCACCACTCGCGCCTACGGGCGCCCTGAAGCCGTGGTTTCCACGTGCACGTTTCTCACAGGCACGAAGTTTCCGGAGCGCTGCGTCGATCGAGGCAACGCTATGGAGTACGCCTATGACAAGCGTCAGCGGCGCGTGAGCGAGACGGTGCACCCCAATACCGGGGTCGCCCTCACGACCACCACGAAGTTTAACGCGAACAGTTTTCCGGTGTTTGAAGAAGATCCGTACGGTCGCGCAAAATTGTACGGCTATGACGTCAACGATCGCGTAACGCGTACCGTACGCGAGGCCGTGCCCGCGTCCGTGGCTCGGAACGCGGATCTGTCGACGCTTGCTCGCGTCACCACGCCCAACCCGAGCTACGTCATTGAGGATACAGGTTTCAATCCCGATGGTGATGTGGTGAGCCGCGCGGATGGTCGCAGCACGGTCAAAGGCATGGAGTACGACGCGCAACGCAGGCTCACAGCGCAGGTCGTCGCACTCGGCACTGCGCTCGCCGCGCGCACTGAGTACAGCTATGATAAAGACGGCAACCGCACGCGCGAGCGACGGCCGCGGGCCTTCGTCGAATCGGGGACTTTTGAGTCGGTTTTCACGTATACCGGCCGGAACCTCCTGCAATCCGTCACGGAAGGTTCGGGTTCGAGCTCCGCGGCCACGAAGACTCTGACGTACACTCCCTCGCAGAAGCTCGCTACCGAGACCGACTTTCGCGGCCACGTAACGCGCTACGGGTACTCCGGCTGCTGTGATCGACGCACCAGTGTCACCGATCCATCCAACGCCGTCACGCTCACAGCCTATGATTCTTTCGGGAATGTTCTGGTCGTCACCGATCCGAATGGCAACCTGACGCGTATGACGTACGACGGACTCAATCGCCTACTCACGCGCACCAACGGTGCCAACGAAACAACGACGTTCACGTATGATGATAACCTGGCAGATGGCGTGGGCATCGATGCCGTCGCCAGCCGCGTTAGCGGTCTTGCACTCGGGCCGAATGCGGCAGGTGCGGGTGTGCAAAGGACCGACGCCTTAGGGCACAAGACGTTCGAGTTGAAAGATGGCGCCGCACGTTCGGTGCGCACGCTTGACGGTAATGGGAACGCCACGACCCGCAAGTATGACGTGCTGGTGAGTGGTCTCCTAGAAGAGAGCGTCGTTGATCCGCTTGTCCACACCACGCGCACGCGCACCGACGGGCTCGAGAATCCGAGGAGGGTTGTAGATGCCAAAAATTGCATAACCACCCGGACTTTCGACGCCAACAGCAATGAGCTCAGCTTGAGCGATCCGAATTCAACTGGTCACTCCTGCCTGTTTGATCTGAGAAACCGAAAGAACTCGTGCACGGACACTCAGGGTGACACCAACAGCTGGTCCTATGATGCAGAAAATAACCTAGTATCGATGACGGATGGCTTGGGGCAAGCGACCACCTACACCTTCGACGCCCGTAACCGCAAGCTAACCGAACGCGATCGGCTTGAAGGCGTCACCCGTCTTACGTATGATGGAGACAATCGCACCACAAGCATGACTGATGCCGAAAATAGTGCGACCAGTTACGTGTTTGACACTCGTGGGCTGCTGACACGCGAGAGCCTCCCGGCCCAGCAAGCCGGCGTGCCCAACGTCCGGAACTACGCCTACGATCCCGGTCGCCGCATGACGTCACGGACCGATCAAACAGGCTTAGTCTCCACCTTTGTGTACGACCCTGCCAATCGGCTGACAGAGCGCCGGTACCCCGATGGCAAGAACGATGTCTATGCCTACGACGCTGCCTCCCGGCTCACAAACGCAACGAGTAACCGCTACAGCACGCTGGTGACGCGCACGTATGACAATGGCAATCGGCTGCTCTCCGAAACACAACGTATCGGCAGCACAAATTACGTTGTGAGTTACGCGTACGATGCCGCCAATCGGAAAACGCAAGTCACCTATCCCGACGCCTCCGTCGTCAACCGAGGCTACACCGAGCGTAACCAGCTATCGTCGGTGAACGCCGACTCCACTCTAATCGCGTCAAGAACCTATGACGCCGGGCTCCGCCTAACGCGGACGATTTTCGGAAATGTCCTCACCGAAGACCGCACTTATCGAGCCGACAACCAGGTGTCCAGTATCTCGACGCCCGGCATCAATGTGCTCGGTTATCAATACGACGCCAACAAGCGCGCTACCCAAGAAACGAATACGCTCCTACCCGCCGAAGCGTTGAGCTACGGCTATGACTTCGAGGATCGCCTCGTGAATTGGAAGCGCGGCCCTTCGGCGACACCGACGCAGACACAGACGTGGGGCCTATCATTGGTGGGCGATTGGCAGAGCACCACCAGCGACGCGATAGCAGAGACGCGCACGCACTCACCGGTGCACGAAATCACCAGCCTCACAAAAACTGGCAACCCGACCGTTGCGTTAACTTACGACGCAAAGGGCAACCTGGTGCTCACCAGTGCAGGCCAGACGCTCGCTTGGGACGTGGAGAACCAGCTCGCGAGTGGCGGATCGGCTCCCGGTTTGGCGGGTGGCTCGTACCAATATGACGCACTCGGAAGGCGCCTGAGCAAAACGACCGGGGGCATCACCACCCGCTTCGTTCACGATGGGGACCAGGTGATCGGTGAGTACGAAAACGGCACCCTCAAACGCCGCTACGTTTACGGCACGTACATCGATGAGCCACTGGCCCGGCTAACGCCGGCCGGCACGCTGTATTACCATCAGAGCCGGATTTATTCTGTCATGGCCCTCTCCAACCAATCTGGACAGCTGTCAGAGCGGTACGGCTACACGCCTTACGGTAAGCGACGGGTAGTGTCCCCAGCTGGTGCAACGTTAGCTGTAAGCGCTGTGGCGAATCAGGTTGGATTTACGGGGAGGTATCATGATGGCGAGACGGGACTGGCGTACTTCAGAGCACGGTATCAGGATGCGCAGTTAGGAAGGTTTGTGTCGAGGGATCCTTTGGGAATGAGGGCGAAAATAGGCGCAATCGAACCAAATCTGTATACCTATGTTGGAGGCAGTCCGTCTAACCTTCTGGACCCGAGCGGTCAGGTTGCGGGGCCAATAATCGACCCGAAATGCTTCGACGCATGCGTCGAGAGGGAGAAGCAGAAGGGTGGATATAAGAAATGTAGGATGGATAAATGCGCCGGGCTGCTGAAGGATCAGGAGGAGGAATGCATAGTTAACAACTGTTCGAAATTCGCGGGAGATGTCGTACTCAAATGCACTCAAGCATGCAATATCATGTGTTAAACTTACTGGTACTTTGTGGGATGGGCGCATGCTCGGGCAGTCGCAGTCCTCCAGCATCGCCTCGCCCCACAGAGAGTGTCATGGTGTTATCCTGTGATGATAGGTTAGCACGCGGACTCCGCATGGAAGAATCCAAGGACTACGCTGGTGCGCTTCGCACGTACGAGCCCTGCACCGATGATCTTGTTCTTCGAATCGGCATGCTTTCTCGGTGTTATGCCCCAGCCAAGGAAATCCTCATTCGGCGCAGAGTTAGTCTTGAAAAGGAGGTGAATGCGTCATTTGCTCGTGGCGTTGAGCCTGAGCTGGCGTTGACCAGGTTTCTGGTTAGCATCAATGTTGCACTGCAAGACGAGGAGCGGAGCGTGCAGCTTTTCGACTTGTCCCTATCAAAGGGCTTTAGGGTTACCGCGAAGGAACTGCAAGAAGCGATTTGGATGGAGTTGACTGAACGCCGGCGGTACGCCGACGCGCTTAGGTGGGATACTGCCCCCATGGCTCAGGTTTCTGAAGATTTAGCGCTGGTGAGGCCTGCTCCAAAGAGAGATCCTGAACTTGCGAACCCTCAAGTTATATGGCTGATGTTCCGCAAGGCCGTTATCCTGGCTGAAGCTCAGGCGGGAACCGGTCGGTCTGACGAAGCGAAGGCGACACTTGAGGCAGCCTTGGGGGTGTTTATTGCTGTGGAGGGCTTCGTGTTCATAAGCCAACGAATGAAGCGAGCTGAAAACGATCAGCTGGTCGCTTGGAGTCTCGGACAGGCCGACAAAAGATTGAGCGCAGGCGATGCTGGGATGGTCCGCAAACGCCTGAGCGAAGAGCATGTTGTTGGGCATTAATCCCTTATCTGGCCGTTAGATGAGAACAGCGATGTGATTCCGCCGCCCGACCAAGACGCTGACACACGGAGAACCAGCCGGGTTTAATAAGACGGCATGCCAGCATGCCCACGCAGTGGAGGCACAACCGAAAGAAGCTGGACGAGCTCGCGGACGCTCATCGATTGGCCTACAAAGTGTGCACAAAAACACACAAAAGCAATAACTCGGATCTGCCAGATTGTGTGCCGGCCCTGGGCAGCCCTTTCCGCTCTTTTACTGAGGCGCCCAGTCGATTAGGGTTCGCCGCAATGCCTCTATTTCAAAGGTCAGATTCCGGAGAAAGCGCCCCCGATATTGTCTCCGGAGTTTCACGTCGAAGGCTCGCGGGATGGGTCGCTGCGAGCGGAGTGCTAGCGTGGGCGCCGTTTGCCCAGGCCGCGCGCATCAAGGGACAGCTGGTGAGGGGTGAAGAACTCCTGAATCCAGTGTGGGAGGAAGGGCGAGACCCCGCGAATCACGGTTTCTCGTTTCGTGAACCGGTGCCCACGGTCCAGGCTCGCTTTCGAAAGCTCTTTCCGTATCTTCCGCGCGAGGTGTGCGTGGCGCTCATCGCTGAGGGCAAGCAAGGGCCGATGCGTGCGATGGGGATCACGGTGGGCGGCGGGCGTACCGCGCCAGTAACGGTCGTGGTCCCACCAGGTACTCGCCTTGATTTCCAAAACAAGGACCCGTTCGCACACCGTCTGTACGGAATCAACGTGCCGAACTTCTCGCTGTCAGACACTGCCAAAGGGTCAGTGCGCCAATGGTCAGTGCCGGGGCCGGGCGTTTTCGAGATTCGCGATGAATTGGCACCCAGCCTTCGCACTTGGGTGGTCGGAGAACCTAATGTGGCGGCGCTCGTCTTCCCGTCCTCCAAGGGGGAGTTCGCGCTGACAGTTGCCGAGCCCGGCAATTACACCATCCAGGCATATTTCTGCGGCAAAAAAATAGGCGAAGCGCGCCCCATCACGGTCCAGGCGCGAGACCTCGATCTGTCGAGAGCCCCAATCACGCTGGTTTCTGCCAAATAATCTGAAGCCTTATCACTTGTCTTCCTGAGTATTGAGTCCACATGTTGCTTTCTCGCTTTTGGTACGGGGTTTTAGGGCTGGCGTTAGGTGCGCTCGTGTTTCTCTTGTCGCTCGCAACGAGCGTCTACAACCGCGCGGAAGCACGCGCCGTGGGGCAGGGGCTCTCGTCGGATACGCAGGTGGTTGAGTGGTATCTGCGTTCGGATGCGCGGATGCGTTCAGAACAGTTGATCCCGTTTGCGTTGGATCCGGCCATTCGGAAATCTTTGCAGCAATCAACGCAGGCTGAAGGCGCGGTCCCGAGCGAAGCACGAGAGGCGGCCGAGAAGGCGCTGAAGAAGCTGTTGGAGTCCGCGACGGTGATGGAGGGCGGCCAACAAAGGCGGGCGTTTGATGCAGTGTTTGCTGTGGATCAGCAGGGCCGTGTGGTCGCTCAAATGGGTTACGACCAAGGCGGGAAGGATTTTGAGCTAGGGGGGTATCCTGTGGTTGCCGATGCTCTTCACGGGTTTTTGCGCGACGATACGCTCGTGCTCGACTACATCTATCGCGTTGTGGGGCGACCTGTTGAATTCGACATGGGCCAGATGCCTTCGGGCGCGGTGATTGGGGCTCGGATCGTGAACGATGCCTTCGCGCGTGAGTTGGCGCAGAGAACCGGAGCCGCGGTGGCCTTCTATGTCAACGGTACTATGAGCGCGCGCGCCAGCTTCGATATAGAAGCCGTTGACACCGCCGACCTGGATCAGATCCTCCCGGATCTTTCCAAGATGGCGACGGATAAGGACTACTTGGAGAAGGGTCGAAGCCAGATCCGCGATGTGAATGGCAAGCTGAAGGCACAGTATTCGCGCATGCCGGGCGAGGCTTGGAAGCTTGGCACCGGGTATGCGGTGGTACGCAAAGCCAGTTTAGTTTCGGGCTTCTTGGGGTTCTTCAAGATGGCGGATGATAAAGATAAGGCGGAAGCCAGCCTGGTGATGGCCGGGTTGCTCGCGCTCGCGGCAGTGGCGGTCGGGATCATCCTCAGTCTCTTCGAGCACACTAGGCCGTTACAGGTTTTTCGCGCTGAAGCGAACCGGCTGGCTAAGGGGCAAACCGATCAGCTGCAGCCCAGCAAGTTTCGCGGCGTCTACCGACGCATCGCAGCCGATCTCAATGATGGAATTGAGGCGGTTGCAGCCAAGGGCGGTGCGCCACGTCGAGCCGCGGATCTGACGCAGGTCCTCGGTGATCTGCCGGACCAACCCCAAATGAGCGCATTCAGCTTGCCGGGGGAGGGGCCAGCTTCGCAGACGAGCGCGGATGCGCCAGAGACTTCGAAGAATTTTCCACGGCCAGCGGGTGGAGCTGTGGGTGGTCCGCCGAAACCTCCAGCCAAGCGTCTGCCTCGCGCTCCGGGTGCCGCTCCAGCCAGCGAGGAGGCAGTTGTTCCCTCAGCCGCAGTTGTTCCCCTCGCCGCAGTTTTTGATCAGGAAGCCGAGTGGCGTGAGGTGTACGACGCATTCGTAGCAACCAAGCAACAGTGCGGAGAATCTATCGAAGGTTTCACCTTTGAGAAGTTCGAAGAGACGCTCAAGAAAAATCGTGACGCGCTTGTTGCTCGGCACGGAGCCAGCCACGTGAAATTCAGCGTCTACGTCAAAGACGGGCGGGCCGCGCTCAAAGCAAACCCGATTCGCGGGTAGCTTCAACGCTTGGCGACGGGCAGTTTTTTGGCCCACTTTCGCCGCACTCTCGACAGTTGCAGAAGCTCGCCCTATGCCGCGTATGGAGCATCTTTTCATGAGCGAACCCACCCTGCACAACGTCATCATCATTGGTTCGGGCCCGGCTGGGCTCACCGCTGCCATCTATGCCGCGCGCGCGAATCTCAAGCCATTCTGTGTTGAAGGCTTCAACGCGGGTGGGCTGATTCCAGGTGGGCAGCTGATGTTCACCACGGAAGTTTGGAACTATCCCGGTTTTCCTGAAGGCGTGGATGGGCAGGAGATGATGGGGAAGTTCCGCGAGCAAGCCGTGAGTCAGGGGGCAACTCTGGTCACCGCGGATGTTCAGAAGGTCGATTTTTCGTCGCGGCCATTCAAGGTGTGGGTGGGCGAGGGGGAAGATGTGCTGCACCTGGCCAAGAGTGTGATCCTCGCCACTGGCGCACGCGCGAATTATTTGGGGCTCGAGAGCGAGCACAAGCTCAAGAACAAGGGCGTGAGCGCCTGTGCCGTGTGCGATGGCGCTCTCTTTCGCAAAGAGGATGTGGCCGTGGTGGGGGGCGGGGATACCGCGATCGAGGAAGCAACTTACTTAGCCGGCGTGTGTAAGAGCGTGACCTTGATCCATCGTCGCGATGAATTTCGCGCGAGTAAGGCGATGCAACAGCGGGTGCAGACCAATCCGGAAATCCGTCTGCTCCTGAGCCACGCCGTCGAAGAAGTTTTGGGCGTTGAAGAAGATCATGTGACCGGCCTCCGCGTGAAGGATCTAAAATCCGGAGTTACAAGCGTCTTGAAAGTGGGGGCGCTGTTCGTTGCGATCGGCCACACACCGATGACGGACTTGTTTCGTGGCCAGCTGGATGTTCATGAAAACGGCTACCTGAAAATTCAGCCGGGCAGCACGCGCACCAATATAGAGGGTGTGTTTGCGTCAGGCGATGTCGCCGATTTCGTCTATCGCCAAGCCGTGACAGCGGCGGGCACGGGTTGCATGGCTGCGCTCGACGCCGAGCGTTGGCTGGCTGCCCAGGATCAGCACTGAGCCATGTCTGGCTCCTCTGAACCGCGCGTCGCCCACGAAGACGACGCGCTGGAGTTGAAGGAGCTCACCCGTTCGCTCTTGGCTTACGCCAAATGGCAGAAGACGTCGGGTGCTTCAGGCTTGCTACGCGCCACTGAAGAAATCGTGCGTTTGCGCGCGCCAGTTATTGACGTAGCCGAAGCAGCACCGCAGGTTCCCGCCAAAGGACCTGCGCCGTCCGCGACACAACCACTCGACAGCAGCGTTAGACATCCCGCTGGACAATCACTCGACAGCAGCGTCAGACGTCCCGCGGCAACTCAGGCTTCGGCTTTAGCGTCAGTTCCAGCTTCGGCTTCAGAGGAAGCCAGGAGCTTACGCTTGAATGTATTGGCGGCTGAGGTAGCAAGTTGCACGCGCTGCACGCTGCATCAGCACCGGACGCAAACCGTATTTGCGCGTGGCACTGGGCGCTCGGGGCTGTGCTTTGTTGGAGAAGGGCCAGGTGCCGAGGAAGATGCTCAAGGCCTGCCTTTTGTGGGCCCAGCGGGGCAATTGCTGGATCGGATGATCGCGGCGATGGGGCTTGAGCGGGATGACGTCTACATTTGCAATATTGTGAAGTGTCGCCCCCCGGAGAATCGGAAACCGGAGCCTGAAGAGGTGCGCGCCTGTGCCCCATTCTTGAGTGAACAGCTTGAGCTCTTGCAGCCCAAAGTGATGGTGGCGCTCGGGGCCACGGCGGTGGAGGGCTTGCTAGGGCTCACGGGCGGCATCACGCGGCTGCGCGGCAGCTTCCGCCTCTATCAAGGGCGCATTCCCGTGATGCCCACGTTTCATCCGGCTTATCTCTTGCGGAAGCCCGCGGCCAAGCGCGAAGTTTGGGCGGATTTGCAGAGCGTGATGCAGCACATGGGCCTCAAGGGTGGGAGCGCGCGTTAAGCCTTTGGTTTGCTGATGCCCACCCCGCTGCCGCGGAGCGCGGCAGCCGCCCCTCCCAAACATCGCCCCGTCGCTGCCGGGTCGCTGCGGGAGGGGCACGACTGGGAAGTAGTGGCGAGGCCGCGCCGCAGGCGTGCCAGGTGCGCCCATTGGGTTGGAGCGGCGCTCATTAGCGGGCTCGGGCGCAGAAAAAAAGCCACGCGCGTCTATCGAAGGGTTGCAAGACCCCGCCAGCGCGCTCTTTTTTAGGATTTGCGGAAGAGATCCCGAGTGTCCGATGTTAATCTGTAAAGATTCCAGAAAGGCGAAGACTCCAAGTGATACAGCCTCTTGAGATTAGGCAGCCCACGATTCTTCACCTCCTCAAACAGGCTGAATTTCTGGGCAAGGCGCTCCTTTGCCCAAGCCCTCAAACACTGAGCCCCCCTTCGCCTTGCCCAGAAACTCAGCTCCGCGCCCGCATCTACTCCACATAGAACTGAACCTCTGCCAGGGCGCGGTGCCGAAACTGCTCGCCCCAAAAAGTCACCCAAGATCTATGCCGCTGGACCAGAGCCCTCCTGGGCTGAGTTGAAATTCGCCCCGCCCATGGCTCCGTGGAGACATCGGGGCGGGGCAAGCTGCCGCGAAGCGCGGCAGCGGGGGCGGGCAACTCACAAATCTAGAGCGCGTACACGCCGCCCAATGAGGGCTCAAAGACGAGCCCTGAGGTGGGCAGCATGATCATGACGTTGAGGTTCAGCTGGAGGCCAAACGCAGGATTCAGTTTGTACAGGGCGCCAGCGCCGAGCGTGACGAAGCCTTGGCCCATCTTCTTATAGGCGTCGAGGTCGTCGCCCGGGCTTTCGATGATGTTCGGGGGGGCCTCGGGCTTTCCGGTGACTGGCGAGACGTTGATACACTTCGCGAAGGCAGGGGTGCCTTTCAAGCTTGAGCAATCCCGAACGCCTGTGATTGTAACTTTGGCATCGACTTGCGCCAAGCCGCCGCCAGCGTGGATATACGGCAAGACTCCGGTAGCTGAGAGCGGTCGAAACCAAAAGGCGCCACGCCCCTCAAGGTGAAAGGGCAAGAAGGGATTGCCGGGCTTGCCGCCCGCGGTGGCCGTTTCCTCGACCTTGCCGGCAGGTGGGCCGCCACCAAAAGCGTAACCCAGCCGTCCACCCACGGTGAAGTGCTCCATGAGCGCGCGGTCATAGCTTAACAACACGCGCGTGGTCGCTAAGGATACCGTTGAGGGAGCGGTGCTGTCGCCCGGGAAGGCTTCTCCCACGTAGGGAGACTCCGTGCCGGCCTTGTAGCAAGAGAAGCCTTCAGCCTGTTTCCCCGGCCTTTGGTATTCTAGAACGCAGGTATCGGTGGCCCCGATCGAGGAAATGTCTTGGCCGATATGCAGACCGAACATGTTGCGGCTGAAAGGCTTCGACTCCTCTTCGTCGAGGGCTGCCGCACACTTTCCAGCACTGCAGACGCCAGTTGGGCAATCTGAATCTGTGGTGCAGCTTGGCGCCGTTTCGCACCCGCCATCCACGCACAACAGGCCGCACTTACATTCTTTCGAGCCCGCGCAGGAAGCGCCCCAATCTTTATCGCCACACATGCCACCGTTGGCGCTCGCGCTCTTAGTATCGCCGCAGCCCGGAAAATCGGGAGGGCACTCGACGTCTTCGGCGCAACGGGATGGGGGCTTCTCACCGGGATACGAAGGGGGCTCACCGGGCACTTCTTGAGCGATCTTGAACGCGAGCGGCTTGCTCTTGCTGCCGAGGCTATCTACCAAATCGTCGCCCGAATCGAGGGCTCGCACATAGACACTGAGGGTGCCTACCACCTTGGTGGCTGAGCACGGAACTAGCCCGCGGAATTCTTCGCCCACTTTCTGCATCGGTGCAGTTTTCCATTTGCCGCCGTACTCTTTGTAGCGGATCTCCATGCGTGCCGCGCTCTCGTCCGTGGAGCACGACATGGGAATGGCGCGACGCGTTTGAACGTCTCCAACATCTGGGCTGCACACCATGCTCCCGCCCTCTTCGCCCTTCGCGGTAGCCGGAGCATCGGTGCCGGTTGGCGCTGCGACAGCCGGGCCAGAAGCTCCCCCAGCAGCCACGAAGGTGGCCTTAACTTCGGGGCTCGCGAGGGTTTCGTCGAGCACCACATTCCCATCAATCGCCAGCGCTTTAGCAAAAGCTTCCGTGGCACCCTGGGTGTCCTGCTTGCCGCTGCCGCGCACGATGCCGACGTACATCCAGGCCTTGGCCAACGTGGCTGGGCTGCACTTGTCGTCGCAGGCGATAATCGTGCCGGTGAGTACCGCTTCAGCCTTATCAAACTCCGTCGCGAGATAGTGCTGATTGATCGCCTCATCGATCTTCTGGAGTGCCGCCTTTTCGCGCGGGTACTGTGCAAGCACTGGACTTGCTGCGAGCAAGAGGAGGAGGGGAAGGAGGAATCTAATCAGGGATTTACGGTGCACGTGGATCTCCGTGAAGGGATGCATAATAACGATGGGAACTAGCCGCCGGTCTTGGGACAACCGTCCTTCACACCCTCGGTTCTCACGAATTGAACTCGGCGGTTGATCGCCATGTTCGATTTGGAGTCGTTGGGCAGGAGGGGACGGTCAAAGCCGTAGCCTTTGGAAGTGAGGCGTTCTGCAAGAACGCCCCGCGAAGTAAGATATTTGACGACCGAGGCGGCCCGTTGATTGCTGAGCCGCTTGTTGTACGCGTCGCCACCCTGATTATCGGTGTGGCCCTGGATCTCGAGCTTCACGTCCGGATTGCGGCGCAGAATGTCCGTCACTGCGTCCAAGACGGGGTAACTTTCGGGTCGGATAACCGCTTTGTTGTACGCAAAGTGGATCTGCTGGGTGATTTTGACTTCGCAGTCCGTAATGATTGCGAGCGCAGGCTTGGTGGGGCATCCCTTTGGCTCTGCGGTTGCTAGACCGATTTCGTTCGGGCACTGATCGTCGACATCCAGCACCGTGTCTTGGTCGTTGTCTGGATCCGGGCAGCCATCGGCGTCTTGGTAGCCGTCGAAATCTTCCGGCTCGTTGGGACATTTATCCTGGGCGTCTGCAAGCGTGTCGCTGTCGTTGTCGAGCTCAGGGCAGCCGTCATCGTCGAGGTATTGATCGCGATCTTCAGGATCGAGCTGGCAAGCATCCACCGAATCGGCAATGCCATCACCATCGGTATCGGGATCGTCGGGGCAACCATCTTGGTCTTCAAAGCCGTTGAAGTTCTCGGGCTGCTCGGGACACTTATCTTCCGGGTCTAAATAACCATCCCCATCTTTATCGCCTTTCTGCGGCAGTTTCGATTCAACGAAGGCACGCTCCGCGCAATACTGAGGCGGGGATAAGAATTGGGCAGCGTGCGCGTTCGCTTCCGCCTTCCAGAGGTGAGCCTCCGATTTCGAAATGAAGCCCTGAGCCAGCTCCAATTCCGCGAATTCAAGCTGACTCTTGGCAATCGCCAACTCACGAGGCGCGCAGCGAATACCGCCATTTCGCTCAGCTTGCGCAGTGATTTGCTTGAGGCCTTCGATTTGCCCCCGGAGCTGACCTCCAGCGGCACAACTGAGCAACGCAACGAACCCAAGCAGCGATAGTCGCTGGAGTGAGCGGCAGACCCTCATCGGCCGGCACCTTGGTGCGCTTGACGAGCAAAGACGATCGCTTTATCGGCGTACTCCTCGGCCACGGAAGCAAGATCGATAGCGTCGCCGAAGTCTGCCTCCGACGCTTCTGTTTGCGCTTTCTCTAGGTGCTCTTTGGCAGTGTAATATTCGTAAGGGGCTAACCGCTCAGCGCCGAGCTCATGCGCTTCTTCAAGCTTAGAGGCGGCCGCATTGATCCGGATCGAATAGATCGTGTTGCCGCAACTGCTTAGTAACAACACTAAGGCGAGAAGAGCAAAAGGGACCGCTCTTTGCGTCGGCGTTGAGAGGCGGCGTTTCTCCAGCAACTTGAACCTTGATCCCAGTGGTAGGTGCATTCTTGCAGCAAGGCGTAAGGCGGGCCCAGCTTTACGACTTCAGAACGCTAGCAATCCCAGCAAGATGGCGTCAATATGGCTTCCACAGCGGGCCCCGCATTTCCAGCGCTCTCAGCCCTTCCTAGGCACCCAGGCGTATTAGGGCCCACGCCGCGCCTACAGGCGCCTAAAAACGCCGACCACCTTACCGAGCAGCATGGTGCTCTTGAAATCCATGGCGCGAACAAGGATGGCCGCCATCTGCGAGTTCGCCGGCTCGAAGCGCACGTAATCCTTCTCGGGATAGTAATACTTCACGGTTGCTTCATCCCCAATCAGCGCAACCACGATGTCTCCGCGTTCGGCAGTTGCCTGCTTTCGCACGAAAATATAGTCGCCATTGAAGATGCCCGCCTCAATCATCGAATCGCCTGCCACGCGCAGGCCGAATACATCGCGCCCGCCGTTCACCAGCATGCGGTCGATCCGCACAACATCGACGACATTTTCCTGTGCTAGGGCAGGCATACCCGCCGCGACCCGGCCCAAGATCCGCACTTCGAGGAGATCTCCCTCCACCTCAAATTTATCGGCGCTCTCGACCCTGTCCGCCCTGTCGACCCTGTCCACGGCTGATGCTTCGCTGCTGTGGACCAGCCTGAGTGCTCGACTCTTCATGTCCTCGCGGCTCAGGTAGCCCTTGCGCTCCAGGGCTCGCAGGTGATCATTCACCCCGTTGGTTGAGCGAATCCCCATATGGGTGCCGATTTCTCGAAGCGTCGGCGGGTATCCGCGCTCCTCGATGGAGGAACGGATGAAGGAAAGAGTTTGTTCTTGTCGTTGGGTAAGCCCCTGCATGGCCGGCGGAGCATACTGAACGGGTGTTAGGACGTCAAATTTGTCGCGACTGAACGGCCAGGCAGCGCCTACCGCGCGAGTTTGTTCTCTAAAACTTGCCGCTCACACTCAGGAAGGTGAGCTTATCGCTGGTTTCACGCAGACGGCGGACCAGCATGCGCACGATGCTCCAAAGAACTTCGTAGGCCAGATCCTTGTGCATGAAGAGCAAGTCGTCGAAGCGCGCCTTTGAGATGGAGAGCACGCGACACCTTTCGTGCGCCTTCGCATCCGCGGAGCGAGGTGATTCGTCGAGTAGCGCCATTTCACCGAAAGCCTGACCGGCGCCCAAGACGGCTAAGGCCTCCTCGCCCATTCCGGCCACCTCCCGACTGATCCGGATTTTGCCCTCAATGATCACGTACAGCTTGTCGCCCACCTCGCCGTGGCCAAAGAGCTTAGTTCCAGTGCTGAAGCTTTCCTCTTCAGTAACCTCAGCGATGAGGCGGAGCCCTTCGGGCTTCAGGCCGGAGAAGATTTCGACCAGGCTCAGCTGTTTGATAATTTCATCCATGCCCAAGCCGTCAGTCGGATCGAAGCGCCATAGCAGCACAGTTGCGCGAATCCGCCTAGGGCTCGCGCATGTTTCCCAACAAAAAGTGCGGCGGGGCTAGCGGGCGCGCGTGAAGTTGACCGTGATGGGGCCAGCCGTGCTTGCGACGGGTTTGCCGTTTCGGTCCCTGCCAGGCAGGAAAACAGTTCGGTTTGCGCAGCTCTTTGCCCTGCCGCCGAAGCCTAGACCAGACGGCGTTTCTGACAGGATGGAGACCGCCCGCGCGGCCCCGTTCTCCGACACAGAAACCGTCAACACCACACGCGCGAAATCTACCTGCGCCGCATCAGCCTCCGGGGGAAATCCACAGCGACGCAGGATATCCCCCGACGCCCAAGTGGCAGGCTTTGAGAGATCTTCGGCGGCAGCCTTGGGGGAAGCCCCATTCCCGATCCCGCCTGGGACTCCCGCCGCCGCAGGCTTCCGGCTAACGGCTGTCTTGGCTGTACCCTTCGCTGTTGTGTACCCCCCCGCGTAACTCTCGGCGTTGCCCGTAATGAAGCCTTGCCCTGTTAGGTCGAGCGGAGCTGATGGATCGGGCTCGGCGGCGAGCACCTGGGCGGCCTCGGCAGCAGCAGGAGGAGGCTCTTCTAGTGGCGCCTTGGCTGGCGTGGGTGCTTTCTCTTCCGGCTGCGTGGGTTCCGGTTTTTCCGTGACCGGTGGAGGTGGCGGCGCGGGCAGCTCGTTCATTTCGTAAGTGAGCGTCCAGCGTGACCGAGCGTGTTCGAGGACGCTGCGGGCAAAGCCACCAACTTCTGTGGTTGTCGATATGGCGTACGCGAAGATCAGGCCATGGAGTCCCAATGCCGTGAGGGTTCCCCAAGCGACGCGGCCTCGGTCAGTCTCAGAAGTGAAAACTGTGGGCGCTAGAGCAGGCTGGGGGTCATTCACGGCTAGTTCCGACAAACCTTGGGCTCAGCTCCTAAGAAGGCAACCACCATTTGGAGTCGACCGCTAAAATAGGGGCGACCTACCGCTTGGTGTCTGGGGTCACCGCGAAGGCAACTTTATCGATCTTAGCCTTCTTCAACGTGTCCAGGACTTGCATGACATTCCCGTGATCGACGTTCTCATCCCCGCGGATAATGGCGCGAAGCTCCGGCTGTGTCTGCTTGGCTGCAATGGCTAAGGTAAGCAGTGCTTCGCGCGTCTTTACTGGAAGCTTGTCGACAAATATTTTCCCATCGGCCGTCACATCCACGGAGAAGGTGAGTGGTAGCTGCTGCGCGTTCTCTTGGCTCGCTTTGGGGAGCTTCATCCCCACTCCCTGAGAGACGATGACCTTCGCCGTTACCATCATGATGATGAGAAGCACGAGCGTTACATCCACAAGCGGCGTAACGTTGATGCCGGAGATCATTTCTTCATCGTCTGAACTCGCGCCGCCAGCCATCGCTTCTATTCCTCGCCGTCAGCAGACTTTGCGGGGGGCTCGGCCACCAAGTAAGCCAGAAGAATGCGAGTCAGAGCCTCGGTATTCGCCAGGATCGCCTTTGAATGCCGCATGAAATAGTTGAACATCACCACTGCAGGAATAGCCACAACCAGGCCCACGGCCGTTGCCACGAGCGCCTCAGCGATCGCGCCCATCACTTGTTGCGGTGCCATGCTGCCGCCCTGTGCCTGGGCCGCCGCTGCATCCTGGGCCGCCAAGCCTTCGAAGGCTTCCACAACACCAATGACGGTACCGAACAGACCGATGAAGGGCGCGTTGTTGCCGAGGGTTCCAAGGAAGGCCAGGCGCCGTTCAAGCTTCATTCGTTGCAGAGCCAAAGCTCCGATCATCGCCTCGTCGGCTGACTTCGCGCCGTTGTCTGCCTCATTCAGGCCAGCAAGCACCACCGTGGCTTCCGCACTCGGAGAAGCCTCGAGCCGCTTGCGCGCGCCAGCTAGGTCGTCCTTACGAAGGAGCGCCCGAAAATCAGCTGCGAGCTTCGGCAGGTCATCGCGCAGCGTGAAATAAAACCAACCTCGCTCCAGCATGACCGCAACCGAAATCACGCTCAATGCAATGAGAGTCCACATCACCCACCCAGCGCCAAACTGGGTCATCAAACGCTGGATCCATTCGACGATGTTCATTTTTCTAAAGACCTCTCAGCTGCCCACTCGGGGATTGGCTCGCCCGGTAGTTGGGCGAAATCGATACTTGACTGACACTGCCCAAAACTAACGGAGACAAGGCCCCACCACGTTTTCGGCCGCTACCGCCTACCACACCTCAGGGGCGGGGGCCTAGCGGAACAATTCGCCCGAACGCTCTTTTTGTGGGTCTCCCGTTCGCAAACTCGTACGGGTGGAGACAAGCGGACCCGATCCAGGCAGAAAATCCGGTGCCCCACTTGGCAGCTCCATTTAGGAGCTACACTTCGTGGGGCATCAGATCATGTGGGGAGCGAAAGAACTGCTGCGGGGAGTAGGCATGGAGGCAGGACACGCGCCGCATATAGATGTCTGCGTACGTTTCTACCTGGAGGCCGAATACGCTCATCTCGTTGCCCTCTTTGAGCAGCGAGCCCCAGTACGGGTGAAACCGTTGATCGATCCTGTCCTCAAGCACGTTGTGCTCGTGGTCTAGTTTTTTCAGCTCCGCGCGCACGCGCTCGAGCGCGCGCTTCAATCGCACCAGCTCGTCGGCCAGAACGGGATTCCGGGTTGACGCCTCCAACTGACGCGACGTGTCCTTCACGTGGCGCTGGTAATAGCGGAGCTCATCCTCAAGGAGATCGTGGGACTCCTCGATCTGTCGCTGGCGGTCTCGATCTAAGCTGCAGGTTTCGTGGGCGGAAATTTCAGCATCGAGCTCCTGGATGATCATGGCCGTGCGCCATGAGGACTCCTTCTTGGATCGCAGGATATCGCCGTAGATATGGTCCCCCACGTAGAGCACGCTGGAGCCGACGACCTTGGTGAGGCGTTCAAATTCCTTCAAGTTACCGCCCTCGTAGAGCTTGCCCTTCTCGAAAGGGCCTTCGTTGATGGGTCGTGAGCCCTTGGGGCTGGCTTCCATGAAGGCGCTTCCCTCCTGGAACCAGGAGGGCTTCTTGGCGCTGCAGATCCCGACGTCAAAGTACTGATGCCACGAGGGATATTCGGCCAGCGCATCCCCCAACAGATACGTCATCATCTGCTCGGTGTATTGCGGAGGCGAGTTCGTGAGCAAAAACAGCCGCTTTCCGGACGAGCGCAGTTTGTGCAGCGTGCGCGCAAGAGCTGGATCGCGTTTCACAAACTGTGGAAGGTTGCTGGTGACCGCTCGATAGACAGAGCCGTCCGCATGCGCGGCATCGATCGAGGAGCGAACATCGGAAAACAAGCGGTCAAAATCGGGAGTTTCACCGGCGCTCTCCAGCTGCGCAACGATGGCTGAATAGGCCGTCACCTCGCTCAAAGCAAACAGAGTGTCGATCCAATGGTAACGCTTCGTGTGCGGCTGGATGCGTTGATCGTGATAGAGAGATTGAAGCTCAGCACGCGAAAGCCGGGTGAGACCGTGGTACCCCTTCTGAATATCCTTGTAGCGGTCCATCTTGAGCACGTGCCCGCGTTGCTTATCCACAACGAGCCCTCGGATTGCAAAACGGGTGTCGTAGCTGCTGTCCGCCAGCGATGCCGGATAGCCACGTTCGATGAGCTTTTGCACCGTCAAATTCACACTGAGCGCGTCCATCGCCGCTTGGTCGTAGATGGCGAGCGTGTAATCCATATCGAACCCCACCCATTCGATCTCTCCGAGTTTGAGATTGCGGCTGACGAACACGCGCTCCGAACGCGGAATTCGTTTTTGCTCCAGGAGCTCCGAGGACAACCCGGGCAAGGGCAACGTGAGTTGGGGTCGGACAGAGGGTGGCGGCAACGGTTCGTTTTTGAGGATCAAGGGCTGATTCATGCACACCCGGTGATAGAGGTAAGGCGTTGGCTCCGCTAAATGTAGCAGACAAGGACCGCGGCGGAAGCACGCGACCCAACACTACCAGTCCCAAGGACAAGGGCCTAAACTTCTACGACGTTCACGCATATGCCAAAAAAGCCCGTCCGAATCATCACAACTGGGGAACCTGTGGCGAGTGTTTTGGCCAAGCAGGGCAGCTTCTCGACACTCATACGGGAGGCCGCGGGGGATGCGTGGCGGGAAAAGTGGGAGGAAATTGACGCCCGCCACAGCGATCCTCTGCTCGCTTTAGGAGAGGTGGCGGCGGTGATCGTGACGGGCTCGCCCGCAAGCGTTCTCGAACGGGACCCGTGGATGCTTCGCACTCAGGCGTACCTCAGGGACGAAGCGGACCTGGGGACACCCATTCTCGGTGTGTGTTTCGGTCACCAGCTCTTGGCGGAAGCTTTCGGCGGGAACGTTGAACGGAATCCTCAAGGCCGAGAAATCGGTACCGTGGAGCTGACCTTGTTGAAGGAAGATGCCTTGCTCGACCCGCACGCGCACCCCTTCCTCGCTAACATGACCCATGTGGACGCAGTGACGCGTCTGCCGGAAGGCGCTGAAAGCTTGGCGCAAACGGCGAAAGACCCCCACGCCATCGTGCGTTTCCGAGAGCGTGTGTGGGGTGTACAATTTCATCCGGAGATAACTGGTGACGTCATGGCAGCGTACGTCCGTGCCCGCTGGGAATTATTGCTTGCGGAGGGGGCCGATCCAGCTGCCATTCTGGCGGAGACGCGGGATGCTGACGCCGCGACCTCGGTGCTCCGGCGTTTCCTAGGGTTGGTCGCCTCGCTGAGTACCTAGCGACAACTCGCTGCCCAGCGCCCTTTAGCCTCGCCCTAGGGGAACATCGCTTGACACTTGGCGTTGGGGCACTTGAATGCAGCTCAGCTGACCATGACCCGATTTGAAAAGCCTGTTTTGCCACGCTTGGTGAGTGTGTCACTTCGCCTCGGGTGGCTAGGGGCGGGGGCAACGCTCTTTCTGATCCTGTTGGTTCTTTCCGGTCGCGCGGAGTTCGTCGCGGTGAACGCCATGGATGTCCGGATGCGTTCTCTCAGCCTCACCTTTTTAGCGCTCGGCGCCGTGGTGTTGCCCGTGTTGGCCGGGGGCTATCTGCTGGTTCGGCCAGTTGAGAAGACGCTGTCATGGATTGAGCGCTGGACGAACCTCATGGCTCCTGCAGCTTGGCTGTGGCCGCTGCCGCTCTACTTTGATTCTAAAGTCTTCGGAGGCGTGGGCTTGTTGCGCGTTGTGTTGGCGGCGATCTGGGCGGTCGGGCTGGAGCGTGCATTCCGCGCGTGCTTCCTCCAGCTTCCGGGGCGAGAGCATCCATTCTTCAACGGCCTCCGTCGCAGAGGGGTGTCCTGGATTGGGGCTGCCGTCGTTCTGCTGCTTTGCGCTTGGTTCGCATGGTTTTGCGCACATTATTCGATTCTGCAGCATCGCGCTTTCGGGACCAGCGGCTTTGATCTCGGCCTGTTCGACAATTTGATGTTCAATCTGAAGAGCGGCGAGTGGTTTCGCGCAACGGTGGACCGGGGGAACACTGGCGGCACCCACCTGCAATACCACGCCAATTTCTTGGCTTGGCTGTTCGTCCCATTTTACGCGCTCAAGCCCGGGTCAGAATCGTTGCTGATCATCCAGGCGGTTGTTGTGGGACTGGCGGGGATCCCTTTTTATCTTTTGGCCAAGCATAAGCTAGACAGCGTTGTCGGCGGCGTGCTGTTTTGCTTTCTGTTCCTTTCGCACGAGGGGATTCAGAGCCCCGTATTTTTTGATTTTCATTTTCTCACGCTCTCGCCGCTGTTTGTGGGCTGGACGCTGTATTTCTTCGAAACCGAACGCCGTTGGCAGCTGATCGTGTGTTGGTGCCTGGCGCTGCTGTTGCGCGAAGATCAAGGGACGGTGTTGGCGGGTGCCGCACTCGTCTATTTGTTGGCGGGCAAGCGGCCAGTTTGGGCGCTCTTGGCCGGCGCCTTGGGGGTGTTCTGGTTGGGTCTCATGCGTTTCTATGTCATGCCCATGAGTTCGGCGAGTCACGCATTTCAGCAGCACATCGGGATTTTTCAGGCGATGGTGGCCCCCGGCACTCACGGCTTCGGCGGAGTCTTGAAGACCATCGCCACCAATCTGCCGTTCACGCTGAACAACTTCTTGGAGGCTCGGAAGTTAGAGTATGTGCTCGCACTCAGCGTGCCCTTTTTGCTGCTTCCTTTTAGGCAGCCGCGCACGCTCCTGCTGTTTGTTCCCGCGGTGCTCTTCACGCTGGTGAGCACGAACTATGCTCCTTCGGTGAGTACTCGTTTTCAGTACACGATGTACTGGGTGCCAATGTTCATGCTGGGCTCGCTGTTCACGTTGGACGACTGGCGGAAACGGCCGGACGGCACGAGCCGGATCCGTGCCGCAATGGCCGCGATATTTGTGATTGCAACCGCGCTCAGTTTCGATGGCGGTGGGCTACTGGGCGGAAACGGACTGTACGGAGGGTTTAGAAAAGTGAACTTGCATTTGTCGGAAACGGAAGTATCACGCTGGGCGAGACTACAGGAATTCATCGCCAAGATCCCGGCGTCGGCATCCGTCACTGCCAGTGAGCAGGTGGTTCCCCATGTTTCGACGCGGCGCGACATTTACACGCTTCGACAAGGGGTGGGGGAGCCGGATTACGTTTTGTTCATGAATGATGAGGTGCGCGATTGGCGGAGCCCAGGCGGGCAGGGCGCGATCCTGGCCGACGCGCTCCGCACCGGCAAATGGGGATTTGTGGCAAGTGTACCGGGCTTCCAGCTTTGGAAGCGCGGCGGACCTAAGTCTGGCAATGCAGGGGCAGCGGCTGAGCTCGGCATTCCTATTGCGCTGTGAGTTAAGCGCGGCCGTGCGGCGGGAGCGCTAGGTGAGCGGCCCTTTTCGTTGCTGGGAAGGTAGTAAGCATGCTTACTACCTCGTGTTCGACTTTGAGGTGACTGTCACGGACAAGTTTCGGAGTGCTTGGGGATGCTCAACCCCTGCGCGGGCGCGCTGCCGAATCCAGACCGCTCGACTTGCTCGGGTGCCTGGGTTAAGGGGGCCGACCTATGGGAATCTCGTGTGGAATTGTTGGGTTGCCGAACGTGGGCAAAAGCACGCTCTTTAATGCTATTTCATCGGGAAAGGCGGAGGCCCAGAATTTTCCATTTTGCACGATTGAGCCCAATGTCGGGATCGCCACAGTGCCCGATCCCCGGCTGGATGCGCTTTGCAAAGTCTACAAATCCGTTCGTGTCATTCCTACCAGCATCGAGTTCGTCGACATCGCAGGTTTGGTTCGCGGAGCGTCGAAGGGCGAGGGGCTCGGCAATCAATTCCTTTCTCATATTCGCGAGGTGAACGCGGTAGCTCATGTCGTGCGGTGTTTTGCCAGCGACGACGTCACGCACGTGGAAGGCCGAGTGGATCCGGTGGCAGATGTTGCCACGATCGATACTGAGCTGTGCCTGAAGGATCTCGATACCGTGCAGAAGCGCTACGACCGTGCGCTCAAGCAAAGCAAGGGTGGGGATCCAAAAGAAAAAGGGATAGCGGCGCTTGGGGAGCAGCTGATTCGCCATCTCGATGCCGGGCTTCCGGCGCGTTCGTACAAGTTTGAATCCGACACGGAACGCGAGCTATTTGCCGAGCTTCAGCTGCTCACGGCTAAGCCTACGTTTTACGTCGCGAATGTTTCGGAAGCGGCCTTAGCCAATCTTGAGGCGGAGCCCCTGTACGTCGCTCTGTGTGCGCATGCGGCGAAAGAGGGCGCAAAAGTGGTTCCGATCTGTGCGGCGCTGGAGTCTCAAATTGCGGAGCTTGAGCCCGAGGATAGGCCTGAGTTCCTGCTGAGTGCGGGGCTGAAGGAGCCCGGCCTCAACCAGGTGATCCGTGTGGGCTATGAACTGTTGGGATTGATCACTTTTCTAACGGCGGGCGAAAAAGAAACGCGCGCTTGGACAGTGCGTCGGGGAGCCAAAGCGCCTGAATCTGCAGGCGTGATTCACACGGATTTCGAACGCGGCTTCATCCGCGCCGAGGTGATTTGGTGGGAGGATTTGATTACGCTCGGCAGCGAAGCCAAGTGCCGAGATTCCGGGAAGATGGCAGTCGAGGGCAAGGAATACGTCGTGCGCGACGGCGATGTCATGCACTTTCGGTTTAACGTCTAGGACGCTCCAAGCAGAGCTAGAATTTTGGGTGTTGTGCGAGCCATGCGGCAAATGTCGTGGTTGCTACTGGTCCGCCGAGCAACCCAGCGAAGCGGGCCAGCCACACGCCGATTAAGGCTGCCAGAAGCGCCCAGCTGAATGCCGTTTGGAGTGAATGGCTGAACCGTGTGCTCACGCGCGGCACCGAGCGTCCCAACCAGCGTGCAGCGCCGAAATCTGCGAGCAGTGCGCGCAGCGTGAACGCCACCGCGAGCGGAACGATCGGGATCACCAGCGGATGCAAGTGAAAAGCAGCCGCTCCGTTTCCTGACAAGAGCTCCCACGTGGCTCGCGTGAGTCCACAGCCGGGACACGGAACTCCGAGCGACGCTGCCATCGGGCAGACTGGCACCCCGAGACTGACAGCGATTGAAAGCATCCCCCCAAACAAACCGATCAACGCCCACTTGCGGCGCACCAACCGAGCGCAATTCACGGCGGGCTTCGGAGCTGAGGCCAGAAAGGCTCTGGCCTCGAACTCCGCCATCTCAGCCATAGTGGGACTGTGAACCGGAGGCTGCTTGGAAGACCTCATTCAAATCTACGATGAAGCAATAAAGGCCGTAGATGGGTATCAAATACATGATGGGGTGCCCGACGCGTGCGCCAGGAATGCCCGCGAGCTGCTTGGCATCCAGCATCTTCGCGGTGAGCGACCAGATGACAAACAGCTGAACGATCGGGATGAACAGTAGGATCAGGCTTATATCGCTCTTTTGACGGAACGCCTTCAGCTCAAGAACGCCCATGATCCAGACGTAGAGTGCGTAAAAGCCGCACACCGCGCCAAAAATCATGTCGTTAACCGGGTTGCGGATCTTCCCAACCGGGCCGTGCCCGCCGGGCGATGTGGGCGCTAGCGGATCGGCTCCGTAAGGCGAAAGGGCGCCGCTCTGATACTGAGGCGGCGAGCCGTACGCTGGAGGCGCTCCATAGCCCCCCGCTTCAGCCTGGGTTGGGGGAGCGTATCCGGAAGGATCGGCGTGGGCTGGCGGAGCTGCGTAACCCTGAGCGGGTGGGGAATAAACTGGCTGTTGTGGCGGCGTGCCGTAGCCCTGTGCCGGCGGTGCACCCCAAGCAGGCTGCGCGCCCGGAGCCGATCCGTAGGCGCCAGGGCTGCCAAAACTGGAAGCATCGGCAACCATCGTTCCGCCGAGCGGATTGACAGGTGCTGCCGCGGGCGGACTCGCGACAGGCGTTGGCACTCCGGCCACTGGCGCTGGTGCCGGAAACCCAGCGCCAGGCGAGATACCGCCAGGGGGGCCACCAAGGGGAGTCCCAAAAGGCGGCGCTGGTGCAGCGCCGGGCGACGGGGGAGCTACACCAAGCATCGTTCCCTTCAGCTTGGCTTTCGCCGCAGCCGAGGCAGGAGAAACTGGCGCCGCCGGAGCGAAGGGAGCAACTCCATGAGGAACGGCCGGAGCGGCCGGTGCGACTCCTTGCGAAGCGTCCAGAGGAGCTGGCGCCGCGGGTGGTGCGGCCTGGGCAGCAGCAGCTGCGGCCAAGCCCGCCGGGGCGTTCATCATCAGCATCGTTCCCTTGAACCGGGGCGCTGCCGTGCCTTTTAGGTTAAAACCGCACTTCGTGCAGTTGTTAGCCGTGTCATCATTCTGCGTCCCACAGTTAGGGCAAAACAAGCTGAACCTCCGAAATCCGCCTTACTTAATCGATGGATAACTTTAGCCTACACGTTTTTTGCTCGATCGCTCAAGCAGGCAAATCAAATCGGTTGGAGAATCAAGCAGCGCCGGCCCACTTCAACACTTCGCCCGGTGGGCCGGAACAGGCTGCTTGTGATTTTCGTTAGGCCGCGGTGCGCTCTTGACACCTTCTGGAGCGCCTCACTACGGTGCGCTCGCCCGGCCTCCCGGGCTCGACGAAAATGGCTTAGAACACGCTTGGTTGCATGTTCTCGGCGCTACCCTGAACCCCTTCTGGACAAGCTCATTCCATGGCATTTGCCCTGAGTGCGGAGAGCGAAAAAGAACTGCAGGCGATTCTCGCTCGCTATCCCAACAAGATGGCGGCTTGCATTCCGGTGCTGCATCTTTGCCAAGACGCGAACGAAAATTACGTGAGTGAGGACGTCATTCAGTTCGTAGCGGATAGGCTCGAGCTGTCTGCTGCCCACGTGAAGGGGGTTGTCACTTTCTACACTCTCTTCAATCAGAGGAAGCCCGGAAAGCACCAGGTCTGGGTGTGCCGCACGCTTTCCTGTGCGATGCGCGGCTCTGACAAAATCCTTCACCACTGTGAGAAGCGGCTAGGGATCCACGTGGGGCAAACAACGCCCGACGGCAAGATCACCCTGCGCACGGCTGAGTGCCTCGCTTCGTGCGGCACGGCCCCGATGATGCAGGTCAACAAAGATTACTTCGAAAACCTTACCGTCGAAGATGTCGATCGAGTTCTCGATCGGCTGCTGCTCGACGCCTGAGCGGGTTAGGACACGCGATGCTGAAGCCAACGACCTATCTCACCTACTCCTACGATAAACCGGACGGGTTTAGGCTTGCTCCTTACGAAGCCCAAGGCGGCTATCAGTCTGCCCGGAAAGCGCTCGCGATGGCGCGCGAGGCTGTCGTCGAAGAAGCCAAGAAGGCCCATGTTCGCGGTCGTGGTGGCGCCGGCTTCGATTGCGGAACCAAATGGAGTTTCATGCCGAAGGAATCGGCGAAGCCCCATTACCTCGTGATCAACGCGGATGAAGGTGAGCCCGGAACATTCAAAGATCGCACCATCATGGAGCGCAATCCGCACTCCCTGATCGAAGGTTGCATCATTGGCTGCTACGCAATCGGCGCGCACGCTTGCTACATCTATGTGCGCGATGAGCTGCACCTCTCCAAAGCTCGTTTGTGGGGCGCCATAGAGGAAGCCCGCGCGAAGGGCTACCTTGGCAAGACACCGTTCGGGAAAGCGTATCCTATAGAGGTCTACGTGCACACGGGCGCTGGCGCCTACATCTGTGGCGAAGAAACATCCCTTTTGAACTCACTCGAAGGGCGTCGCGGTGAGCCCCGCTTGAAGCCGCCATTCCCGGCACAATATGGTGCTTTCGGTTGCCCTTCGACGGTCAACAACGTCGAAACGATAGCGATCATGCCCACGGTGTTCCAGATGGGAGGGGACGCGTTCAGTCAGTTGAGTGCCCTTCATTCCTTCAACGATGGCGGGTCTCGGCTGTTTGGGGTGAGCGGTCATGTGAAGCGGCCCGGGGTGTACGAAGCCTGCGTTGGCCTCACGCTGCGGGAGCTCATTTTCGATCTGGGCGGCGGCATCACCGGTGATCGAAAATTGTTGGCGGTGATTCCTGGGGGCTCGTCCTGCCCCGTGATGCGCCCCGAAGAAACGGTGAATTTGCCCAACGATCCACGCTTCGTTGCTTTTAACGGCAAGAGCATCCTGGATCTCCCGCTCGGTGTTGATACGTTTCGCGGTATCGGCAGTATGCTCGGAACGTGTTGTGCCATCGTGTTGAGCGATGCCGCTGATCCAGCGCTCGCGATTCACAACCTCATGCGGTTTTACCGGCACGAGTCGTGTGGCCAATGCACGCCGTGTCGCGAAGGCTGCGGTTGGATCGAACGGATCCTAGACAAGGTGGTTGCCGGCAAGGCAACAATCGAAGAGTTGAACCAGATCCACGAGATTGCTTCCGACATTACCGGCAATACGATCTGCGCCTTTGGCGATGGGGCCGCACAGCCGGCGCTCTCATTCGTGCGCAAATTCCGCAAAGAATTAGAAGATTACGTGCTTTCGGGTGGCGCCTCCCAGACAAGGACGTTGGTAGCATGACCCTGGGTGCTTTCTTTTTTGGCGCCTGCAGCGTGATCTGCGTGGTGGGTGCGCTCGTCACTATTCTCGCCCAAAATCCTATCCGTGGCGCGATGGGGTTGCTGACGACGATCGCAGGCATCGCGGGCTTGTTTCTCGCGCTGGAAGCGCAGTTCCTCGCTGCAATCCAGTTGATTGTGTACGCGGGGGCGGTGGTGGTGCTGTTCGTGTTCGTGATCATGTTGCTGGGGCCAACGGCGGGTGCGGGAAGGATTGGCGAAGAGGCCCGTGCGCGTTACGCGCCCTGGTTCAGCTCAGTCCTTTTCTTGGGTGTGATGGGGTTCGCCATGGCGCTGGTGGGAGGGGCAAACACGACGCTCACTTCTTTTGCGCCCAGTGAGCTGGGCTACGGCTCGATCGAAGCATTCGGAAAGTTACTCTACTCCGAAGGTCTGGTTCCCTTTGAGTTGACTACGGCATTGCTAACCGTTGCGGTGGTCGGGGCAATCGCTGTCGTACGCTCCGCGCCGGGCAAGAAGCCGGTCCGCAGGCTCAAGAGCGCCACGCGTCGGATGTTCGGGGGCCCCGTAGAGCCCCGAGACGCGGCACGCTCTGGCCTGTTGCCCGCGCAGGTCAACGATAAGGAGTCGACACTATGACCCCCGTCATGACCCCCCTGGGCAGCGCGCTCGAACACTACGTTCTGCTCGCCACGGTCCTTTTTGCGTTGGGCGGGGCAGGGTTTCTCTTGCGTCGCAATATCTTGGTGCAGCTCATGAGCATCGAGCTCATGCTCAACGCCACCAACCTCCTGTTGGTGGCTTATAACCGGTCGCACAGCAGTTCGCTGCACGGCCAGATGTTCGCTTTTTTCATCATCGCGGTCGCGGCGGCGGAAGTCGCCGTTGGGCTCGCGATTGTGCTTTCTTTCTATCGGCTGAAGTCCACCATCTCAAGCGATGCGGCGGATTCTCTGCGCCACTAGGTCGACATGGATACGCTCTGGCAGCTCTTTCCGCAAACTGACTTCATCCTGCTGGCCTTTATCCTAGGGCTGCCGCTGCTGGGTGCCTTCACCAATGGCGTCTTCGGCAAGCGGCTCGGGAAGCAAGCCGTTTCGGTTGCGGGCCTCGCAGCCGTCGGCATTCCGTTCTTAATGAGCGTGGTCGCCTTCGTCATGCTTCACGCGAAGCAAGAGGGGGAGGAGCCCGCACGCTTCATCTGGACCGCGTGGCGTTGGCTGACGCTGTCCAAGCTGTCCGTAATCAATGGGGTCCCCGGTGAGGTACCCGTCGCGTTAGACGTGGCGTTCTCAATTGACGCGCTGAGCGGAACGATGGCGTTGATCGTGACTGGCGTTGGGTTTCTTATCCACCTGTACTCCACCAAGTACATGGAAGAAGATCCAGGATTTTATCGCTTCTTCGCGTATCTGAATCTGTTCATCTTCTCCATGCTCGTCCTCATCCTAGGCAATAGCTTGCCGGTGATGTTCGTCGGCTGGGAGGGTGTGGGGCTCTGCAGCTACCTCCTGATCGGCTTTTGGTTCAGCGAAGAGAAGAATGCAGCAGCGGGCAAGAAGGCCTTCATCGCCAATCGCATTGGTGATTTTGGCTTGTTGGTTGCGATGGGGCTGCTCCTTTATTACACGGGCGCTTTGGATTGGGCCGGTATGGACGCCAACCGTGCGTCGTTGCTCGGCGAGCAGAAGATTTGGCCCCTGGTGGGGGACAAGATTTGGTTCTCACCCTATCTCCCCGACGGAATCGCAACCTGGCTGAATAGGGAGCGTTCGGTTTCCCCCGCAACGCTCGTGGGTTTGTCGCTGTTTTTGGGGTGCGCTGGCAAGAGTGCCCAGCTCCCGCTTTACGTTTGGCTTCCGGATGCTATGGCCGGACCGACACCGGTGAGCGCGCTGATCCACGCCGCCACCATGGTCACCGCGGGTGTTTACTTAGTGTGCCGAATGGCGGGAATTTTTGTGCTGTCGCCGACAGCGATGATGGTCGTTGCCGTGGTCGGTGCCCTCACGGCCTTCTTCGCGGCGACGATCGCTTTTGCGCAGAACGACATCAAGAAGGTGCTCGCCTATTCGACAGTGAGCCAGCTTGGCTACATGTTCATGGCCGTGGGCGTGGGTGCCTTCTCTGCGGGCTTCTTCCACGTGATGACGCATGCCTTCTTTAAGGCCTGTTTGTTCCTTGGCTCGGGCTCGGTGATCTACGCGATGCACTCTCGGATCCACGATTCTGAGGCGTCGCAGGACATGCGCAACATGGGCGGACTCCGGCGCTTCATGCCGATCACGTTTGCCACGTTCGCGGTGTCTTGGGCGGCGATTGTCGGCTTCCCGTTCACGAGCGGTTTCTTCTCGAAGGATGAGATCCTGTTCAAGACCTTCACTTCGTACATTGCGCTTCCTGGCGCGGCTGAGGGGGCGCCTTATTGGCCTCGCGAGGTCTCGCTGTTCGTGTTTTGTATTGCGGTGCTGACTGCGGCGATGACTGCTTTCTACATGACGCGTTTGGTGGTCGGAACTTTTCTCGGAGAGTTTCGCGGCTGGACGATCGTTAAGAACTTCCAAGCAGCCGATGGCCACCACAACCACGGTGACCACTCCGCGCATGATCATGGCGATGCTGGCCATGCGGCTCACGCCACGCACTCTGCACACGAGCATGCTCATGCGAATGAACCGCTAGAAGGGCCCGAGCCCCACGAATCACCCTGGCAAATGACGCTCCCGCTCGTGGTTCTGGCGGCGCTCGCTTTGGTCTCCGGCGCATTCAACGCGCACGTGCTGCACTCGCATCTCTTGGATACTTGGCTCGATCCAGTGTTCGCGAGCACCAAGGGGTACGTGCAAAGTATTGAGGGAGCCGAGGAGCTCCAGTTGCCGCTCTTGGCGCCAGGGCTGTTGGCGTTCACGTTCGGTGTCGGGATAGCTTACTGGGTGTATGTGATGCAGAAAGGTGCTCCCGCAGCGCGTTTCGTGGCCCAGTTCCCCAGGCTCCATCAGTGGGCGGTTGAGAAATGGCGCGTGGATGAGCTGTACGAAGAGACAGTTCTGGGCGCGGTGGATACCCTCGCTGAAATCGCGGTCTGGGTTGATAAATATGTGGTGGATGGCATTGTTGCCCGGTTAACAGCTGGCGCTGTTGCTTTTTCAGGCTACGTGCTGCGACAATTCCAGACCGGCAGAGTTCAGACCTATTCGGCGGTGATGGTGATTGGTTTAGGCGCCGTTGGCTGGCATTTCGTGGTTCCCCACACAGAGGTCCTGACGAAGGTCGATGCCTCGGGCGGCAGGGAGCTGCAGGCGCCGAGTGGTTTTGGCTATTCCTATCAGTGGGATAAAGACGGGGACGGCAAATGGGATTCCGTCGAGCGCACGGTGAAAGTCGAAGCGAGTGCGGCTTCTGCGATTGTTCGGCTCCAGGTAACGAACGTTTTCGGGTGGGCTCGGCTGCGCAAGGTACGTCCTGAGCCGACGAAATCCGATTCACCGACACTGACCTTGCGAGCGACCCCCTCGGCGATGGGCGCTAAACCCGGAATCTCGTTGGATGGAGGGGCACGTTGATGAATCCTTTGGCTAACCTCTTCTTTGAAAGCGTCCCCTACCTGTTGGCGTTTGCGCTGGGCGCGGCGATCCCGCGGCGGCAGGCGTGGTTCGAACGGATTGCAATTGGTATTGTGGGCGCGTTGGCAGTGCTCTTGGTGAAGGGCCTCTGGCCGAGCGCTGAGGCCAGCGCGGCCTTAGAGTCCCCGACCGAGTGGAAGCATTTGCTTGATTTTGTGGTGTTCTTGCCGATTTTCTCGGCGGTGGCACTGTTGTTTCTGCCCCGACAATCGCCCCAATTGCTCAAGCGCTTCACGCTCTTGGTGCTGACGGTGAACGGTCTGCTCTCGCTGCTCTTGCTCAAGGTGCCGATGACGGATGGCTGGCATTTTCAGCACGTTGTCGAATGGATCCCGAGCCTGGGCATTCGCTACCACGTCGCTGTGGATGGCGTCAGCCTGTGGCTGATCCTGCTCTCGGGCCTCACCACGCCGATCGCCGCTTACGTTTCCTTTGGCTCGTTGCGCGGCCGCGTGAAGGACCTGTGCTTCTCGTTTTTACTGCTGCACGGGGCGATGATCGGCGTCTTTGTTTCGCTGGATCTCTTTCTATTCTTTGTGTTTTGGGAGCTCCTGCTGGTGCCGATGCTGGTGATGATCGGTGTCTGGGGCGGGGTCGAGCGGATCAAGGCCGCTTACAAGTTCTTCATCTACACCATGGTCGGCAGCATGCTGATGCTGGCGGCAATACTCTACTTGGTGTGGACGCACACGCAGCTCGCTGGTTACCCATCGTTTGATTATCTCGCGCTCAGCCGGCTGATCTTGCCGCGGACCGCGTCAATTCTGTGTTTTTGGGCGTTCACGCTCGCGTTCGTGATCAAGATGCCAATGGTGCCGTTCCACACCTGGCTTCCGGATGCTCACGTGCAGGCACCGACGGGAGGTTCCATTGTGTTGGCGGCGGTGCTGCTGAAGTTGGGCACCTACGGGTACATCCGTTTTTGCATGGGCCTGTTCCCGAATCAAGCTTGGCAAAATGGCTCAACCTTGGCGTACGTCGCCGTGTGGGGTGGCATTCTCGGCACCGCACTCGTGGCGTGGAAGCAAGATGATGTGAAGCGCCTGGTGGCTTACTCATCGGTTGCGCACATGGGCTTTGTCATGTTGGGAGTGTTCAGTGCGACGCAATCCGGCATGGAGGGCGCCTTGCTCCAGATGATCAATCACGGCATCTCGACCGGTGCGCTCTTCCTTCTGGTGGGTGTGATTTATGACCGGCGGCATACGCGTTTGGTGGGTGAATTTGGTGGGCTTGCCAAAGTGATGCCAATTTATGCGGTTCTCTTCATCATTGTGACCATGTCCAGCGTGGGCGTGCCTGGCACCAATGGCTTCGTCGGCGAGTTCATGATCCTGATGGGGACTTTCGTGAGCTACGGTGTCGGTGGTAGCGGGTTCCCGCTCGGTGGGCACGCGCGCGTGCTGGGTGTGACGGCCTCGCTCGGCGTGATTCTGGCCGCGCTATATATGCTGAGCGTCGTTCAGAAGATGTTTTTCGGGCCCACCAACAACCCAAAAAACAAAGGGCTTCCCGATCTGAACGTGCGAGAAACGGTCGCCATAGCTCCGCTGATTGTCTTGATCTTCGTCGTGGGATTCTTTCCAAATCTGTTCCTGAGTCGGACCACGGACAGTGTGGGTGCCACCTTGAATCGTTTCCGGGCGGGAGCCAATGCTGAGAAAGACCAGTGGAAGTCCAGCACGGATACGGCATTGCTCTTGCCGAGGCGTGGCGGCGATTTTGAGAAAGGCTACCCCGAGCAACCCGGCCTGAAGGCGGCTGTCGCAGAGGTTGAAGTGGCACCTGCGCTGGCTCAACAGGGAGCACGCTAAAGCTATGAATAGCATCGTATTTGGTCTTTCGCCGATTCTTGCTGTCGCCCTGGGCGCTCTCTTACTCATGTTGGCAGAGGCTTTTGGTAAGCCAGATCCTGCAGCCATTGCCGCAGGGGCATCGCCGCTGGATGCGGGGGCGGGGCGCTCGAGTGAGCTCGCGTTGGGCGCGGCCATTGTGTTGTTTGCCGGCGCGATCTGTTCGATGGCTGTGTGGTTGGTTGGGCCGGAGAATTTGCCTGGCTTGGAGAAGCTGGCGCCCTATCTCTTGGTCGATAGATTCAGCCTGTTCTTTGAGTTTGTGCTGTGCGTGGGTGCCGGCCTGGCGGCGCTGTTAGCCGGTGGCTACCTCCCCGAGCACAAGCTGGATCGTCCGGAGTTCTTCCCGCTCTTGTCGTTTTCTACCGTGGGCGCGATGGCGCTCGTGATGGCGGGCGATCTGCTGACGCTGTTCGTGGCGCTCGAAACCATGTCGCTCGGCGTCTACTGCATGGTCGGGCTTCGGCGTCAGAGCCCGCGTGCGATCGAAGCCGCGCTCAAGTATTTCTTGTTGGGTAGTTTTGCCGCTGCGCTCATGTTGTTTGGCGGAGCCTTGTTGTACGGAGCCACGGGCCACACGGATCTGCGCGGGATTGGCCAGGCGATCGCTGGCCTGGGCCAGAATGGAACGGGCGCGACGATCTTGCCGGCGCTGGCTCTGAGCGTCGTAGGCCTGGCTTTCAAAGTGAGCGCCGTGCCGTTCCACATGTGGACTCCGGATGCCTACGAAGGGGCCCCGACGCCAGCCACGAGTTATATGGCGGTTGCGGTAAAGACAGCGGCCTTTGCCTCGATGCTTCGTATGCTCATGCTTGCATTCGGCGATGAACGCCTAGTGAGTTGGGCTTCAGGTTGGCCGCCAGCGATGGCGGGGATGGCCGTGGCCACCATGACAATCGCCAACTTGATAGCTGGACGCCAAGAGTCCGTGAAGCGGATGTTGGCGTATTCGTCGATTGCTCACGCCGGATACATTCTGGTGGGCGTCGCAGCGTTACAGCGTTCACCACAGGCGCAAGCTAGCGTGCTTTTTTATCTTTTGGCCTACTCCGTTTCAACGGTGGGAGCCTTCGGTGCTCTGATCTGGGCCGGGCGAAGGGGGTCGGAGACGGTGAGCTTTGAGGATTTGGCAGGCCTCGGGAAGCGTCATCCTGTAGTCGCGCTCGCGTTTTCGCTGTTCCTGCTCTCGCTCGCTGGGGTGCCGCCAACCGCCGGGTTTTTCGGCAAGATGTACGTGTTTCAGGCAGCGATCGACGCCAAGCTCTATTTTCTAGCCGTGATCGGCCTCCTCAATAGCGTGCTCGGCGCTTATTACTATCTCAAGGTTCTGGTCTACATGTACATGCGCGAACCGCAGTCGGGGGCTGCGATCGCGATCCCGATGCGTTCTGGCTATGTCGTTTCCGCGTTGGTGATCTCAGCGGTGATGGTGTTGGTGATCGGGATCTTACCGGATTGGTCACTCCAGCTGGCACTCGCGGCAGTTCAAGGCCCCGGCTGAGACTGCTGGGTCTCGACCACGCGAGCAGCCTCGCCCACGCCAGGCGCCTCGGCCTACGCCATGCGCTGTGTCGGCCCACGCCTAATTCTTAATCGGAACGCTGAGTCCGTCAGCGTAAGTGCCATCCACTAAGCGTGGGGCGTAGGTGAGCTGGAAGTCTCGCGCACTCGCCGGGACCACAAAATTTAGCCAGCCCTTGGCGGTCTCTCCCTTGGCGAGGGGGGGCGCCTCAAACAGCGGCTCACAGCCGCCAAGCACAGCTGGGTATTTCCGGTCGTCGCGGTCCACGAGCGTGGCGTAGTAGCGATTGGCGGCGATGCCAAAGTCGGTCAGTGCTTGGAGCTCTATCTGGATGCTGAGTGGGGTCTGGCCCGGCGCGAGGGTCGTGGCTTCCTCCTTGGTGCAGCGTCCTTGATTCTCAACGGTGAGTCTTGCGGCTGGGCCGACCGCCGCGGGCGGTGCCTGGAAAGGTTGGTCCCTCGGATGGTTGCCAAGCTTGGCAAGTGCAGGCGCCGCTTCAGCACGGGCATTGTCGAGCACCTGTCGGAAACGTTCACCAGGGTTCTCGCACGCAAGAGTTGCGGTCGCGCCCGAAAGCGACAGCAGCAAGCATGCAGAACTACGGCGAACCGAGCGGACTGGTGGCATCGGGAGCTAGCTTTACCCCGTCTAGGGCGCCGGCAAAGTAATTGGCTTTTCGTTCTGAGCTGCTCGTTTGGTATACGTCTCGGCCATGATGCATAGAGTGCTGGTCGGGCTGATTTTGGGGCTTTCAACCGGGGGCCTCCCTGGCTGTGACACGCTGGGGCCAAAGGCTGGGGAAGCGAACCCGGTCGAAGGCCAAGCGAGCGGCGGAGGTGAAAAGCTTCCGGACGGGGTCCCGTTCAGCCCGCGGAGTGCGAAGGTGCAACAAGTCGTGAATTCCGGAAAGCTTCCGGCTTACACCGGTCCGTTCGCGACCCTGCGCGGCACGGTGACCGTGAGCGGGGATGAGGCCCCGTATCAGCAGGAAGTGCTGGCGGGGATACCCGCGGAGTGTACGCGAGCGCGTGTCGTGTATGAGAGGCTCTTTCGCGAAGGGATGAAGCGGACAGCTCCGGACGCGCTCGTGAGCGCGATTGGGTACGAGGTATATGTGCCGGTTGTCAACGATGCCGTAACGGTTGAGGCGCGGGGCTGCTCATGGCAGACGCGCACTGTTGCTCTGACCTACGGTCAGCGCATTGATGTTGTGAGCCGGGATGAGCGCAACTACCTCCCCACGTTGACCGGCAATCAGGACCCTGCCTCGTTTGTAGCGATTGCGAATGGCAAACCTATTTCGATTTTTCCGAAATCCCCTGGCCGATTCCTGCTCAACGAAGGCACGCGCCCGTACATGAGTTCGGAAGTGTTTGTGCTCAAATACCCCACGGTCACAGTCACTGGTCTCGATGGAAGGTTCACACTCAATCGCGTACCCCCAGGCAAACTCACCGTCACAGCCTTTCTCCCTGCGCTACTCCAGAAGGTGGACACCGTACTCGAGGTTCGTGCCGGGCAAACCTATGAGGTCAACCTGGAAATACCGTTCAACTTGGCCCGGTATCAATCGGTCAGCCCCGCCCCCGCCCCCGCGCCGGTCGAAGAAAAAAGCGCAAACGGACGTTAGTCTAAGGAGCTGAAGCTGGCACGGACCCAATGCTGACTCCAACCTTGCGGTTCAGGAGCAATGCTAGCGTTTCCAGACTCTCCGCGCTTAACGGCGCTGGCAGCGGTGCTTGGGCCAGCAGCTCCTTGAACATGGTCTCGTCGATCTGATGCGCGCTCAAGAACAGCAGCACCACCCAGCTATCGATGTCAGTCCTGTCGGCGGCATAGCTGCGCCTCGCGATGCGCAAGGCAAGCTGCCACTTTCCGTGCTTGAGTGCGAGGTTAGCCAGGCGGGATGCTCCTAGCTTGAGTTCGGTTCCAAGCGCGAGGAATTGGGGTTCATCTTCTGCCGCTAAAGCGGTCAGTAACAGCCGACTTTGCGGCTTGGAACCCGCGTTGAAGCGGTCTTGAGGCGCGTACTCGCGCTGGAGGTCGGACAGAAGAGCAGGATCGTTTTCTGTGAGGCGTACGAATTCACCCAGTGCCGACGGAGTGGGCTTGCGTTGAGCTAGAAAGGCTCGATACCAGCGCCTAACCCCTCCGGTATCGTGTTTCGCCCGGAGCAGGATCAGCATCTGGGCATTGGAAGAGAAGCCGCTGGGGTCAAGGCTCACCGCCCGATTGGCCGCGAAGAGCGCTTGGTCCCGATCGCCCTCTTGGAAATAGCAACGGCTCAGTTCAGTCCACAGCGGGGCGTAGCGTGCATTCAGGTCGCGGGCGGCATCAAAGGCCGAAAAAGCCGAACTATCCCGGAGTGCACAACGCGTTGCGCCCACGCGCACAGCCAGCTCAACGCTCTTTTCGTCGTACTGTTGGGCGACCCCGTAGTTCTGGAGCGCCTCGGCATTGGCACCACTCAGCTCCAGGACTCGGCCGCGTGCGTAGTAGGCGTAGGCGCGTTCATCAATGAAGCGTCCTGCTTGGAGCTGTCCGTCGACGAGTCTTTCTACCTGTTCGGAGGCTACGCAGCCGAGCGCTGCCGCCGAGAGCCAGGATGCCGCAGCAAGCCGGGCCAGGCGATGTTCCAAGCCGCCGCGTGACCTCTGTGCACGTGGAGTTGTCATAGGGCTTGCCTGAGCTCCAAAAGGCATTTTTTCGCGGCTGTCAGTGTGATGACGCCCAGCCTTGAGAGGGTAGCAGCGACGCGTTCCACTTCAGCGCCAGTGGCCCCCGCCGCTGCCGCCACCGAGCGAGCATGCAGCGACATGTGCCCGCGCTGGATGCCTTCTGTAGCGAGTGCGCGCAGTGCGGCAAGGTTCGATGCTAGCCCAACCGCCGCCGCAACCATGCTGAGCTCTCCTGCATTAGCAACACCCAGCATCCGAAGTGCAATTTGGGCCGTGGGATGAACGCGCAGCGTGCCGCCCACCATCCCAAGCGCTAACGGCATTTCCAAAGTGCCGACGAGCTGGTTGCCTTCACGCCGCCAAATGCTGAGCGGGGCATAGCGACCGCTGCGTGCCGCATACGCATGCGCTCCCGCTTCCACAGCCCGATAGTCATTGCCCGTAGCGAGCGCAACGGCATCGACACCATTCATGATGCCCTTGTTGTGGGTGGCAGCTCGGTACGGATCAAGTTCAGCAAAACGCGAGGCCTGAACGATCGCGTCGATGACGTCAGATGCCGCGGGCGAATCGAGCGCTGGCGGGAAATAGCTCGACCCTCGATCGCCGCGGAGAAGCAGCTCGGCTTCGTTGATTCTGCAGGTCACCTGCACACGCCGTTGGTCGCAAAGGTTGGAAAGGATCCGCAACCCCAACTTGCCCCCGGCCAGCTCGGCAACGCGAGGCCCAATGGACTCCGAGACGTGATTGACGAGGTTAGCGCCCATGGCATCGCAGCAATCGATGAGCACGTGAATGACCAGGTAACCTTCACCCAGGTCGCGCAGTTCAAGCCGTTTTGGCCCGCCACCTCGGGCTATCAGGTTCGGCACGGAGTCGCGCGCAAGCTCCAGAAGTTCGGCGCTGGCACCCTCCAGCTTCTGCAGCGCCGCTTTTGGATCTTGGACGTCGTAGAGCTGCACTTGCCCCGTCATCAGGCTGTCCAGCATGTGCGCGCGGAATCCGCCGCCAGCTCGCACCATGCGTGCGGCGTTGGACGCGGCCGCGATCACACTCGGCTCTTCGACCACCATGGGGACGAGGCAGTCTCGACCATTGACTTGTACGTTGAGTGCTACGCCGAACGGGAGGGCGTACAGGCCCAACACATTTTCAACCACCTTGTCCGCAAGCTCAGTCGTCAGGCCGCCGCCCGCGACTGCGCCGACCAGCTCAGCTAGTTCAAGCTGCGCACGTTCAGCGACGCACTGCTGGCGTTCCTCAACCGATAGTCTGTAGAAGCCTGGAATACGGGAGCCTTGAGTCATGTTGCGCGCCCTCTGGCTTGGGGAAAGTGTAGCCCAGGCGCCCCAAGAACGAGCGGGAGACGTACGAAACCAAGCGCCTGCGCGAGTTCTACAAATTGAACACCTGGCTCTGTGGCTCCCACGCGGAGCATCACGTCGCCACCTCCCGCACCGGAAGGCATGCACAAGGCCCCCTCGGCCTCCGCGAGGCGATCGAGCTCCAAGGTGTCTCGTGTAACAATATCAATATCCGCAGCTTCGCCGAGGAGCTGAAGCTGTGAGCCTTGAGCCCGAAGCGCTTCAAAGAGGTCGCTCGCCTGATTCAGTTCGATGGCCCGAGCGGCGTCTTCCGCGGCCTGACTGAGTGGGGTGAGAATTGAGTCAAAACGGAGCCTATCCATGCTGCGAAACTGCCTGACCTGGGCGATCATCGCTGAGGTGGATGTCGAACGGCCTGAGAACCACACCGACCAATGGAGGCCAGGCGGAAGAGTGACTGCCTTGAAACCTGGCAGCTCGGCTTCGGTCTGGGTCCGCACAACGAGAGTGCCGCCCTGTACGCTCGCCAGCACATCGATTCCGCTGCCTCCACCCTGCGCCGCGCGATGGGCCAAGAGCGCGCGTCGGGTGAGCTGAGCCAGCGCCTCGGCAGTCGGGGGCTCTGGTTCCAGCGCTCCGAGGCTGGCAACCAGAATTGCGGCACTTGAGCCCAGGCCAAGCTTACCGAATTCGCTCCGGAGCTCGCTGGCGTCGAACGCGGGTGCGGGCACGTTCGCGGGAAGCGCTGCCAGAACTTCCGGTGTCACGAAATCAGCCGCGCGTGAGCTGTCGGTCGTCACGTAGCGATCCACAGCGGTCACAATTGCAGGTGCACCAAACAGCACCGCGTAGGCGCCGGACAACACCAGTTTGCCAGGTGCCTTGGCAATCACGTGGGCTCAACCTTGACCGCAGCATCCGGCCCGGGTGAGCACACCATCACCTGTTTTACGCCTGGCACCAGCTCAAGCGCCGCCGCGAGCGCCCGTGTGTTGATTGGTTCGCAAATCACTTTCACATGCGGCCCGGCGTCCATGGTTGCGTAGGCTGGCAGGCCAGCGCCGCGCAGTTCGGTGACGCGCGCCAAGAGCGCCAATGTAGTGGGTAACCAGTAGTTAAGTGGGGGATCAGCGGCAAACATGCTGGCGTGCATCAAGAGTGCGCTGTGCTCTGTAGCGCGGCCCAATTTTTCAAAGTCTTGAGCGAGGAGTGCTTCGCGAATTCGCGTGTAGACGGCTGGTGCACTGGCCACCCACGCCGGATAGTAAGGGCTAGTTTTTGCGGTGTGGCCCATGCCCAAACGAGAACTCTTGTCTTTGGGGAGAGTGGTGACGACGCAAACCAAAAGCTGAAGTGGAAAGCCATCTCCAGATAACACTGGAATGGCTGAGAGCGCGTCCAGCTCAAGCGCGACGTAGCCGCCGAATAGCGAGCGGGCTGCTGAAGCCGATCCCAGGCGCGCCAGAGCACTCACTTCGCTCCGGGGAAGTTCCAAACCAGCAGCTCGCGTAGCTCCGAGCGCCAGCGCGGCGAAGCCGGAGGCGCTCGATGCCAGCCCGGATGCCGTTGGAAAGTTGTTATTCGATTCGACGCGCGCCGCGAGGGCTAAACCGGAAAGATTGCGAATTCTATCCATAAAAAGCGACAATCGCTCCAAATCTTCACCCGTTAGCCGGGAGCCGTTCAGGGTGACTTCGTCTTCCTCTAGGCGCTCCACGAACTGTACCGAAGTGGTCGTGTGGAGCGCGTCGAGTGTCATCGACAGGCTCGGTGTGGCGGGCAGGTTCTGCGTTTCGTCCTTTTTTCCCCAATACTTGGCGAGCGCAATATTGGAATGCGCGATGGCCGTGGCTTTGGGGAGGCGGTGACGCGTCATGTTAGCCAATCTTGGTGAAAAAGGCCTCAAAACCTTGGCTCTTCCAGGCGCTTAGCACGGCGTTTGGGTCACCATCCGTGAGCGCGATCACCGCTCCGCCGCCGCCGGCTCCGGTAAGCTTTGCGCCGAGCGCACCGGAGCTTCTGGCAACCTGACACGCATCTTCGATTTCGGGCGTCGAAACGAAGAGCCCTGCAAGCAACATCTGATTAAAATCCATCAACTTTCCGAGGCCGTAAAGATCGCCCGTTTTCAGGCAGATTTCGGCATTGTTCACGATCGAAGCGATACCTTCCAGAGTCTTCGCGACCAGCTCAGGGCGTCGCTCTTTCAGCCTGGCGACGCTGCGCACCATCTCGGCGGTGGGCGCGGGTGGGCCAGCAATCGCGATCGCGAGTGTGATGGGCTTTGCCAGCTGAAGCGCTTGGGGTCCTTCAGCGCGCGTGTAACGAAAACATCCGCCCAATGTTGCAGCCGTGGCATCGATGCCGGAGGGGTTGTCGTGAAACACGCGCTCCCAGGCATCTGCAGCTTCAAGGACCCAGCGATCGGTCTCGCTGATTGGCAGCTCGGAGGCGGCCACTTCCAATACCGCGCGGGCAATCGCGACCCCCAAGGAAGCTGACGCTCCCAGGCCGCACCCGGGTGGGAGCTCCGTCTTCGCTCGGACTTCAAACTCGCCCAGAGAAAGGCTCGCCAAGAGCGCCGCGAAAGCGCGCCCTGGTTCTGACTCCGGCTCGCACGGGGTTGGAAGCTCTGAAAGACGTAAGGACGCTTGAGCTGCGCGCATTGCGGATGCTTCAGCCCCGCGCTGGATCCCCGCGGCGATCGCTGGCACCCCGTACACCACGGCATGTTCGCCAAACAGGATCACTTTGCCGAGGGCTCGAGCCACGCGCTGCTCTTACCTGGTTTTTCCCGTCATGGGCAGTGCTTCTCGCACCAGAGCCCAGGACATTCCAGCCCGTTTTGCGGCTTCAATGCCGAGTGGACTATCTTCTAAGACCAGACAGTCTTGCGGGGCGACGCCCATGCGTTCGGCCGCCAACAGGAACATGTCCGGGTGAGGCTTGCCGTGTTGGACCTGTTCAGGTGTGATGATGATGTCGAAGATCTCTCCGACGCCAATGGCTTCCAGCGAGTGAATGACCTGAAGGCGAAGGTTGCCTGAAGCCACGCTCACCGGAGAAACGCGGCTCATTTCGTGCGCAAAATCGGTGACCTCTCGGATGGGTTGCAGGTCCTTGATCCGAGCCTCGAAGTGCACGCGTTGTAGGGCAGCGATGCGAGCTGCGTCGAGTTTGCAGTCGAACTGCCGATTCAATTCCAGCACGGTCTGCTCAAGCGGCATGCCCCCGCGCGAAGCAAAAAGCTCCCAGTTGAAGTCAAAGGGCGCGCCACACTCGCGGAGCGAGAACTGCCACGACTCGTGGTGGAGGGGCATCGAATCGGCCAAGGTGCCGTCACAGTCGAAAATGTAGCCTGCAAAACTTTGGACGGGTCGCGTGAATCTTGAGTGCATCGGGTTGCTCAACTGTTGCGTGCAAGAAGTGAAGCTGTAGCGGCCCGGAGGAGCTCCCGACCGGCAGGAGGGACGCGCGGGGAGTGCAAGGCGCGCTCGCCGGCGGCTGCAAGTTTCAATATTTCGAGCTCCAACACCTCAACCGCGCCTGAAGCCTGCAGCGCTTCGAGGGCGAGGGTGCGTTGGCGGAGAGTGGCCTTGCGCCGATTGAAGGCCGTCAAGAAGGCAGTCCGGGCGGGCCCGCGCAGGGTGTTTAGCGCGGTCATCACCAATAAAGTTCGCTTACCTTCGGTCAAATCACTCCCGAGCGGCTTGCCCGTGACGCTCGGTTCGCCAAAGGCATTTAAGAGATCATCGCGGATCTGAAAGGCCAGGCCAGTTGGAAGCGCGAACTTTTTGAGCGCCCGAAGGAGCGGCGCTGCTGCCCCGGCCATGCGAGCGCCTAGCTCCAGCGGGCCGTGAACGCTGTAGCTGGCGGTCTTCAGACGGTACGTGAGGAGCACGTCCTCCGCTCCCAAAAGATCACGTTGCTGACCAGCGACAGCATCCAGCTGCATGCGAGCAAAGCAACCCCAGATGCCCTGGGCGTGTTGCTTGGGGGAGGGCACGCGTGAGAGCATGTGTGTCGCGAGCGCTAGGGCATAATCCCCCGTGAGCACCCCCGCAGCGGCGCCCAAATGCGTGTCCCCAATCTTCGTAGTTAGCCAGGAGTGAACTGAAGGCCCACCGCGCCGCACTTCATCGCGATCCATCCAATCATCGTGGATCAGAAAATAAGCTTGGAGTAACTCCAGCGCGACGCCGGCTTGGATCACGGGTCGGGGCAGCGCGGAGCTTTCGTGCACGCACTGGTAGCCAGCAGCCACCAGGCCCGCACGCAAACGCTTGCCGCCCCGTAGGCAGAGGCTTGTCAGCGCTGCGACCATATTGGAGACGGGCTCGCCGAGCTTGCGCGCCTCTTTCTCGCGAAGGCCGAGTTCGCGCTTCAACTCGCGTTCGATGGCCGGACGAACGTTTCTGAGCAGGCGTTCGAAAGGATTCAGCTCTGAAAGCCCTGGTTTTCTCCGGTGTCTCGCTGGCTGCACGGGAGTGGCAGCCTAGGGACTCGGCGTTGGGAGTGTCAACGGCTGGCGTTTCCGTGGCCTGGCTGCTTGGAATGGCTTGCATTCTGACCCAAAAGGGTCATCGCTAGGTTTTCTCATGCCTGACATTTCGAATCGGAAGGGTGACCACATCGACCTGGCGGTGAGTGGCGACGTCGGTTTTCACAACACGACAACCCTCTTTGAGTGTGTGCGTCTCGTTCATAATGCCTTGCCAGAGTTGAGTTACGACGAGGTGCAGTTGGGAACGAGTGTCCTAGGCAAGCGGCTGTCAGCTCCGATACTGATTGCGGCGATGACGGGCGGCGCCGAAAGAGCCGAGAAGATAAACTGTGAACTTGCTGAAATCGCCGAGGAGCGCGGCTATGCGTTCGGGCTCGGCAGTCAGCGGGCGATGCTGAAGAACCCAGCGCTCAGAAGCTCGTACGACGTGCGGCGAGTGGCGCCTTCGGTGTTGCTGCTCGGTAACATTGGGATCGTTCAAGCAACCCAAATGTCGAGCGCCGAGCTTCAGGACATGGTTGGAAGCATCGGTGCCGATGCGTTGTGCGTGCACTTGAACCCCGCGATGGAGCTGGTTCAACCTGAAGGAGATCGAGATTTTCGAGACGGACTGACCACGCTCGCGCGCCTCACCGCGGAACTCGGGCATCCGATCATCGTGAAGGAAACGGGCTGCGGGATTTCCGCAGAAGTGGCCCAAAAAATCCGTGCTTTGGGTGTGGCCCATGTGGATGTTTCGGGAGCTGGCGGCACCTCCTGGGTCGCCGTTGAAACCCACCGTGCCAAAGAAGATCAGAAAGAATTAGGGCAAGCTTTCTGGGAATGGGGCATCCCCACAGCTGCGAGTGTGGCGCTGGTGGGCCAGCATGGCTTTGCGACGGTCTTTGCGACGGGTGGCGTGCAATCGGGGCTCGATATTGCCAAGGCGATCGCGCTTGGGGCCAATGTTGGTGGCATTGCGAGGCCGGTCCTGCAGGCGCTCGCTCAAGCCGGTCCGCCGGGCGCTAGAAGGTTCTTGGAGCGTACGGAGCAACAGCTTCGCACCGCATTCTTATTGACCGGTGCACGGAACGCCCAGCAGTTGCGCCGCGTACCGCGCGTGATTGTTGGTGAGTTGGAGCGCTGGCTCAGCGTCTTTCCACCGCTCACCTAGGCAACGTTACTTGCTCTTATTGAGCGTGACGGCGGGTGGTGGATGGGAGTGCGCCGTCGACGAAGATCTACCCTCGAATGAGAGACGCGAGGCTTCCTGATACAGGGTCTTCGCGCCCCGAGCGGTGGCATCTTTGCGCATGATCTGCACCAGCCGTTGCATCGCGACACGCGGCGCCAGCGAGCCATCGCGAAGGCCGAGTTTGATGCGGGCTACCCAATAGCTCTCATCATCTAGAGCAATCGTGCCAAGGGCGCGCTCTGCTTCTGCGTAGGCGGCCTGCTCGATGAGTTCATCAATCTCATTGGGAGCCGGGGGTTGTTCTTGTCCTGTCTCTTATACACATCTCCGAGCCCACGAGACTAAGGCGAATCTCGTATGCCGTCTTCTGCTTGAAA
>ENA-ORBV01002007-ORBV01002007.1-microbial-mat-metagenome-genome-assembly--contig:-NODE-2007-length-43920-cov-6.406405_pt1 | contig 43920 bp, 40 predicted proteins | sample MGYA00237777_ERZ505514 | MGnify/ENA primary metagenome ERZ505514 (study PRJEB26160, sample SAMN06269048) | microbial mat metagenome | isolation source: Oligotrophic lake microbial mat | place... | reverse complement strand
TGCAGCACCCCCAAAAAAGATATTTGCAGTAGAAGTCCCGCGCTACGGACCGGGCTCGTCCAACAACCGGTTCAGATCGTGGCTTCGCACGATCTAACCTTGTTCGTTAGGCGGCTGAAAAGACGCATCTTGACTCTTCGTACGTTTTTTCGTACCATCTGCGCCTTCCGATGGAGGTCCACCATGACCGTACTCACCGCAAGCAAAGCCAGAGCCAACCTCTACCGCCTTATCGATCAGGCCGCTGAGTCTCATCAGCCCATCCACATCGCGGGCAAGCGAAGTTCAGCTGTGCTTGTCTCGGAAGAAGATTGGCAGGCGATTCAGGAAACGATGTTCCTGATTTCGATACCGGGCATGCGAAAGTCGATCCGAGATGCCATGGCCGAACCACTTTCCAAGAGCGCCAAGGAACTGACCTGGTGAGTTGGGAACTCGTTTACTCGAAGCAGGCGCTGAAGGATGCCAAGAAGCTAAAGGCGTCTGGACTTAAGCCGAGGGCGGGGGAACTGCTTGAAATTCTGAAAAGTGATCCCTTGCAGAACCCGCCGTCGTTCGAAAAGCTTATAGGCGACCTTGCAAGCGCCTACTCCCGGCGAATTAACATACACAATCGCCTAGTCTATGAAGTGTTTCCCAAAGAAAAGGTAGTGCGCGTACTCCGCATGTGGACACACTATGAGTGAGCCGCCTACCCCTCGCTCAAGCGGAGCCCCAACGAGCGTAAACTACCGTACGTCCGCCGCCGGGAGCCACCCATGAAGTCAACGCAGATCGTTTCAGACCCCGAGACCATGGGAGGTACTCCCGTCTTCGTGGGCACGCGCGTACCGGTACGAATCCTCTTCGAGCACCTGGAAGCTGGTGACTCCCTTGAAGTCTTCCTTGATGACTTTCCGTCTGTCAGCCGTGCCGCCGCAATCCAAGTTCTCCAAGACGCCAAGGCGGCACTCATAGAAGATGCGCATCCTGCTTGACGAATCCGTACCGGAAAAGCTCGGAAAGCTGCTGGTTGGCCACACCTGCAGCACGGTTCAGCGACAGGGCTGGACGAGCATCAAGAACGGAAAGCTACTCGCGCTTGCAAAGGATCAATTTGATCTCTTGCTTACGGCTGACAAGGGCATGGAGTATCAGCAGAACCAAGATACGCTGCCAGTCGCGATTCTTGTGGTTCGAGCGAAGAGCAATCGATTGGAAGACTTGGCTCGCGCCGTGCCAGCTATCCTGGGCGCACTTGATGAAATTCCACCTCGTGGATTTCGCAAAGTTGCTGCCTAACGAAAAAGGATAGATCGCGCGTAGCCGCGATCTGATCCGGCTGTTGGACGAGCCCGGATTGCCGAGCCGGTCGCCGACACAGGAAACATCTCTCAGAAGTTTGGCCGATGCTGACGGCCGGGCAGCGCACATGGGCTGATGCAGGCGGCGTTGCTGGCCGCGCCCACCCTCATTGCAAGGGCGGCTGGGTGCGAATGGCGGTTTTTTGAACGAGCGCGGCCACCACACCCGTGGGCATGTCGGTGGCCGGTGGTGTGTGCGGGTTGTTCTGTTCGTTCAGTGGATGTGTCCCTCGCGCACCGCACCGGGCGGCCCCGCCGGGCTACCGTGCGATGGCGGGGCGGCGATGCGCCGACGCACGATCTGCATCGCAGAGCCGCAGCAGTGGCACTGCAACTTGGGGCGTTCACTCAGGGTCGGCGGTGTGACGGGCGGAAGAACAGCTACGCCTTGAAAGGGTTGAGCAGCGGGACGCCGAAGGCTTTGAAGTCGGCAACGTTTCTGGTGACGACCGTCAAGCCATGGATCTTGGCTGTCGCAGCAATCATGGCGTCTTCATACACCGTGTCAGACTTCCGATGCATCAACTGTGCCCAAGCCCGAAAGGCCGCTGCGTCCATAGGAAGCACGTTGTATGAGGTGGCAACCAACTCCAGCCACGCATCAATCTCCAGGGCTTTCCCCTCGTCTTGCTCGCGTGTCAGCTCAATGCCAACCTGAATCTCACCTATGGTCACTGCGCAGAGGTGAAGCTGTGTGTCCTCAATTGCAGCAAACCAGGCCAGCACTGCGCCGTGAGGCTTTGGCTTACGCAGCTCGGAGACAACATTCGTGTCAAGCAAGTACATCAAATTCACCCCGCAGGCGCTGGGCTGCGCCTACGAGCGCGACCTCGGCTAGGAAGAACAAGATCGGCGCGCCCCTGATCAGAAAGCAAGAGTTGCTTGAGCGAGGGTCGAGCCGCTGCCTTCAGGCGTCGCCACTCGTCCACGGGGACAAGCACTGCTGCCTCGGAGCCTCTTTTGGTCACCATCTGCGGGCCTTCTGCCAAGCACGTCTCGAGGAACTCGCTGAACCGCGCTTTGGCGTCCTGAATTGGCCATGTTTGCATAAATCACCTTTAAATGACTAGTACGCTGACTAGTTTAAAACCATTTGTGCAGCGCTGCCTGGTCGTTCAAAGCGGGCGGCTCGCAAGCGAGCCGCCGTTTAGCTTCGACATTAGGCGTCACAACAACTACCATCGCTTGTTCATCTCGAGTCCACCGCTGGCCATTGATCCTCTCTCCGTGGAATCATGTTGACGCTCATCCCGAACACGATATGACACTGAACGAAGCTGCCCAGATCCTTGAAGCCCTTGGGCGAGGCCTCGATCCTGAAACCGGTGAAGTCTTCCCTGAAGACAGCCCATTGAACTGTGCACATGTTGTTCGGGCACTCTTCATGGGTGCCAAGGCCTTGGCCCAGCCTGCCGTTACTACCAAAGTGAAGCGCGAGGTTCCAGAGGGTCTGGAGCAAGCGTGGCAAGCCTGGACGAAGGAAGAGGAAGCCAAACTCATCCAAGCCTTCGACGGCGGAGCAACGGTGGGGGAACTTGCCGAGGCCCACAAGCGCAAGGTTGGCGGCATCACTGCAAGACTTGAGAAGCTTGGACGCGTGGAGCATGGCAGTCATAGTGGCAGTGACGCCAACATGTTGATCGACACGGACACGCAACAGTACGAGGCTGCTCCGCAGCACTTGTTGCGTGCCGGTCATCGCCGACGTTGAACCTGGTCCCACAGAGAATTGAACGGCTGCAATCTTCATCCGGCCAAGACCGCTTTCGCAGAGCGAAGCGGCCGCACAAGTCAACGCGGCCAATGCCGGGGATGGGTTGGAAGCGTCAGTTCGCTGCCGGCGGGGCAGCCCTCGCCGCAAAGGCGCTAACCGCGACAATCAAATCTACAGCGTCCGGCTGCGCGCCAGCGGCGGGTTTTTCGCGAAATAACCCTGGATGCCGCGCACCAGTGCATCGGCCAGTTGCTGCAGGTACTTGTCGTCGTTGAGCCGGGCTTCTTCTTCCGGATTGCTGATGAATGCGGCCTCCACCAGCACGCTGGGGATGTCGGGCGCCTTGAGCACGGCGAAACTGGCCTGCTCGACCCGCGGCTTGTGCAGTTTACCGACCCGGCCGATCTCGCCCAGCATGGCGCTGCCCAGTTTCAGGCTGTCGTTGATCTGCGCCGTGGTGCTCATGTCGAGCAGGGCACGTTGAACCTCTGCGTCGCGCGCGGCGACGTTCAGGCCGCCGATCAGGTCGGCCTTGTTCTCCTTGTCGGCCATCCAGCGCGCGGCGCTGCTCGACGCGCCGCCCTGGCTCAGTGCGAATACGCTTGCGCCTTGCGGCCGGGGCGTGTAGAAGGCGTCGGCATGCAGGCTGATGAACAGATCGGCCTGCACCCGGCGCGCCTTTTGCACCCGCACATGCAAGGGTACGAAGAAGTCGGCGTCGCGTGTCAGATAGGCGCGCATCGCGTTGCCACCGACCGACAGGCCATTGATGCGTTCGCGAAGGCGGTGAGCCAGGCGCAACACGACGTCCTTTTCCTGGGTGCCGCCGGGTCCGATAGCGCCGGGGTCCTCACCGCCATGCCCGGGGTCGAGCGCGATGATGATGAGTCGGTCGGTGCGACCCGAGGGCGCCGCACTGGACGACCGGGCGACAGCGCTCGGGGCCTGGGTCGGCGCCGGCGGCGCCACGGCCAGCGGTGCCGTCGCGGCGGTGTCGCCCTGCGAGGCACCTGTCGTGCCCGGCGTCGCGACGCCCCGCTGCGCGATCAGTTCACCCAACGGATCGCTGGCGGCCGGCGGCGCGGCTGCGACCGAACTGTCGGTCCGGTTGCGCGTGCGTTCAGCGATCAGCGCTTCGAGCGGGTCGGCCACGACGCTGGGATACAGGTCCATCACCAGCCGGTGCTGGTAGGCGGCGACCGGCATCAGCGTGAACACCTGCGGTTTGGCCGACTGTTTGAGGTCGAGCACCAGGCGCACCACGCCCGGCGCAAATTGCCCGACCCGGATGCCCTTGATCGTCGGGTCGTCCGCCTGCACCTTGGCCACCAGCTCCTTGAGCGCCGGATTCAGCTCGATCCCGTCGATGTCCACGGCAAGGCGCGGCGGATTGGCGACGAATAGCTGGCTGGTGCTCAGCACGGCATCCGATTCGATCGTGACCCGCGAATAATCCGGTGCTGGCCACACTCGCACGGCCAGGATCGTCGCGCCGCGCGCCAGCTGCGCTGTGCCCAGCAGCATCACCAGGCTGCCCGATTGCAGCAGTGCGCGCCTTTTCATGCGCCGTTGGCCCCGAGCAGTTGGGCGCCGACTGCGGTTTGCGCGATCAGGCGAACCTGGCGCACCGCGTCGGCTTGCACGTCGATATGCAGCGCGAGGTCCGCCAGCGGCAATCTGCCCGCGACTTTCTCCGGCCACTCGGCCAGTTTGAGGCCCGGGCCGGCAAAGATGTCGCGAAAGCCGGCGTCTTCCCATTCGCGCGGGTCGTCGAACCGGTAGAAGTCGAAATGCCAGATCGGAAGTGGTGCGGGATCGTTGCGGGTGCCGGGCAACTCGTACGGCTCCAGCACCGCATAGGTCGGGCTCTTGATCCGCCCCGTGACGCCGAGCGCCTGCAGCAAGTGGCGCACAAAGCTGGTCTTGCCGGCTCCCAGATCGCCGTGCAATTCGATGAAGCTATCCCGTAGCGCCGGTTGCACCGCCAGAGCGCCGGCAAATAGGCGGGTCGCCGCTTCGTCGGGCCAGGTCAGGCTTTTTACAATAGGCAGGTGATGAACACCCGTTTGCTGGTCGATGATGGTCAATTGCTTGCGCGCATAACGCGGTGGGGCCATGAGCTTGGATTTTCGCGCATCGGTGTGAGTCGGATCGACCTGTCCAGCGCTGAGGCGGGATTGCTGGCTTGGCTGGAGCAGGGCTTTCACGGTGGTATGGCCTATATGGCGGCGCATGGACTCAAACGCGCCAGGCCCGCCGAACTCGTGCCTGGCACCGTGACCGTGCTGACCGCCCGCATGGACTATTTGACCACAGCAACACCGGCGGGATGGCAGGAAATCGAGTTTGCTCGCCTGGGCCGCCCCGGCGAGGGCATCGTGTCGATGTATGCGCGCGGCCGGGATTACCACAAGGTGTTGCGCCAGCGTCTGCAAAAGCTGGCGCAACATATTCAGTCGGAGGTCGATCCGCTCGGTTTTCGGGTGTTCACCGACACCGCGCCGGTGCTCGAAGCCGAGCTGGCGGTGCGCAGCGGCCAAGGCTGGCGCGGCAAACACACGCTGGTCTTGAACCGCGACGCCGGTTCGATGTTTTTCCTGGGTGAGATCTACCTGGACATCGACCTGCCCCCCAGCGCGAGCGTGTCGGACCACTGCGGAACTTGCAGTGCCTGTATCGACGTCTGCCCGACCCGGGCCATCGTGGCTCCTTATCGACTCGACGCACGTCGTTGCATTTCTTACCTGACGATCGAACATGATGGCGCCATACCGCTGGAGCTGCGCCCTTTGATCGGCAACCGCATCTATGGTTGTGACGACTGCCAGCTTGCCTGCCCGTGGAACAAATACGCGCAACGCAACGCGCTGGCGGACTTCGATCCCCGCGCCGGCCTGGTCGGTAGCCAGCTGGCAGACCTGTTTGGGTGGACCGAATCGGAGTTTTTGCAACGCACCGAGGGCAGTCCGATCCGGCGCATCGGCCATGAGCGCTGGTTGCGCAACATCGCCGTGGCGCTGGGCAATGCGCTGCGCGGCGCAGACGACCCGGCGCTGGTGCAGGCGCTGGTGCACCGCGCACAGCACCCGAGTGCGCTGGTGCGCGAACATGTGACCTGGGCCTTGGGCTACCATCGCGACCATGCCCATGAATGAAGAGCCGTTCACGCCACGGCAAGCGCCATGAATCGCATTCGACTTCTCATCATCGACCCTCAGAACGACTTCATGGACGTGGCTGGAGCGGCGCTGCCGGTGCCCAGCGCCCACGCCGACATGCAGCGCCTGGCCCAATTCGTCGACACGATGGCAGGTGCCATCGACGACATGGTTGTCACGCTCGACTCCCATGCCACCGTCAGCATTGAACGCACCACCTTCTGGCTCGATGCGGATGACGCGCCGGTGGCACCGTTCACGGCGATCACGGCCGCTCAGTTGCGCGCTGGCCAATACCGCCCGCGCGACGGCAACCGGACCGACGATGCCTTGCGATATCTGCAGGCATTGGAGGCGGGCGGGGAGCGCACGCTGATCGTCTGGCCGGTGCATTGCGTGCTGGGCACCTGGGGTCACGCCATCACGCAGGTACTGTCCGACAGCATCACGCGCTGGGAATGGGCGAGCGGGCGCAATTGCGACCGGGTACTCAAGGGACAAAACACGATGACCGAGCAGTACAGCGCATTTCGCGCCGACGTGCCGCGCGCCGATGACCCACGAACCCTGATCAACCGCCCCTTGCTGGAGCGCCTGGGCGGTGGCGACGAGGTGCTGTTGGTTGCTGGCGAAGCGCTGAGCCATTGCGTGGCGGCGTCGGGACAGGACATGCTGGCGCAGTTCGACACCCAGCGCCTGCGCAACACCGTGTTCCTGACCGACTGCATGAGCCCGGTCACCGGATTTGAGGACGCTGGCTTGGTTTTCCTCGAACAGTTGCGCGCGCAGGGCGTGCGCACACTGCAAACGTCCCAGGTGGCGGACCTGTTCGAATGAACCGGCGCGACCACATCGCGGACCAGTTACTGCAACTGGCGCCGGTGCACTGGAGCCAGACCCCGGTGCGCTGGTTGATGGGGTGGTGGCAGGTGGCGCTGTTCGGCGCCGAGATGCTGGTGTTGGCGTTGGCAGGCTCGACGTACCGGCGCAAGCAACGCAGCGTCATTTACCGGCAGTTGTATGCGGCTACCGCGCCCTTGTTGCCCGGTTTCGTCGTCATGTCGGCGCTGCTGAGCCTGGTGATCATCCGCATCGTCTTGGTCACGGCCCAATCCTACGGCCTGTCGCAATACGCGCTCGACGTGCTGGTGCGCACGCTGGTGATCGAACTGCTGCCCCTGCTGGTGGCCTTGTTCGTCGCTTTGCGTTTCGCAATGCCCAGCGGCGCCGAGGTGGCGTCCATGCGCGAGCGCGGGGATCTGATCGAGCTTTGGCGCGCGGGAGGGGACCCGGCGCGAGACGAATTGTTGCCGCGGGTGCTGGCCGGCGTGTTCGCCGTCGTATTGCTGGTTCTGCTCAGTGCCGCAATGGCGCTGTTGATGACTTACGTCATGATCTACGGATTTACCAGCTGGGGATTTGCCGCCTATACGCGCGCTGTGGGTCAGGTGTTCAACCCTGCTGCAACCTTGATCCTGTGTATGAAGACATTCTTGTTCAGCCTGATCGTGGCCATTTTGCCGATCGCCCCCAATCCCCAATACGGTGGGGCGACCTTGCGACAGCGCGATGAGATCGGTCAGTTGGGTCGGTTGTTCACGCTGATCTTGTTGATCGAGGTGTTGTCGCTGATCGGCAACTACTATTGACGATGCACCAACTGTTCTGCCATGGCCGACTCACCTGACAACACACCGCCGGTGCCCCATCTGGAGCGCACTGCCCGGTTGGTGCTGCTGGCCATGCTGCTGCTGCTGTCGGGCGCGATCGCTTACCTGATGTTCGCGCGTGGCGCTTTCGAGCGCACCCAGCAGGTGGTCCTGATTGCCGACGATGCGGAAGGGCTGTCGGTGGGCATGACCGTGACCTTTTCCGGTTTCCCGATCGGTCGCATCGGTCGCATCGCCTTGTCGCCGGAGGGCAACGCCCGCATCATCATCGATGTGCCGCACACGGATGCGCACTGGCTGCGCACCTCCAGTGTCTTCACGATGGAAAGCGGCTTTGTCGGCGGCCCGCGTATCCGCGCCTTCACCGGCGTCCTGACCGACCCACCCCTGCCCGATGGCGCCGAACGCAAGGTGTTGCGGGGCGACGCGGCAGCCGAGATTCCGCGCATGATTGCCAGCGTGCGCGAACTGGTCAACAACCTGGGCGCCTTGACCAGCCAGGATGCGCCGCTCAACGCCAGCCTGCGCAACCTGCAGACGATGGCGGAAAAACTCAACGGCCCGCGCGGCGCGATCGGGGTGTTGCTGGGTAACGAAGCCGATGCCAGACGCCTGTCGCTGATGCTCGAGCGCAGCAACGCTTTGCTGGCACGGCTTGACGGCCTGGTACTCAAGGCCGATGGTCTTGCCACACGCACGGACGGCATGATGGCCCGCGCCGACAGCCAGGTGCTCGGGCCCGACGGCATGCTCGCGCGCGCCGATGCACAGGTACTGGGTCCGCAGGGCCTGGTCACCGAGACCCGTGCCACGGTGGTGCAGCTCAATGGCTTGCTGGCCGAGACGCGTAACAGCCTCAAGAAGGTGGACGCGGTGCTGATCGAGGCGCAGGCCATCGGCGCCAACACCCGCGACGCCACGACCGACCTGGGCAGCTTGCGCTCCGAGGTCGAGGCCAGCCTGCGCAAGGTAGAACACCTTATCAACGAGATCAACCGCAAATGGCCGTTTGCGCGCGACGCGCAGATCAAGTTGCCATGAGCGCCGCCGGGCCGTTCTCAAGGCGCTCGCTCTGCAGACCACAGGCCGAAGGTATTCCAATGAGCCGTAGCCTGTTTCTCTTCGCCTGTGCTGCGCTGCTGGTCGCCTGTGCCGGCGGTCCGCCGCCGCCCGACTGGCAACTCAATGCGCACGGAGCCCTGCAACGGGCGCAAGAGGCGTATCTGTCGGGCAACAGCCGGGTCGAGGCGGCGGAATTCGCCCGGGCCCGTGCAGAGATCGCGCGCACGGGCCGCGCCGACCTGTTGGCACGTGTCGAACTGGCGCGTTGTGCGAGCCAGGTCGCCAGCCTGGTGCTGGACGATTGCACGGGTTTTGATCGCCTGGCGCAGGACGCAGCCGCTCCCGAGCGGGCCTACGCCCGTTACCTGGCAGGACGCGCCGAGGCGCAGGACGCAGCCCTGTTGCCGCCGCAGCACCGTGCATTGACCGCGCCGGGCAGCGGCGGTTCGGCGCTGGCGGCGCTGGACGATCCTTTGTCGCGGCTGGTCGCCGCTGGTGTGCTGATGCGAACCGGCCGCGCCGATCCGCGCACGATCGCGCTGGCGATTGACGCCGCGTCGTCCCAGGGATGGCGCCGGCCCTTGCTGGCCTGGCTCGGTGTGCAGGCGCTGCGCGCCGAACAGGCTGGCGACAGCGACGAGGTGGCCCGCATTCGCCGACGCATCGCGCTGGTGGGTGAAGGCGCACCGGGCTCACGCTGAATCCGCGCTCGCGGTGTCTCCGATTGCACTTGCGTGGGTAGTGTGAACAGGCCCGATCCGTAAATGCTTGCCCGATGACGCGGTATTTTGTCTTCGCCAGCCGCACGCCGGTCCTGTGGGCGACCTTGGCGGGCAGCCTCGTTTGCGTCTTCCTGGTGTTTCCGGCCCTGCCGCTGGGGGCCGACATGCTGGACATCCGCGTCGGCTACAGCTGGCAGGAGCTGGTCAGCGCGATGGAGCAGTACGGCGCGTCGGGTCGCGCGATTTACGCCTGGGCCAGTCCGATCCTCGATACCTTGTTCCCGATGCTGTATGTGACGCTGTTCGCCGGCATCCTGTACCGTTTCGCTCCGCGCGATTCCTGGCGCGTGCTGGCGTGGTTGCCGGTTCTTGGCGGCGCCTGGGATCTGTGCGAGAACGCGCAGATCACCGCCATGCTGCTGATGTACCCCGACATCACACCCGGGCAAGTGGCAGTCGCGTCGTTTTTCACCCAGGTCAAGTGGCTCTTCATCGGGCCGGCCTTCCAGTTGCCGGCGATCGGGGTTGTGCTGGTTGCGACCGCGCGGCGATTGGCGGCGATAGTCAGGCCGCGCGGAGCGTGAGCCTGACAGGGGCAGGGTGGCCCGCCCACCACCGATTTCGCGTGTGCTGGGGCATACAGAAGCAGGCGAGTCAAGCTTGAACTTGCGCTGACGTGTTTCGCCAACACGCGCCAGTTGGGGAGCCCGACACGCCGATTGCTGGTGCGATACTCAAAGCAGGTCGACCGGCGCGGTCGGCACCCGTCGGGCGCACGTGTTTGCTGCGTGCTCCCGCATACTGGAGGTAACACGGCGATGCTAACCATGGAACTGGTGATTGTGCTGGTGCTGGTGCTGCTGGTGCTGCTGGTCGGCGTCGTCGTCTACAACAAGTTGGTGCGCCTGCGCAACGCGATCGGCAATGCGTTTGCGCAGATCGATGTGCAACTCAAACGCCGCTATGACCTGATTCCCAATCTGGTCGAGACCGCGCGCAAGTACCTTCAGCACGAACGCGAAACCCTGGAGGCGGTGATCTCTGCGCGCAACCAGGCGCAAGCGGCGGCCGGCAAGGCGCGCGGCGACGTGGCCGGGGCCGGCAATATTGCCGCGCTGGGGGCGGCCGAAGCGGCGCTCGGCGGTGCGCTGGGGCGCTTGATGGTGGTTGTCGAGGCCTATCCCGAACTCAAAGCGGACCGCAACATGCGCGAGTTTGCCGAGGAACTCACGTCGACCGAGAACCGGATCGGTTTCGCACGCCAGGCCTACAACGACAACGTGCTGGAATTCAACGACGCTGCCCTGCAGTTTCCGGCCAACCTCGTGGCCCGGCTGTTCGCGTTTCATGAGGCGACGATGCTGCAGTCGACCCAGTCCGCGGCCGAACGCAGCGCACCGCGCGTGCAGTTCTGATCGGCCTCTAGCGGGCGCGCCCGGAACCAGCGCTCGTGCGGTTTCGCCAACACCAGGACCAGGCCAGGGCAGCGACCCGGCGCCTACTGTGGCTGTTTCTGTTGACCGTCGTGTTGACGGTCGCGGCATTCAACGGCGTTCTGGCCCTGTTGTGGATGCTGCAAACGGGTAATTTGTTCGGATTTCCACGTTGGTTCTTCGAAACCAATACCGTGGTGTCGGCGGGCTTCATTCTCGGCGGAAGCTGGTTGGAATCGGTGCAGTTGCGCCAGGGCGGTGCGCACGTCGCGCAGATGGTTGGTGGGCGTGAAGTGTTGACCGGTGCGGACGAGCGCGAGCGCCGTCTGCGCAACGTCGTCCAGGAGATGGCCGTCGCTTCGGGGTTGCGCCCGCCACGCGTATTCGTGTTGCCGCGCGACGACAGCATCAACGCGTTCGCCGCCGGCTGGGAGCAGCAAGACAGTGTGGTTGCCGTAACCCGCGGCGCGCTTGAGCGGCTCTCGCGCGACGAGTTGCAGGGCGTCGTCGCACACGAGTTCAGCCATATCCTGCACGGGGATGCGCGGCTGAACATGCGCCTGATCGGCCATGTCTGGGGTCTGCAGTTGTTGTTCATGCTGGGCCGCGACATGATGGACAGCAGCGACCGGGAAGCCCGGCGGCCGGTGCTGGTCATTCTGGGGTTGGGAGTGGCGGCAGTGGGCAGCATCGGTTGGCTGGCCGGGCGCCTGCTCAAGGCCGCCGTATCGCGCCAGCGCGAGTTTCTGGCGGATGCCGCAGCGGTGCAATACACGCGCCTGCCCAGTGGCATCGGCGGCGCCTTGCGCAAGATCGCAGGCCAGCAGGTGGACAACCAGGGACGCCTGCATGACGCCCGTGCCGAGGTGATTTCGCACATGCTGTTGTCGTCCGACATCTTCATCCACGGCGGCGCGTTAGCGACCCATCCGCCGCTGGCCGAACGCGTGCGGCGCATCTATGGGCGGGCTATGGCGCCTCTGCCCAGCGACGTGTTGCCGCCATCCACAGATCCGGCCGAGGTCGCTGCTGCCGATGATCTGCGCATGCTCGCGTTCACGATGGACGATGAGGCAGGCTCGCCGGAGTCGGGTATCTTGGGGTTTGCCCGCGACTCCACATTGGCTCCGGCCATTGCGGGCACTGCAGCCGCCACTGCGCCAGCCATGCCGTCGCCACAAGCTGCGCAGGTCTGGCCAAGCGACCTGCTCGACATTGCCTGGCCATACGATCTGATACCGGCGGCGCTGGTGTATTTGACAGCCTCGGGGGAAGGCGAAACCCGCCAAGCGTGGCGGGGCATGTTCACCGAGATCCATCGGCAGGGGCAGGACCGGTTGCTGCAGCAGGTGTGGTCGCAGCCGCTAGCGGCCCACCAGGGCGCGTTCGAGCGCGTGTTGACCCGCTGCGCGGCGTTGCCGCTGGACAAGCGCCGCTCCATGCGCCGACAGGCGCAGCAGATCGTGCGCGCCGATGGACGACTGAGCCTGAGCGAGTTGTGGCGTTGTCTGCTGCTCGACCATGTGCTGGACCTGCACCACGAGAGCGTGTTGCGCGAAACCCACCATCTGACGCTGGAGCAATGCGCCCAGGCGATCGACAGCGTCGGCATGGCGCTGGCCGGCCAGTTGCTGCCCCCTGGGCAGGACGGGTCGCCCGCAGCCTGGTGTGCCGCGGTACGCGCCACGCTGGGACTCGGTGCGCCGGCGCAGGACCGGCGCACGGTGACCAGCGCCAGCATCCACGCGGCGGTGATGCGCCTGATGCGCCTGAGCGCGATGAGCCGGCCGCAGCTGATGAAGGCCTGGTGCGCGCAGGCGCTCGATGGTGTTGCGGATGTGCCGCAGGATGCGCTCGACGCCTTGCGCGGCCTGTGCCTGCTGATCGACACGCCCATTGCACCGGTGTTGGCAGCCCGGTTCCCGGATCTGGCGCGTCTGCGTGTCTAATGAGACTTCCCGAATGCATGACAAACACCGCTCAGGACGCAATGCTGTTCACATAGTCCATTTTCCGTTCGGGCTGAGCTTGTCGAAGCCCTGAGACACCCTTCGACAAGCTCAGGGCGAACGGCCCCATGTGAACAGTATTGGCTCAGGACGAACGGAGTGGGGGTCGCTGTCTTTGTTTTCGAAAGTCTGTTTCCGCAAGTCTCAATAAGCAGAGAGCCCCACCGCAGCGACCCCATGGACCAGGCCAGTGACAAGGACATCGATGCGTTTGCCGACGCCATGTGGCTTGAGAACGGACTGTCGAGGAACACGCTGGCGGCCTACCGGCGCGACCTGGTGTTGTTCTCCCGCTGGCTGCAGCCACAGGGCGTGCAGTTGCTGGGCGTCGGCGAACAGCATCTGAACGGGTATTTCTCGGCCCGCCACGACAGCAGCAAGGCGACCACCGCCAACCGCAGGCTCACGGTATTCAAGCGTTTTTTCCGCTGGGCCCTGCGCGAACACCGGTTGCAGGCCGATCCGACGCTGCGGCTGCAGGCGGCGCGCCAGGCGCTGCGGGTGCCCAAGACCCTGACCGAGCAACAGGTCGAAGCCCTGTTGGCGGCGCCCGATGTGTCGACCACGCTGGGCGTGCGCGACCGCGCGATGCTAGAGCTGATGTATGCCAGCGGGCTGCGGGTCAGCGAACTGGTGGGGCTGCGGGTTCTCAACATCAGTCTGCAGGAGCACGTGCTGCGGGTCTTCGGCAAGGGTAACAAGGAGCGCCTGGTGCCATTCGGCGAGGAGGCGGCGCTGTGGTTGACGCGTTACCTCGCGCAAGCCCGGCCGACACTGATCGGTCAGCGTCCGAGCGTGGCCTTGTTCGTTACCAGCAGCGGCATACATCCGGGTACGGCGATGTCGCGTGTGATGTTCTGGAGCATCGTCAAGAAATATGCGCTGCAGGCCGGCCTGGCCACTGCCCCGTCACCCCATACGCTGCGTCACGCCTTTGCGACCCACTTGCTCAACCACGGTGCGGACCTGCGCGCGGTTCAGATGCTGTTGGGCCACGCCGATATCTCGACCACGACGATTTATACCCACATCGCCCGCGAGCGGCTCAAACAGATGCATGCCCGGCACCACCCGCGCGCGTAAAAAAGCCATGCCCGAGAACGACCTGCTCCAGTGGTTTGAAAATCGCAGCTTCTATGCGCTGCTGATCCTGATCTTGCTGATGATCGGTCTGCTGCTGGCACTGGCCAGGCGCCGCAACGAACGCCGCGGCCGCGATGCGGCGCCGCGCCGACCGATGCGGCGCGGCCGATCGGGCTCTGGTCGCAGCAAGTAGAGGACGCTACTGCCCGCTGCTGGCGCAGCCTCGAAACACCAGGTTGAAATCGATGATCAAGAAGCCGTTCGGGCTGAGCTCGTCGAAGCCCTTCGACAAGCTCAGGGCGAACGGATAGCCAGTCGACGTCGTGATTGCCGGTATTGTCAATGGTTGACGCGCCACAGGTCGGCCATGGCTGCTTCAAAACGTGATGCGATCGCCTGCTCGTTGGCGTGTCGGCCGTCGCGCATGGCCACCTGTCCGGCCACCAGAACCTCCTTGAGCGCCGGTTCGCCGGCTGCAAATACCAGGGCGTCAAGCTGGTACTCGTGGGGGACGCCGCGCTGGCCCGGTGCCTGTACGTCGAGTACCAGTGCATCGGCGCGTGCACCCACGACCAGGCCCCAGCGGGTATGGCCGGCCGCCTGGCCGCCGGCCAACAATGCCGCGTCGAACAGGCGCGCCGCGGTCGCGTTCTGGCGCCCGGGTGCAGCGGCCACATTGCGCTTTCGCAGCGCCAGGCGTTGCCCGTATTCGAGCCAGCGTAGCTCTTCCGGCCAGTTGCGCACGACGTGGCTGTCGGACCCGATGGCCATCGGAACGTCGGCCCGCAGCCAGGCGCTCAGGTCGCTCAAACCATCGCCGAGGTTGGCTTCGGTGGCTGGACAGATGACGATGCCGGCGCCGCAACGCGCGACCGCGTCGATTTCGCGCTCGCTGGCGTGGGTGGCATGCACCAGCTGCCAGCGCGCGTCGGGCGCGAAATCCTGGCACAGATAGGCAATGGGCCGGCTGCCATGTGTCGCGAAGCAGTCGTCGACCTCGCCGGTCTGTTCGGAGATGTGAATATGGATGGGCATTTCCCGATCGCCGACCTGGCGCTGCAAGTCGCGGATCGACTGGGGGTCGGCCGCGCGCAGGGAATGGATGGCCACGCCGGCGTTGAGTCTGGCGCGCCCGCCGGTATCTGCTGCACGAGCCAATGCCGACACCAGGTCGGGCGTGCTGGCGAAACGCCGCTGGTCGGCGCGCAACGCCGGTTGTGCAAAGCCCGCGCGTTGGTACAACACCGGCAGCAACGTCATGCCGATGCCGGCATCCTGTGCAGCGTCGGCCACGGCCCAGCACATCGTGGCCGGATCGGGATAGGCTTGCCCGGCGCTGTCGTGGTGCAGGTAATGGAACTCGCAGACCTGGGTGTAGCCGCCGCGCAGCAGCTCCACATAAAGTTGCGCCGCCACGGCCCGCATTTGCTCGGGGCTGATGCGCAATGCCACCTGGTACATGCGCTCGCGCCAGGACCAGAAGTCGTCGGATTCGGTGGTGCGGCGCTCGGACATACCGGCGAACGCGCGCTGGAATGCGTGGCTGTGCGCGTCGACCAGAGCGGGCAGCACCGGGCCGGCGAGGCGCCGGGCGTGTTGCGGCGGCGTGACCACGTCCGGCGTGATGGCGCTCCAGCAGCCCTGGGCGTCGATCTCAAACAGAACCGACGATTGCCAACGCCCATCGATCCAGGCCCGTTCGGCCCACAGGCTTTGTTCAGGCACGCGGCCTCCAGTCGATCATGGTCCCCACCAGCGCACGCAATACCGGCGCGAGTTCTGCCGCCCGCTCGGGGTCGACGCGGTAAGGGGCGCTTTCCTGCATATAGGTGCTCCAGCACATTTCGAGCTGAATGGCATGGATGGCGTGCGCCGGCCGGCCGTGACTGCGTGTGATGTGGCCGCCCTTGAAGCGGCCGTCGGTGACCTGGGTGAATCGCGTTTGCGTCTGCAGCACCTTGGTCAAAGCCGCGCGCAGATCGGCCGCGCAGCTCTCGCCGCTGCTGGTGCCCAGGTTCAGGTCCGGCAGCTTGCCCTCGAACAACCAGGGCAGGGTGGACTTGATGCTGTGGCCGTCGAACAGGATGGCGTATCCGTGCCGGGCCTTCAGGCGCGCCAGTTCCTGCGCCAGTGCGTCGTGGTAGGGCTGCCAGTAGATGGCGCGCCGGCGCGCGATCTCGTCGGCGTCGGGCTCCTGTCCGCTGCGATAAATGGGTTCGCCGGTGAAGAACCGGGTCGGGCACAACTCGGTGTTGTTGGCTCCGGCATACATCGGGCGGTTATCGCTCGAGCGGTTCAGATCGATCAGGAAACGCGAGTACTGCGGCACGATCAGACCGGCGCCCATGTCGGCAGCGAAGTCGTACAACTGGTCCAGGTGCCAGTCGGTATCTTCGACGTCCAGCGCGCGCGCTGTATAGCGGTGTTGCTGGTCTTGCGCTATCCGGGTGCCGACATGCGGCAGGCTGATCAATACGGCACTGGTGCCGGGGCGCAGGAGATGGGTGTCTGCTGTCATGGGCGTCTCTCAATGCCTGCGACGATCACGCGCCGGCAGGGGTTGTGGCCGAACCAATAGGCCAGTTCGTTGGGGTGGTTCAGATCCCAGACGGCAAAATCGGCACGCTGGTCCCGGGCCAGGCGACCACGATCGTGCAGGCCCAGCGCACGCGCGCCGATGGCGGTGACCCCTTGCACCGCCTCCAGTGGCGTCATGCGAAACAGGGTGCAGGCCATGTTGATCATCAGCAGCAGCGACAGACCGGGACTGGAGCCCGGGTTGTGGTCCGAGGCCAGCGCGATCGGCACGCCGGCGGCGCGCAAGCCGGCGATCGGCGGCAGCCGGGTTTCGCGCAGGAAATAGAACGCGCCGGGCAGCAGCACCGCCACCGTGCCACTGGCGCGCATCGCCGCAATGCCGCCCTCGCTAAGAAACTCCAGATGGTCGCAAGACAAGGCACCGAACTCCGCCGCCAGCGCAGCGCCGTTCTGGTCGCTGAGCTGCTCCGCATGCAGCTTGACTGGCAGGCCCAGTGCGCGGGCTGCCTCGAACACACGCCGTGTCTGGGCCGGCGTAAAGCCGATGTTTTCGCAGAACACATCGACGGCGTCGATCAGGCCGGCGGCATGCAGGACGGGCATCCAGGTGTTGACCGCGTCGATGTAGTCGTCGGCGCGGCCGTCGAACTCGGGTGGCAGCGCATGTGCACCGAGGTAGGTGGTGCGTACCGTCAATGGCAGTTCACGTCCGAGTGTGCGTGCCACGCCAAGGCATCGGGCTTCGTCGTGCTGGCAGAGGCCGTAACCCGACTTGATTTCGAGTGTCGTCACGCCTTCGGCCATCAGGACCCGCGCGCGCTTGCACGCCCACGCCAGCAGGTCGGCGTCGTCGGCGGCGCGGGTGGCTGCAACGGTGGAGCGGATACCGCCGCCAGCGCGGGCGATCTGCTCGTAGCTGGCGCCTTGCAGCCGCAATTCGAACTCGGCCGCGCGTTGTCCGCCGTACACCAGGTGGGTATGGCAATCGACGAGGCCCGGCGTGACCAGCGCGCCGTCCAGGTCATGGTCCTGGCTGACCTGCCGGCGCAGTTCGGTTGGCAGCGCTGACTGCGGGCCGACCCAGACCAGCCGGTCGTCTTGCACCACCATGGCGCCTTGTTCGACCAGGCCCCAGTCGGACGTGTCGGTCAGCGTCGCGAGTCGTGCGTTATGCCACAGGGTCGTGTGTTCCATGCTGTTCCCGGTATTGCCGATCAAGGGGTGAAGCCCAGCCACCACGCGCCGGACGGTGTTGCCTGCGACGGCTCGAAGGACCAGGCGCCGGCAGCCGCGTCGTCGTCCCACAACAGGCTGTGGGCTGGAATCTGTCGGACACCATGCGGCGCCCGCAAATCGCCGGCGACCGTCGTGTACAGGCCGCGCATGGGCATGCGTGCTTGCCAGGGCTGGCCCGCGACGGCCTGGCGCAGCAGCGACTGGCCGCCGATTGCCATCAGGTTCAGATCCACGGTCGCGCCGTCCAGCAGGCGGCAACCGGGGGCATCGCCGCCGTCAAAACACAGGGCGTCGTCACCTGCACGCAACTCGACCTTGCGATCGCCAAACGACAGTGCGACGCCATTGCCGCGCAGCACCGCGAACCGACGCGTGACTCCCGCAAAGGAAGAAAACGGCCCGTCGGCCTCGATGTCAGCGCGGCTGATGCGCAGCCGCCAAGCGCCCTGGGCCGGCCAGACCAGCAGTTCACGCGTGCGGCCACCGCTGTTGCGCCAGGCTTGGGGAGCGATGGCCTGGACGTCGATCAGGGTGATGCCCATGGGGAGTTCCGGTTGGCGAGGTCAACGACAGGTCTGTGTCGTGACACGAATGGCGTGGCCGGTCTCATGGCGTGAACTGGCCTTCGAGCCGGTAGCGTGTACCGGGATGCACCAGCCGCACCAGCGTGATCGGCACGCCCCGGTTGACCGTGCGCCGCACGATGACCAGGCAGGGGTCGGACCGGCCAATGCCCAGCAGCCTGGCTTCCCGGGCGGTGGGGGTGCCGGCCTCGATCGCGTATTGGGCTTCCCACAACGGAGCCACGCTCAAGAGGTAGTTGGTGGGCGTGATCCGGGTGAAGTCCGTCTTCAGGTAGTCCGGCGCGCAGGCGGGATTGACGAAGCGGTCTTCGCATTGCAGCGGTACGCCGTTTTCGTGGTGCACGATCTGTGTATGGAAAACCGGGTCTCCGGCTGCCAGGCCGAGTCGGCCCGCGATCGTGGCGCTGCAGGCTTCCTGACGCGACAGATGCACGGCCGCATGGTGCTGGTGGCCGCGGGCCACGATTTCCTCGTGCAGGTCGCGGATGGTCAGGCTGGACGACACCGGCGCCAGGTGGGCGGCGTACGTACCCATGCCCTGGACCCGATGCACCAGGCCTTCGCTCTGCAATTCGCGCAGCGCCCGCGTGACCGTCATGCGGCTGACGCCGAACTGGGTGACCAGTTCGGATTCCGAGGGCATCAGCGATTCAGGCGGCCAGCGCCCGCTTGACAGGCCTTGTTTGAGAAAGGCCTTGACCTGCGCATACGGTGCCCGCGCCGGCGCACCGGCGGCGCTGCGGTAAGGCGGTGTTGCGAGGAGTGTTGCCATGTGCGGGTACCGGTCATGTGCCGGGTGTTTGAATGATACTTGCATAGACTTGTCTAGGCAAGTAAACTGCACGCCAACCGAAGCCCGGCCCCCCGAACCGTTTGACCAACCTCAAGGAGATGTCCATGTCCGACCTGGCCCCTTTGCACCAGACTGCCAAGGCCCGCCCCGTGCGTGCGCCCCGTGGCACCGAACTGAGCTGCCGCAACTGGCTGATTGAAGCGGCTTACCGCATGGTGCAGAACAACCTGGATCCCGAAGTCGCTGAAAACCCTGACGCATTGGTTGTTTACGGCGGCATCGGCAAGGCGGCCCGCAACTGGGATTGCTTCGAGGCCATTTTGTCCAGTCTGCGGGCCTTGCAGGAAGACGAAACGCTGCTGGTGCAATCGGGAAAGCCGGTTGGAGTCTTCAAGTCGCATGTGGACGCGCCGCGGGTATTGATTGCCAACTCCAATCTGGTGCCCAAGTGGGCGACCTGGGAGCATTTCCATGAGCTGGACCGCAAGGGCCTGATGATGTACGGCCAAATGACCGCTGGCTCCTGGATCTACATCGGCAGCCAGGGCATCGTGCAAGGCACGTACGAGACCTTCGTCGAGGCGGGTCGCCAGCATTACAACGGCGACCTGGCCGGGCGCTGGATCCTGACCGCCGGCCTGGGCGGCATGGGCGGCGCGCAGCCGCTGGCCGCGAGTTTCGCTGGCGCCAGTTCGCTGAACATCGAATGCCAGCAGTCGCGCATCGATTTCCGCCTCAAGACGCGTTATCTGGACGAGCAGGCCAGCGACATCGACGACGCGCTGGCGCGTCTGGCCCGCTACCGGGACGAGAAAAAGGCGGTGTCGATCGGCTTGCTGGGCAATGCGTCCGAGGTCTTGCCGGAACTGGTGCGCCGGGCCAAGGCCGGCGGCTTGCGCCCGGACCTGGTCACCGACCAGACCTCGGCGCACGACCTTGTCCACGGCTATCTGCCCGGCGGCTGGAGCGTCGAGCGCTGGCGCGCGGCCCAGATCGACGATACGCAACACGCCGGCCTGACCAAGGCGGCAGCGGCGAGTTGCGCCACCCATGTCCAGGCCATGCTGGACTTCCAGGCCATGGGGATCCCGACCGTCGACTACGGCAACAACATCCGGCAGGTCGCCCTCGATGAGGGCGTAAAGAACGCATTCGATTTCCCCGGCTTCGTGCCGGCTTATGTGCGGCCGCTGTTCTGCCGTGGCAAGGGGCCGTTTCGCTGGGTCGCTTTGTCCGGTGACCCGCAAGACATCCGCAAGACCGATGCCAAGATGAAGGAGTTGTTCCCGCAGGATGCCCATCTGCACCGCTGGCTCGACATGGCCCACGAGCGGATCGCGTTTCAGGGGCTGCCGGCCCGGATCTGCTGGATCGGCCTGGGCGAGCGCGATCGCGCCGGCCTGGCGTTCAACGAGATGGTCCGGTCCGGCGAGCTCAAGGCGCCGATTGTGATCGGCCGCGACCATCTGGACAGCGGTTCGGTGGCCTCGCCCAACCGCGAGACCGAGTCTATGCGCGACGGCTCCGACGCCGTGTCCGACTGGCCGCTGCTCAATGCGCTGCTCAATACCGCCGGCGGTGCGACCTGGGTGTCGCTGCACCATGGCGGTGGGGTCGGCATGGGTTATTCGCAGCATTCCGGCATGGTGATCGTGTGTGACGGCACCGACGCGGCCGCCAAACGTATTGAACGGGTGTTGTGGAACGACCCGGCGACCGGCGTGATGCGCCATGCCGATGCCGGCTACGACATCGCGGTGGCCTGCGCGCGCGAACAAAAGCTCAAGCTGCCGATGCTGGGAACCTGACATGCAGATCGATCCTGGACTCCTGACACTCGAGCAGCTGCAGAGCATTCATTCCGGCAGCGGGCAACTGCAGGTGGCCGACCACTGCCGCGAGGGTATCCGGGCCAGTGCACGAGTTGTGCAGGCGGCAGCCGATGGCGAGGCGCCGGTCTACGGTGTCAATACCGGATTCGGAAAACTGGCCAATCAGCGCATCAGCAAGGCGCAGCTGGCGACCTTGCAGCTGAACCTGATCCGTTCGCACAGCGTGGGCGTTGGCGAACCGTTGTCGCCGCAGGTGGTGCGGCTGATGCTGGCGCTCAAGGCGGCCAGCCTGGCGCGTGGTTATTCGGGCGTGCGCGAGGTCGTGATCGACACGATTCTGGCCGTGGCCAATGCCGGTCTCGTGCCGTGGGTGCCGGCGCGCGGGTCGGTGGGGGCCTCGGGCGATCTCGCGCCACTGGCCCACATGACGCTGGCCTTGCTGGGCGAGGGATCAATGCTGCACGAGGGCCGCGCGGTACCGGCCATGCAGGCCTTGCAGCAGGCGGGTATCGAACCGCTGGTGCTGGGGCCCAAGGAAGGCCTGGCTTTGATCAACGGCACGCAGACCTCGACCGCTTTGGCGTTGCACGCGTTATTCTGTTTCGAGCCGGTGCTGGAGTCGGCGCTGGTGATCGGCGCTTTGACCGTGGATGCAGCGCGCGGCAGCGACGGGCCGTTCGATCCGCGTATCCACGCGTTGCGCGGCCAGCCGGGCCAGATCGACGTGGCCCAGTATTACCGCACCCTGTTGGAGGGCAGCGCGATTCGCAATTCGCATCTGGATGGCGACGACCGGGTGCAGGATCCGTACAGCCTGCGGTGCCAGCCGCAAGTGGTGGGCGCCTGCCTGGACCAGCTGCGCCATGCCGCGCTGATTCTGGTGCGCGAGGCCAATGCCGTGACCGACAACCCGCTGGTATTCGCGAAAGACGGTGCGATGGTCTCGGGCGGCAACTTTCATGCCGAACCGGTGGCCTTGGCGGCCGATGGCATGGCGCTGGCCATCGCCGAGGTCGGCGCGATCGCCGAGCGCCGCATTGCGATGCTGATCGACTCCAGCGTATCCCGGTTGCCGCCTTTCCTGACCGCGGACGCCGGTTTGAACAGCGGCTTCATGATCGCGCATGTCACCGCTGCGGCACTGGCGTCCGAGAACAAGTCGCTCGCCCACCCTGCCAGCGTGGACAGCCTTCCCACCAGCGCGAATCAGGAGGACCATGTCTCGATGGCCACTTTCGCGGCGCGCCGACTGCAGGACATGATCAGCAACACCGCGCACATTTTGGGCATCGAACTGCTGGCGGCCGCCCAGGGTATCGAGTTCCTGCGCCCGCTGCGCAGCTCGCCGGCGCTCGAACAGGCCCATGCGCTGCTGCGCCAACGGGTGCCGGCGATGGCGCAGGACCGGTATCTGGCGCCCGACATCGAACATGCGACCCAGCTGGTGCTGGGCGGTTCCTTGTCGCCGATCTTTCGTTCGCTGCTCGGGCTTCCGGCATTGTGGGTCGCCGGCTGACAACAGCTTGCCGCGGACAAGCGGGACGCGGCCGTTCCCGAATCTGCGGCGCGATCGCGATTGGCCAACTGCTGGACGCGTGTTCAGACTGCGTTTTCTGGGGACGACATCCGGCATGCCCCACGCCCCTGGGCCGCGCCCGAATTCGAGGGCTCGTACAGTATTTGCCGGCTGGTAAACCCTGGGATAGTCCGTTGTTCCCGGTACTCATTGGTTGATCGACGCGCAACTGCCGGTGTAGCCTAGACCCTTCGGGCGTTGGTCGCCATCATCGCCACCATCGCCACCATCACCGTCGGTGCTCGCGCAGATCGCCGATGATAAGATTTGACAATCGGGTCATACGCAGCAAAGAGAGCTTTCCGGCGCCTGGGATCAATGGATTGATTTCGGGCATGGGTTGGCCGCTCCCGATGCGCTGCAGACCGATAGTCAGACGCGTTGGAAAATCGGGAGTGTCGGACTTATGCAATCGTTCATCCTTTGCCGCAGCCGCAGCGCCATGGTAGGCGCCTGTAGCTGGCCCATCGCGCGATGACGGGTGCCGTGGCGACCCCGACCGAACGCTCGACAAGCCCTTTCTGGCTACTCAGAAATAGATCGATTCGTACCCAGCTGGCACTATTGGTGCTGGTGTTCACGTTGCCGGCATTCTTCGCGGCGATCCTGTATCTCGCGAAAGAACGCGAGCGCGATCGCGACATGGCGCTCGACCGGATCCGTATGCTGGCAGAAACCACCGCGGATCGTCTTCAGGCCAGCCTCGACGATTACCAGACCAGTCTGGCACTGATTGCCAACCGCTCGTCGGTCAAGGCCCTGGACCGGGGCGTGTGTGATCCACTGATTGGCGATTTCATACGCCTGGATCCGTATACCCTGACCATCGGAACGCGCGACCTCGATGGCGCTTCGATCTGCACCTTTCGCGCGCAACCGCCGTCGCGCGAGCAAATGGTTGCATTTCCCTGGTTCCGGCAGGCTGTCGACCAGGTCGGCTTCCATGCCAGCGACGTGTTTTTCGCACCCCAGGCGCGCCGCTGGTCGACGGTCTTGACGACACCGATCCGCGATGGCCGGGGCGTACAGACCGGTCTCGTGGTGCTGCCGCTGGACCTGATCTCGTGGAACGAACGTATCGTGCGGCGTATTCCGTCTGACGCGTTGGTCAGTGTGCTGGATCGCGAGCATCGAATCCTGTTGTTTTCACAAGATGCACCGAACTGGATCGCGAAGCCGGTGTCGGCGCGCTTGCCGGCATTGCGAACCGCAGATTTGAAAGGCGCCAGCGGAATCATCACCGTCCCCGAACCATCGGGCATGCGACGGATATTGGCTTGGCAGCGCATGCCGCAGACCGGGTGGATCGTGCTGGCGGGGCTACCCGAAGCCGACGTGTTTGCCGTCGCGGAGCGGGCACTACGCACCGGCATGTTGATCGGCATCGCCTTGCTCGTGCTCGAGCTGCTGCTCGCGTGGCGCATCGGCCGCGGGATTGCCGGACCGCTGGAGTCCATGGCGGCGACGAGCACCCGGATCGCCTCCGGCGACCGTCAGGCCCGGGTGGCGCAGCAACCGGGGCCACTGGAGGTGTCCGCATTGGGGGCTGCGGTCAACCACATGCTGCAGGCACTCGAACAGTCAGAGCAGGCCTTGCGCGACAACGAGGAAAACCTCTCGATCACCTTGCAGTCGATCGGCGATGCCGTGATGGCCACCGATACGCAGGGGCGGATCACCCGGATGAATCCGGCTGCCGAGAGGTTGACCGGCTGGTCGCAGGCGCAGGTGCTGGGGCAACCGTTGGTTGACGTTTTCAGGATCGGCAACGCCCTGGACGGTGCCGCGCCCAACCCGGTGCAGCGGGTGCTGGAAACCGGAGCCGTGGTCGAACTGGCCACCGACATTGAATTGCTCGCACGCGATGGGTCGCGCTACCGGATAGCCGACAGTGCTTCACCGATTCGGGATCGTGCGGGCGCGGTGGTCGGGGTCGTGCTGGTCTTCAGCGATGTGACGGACCGATTCGCAGGCCAGCGCGCGTTGCGCGAGGCGAACACCTTCTTGCGCCAGATCATCGACAACCTGCCTTTGGGGCTCAATGTGATGGATTCCCAGGGGCGCTATCTGGAGTGGAATCCGGCCATGGAGTCGATCCGGGGCCGTTCGAGGCAGGACATGCTCGGGCGCATGGTTACCGAGACATTTCCGCGCGAACCGGCTGCCATGTACAACGACGTCATGGACGCGGTCGCGCGGGCTTTGCAAGGTGAATATGTGGTTCGACCCGATGTGCCAATGATCGCAAGCGGTGCCGAGGTGTGGAATACGGTGATCCACGCGCCGCTGCGCGACCCGCAGGACGCCATTGTCGGCACCTTGTCCATCGTGCAGGATGTCACGGCGCGCAAGACGGCCGAGTTGGCATTGCTGGAGAGCGAGGAAAATTTGGCGATCACGCTTCAGTCGATCGGAGATGCGGTGATAGCGACCGACGTGTTCGGTCGCATCACGCGCATGAATCCGGTTGCCGAACGCATGACCGGCTGGCAGATGGACCAGGCCTATGGCCGACAACTGAAGGAGGTTTTTCGCGTCGTGCACGCCCACACGCGCGAGGTTCCCGACGATCCGGTGACACAAGTGCTGGCAACCGGCGCAGTCGTCGGCCGGGCCAACCACGCGGTGCTGTTGTCGCGCGATGGGACCGAGCGTCAGATTTCCGACAGCGCGGCTCCGATTCTCGACGCGCAGGACCGGCTGGTGGGCGTGGTACTGGTTTTCAGCGACGTGACGCAGGCGTATCGCCTGCAGCAGGTGCTGGTGGAGAGCGAGGGCCGCTACCGGGCATTGGTCGATGCCTCTCCGATCGGGGTCGTCGTGCACCAGCACCAACGGCTGGTATTCGTCAATCCGGCTGCCGCCAAGGCGCTTGGCGCGCCGAACGCCCAGGTGCTGCTGGGGCGCGAACTGAAAGACTTTGTGCATCCCGAGCAAAGGGACGAGCTCGCGCAACGAGCCCAGCGGGTAGAGGGCGGGCAAATGGAATTCCCGATGACGGAGTGGCGTTACCTGCGGCTCGACGGCAGCGTGTTCGACGTGCAGGCCCAGGCGACTGCGATTCGCCTGAATGGGGAGCTCGCGGTGCAGGTCAGCTTCATGGACATCACCGAGCGCAAGCGGGACCAGGCGCTATTGCGCGAGAACGAGGCGCGGTTCCGGGCCTTGACCTATCTGTCGTCCGACTGGTACTGGGAGCAGGATGCGGATTTTCGATTTGTACAGGTTCACGATGGCGAAACGGACTGGACCGGCGCGGCCGATAAGCGCCACCCTGGAGCCATCCACGTGGGCAAGGCACGCTGGGAGCTGGGTGAAGCCAGTCTGTCGTCCGCGCAATGGGACGAGCACCGTGCGGTGCTCGAGGCGCATCGGGAGTTCCGCGATCTGCAGTTGTGTTTTCGGCGTCCGGAAGGTGGCATGCATTGGGCGTCCGTCAGCGGCATGCCGATCTTCGACATGCAGGGTGAGTTTCGCGGCTACCGCGGCATCGGGCGTGACATCACGGCCCAGAAGCTGGCCGAGGAGCAGATCAATGCGCTGGCGTTTTACGATGCGCTGACCGAGTTGCCCAATCGCAGGCTGCTGATCGAACAACTCAAGCAGGCGTTGCTGACACACGCGCGCAACCACCAGAGGGCAGCACTGCTTTTCATCGATCTGGACAACTTCAAGTCGCTCAATGACACCTCCGGCCACGAAACCGGAGACCTGTTGCTCAAGCAGGTCGGACAGCGTTTGCAGAGTTGCGTGCGCGAGGCCGATACGGTGGCGCGCCTGGGTGGCGACGAGTTCGTCGTGATGTTGCAGGGCCTGAGCACCGACCCGCTGGTGGCCGCGGCCGACGCCGAACTGGTCGGCCACAAGATCCTGCTTGCATTCGCGCCACCCTTTCTTTTGGCGGGCCGTGAATACCGCAGTACCCCCAGTCTGGGCATCACGCTGTTTGGCGATGGCACGCAAGGAATCGAAGATCTGCTCAAGCAGGCCGATCTGGCGATGTACCAGGCCAAGGCAGCCGGACGCAACACGTTGCGGCTGTTCGATCAGGGCATGCAGGCTGCGGTCGATGCGCGGGTGTCGCTGGAGTCCGATCTGCGTGCCGCGCTCGAGGGCCGTCAGTTCGTGTTGCACTACCAGCCGGTGGTCGGCAATACCGGGCTGGTCTCCGGTGCCGAGGCGCTGGTGCGTTGGGCCCACCCGACCCGTGGCATGGTGTCGCCGGGGGATTTCATCCCGTTGGCGGAATCGACGCGCCTGATTGTGCCGCTGGGCGCGTGGGTACTGGACACGGCGTGTGCGCAACTGGCCCAATGGGGCCTGCGTCCTGGCACCCGGCACCTGACGCTGTCGGTCAACGTCAGCGCGCACCAGTTCATGGAGCACGATTTCGTGGCACAGGTGCTCGCTGCGCTGGATCGCAATGGCGCCGATCCGGCACGTCTGAAGCTCGAACTGACCGAGAGCCTGATGGCCGACAACATCGAGACCGTGATCGGCAAGATGACCGCATTGCGTGCGCGCGGCGTCGACTTCTCGCTCGACGACTTCGGTACCGGTTATTCTTCGCTGAGTTATCTCAAGCGCCTGCCCTTGTCGCATCTGAAGATTGACCAGTCCTTCGTGCGGGATTTGTTGGTCGATCCCAATGATGCGGCGATCGCGCGCACCATCGTCGCGCTCGGCGGCAGTCTGGGGCTGGCCGTGGTCGCGGAAGGGGTGGAGACGGACGGCCAGTTCCAGTTCCTGCTGGAGACCGGATGCGACACGTTCCAGGGCTTCCTGTTTGCGCGTCCGCTGCCGATCGGTGAATTCGAGCAGCTCTTGCCCGGTCCATTGCCGATAAAAACCTGACGACGCAGCCCGGGTTGACCGACGAAGGTGGCGCCCATCGTCAGTTGTCGGGTGCCGCCCAGGGGGCGAAGCGCTGCTCCATCAGACGTGCGTCGTCGAAATGGCGCCGGCCGACAAACGCGGTGGCGTGCCGACCCCACTGGCGCATGGCGCCGGCCCGCTGGATGCCCATCGGCCAGAACAACCACGCTTCCGACCGGTCGGTGCCGGCGATGAAACCGGCGCTGTCAAATATGCTGCGTTGCCGACCGGCTCCAGCGGCCAGAGTTCGCAGGCTGTCGTACTCGCGCCAGGCGTATGGAGCGCCGCGGCTGGCCGTGGCGACGTCCAGGCCTTCAAGGTAGTGTGTGACGGGCGCGATACGCAACACCAGGTGTTGTGACGGTTCGAGGGCTGGCACCCGGCGTGGGCTGAAGGCCCATTCGCCGTGGGGGTCGGGCGGCGCCAGCGCCCGCACCCGCGGCCCCGGGAAAAACAGGTGGTAACACCCGCACGGGTGGATGCTGTCGTAGACCAGCGGCTCGCCGTCGCTCGACAACGTCACACGCCATACCAATCCGTCAAGCCGGCCCGCGAGCAGATCGATGGGTTGCGTGCTGACCGCACGCGCGGGAAACCACAGGGTATAGACCAGCTGCAACAGGTTCTGTTGGCCGAACCGGGTGTATGCGATGTGGCGGTAGACCACGGGTTGCCGGCTGTCCACCTGGGGTGGTTCGCCGCGCGCCGGATCAGATGCCGCCGCTGGCCAGAACAACATGCCGGGGCGGTCGTCATCACTTTGCACACCGATATCGAACTCCGGCGCGAAGTGGGCGAACAAGGTGTCGAGTTGCTCGCGCGATGGTGCGGGTATCGCCAGCGGGTCGGTGGCCGCCGGCTGCACCATCTGTCGCAGGTTTTCCCGCGTCACGCGATGCGGCTGCGGTCGGTGCGCTGGCGCCAGTTGAAGGCGCGCACGCGTCGGGCCGCTGGCGTCGATTCCGCCGAAGCGCTCAAGCGTCTGCGCCTCCCACTGGCGCACACCGGCCAGAAACGGGATGCGCGTCAGGCCGTACAGGCCCAGGACCCGATACGCCGTGACATAGTCGTCCGGGACCGAGAGCGTGCGCAGCATGCCGTCGGTACTTGCCGGTGCCGCCAGGTCGGCGGCCACCAGCATCTGGCCGCACATGCGGGTCCGTTGCAGCAGTTGCTGCGGGTCTGTGGTGGCGCCGACGTCGTGCCTGGCCTGCTGCGGCAAATTGGCGATCTCGAACTGTCGCGCATGTTGGTCCAGTTCCAGCAGCCGTCCCATCAGCGCGGCGCGCACTGCAGCTGCGCCGCCAGCTACGGCCGTGTCGGACAGGCGGTCACGTAAAGACGCCGTGAAACGGTCAACCCGCAAATAGGGGAAACCGGCGATGGGCGTGCTGCCAGCGTCACGCACGCCATGGCGCAAGGTCGACGTGTCGAGGGCGGCATACCAGGCACGGCACTGTGCATGTGTCTGCGGCTCGGTCGGTGTTGCCTGGTCGGACAGTGGCGGCACCAGCGCACAGCCTGTGACCACCGGCAAGAGCAGCAGCGCCGCCAGACGGCGGCACTGGGCAGGCCAGGGTGTGGCCCCAGTGCAACTGCGCGTGCTCATCGATCGCCGCGTGGGGGCAACGTGGCAGACAGGCGCCGTCCCGCGCGGCTTTCGATCTCGCGCACCATGCCCTGGAACTGCTCCTGAATGGACAACCGCGCCAGAGCCGTGCCGATCAGGGGCGGCAGGTCGGCCTCCGGGGAGACGCTGCCAATCCAGCGCAAGCGGACCTTGCGATCCGGCAATTGCTCGGCCACGTAGCGTCCTTGCAGATACCGCACGGTGCCAGCGATCCGGCGCACCTCCACCACATGGGGTGGCCGTTCAGTCGATTGCAATGTGACGGCTATTGGCAGTGTCAGGAACAGGAACCGGGCCTGTCCGGTTTGCGCGACAGTGATGGTGGCGCCCTGGCGATCGATGATGCGGCTGGTCTGCAGCCCGGGAATGAATTCGGGCAGACGTTCATAGTCGGTCAACGTGCCCCACACCACGGCCAACGGCGCCTGGACGATGGCCAGGGCGCGCACGTCGATCAGGCCGCCGTTGCGTTCGGCCTGCACGTCGACAATGGCCGGCTCCTGTGCCATCGCGCTTGGTGCCAACAGCCCGCCAATGACCAACAGTACGGCTTTGACGGCGAGCCACCCGGGTCTGCCGGGACACCGGTTGGGGGAGGGGGCGGGAACAACACGCTGCATCATGACCGGAGACCAGTGTACGGTGCCCCCTGCCTCGTCGGTGCCCCGTGGCTCGTTGTGCCTACAGCGAGGTACGCAGTGACCAGATTTCCGGGAACAACACGACGTCGAGCATCTTGCGCAGATAGCTGACGCCTCCGGTCCCGCCCGTGCCACGTTTGAAGCCGATGACGCGCTCGACCGTGGTGACATGGCGGAAGCGCCACAGCCGGAATGCGTCTTCCAGGTCGGTCAGTTCCTCACCGAGCTGGTATAGGTCCCAGTGGTCTTTGGGTGCGCGGTAGGCCACCAGCCAGGCCTGCACCACGCCGTCATCGGCCTGGTAGGGCTGCGTCCAGTCGCGATCAAGGTGCGAGGCTGGCACAGCGATGCCGCGCCGCGCCAGCAGGCGCAGGCTCTGGTCGTACAACGACGGCGCTTCGTAGGCCGCCTGCACCATGGCCAACAGGTCCGGCCGGTGCTGGTGCGGTTTGAGCATGGCGGCATTCTTGTTGCCCAGCGCAAACTCGATGCAACGGTACTGCGCGCTCTGGAAACCGCTGGAGTTGGCCAGGTAGGGCCGGATCGCACTGTATTCGGGTGGTGTCATCGTGGCCAGCACGTCCCAAGCGTGTACCAGCTGCTCCATGATCTTGCTCACACGCGCCAGCATCTTGAACGCGCTGCCCAGTTCGTCGTTGGCCACGCAGTGGATCGCCGCCCGCAGCTCGTGGAGCATCAGCTTCATCCACAACTCGCTGGTCTGATGCTGGATGATGAACAGCATCTCGTCGTGTTCGGGCGACAGCGGTTTCTGGGCCCCCAGCACCTGGTCCAGCTGCAGGTAGTCGCTGTAACTCATGGACTTGCTGAAGTCCAGTTGCGCCTTTTCCTGTGCGACGATGTTCTCGGGCGTGGTGTTCGTGTTCATTGGAGTACCTTCGTGCTTCGCACTGCGGTGCGAGCTTGCTTGGGGCGGCCCGGCGCTGCGCTCATTGGAGTACCTTCGTGCTTTGCACTGCGGTGCGAGCTTGCTTGGGGCGGCCCGGCGCTGCGCTCATCGGAGTACCTTCGTGCTTCGCACTGCGGTGCGAGCTTGCTTGGGGCGGCCCGGCGCTGCGCTCATTCAGGTCACCGCGTGTTTTCGGTTGAATGTGTCGCCGCGCCATTCGCCGCTGTCCATGACCTGGCACAGATGCTCTACCGCCTGCCAGACGTCGGCGAACCCCAGGTACAGCGGGGTCAGTCCGAAGCGCAGGATATCGGAGTCCCGGGGCTTGCCGGTGGCAGCGGCGGCGCCGGCGCGAAAGTCGCCGATCACGCCGCGTGCGATCAGCGCCTGCATGATGGCATAGGCGCCCGAGGTCCGTGCCAGGCTCACTTGCGAGCCCCGCACCGCATGTGCGCGCGGTGTCACGAGTTCGAGTTCGTGGCCGGTGCAGCGTTCGTCGAACAGCGTGATGAACAGGTCGCTCAAGGCCAGCGACTTGGTGCGCAATGCCGCCATCGCGTCCTGGCCGGGCACACAAGCTTGCGCTGCGAGTACGCTGTCCAGCCCGCAATCGAGCGCGGTCATGCTCAGGATCGGCTGGGTTCCGCACAGGTAGCGGCCGATGCCGCTGGCAGGGCGGTAGTCGGGGGTGAATGCGAACGGCGCCGCGTGGCCCCACCAGCCGGCCAGGGGCTGCCAGACGCGGTCGGTATGGCGTGGATGGACCCACACGAACGCTGGCGCGCCGGGCCCGCCATTGAGGTATTTGTAGCCGCAGCCGACGGCGAAATCCGCATTGTCGGCCTCCAGCGCGACGGGCACCGCGCCCGCACTGTGGGCCAGGTCCCACACCACGAGCGCACCTGCGGCGTGGGCCATGGCCGTGACAGCGGCCAGGTCGAACATGGCACCGGTGCGGTAGTTCACGTGGGTCAGCATCAGCACTGCGGACTGCGCCAGCAGGGCCGCATCGATTTGCTCGGCCTGCACCAGTTGCAACTCGAAGCCGCGTTCCTGGCACAAGGCCTGGGCGATGTACAGGTCAGTGGGGAAATTGCTGCGTTCACTGATCACGCGTTTGCGCTGGGGTGCGTCCTGCGCGGCAATCGTGAGTGCGGCGCTGAGCACCTTGTACAGATTGATCGATGTCGTGTCGGTGGCTACTACGGTACCGGCCGAGGCGCCGATCAGGCGCGCAATCTTGTCGCCCACGCGTTGGGGCAGGTCGACCCAGCCGGCAGTGTTCCAGGAGCGGATCAGACCGTCGCCCCATTCCTGGGTCACTGCGTGGGCCACGCGTGCGCCGGCCGTGCGGGGCAAGGCGCCGAGCGAATTGCCGTCCAGGTAGATGACGCCATCTGGCAAGCTGAACAGCTCGCGCAGCGGCCGCAGTGGGTCTTTGGCGTCGAGCGCCTGGCAATGTTCGAGCGAGGTCATGGGGTCCCTTTGAATAGTCGTATCGGATGGTGGCCGCGCGGCGTGTGCGTCAGGTCAACGCGCGCAGCACCGCACGTACCGGGCTGGCATCGGCATGGGTGAGTTTGAGCGGCAATGCGATCAGTTCGTAGTCGCCCGGCGGCACGTCGTCGAGCACCAGGTTCTCCAGCACCCGCAGGTCGTGCTGCAGCAGTTGCTGGTGTGCCGACAACTCGGCGCTGGTCGCGGGGTCCACACTGGGCGTGTCGATGCCCACCAGCAATACACCGGCGCCGGCCAGCAGCGCGATGGTCTGCGGCGCGAACGCGCTGAACGGCTCCCAGCTCTGGCGCGCCCGCGTCAAAGTGCGCACCAGCACCCGCTGCGGGATGCCGTTGATCGCGTGCGCGATGTGCCGTGGTTCGATCAGCGGGCCGCAGTCGATGCAATGGATCACCCGGCACGGTCCGAGATAGGGCTCAAGGGCCACCATGCCGATCGCAGGCGCGTCGTTGGCGTAATGCAACGGCGCGTCGGCATGGGCGCCCGTGTGCGGCGACAGCGTGATGCGGCTGACGTTGACCGGGCAACCCGGTGCCAAAGTGAAATGGGCCTGCTGCTGGTACGCAGTGTCACCCGGGAAAACCGCGGATGTGGCGTCGACGAAGGGGGATATGTCCCAGATTTGTTGTTGCATGGCGCATGGAAGTTATCACCGCCGCGCAGCAGCGGTGTCGGTTATTTCCAACATCGGACATTCCATTGCCTTTCACGCTCTCAGCGCAGCCATGCCGCGCATGTTCTCAGGCCGCAATCTTGCCGAGCAGCAGGAATTCCATCAAGGCCTTCTGGATATGCATGCGGTTTTCCGCCTCGTCCCAGACCACCGATTGCGGACCGTCGATGACGTCGGCATCGACTTCCTCGCCGCGGTGGGCCGGCAGGCAATGCATGAACAGGGCGTTCGGGCTGGCCGCTGCCATCATGTCGGCGTCGACGCGCCAATCGGCAAAGGCCTTGCGACGAGTCTCGTTCTCGGCCTCGAAACCCATGCTGGTCCATACATCGGTGGTCACCAGGTCGGCGCCGGCACAGGCCTGCATCGGGTCCTTGAAGACCTGGTAACTGGCGCTCGAACGGATGCCTGCCACGGACTGATCGATTTCGTACCCTCTGGGCGTGCTCACATGCACCTTGAACCCCAGGATCTCGCTGGCTTGCAACCAGGTGTTGGCCATGTTGTTGCCGTCACCGACCCAGGCGACCGTCTTGCCGGTGATCGAGCCCCGGTGTTCGATGTAGGTGAAGATGTCGGCCAGGATCTGGCACGGGTGGAATTCGTTGGTCAGCCCATTGATGACGGGCACCCGAGAGTGCGCCGCGAAACTCTCAATCTTGGTCTGCTCGAAGGTGCGGATCATCACCAGATCGACCATGCGGCTGATGACCTTGGCACTGTCCTCGATCGGCTCGGCGCGCCCGAGCTGGCTGTCGCCGGTGGTCAGGTGCACGACGCTGCCACCCATCTGGTACATGCCGGCCTCGAAACTGACCCGGGTGCGGGTCGAGGCTTTCTCGAAGATCATGGCCAGCGTGCGGTCGGCCAGCGTGTGGTGCTTTTCATAGGCCTTGAATCGGCGCTTGATCAGAGCGGCGCGCTCGAACAGGTAACCGCATTGCGCGGCATCGAGATCGGAGAACTGCAGAAAATGCTTCATGGCGCGCAGGCCAGCAACGTCTTGATGAGCGGGCACAGGATGCGGACCACTTCGTCTGCCTCGGACAGCGTCATGATCAGCGGCGGCAACAGACGAACAACCGAATCGGCAGTCACGCTGATCAGCAGTCCGTTGTCGGCGCATTGGCCCACCAACGCGCCGCAGGGGCGGTTCAGTTCGATGCCGATCATCAGGCCTTGTCCGCGGATGTCCTTGACCGTTCCCGATGCCAATTCATTGCGAAGTTCGCGCGCCAGGGCCGCGCTCAGATGCTCGCCGATGCGTGTTGCATTGGCCAGCAGGTTGTCTTCTTCCATGATGCGCAGGGTCTCGACGCCGGCGCGCATCGCCAGCGGGTTGCCGCCAAAGGTCGTGCCGTGGTTGCCGGGGCCGAATATCGTGGCGGCCTTGGGCCCGGCGACGACTGCGCCGATCGGCACGCCCGATCCCAGGCCCTTGGCCAGCGGCATCACGTCGGGCACGATGCCGGCCCACTGGTGGGCAAACCATTTGCCGGTGCGGCCCATGCCGCACTGCACCTCGTCGATCATCAGCAGCCAATTGCGCTCGTCGCACAAGGCGCGCACCTGGCGCAGGTAGTCGATCCGCATCGGGTGGATGCCACCTTCGCCCTGGATCGCCTCGAAGAACACCGCCACCACGTCCGCATTGCCCTCGGTCGCCTTGCGCAGGGCGTCCATGTCGTTGAGCGGAACACGAATGAAGCCTTCGACCAGCGGGCCGAAACCGGCCTGCACCTTCGGATTGCCGGTGGCGCTGAGCGTGGCGATGCTGCGCCCGTGGAATGCGTTTTCGTAAACGACGATCTGCGGCCGCTCGATGCCCCTGTCGTGCCCGAACTTGCGCGCCAGCTTCAAGGCCGCCTCGTTGGCCTCCAGGCCGGTCGAGCAGAAAAACACGTTGGTCATGCCCGAGAGTGCCACCAGCTTGGCGGCCAGTGTCTCCTGGTGCGGCACATGGTAATAGTTCGAGGTGTGGATCAGCTTGGACACCTGGTCCTGCAGTGCCGGCACCAGTTTTGGGTGGTTGTGACCCAGCGTGTTGACGGCGATTCCCGCCAGCGCGTCCAGGTAGCGTCGGCCGTTCACGTCCCATACCTGGCAGCCTTGCCCATGCGACAAGGCGATGGGAAGGCGCCCATAGGTGTTCATCACGTGGGGTGAAGCGGCTGCGACTTCTTTCTGGCTGGCGGCGTTCATGGGACTCCATTCAAAAGCAAAGCGGCCCTGTGGGCCGTCTTTGCACCATTCTATGATCAGACGCGAATGCCGATGCCAGCGACAGAGAGCGTCCAAGCGCCCGATTTTGTGCGTGTGTGTGGGGCTGGCCTGGGCCGGTCGGCCTGTTAGAGTCGCTACCGCGCCACAAGCGCGTCTTATTCTCCCAATCTCCCCGATGCACCCAATCGCCGCCAGAGAATTCCTGATCCTGGGTACCACGCTCGATGGCAAGACCTTCCGCCCATCCGACTGGACCGAGCGCCTTGCCGGCGTGATGAGCCAGTTTCGTCCCGGTGGGCCGCAGCCCGGCAGCCATCTGGGCTATTCACCCTGGTGTTGGCCGGTGGTGCGCGATGGCGTCAAATGCGTCGTCGTGCACCGTGACCTGCGCGAGCATGACGTGCTGGCCTGGGACTTCTGCGTCAATTTCGCGCGCGACAACAATTTGCAGGTTTTCTCCGGACGCGAGCAGCCACGGACCCAGCCCGGCTGAAATGAAAGACGCCCCCTGTCTGTCCGGCTTCACTGCGTGTAAGCCGGCCGAACCCCCCACTGGGGGGCACCCCCAACGGCCTGGCAAAGCCAGTTCCGTGGGGGCCTGGGCTGGCCTGCTCCGCGGTCGTTTGACGTTTCATGGGTTGCGGGTGGCGCGCAGCGCAACGGAAAACTGACACGTTCGGGGGGTGTGGGCGCAAAAAAACCGCCCGGGGGCGGTTTTCGTGCTTTTTGCTTTGCTGGCAGCGCACCCGTTACAAACGGCGGTCAGCTGGGTGGCCCGATCCGGCTGGGTTGCCGGCGCTAGGGACCGTTCCAGATGCCCGTGCGGTCGGTCTGTTGGTCAGGCCGCTGGGGCAGCCTGGGCCGGCACGGCGAGCGCCAGTGCCTTGACCTTGGTGGACAGGCGGCTCTTGTCGCGCGCTGCCTTGTTCTTGTGGAAGATGCCCTTGTCGGCGACGGAGTCGACGACGGCTTGCATCTTGGCAAACAGTTCGCTTGCCTTGGTCTTGTCGCCGGCGACAACGGCCTTCTCGACGTTCTTGACCGCACTGCGGTACTGTGAACGCAAGGAGGTGTTCGCGGCGTTGATCTTGACGTCTTGGCGGACGCGTTTACGGCCCGACGCGAGGCGAGGGTTTTTTTTCTTGGGTTTGGTAGATGCCATGGAGTTGTGTCCTTGTGTCTGTGGATGATGCCAGCAAAGCCCGCCATTCTACCCGCAACTGCTCGCTGGAGCCTGGCGGGCGAGGGCTGGTGCGGCTTGGGCGGGCTACACTCGCTGCCGTGAGCCTTTTCAAAGCCGCCTCGACCGTATCCCTGCTGACATTGGCCTCACGCGTTACCGGCTTGGCGCGCGACCTGTTGATCGCATCGATTTTTGGTGCCACCGCCATGACCGACGCGTTCAACGTCGCGTTTCGTCTGCCCAATATGTTCCGCCGCCTGTTCGGCGAAGGGGCCTTCAGCCAGGCCTTTGTTCCGGTGCTTGGCGCCACCAAGGGTGAACAGGGTGAGGTGGCGACCCGGCTGTTGATCGACCGGGTGGCAACCATTTTGAGCCTCGTACTGGCGCTGACCTGCGTGCTTGGCGTGGCTGCGGCGCCGGGCCTGGTGTGGATCATGGCCAGCGGCCTGCAGCAGGACCCGCGCGGTTTTGATGCCGCCGTGGTGATGTCGCGCTGGATGTTCCCCTATATCGGCTTCATGTCGTTGGTGGCGCTGGGTGCCGGCATCCTGAACACGTGGAAACGGTTCGCCGTGCCCGCTTTCACGCCGGTGCTGCTGAACATCTCCATGATTGTCGCCACCTGGCTCGGCGCGCCCTGGTTTGCGCGTATGGGTATCGAGCCGATCTATGCGCTGGCGATGGGCGTCATCGCCGGCGGAGTGCTGCAACTCGGTTTGCAGGCCGCCGCGCTGCGTCGGCTGGGTCTGCTGCCACGGGTGCGACTGGGCCTGAACAGCATCAGGGTGGCGTGGGCGGATCCCGGAACCCGGCGTATCGCCACGCTGATGGGGCCGGCGCTGCTCGGTGTCGGGGTGGCACACCTGTCGGCCATCATCAATCTGCAGATCGCCTCGCATCTGACACCGGGAAGCGTCAGCTGGATGGTGTACGCCGAGCGCCTGATGGAGTTTCCGACCGCCTTGCTGGGTGTTGCGCTGGGCGTGGTGCTGACGCCGCAACTGGTGGCGGCCAACGCCGCCAAGGACACCGCCAAATACTCCGAGCTGCTGGACTGGGGGCTGCGCCTGGTCGTATTGCTGGCCTTGCCGTGCACGATGGCGCTGCTGGTATTTGCCCAGCCACTGGTTGCCACGCTGTACCAGCGCGGGGCTTTCGCGTCGCACGATGTGCAGCAGACGACGCATGCGTTGATGGGTTATGGTGCCGGCCTGATCGGCATCGTCGCGATCAAGGTGTTGGCACCGGGTTTTTACGCCAGCCAGGACATCCGGACCCCGGTGCGTATCGCCGTCATGGTGCTCATCGTCACGCAACTGCTCAATCTGGTGCTGGTGCCGCTGTTTGCCCATGCCGGGCTGACGCTGGCGATCGGACTGGGCGCGCTGGTCAATGCGCTGGCCTTGTTGTGGGGGCTGATCCGACGCCGTCGTTACCAGCCGTCGCCCGGCTGGTTGGTGTTCCTGCTCCAGGTTACGGCCGCAACCGCGTTGTTGGCGGTGTTCCTGATGTGGGCCGCCAACAGCCTGGTCTGGGTCGGCCCCGATGTGCGCGACGGGCAGCGGCTGTTGGTGCTGGCACTCGTGATGGCCGGATCGGCGCTGATCTATTTCACCGCCTTGTGGGGAGCAGGTATCAATCTGCGCCAATTGGTTCGGCGTTGACCCGGCGGCCGCGCTGTTGCCAAAGTGCGACCCGCACGTGAGTATTGGCAGTGGGCGGTTTCGGCAGCAAAATGGCAACGGGGATGTTGCCGTTGACAACCTGAGAACACGAAAAAATTCGTCGTATGCAATTGTCTTATTCCATTCCGACGCCTCTGGAGTACTTCTCGTCGCTGGTTCAGAGTGACGCCGAGTTTCCGTTGCTGGAAGCGGCGGTCAGCCTGGCACAAGACGAATATCCGGGGCTGGATGTACAGCAGGTCCTGGGTGAGGTCGACCAGTTGCTGGCGCGGCTCAAGCGCCGCGTGCCGGCCGATGCGGCGCCGTTGCAAAAGCTGCGTGCCCTCAACCAGTTCTTCTTCCGCGACCTGAGCTTTCGGGCCAACGTCAATAACTACTACGACCCGGACAACAGTTATCTGAATGTGGTGCTGCGCACGCGGTGTGCCATACCGATCTCGTTGGCGGTCTTGTGGCTGGAACTGGCGCAGGGCATGGGCTTATCGGCGCGGGGCGTCGGTTTCCCCGGGCACTTCATGGTCAAGGTCAATCTGCCCAAGGGCCAGGTGGTCATCGATCCGCTCGACGGCCAGTCGTTGAGCCGGGATCAACTGGCCGAGCGGCTCGAGCCTTATCGCCGCAGCAGTGGGCTGGTCGATGAGTTCGAGGTGCCGCTGGGCCTGTACCTGCAGGCCGCGCCGCCGCGCGAGATCGTGGCGCGGATGCTGCGCAACCTCAAGGAGATTCACCGCGCCCAGGAGGATTGGCCGCGCATGGTTCCGGTGCTGGACCGCCTGATCGTCCTGACGCCGCTGGTCTGGGCCGAATACCGTGACCGCGGTCTTGCGCATGCCGAAATGGGGCACACGTCGCAGGCGGTGCGAGACCTGGAGACCTATCTGTCAAAGGTCGAGGAGGGGCTGGACATCGACGCGATCACCGCGCGGGTCGCCGAGTTGCGGCGCGAGCGCAGCGGCTGACGCGCATGAGGAAACGCCGGGCCGCCCCCAAGTTTCCTCACACCCCCTCGGGGGGCCTGGCGAAGCCAGGGCTGGGGGCGCTCTCAGTGCAGTTCGACCGGCGCGCCGGCGCCGATGGCTGCGATCACGCCGATGGCAAATACCGTCTCGCCCTGCGCGCGCAGGGTCTGGGCGCAGGCTTCGGCCTGGGCGGCGTCGATCACCACGACCATGCCGATCCCGTTGTTGAAGGTCCGGCTCATCTCGATGTCGTCGATGCCGGCGCTCGTCTGCAGCCATGCGAACAACTCCGACCTGGGCCAGCTACCCAAGCGCAGGTGCGCTGCCATGCCCTCGGGTAATACACGGGGAATGTTTTCCAGCAGCCCGCCGCCCGTGATGTGGGCCAGTGCCTTGATCGGATGCGCCGCCAGGGCCGCCAGCACCGATGTGACATACAGGCGGGTCGGCGCCATCAGTGCGTCACGGAAGGCTTGCCCGTCGAGCTGCTGCGGCAGGCGGCTCTCGTCGCGGTCGATGCCGGTGCCGGCCACCCGGTCGATGCACTTGCGCACCAGACTGAATCCGTTGGAATGTACGCCGCTGCTGGCCAATCCCAGCACCACATCGCCGGGCTGTACGTTTTTGCCGGTCAGGATCCTGGACTTTTCGACCGCGCCGACCGCAAATCCGGCCAGGTCGTATTCGCCAGCCGGGTACATGCCCGGCATTTCCGCGGTCTCACCGCCGATCAGCGCACAGCCGGACAACTCGCAGCCGCGTGCGATACCGCCAATGACCGTGGCCGCGGTATCGACATCGAGCTTGCCGCACGCGAAATAGTCCAGGAAGAACAAGGGCTCGGCACCCTGCACCAGCACGTCGTTGACGCTCATCGCCACCAAGTCGATGCCCACCGTGGCGTGCATGTTCCACTCGAATGCCAGCTTGAGCTTGGTGCCCACGCCGTCGGTTCCGCTGACCAGCACTGGTTCACGGTACCGCTTGGGCACCTCGAACAGCGCGCCAAACCCGCCGATGCCGGCCAATACACCGTCGCGCATGGTCTTGCGTGCCAGCGGCTTGATGCGTTCGACCAGTGCGTCACCGGCATCGATGTCGACGCCGGCTTCCTTGTAGGACAGCGGGGAGGCGGGGGCTGGCTTTGTCATGGCGCTGGTGGGGGATCGGCTGTTTGCAGGGTCAGCGGTCGAGGCCGGTGGCGTAGCCCGATAGAATTTGCCCAGATTCTACGGGTTGACACCCGTTCCCCTGTATGCAATTCTCCGCAACCCAGAAGTCTGCCGCCGCGTGGGCCGCGATTGCTGCGTTTGTCGTATTTTTCCTGTGGCTGCTGGCACCGGTACTGACGCCATTTGTCGTCGCCGCCGTCTTCGCGTATGCACTGACGCCCTTGGTCAATCGCCTCGATAGCCGTCGTGGTGGCAAGTTGCCGCGCCTGTTGGCCGTGCTGATGGTGCAGTTCCTGCTTTTTGTGGCGCTGCTGAGCGTGGCCTTGCTGATCGTGCCGATTCTGGCCAAGGAACTGCCGCTGATGCGCGACCAGGTTCCGGTGTTGTTCGACCGGTTCAACACCGCGATCAAACCTGTTCTGGCGCGCTTCGACGTGACACTGTCGCTCGATGTTGCCAATATCAAGGCCTTCGTGCTCAAGTACCTGAACGCCAATTTCGAGGACGCGTTCGGCTCGATGATGGCTTCGCTCAAGCTCGGCGGCAGTGTCGCTTTCGCAATCATCGGCAATGCGGTGTTGATTCCGGTCGCACTGTTTTATCTGCTGATGGACTGGGACCGTTTTGTCGGGTCGGTGATGCAACTCGTTCCGCCAAGGCTGCGCGCCAATGTCGACAGCTTCACGCTGGAAGCCGATGCCGTGCTAGGGCAATACCTGCGCGGACAGTTGCTGGTGATGCTGATCCTGGCGGCTTTCTACAGTATCGGCCTGGCCTTGTTCGGCCTGGACCTGGCCTTGCCGATCGGCGTCTTCACCGGCTTGGCGGTGTTCGTGCCTTATCTCGGTTTTGGCCTGGGCCTGGTGATGGCGACACTCGCCGGTGTGCTGGAATTTTCCGCCGATCCCGGCCCGGCCAAGGCGGTCCTGATGGTGGCCGTGGTGTACGGCGTCGGCCAGACGGTGGAGAGCCTGTACCTGACGCCGCGGCTGCTGGGCGAACGTATCGGTCTGCATCCGCTGGCGGTGATCTTCGCCTTGCTGGCCTTCGGGCAGCTGCTGGGATTTGTCGGCGTGCTGATTGCCCTGCCGGCCAGCGCCGTGCTGCTGGTGGCGATCCGGCGCGCCTGGCGCGGTTATCTGGCGAGCAATCTGTACCAGGGTGCCAGGGTGGCTGAGCGGGAATGAAGCAGATTGCGCTGGACATCGGACTGACCACCGGCCCGACATTGCAGAATTTCCATCCTGGCCCGAATGCGTTGGCGCTGCAGCATCTGAGCCTGTGGCTGGGGCAGGGCGGCGCACATGCCGCGCGCTCGCCGGTGCCGACCTATCTGTGGGGCGGCAGCGGCAGCGGCAAAACCCATCTGCTCAAGGCGGTGCGCGAGGCGCTGCGCGAGCAGGGCGCCTCAAGCGGCTGGATGGACGCCGGCAACCAGGAGCCGGGACCGTTCTCGCAATCCTGGTCGGCGGTGCTGCTCGACGACGTTCACTTGTATAACGCCGCGCAGCAACAGGCCGCGTTCAACTGGTTCGTGAACGCGCAGACGCTGCAACGTGGCGTGTTGGCCAGCGGCGATCAGCCGCCGACCGGCCTGGTGTTGCGTGACGACCTGCGCACCCGCCTTGGCTGGGGCCATGGTTTCGGCCTGAAGGTGCTCAGCGAGCCCGAACGCCGGGCCGTGTTGCGTCAGGCGGCGGACGCGCGTGGTGTTTTCCTGGGCGACGAGGTGATGGATTTCATGCTGACGCGTTTCAGCCGCGATCTGGTCAGCCTGATGGAGTTGCTCGATTTGATCGACGCCTATGCCTTGCAGACCAAACGCGCGATCACCGTACCGATGATCCGCGCCATGATGGAAGCGTCCTGAGCATGACGAAACAGGGGGACGGCCCAGGTGGGCGAAGCGAGCGGCCTGCGCTGTTGCAGGTCGCCTTGTTCGACCTGGACCACACCTTGCTTCCGATCGATTCGGACTATGCCTGGGGTGTCTTCACCACCACCATCGGCTGGACCGACCCGGTGGAGTTTGCGCGCCGCAACGACCTGTTCTTCGCCCAGTACCAGGCCGGCACACTGGATATCCACGACTACGTGCGTTTCGCCACCGAGGCGATCCGCCTGCATGGCGCCCAGGCGTCCAAGGCGGCCCACGCGCGCTTCATGGACAGCGTGGTGCGACCGGCCATCCGCGCGCCGGCGCTCGATCTGGTGCGCCAGCATCAGCAGCGCGGCGACCAGGTTGCGATCATCACCGCCACCAATGAATTCGTGACGCGTCCGATTGCCGACGCGCTCGGCGTGCCGGACCTGATCGCGGTTGAACTCGAACGCGACACGGCGCCCGGCGGCAGCGGCTGGATCACCGGTGAGATCCGTGGTGTGCCTTCGGCCCGTGACGGCAAGGTGCTGCGGTTCGGCGAGTGGCTGCACAGCCGGTCGCTGGATTGGCGCGATGTGCACGTCACTTTCTACTCCGATTCGAGCAACGACCTGCCACTGCTCGAGCGCGCCGATCAACCGGTGGCCACCAACCCGGATGCCCGACTGCGCGCGACCGCGCTTGCGCGCGGATGGCGCATACTGGAACTGTTTCCCGACACACAATGATCAAGAACTTCATCGACAAAATCCTCGGCAAGAAGCCTGCAAGCAGCGCCAAACCCTACTTCGGCAAACGCCGCGATGTTCCGGTCGAAGAACACAGGATCAATCCCGACCTGGTCGACGAACGCGCCGTCAATGTGGTGCGCACGCTCAAGCAGGCCGGGTTCGAAGCCTATATCGTCGGCGGCGCGGTGCGCGATCTGCTGGTCGGCTTGCGGCCCAAGGATTTCGACGTCGCCACCAATGCGACACCCGAGCAGGTCAAGGGGCTGTTTCGGCGTGCCTTCATCATCGGGCGGCGTTTTCGCATCGTGCACGTGGTGTTCGGACGCGGCCGGGAACACGAGGTGATCGAGGTCTCGACCTTCCGCGCCTATCTCGACAACGCCGTCGCCGGGCAGGTCAGTGGCAACGAGCGCACCAGCAAGAGCGCGCTGGCCGGCATGACGCACGCGGTCGATGCCAGTGGCCGCGTGCTGCGCGACAACGTCTGGGGCCCGCAGGAGCACGATGCCGTGCGGCGCGACTTCACGATCAATGCCATGTATTACGACCCCGAGACACAGATCGTGGTGGACTACCACGGCGGCATCAAGGACTCCGGCAAACGGGTGCTGCGCATGATCGGCGACCCGGCGCAGCGTTACCGTGAAGACCCGGTGCGCATCATCCGGGCGATTCGTTTCTCGGCCAAGCTCAAGGCCCTGGGTTTCACGATCGAGCCCAAGACCGCCGCGCCGCTCGTCACGATGAAGGGTCTGCTGGCCGACGTGCCACAAAGCCGCCTGTTCGACGAGATGCTCAAGTTGCTGCAAACCGGGCACTCGCTGGCGTCGATCGCGCAGCTCGAGGAGTTGGGCCTGGGCCAGGGCATCTATCCGTTGCTCGATCTCGTGGTCGAGCGGGCCAAGCAGCCATTCGTCCACGCGGCATTGCAGGACACGGACCGCCGCGTGGGTGAGGGCAAACCGGTTGCCCCCAGCTTCCTGCTGGCATGTGTGTTGTGGTCCGACGTGCGTGCGGGTTGGGACCGGCGCATGTTGGGGGCCGAGCGCCTGCCGGCGTTTGCGGCACTGCAGGACGCCATCGAC
>ENA-ORBV01002005-ORBV01002005.1-microbial-mat-metagenome-genome-assembly--contig:-NODE-2005-length-43955-cov-9.513492_pt1 | contig 43955 bp, 38 predicted proteins | sample MGYA00237777_ERZ505514 | MGnify/ENA primary metagenome ERZ505514 (study PRJEB26160, sample SAMN06269048) | microbial mat metagenome | isolation source: Oligotrophic lake microbial mat | place... | reverse complement strand
CTTGCAGGCCGCGCCCTCGCAGAGCTCGGGCCCTTCGGCTGGCACAAACAGTCCACTGGACTGTTTGTGTCCCGCCTCAGCACCAGGTGCGTGGTGCCGTCACGCCATGGGGTCTTGAGCTTGAGCACGACTTGCCCGGCGGCGTTGGTTTGCACGCGCTCTTCTGTCCTGAGCGGGGCGCGTGATGTAGCGGCACAGCTGCTCCAGCGCCTGGCGGTCGTCGGCGCCGCAGCGCACGGCGGCGTGCTGCGCTGAACCCGTTGCTGTCGGCGCGCAGCGTCTGCTTGAAGTCCGCGTCCCTGGGCATAGCCACCCTGCACCGTCAGCGCCTCAGCGAACGTGATGCGGCGGGGCGCATCACGGCCGTCGACCTCACCGAGACCTTCACAACGCGGCAGGGCGCAGTCATCTTCAGGGCGATAGGCAGGCTGGTGGCAGAGGGACCGTGAGGCGCCGACAGCCAACCCCGGTACGTGCATGCTGCAGCCTGGGCGTCGTCGAGGGCAACCTTGTGGACAGGAAACTCAACTGCACTCGTCTGTCCGCGCAGCCCAGCGTCAACGCTTTCGATTGCCCGCCCCGTTTTCCCCATCCGCTCTGCCGGCACTCAAGTGGGCAGTGCGGCCCGGAGACCATTGAGATTTCGATGGACGCAGACAAGAACACCGACGGCAGCGCCGAGCCTTGTCCAACGTGGTGTGAGCCTGAACAGGGTGCGTGTTTCCAACGAGGAATGAGCCTGAGGGCGCGCCAGAAAGGGGGTGAATCGGTGGGGAGTTGATCATCACAAGGATGGTGATCGACATGGACGAGACATGGCTGCGCACGATTGAGCAGGTGCAGGAATTTCTGAGAGCAACGTCCGAGGTAGCGTTCACAGCGCCATCCACCGGCGGGGCAACTGACAACCGGCTCTACGAGCACATCAGCCGCGTGCTGGCGCGGTTTGACTACCCGGGGTGCGGCAAGCATGACCGCGGCGTGATGCTGGTCTACCTGCGACGAACGAGCGGCTATAGCCGTGCGCAACTGACTCGCTTGGTCTCGCGCTGGACCGCCAACCGTGTCGCGCAGGACTTGGTCTTGGCCCGGACGATGATGGTGCCGTCAGGCATCGCGGACCACACCAGGCGCGTGCCTGGCTTCGCACCCACGAGGGCCCGGATCTCGGCGGGCACGGTGGTCTGCCCCTTGGAGGTGATGGTCGATTCAGCCACGGTGTTGAGCCTTACTTTCGTCGATCTTGTAATGCGGTCGCACGGTCGCACGGTCGCACGGTCGTCCGTGAGCTTCCGTACTTGATCGCAGAACGAATCGCGCCGCCGAATTCGCCGGCAGCCCTTGTAAGGGCAATCCACATCGAACGGCCTGCCGTTCGCTGGCAAGCTCCGTGTTGACGACTTCCGTCATGACACCCTTCGTGGAGACAGCGCCGATGTTGCGACCCAATTTTGCCCACCCCTTCACCTTGGGATGCTCTTCTCTGGCGGTGGTGGCTCTGCTGGCCGGCTGCGCCGTGCAGCCACCGGCGCCGCCGGAAGTCGCGCCGCGCGCCGAGGCCTGTCCCGCCGGCGTGCCTGAAGGCGCGCGCTGCCTGCGCGGGCAGGACTCGGCCACGTCGCACTACCTCATCGTGATGCCGGCGCAGTGGAGCGGCGTGTTGGTGGTGCATGCGCATGGCGGTCCGGCCCTGGGGCCGCCGCAGGCCTCGCGCGCCACTGCGGACATCCAGCGCTGGGCCATCACCGTGCGCGAAGGCCACGCCTGGGCCGGGTCGGTGTTCCGCCAGGGCGGTTTTGCCGTGACCACGGCGGCCGAAGACACCGAGCGTGTGCGCCGTATCTTCGTCGAGCATGTGGCCAAGCCGCGTCGCACCTTGTTGCATGGCCAGTCCTGGGGCGCGATGGTGGCCACCCGCGCGGCCGAGATGTTTCCGAAATCGTGGGACGGCATGCTGCTGACCAGCGGCGTGGTGGCTGGCCCGGCGACTTATGACTTCAGGATGGACATGCGGTCGATCTACCAGCACCTGTGCAACAACCACCCGCGGCCCGACGAGCCGGCTTACGCCTTGTCCATCGGGCTGCCTGCGGACAGCAAGCTCACCCCAGCCGAGTTGGCCAATCGCGTTGACGATTGCCTGGGCGTGCGCAAACCGGCCGCCCAGCGCACGGCGGAGCAGGCGCGCAAGCTCAAGACCATCGTCGACGTGGTGAAGATTCCCGAGAGTTCCGTCATCAGCCATGTGAACTGGGGCACCTTCACGCTGCGCGATGTGGTCAGCAAGGTGGGTGGCACCAGCCCCTTTGGCAACGTGGGCGTGCGCTATGTCGGTTCGGCCGATGACGCCGCGCTGAACGCTGCCGTGCCGCGCTTCACGGCCGACGCCCAGGCCGTGAAGCGGTTTGCCGCGGACGTCGACCACAGGGGTCGCTTCGTGATGCCGGTGCTCAGCACCCACGGCATCGGCGACTCGACGGTGTTCGTCGAAGGCAGTGACACCTTGCGCCAGCGCATGGTGGCGGCCGGCAATGGCCAGCGCCTGGTGCAGACCTTTGTTCAATCCAATGAGCACAGCTATCTGGGCGATGCGACTTATCCGCCCCTGTTCGAGGCGCTGCTGAGCTGGGTCGACAAGGGCGACAAGCCCAGTGCAGCGTCGGTGGCCCAACGCTGCCAGGCGATGCGCGCGGCACAGCCTGCCGACTGCCGCTTCGTGCCCGACTACTTGCCCAAGCCACTGGCGTCGCGCATCCCGCCGCGCTGAGCGCCGCGCGGCACTGCCTTTGATCAGGCGGCGACGCGCTTTCGGCGTGCGCGTGCGGAGGGCTCGGCCAGCACGGGCGGCATCGCTGCTGCCGGGGAAGCTGCACGCTTGCGGGGCGCGGCCCGTTTCCTTGCGACCGCGGGGACGGCTGCAGGTGCTGGAGCGGCCCGGGTGAGGCGCGGTGTGGGCAGGAAGACTTCTTCCAGTTCCTCCAGCGCCGTGGTGGCGTACAGCGCCAGTTTCTGCAGGCCGGGCAGCGACGCGTGGCAGCCGGTGAAGCCGAAGTTCATCATGCCGGCGTAACTTTCGCAGGTGATGTTCAGCGCCTGGCCGTGGGTGACGATGGAGACCGGGAAGATCGATACCAGTTCGGCGCCGCGGAAGTACAGCGGCTTGTCCGGGCCGGGCACGTTGGAGATGGTGACGTTGAACATGGGGCGCGTGCGCCCGCCCATGCCGGTCAGCAGCGTGACGATGGTGGGTGCCATCAGCAGCATCGTGTACTGCTGCATGGCCTGGCGCGGCAGGCTTTGCACATGGGCCTTGGCATGCTTGACCGATGCCTTGATGGCCTGCAGGCGCTCGGCCGGCTCTTCGATGTCGGTGCCCAGGGTGGCCACGATGAAGGTGATGGCGTTGCCCGTGCCTTCGTCGCCCTTGGGGCGCACCGACACCGGGATGCCTGCCGTCATGGTCTGGTCGGGCAGGCTGGCGCGTGCCAGCAGGAACTGCCGCAACGCGCCACCGCAGAGGGCCAGCACGACATCGTTCAGCGTGCAGTTCGCGGCCTCCGCCAGGCCCCGCAGCCGCGCCATGGGGAACTGCTGGGTGGCGAAGAGGGGGTCCGCTGACTTCGCGCAGCGAAGTTATGCGGACACCCAAGCGGATCAGGTGTAGGCGTGGCCGTGGCACCAGCGCCGCCAGGCGTTGCATGAACTCCAGCAGCGACAACCTTGCAGGCCGCGCCCTCGCAGAGCTCGGGCCCTTCGGCTGGCACAAACAGTCCACTGGACTGTTTGTGTCCCGCCTCAGCACCAGGTGCGTGGTGCCGTCACGCCATGGGGTCTTGAGCTTGAGCACGACTTGCCCGGCGGCGTTGGTTTGCACGCGCTCTTCTGTCCTGAGCGGGGCGCGTGATGTAGCGGCACAGCTGCTCCAGCGCCTGGCGGTCGTCGGCGCCGCAGCGCACGGCGGCGTGCTGCGCTGAACCCGTTGCTGTCGGCGCACAGCGTCTGCTTGAAGTCCGCGTCCCTGGGCATAGCACCCTGCAGCGTGAGCACCTTTTGCCCCGCGCGTGGGCCGAAGGCGATGCGGTAGGTACACGCGGCGGCCTGCAATGGCCTGAGCACACGGGCCTCGTCCGAATCGCTGTCGTCGTCGGCCATGGTGGTCTGGCCCTGCTCTTCGACGAGCACCCCCCGACGGGTGAGCAGCTCGGTGGGGGCGCGGCCCAGGCCAGCTTCAGATGATGTTGGCCTCGACCAGCGGCCGCCCGTCCAGCAAGCGCTGCGGGTGCAGCGCATCCAGCGACGGTGCGTCGCTGCTGCCACCTGCCACCAGCGCCGCCAGCGCCGAAGCCACGGCGGGCGCCTGCTGCATGCCGTGGCCGGAAAAGCCGCAGGCGGTGAACGCGTTGCGCCAGCCGGGCATGGGGCCGGCCAGGCCGTTGTGGTCGAAGGCATTCATCTCGTAGTAACCGGCCCAGGCCGAGCGCACACGCAGCGCCTCGAAGGCCGGCACACGGCGGGCCAGTGCGGGCCACAGCACTTCTTCAAACGCCGCGTGGTCGATGTCGTGCAGCGGGGGTTCATCGGGGTCACCGGGCCAGGGCTCGCGCGGGGGCGCGCCGGCCAGGAAACGTTGGCCGCCTGCGCCCCTGGCGTCACCTGGGCCATCGGGCCGGAACCACAGGCCCGATGGGTCGATCACCAGCGGGCAAGCGGGCAGCTGCGCGGGCGACTCCAGCACGAAGACATCGCGCTTCTTTGCGTGCACCGGCAGCCGCAGGTGCAGGCCGGCCGACAAGGGCGCGGACCAGGCGCCTGCGGCCAGCACCAGGGCGTCAGCCTCGAAGCGTCGGCCGTCGCGGCACAGCACAGCTTGCACCGCGTCGCCCGCCGTGGCAAAGCCCACCGCGTCGGCGTGCACGAAGCGCGCACCGCAGTGGATGGCCTTGCGGCGGAAACCCTGCAGCAGCGCGGGGCCGTCGAACCAGCCTTCGCCCGAGAGGCCGAGCGAACCCAGCGCCAGGTCGTCTGTGGACAGCCAGGGAAAACGCTGCTGCAGCTGCCGGGGCGAAAGCAGCGCCACGTCGGCACCGGCGGCGCGTTGCACGGGGTGCTGGGCGCGCAGCAAAGCTTCGCCGGCCGATGTGGCCAGGTACAAGTAACCCGGCTCCATCAGGCCCAGGTGCGGCGCTTCGCCGTCCACCGCCAGCTCTTCGCTCACACGCCGCAGGAAGGCCAGGCTCCACAGCGACAGCGCGATGTTGGCCGGCTGCGAAAACTGCTGGCGGATGGAACTGGCCGACAGCGCACTGGACGCGCGCGCATAGCTGGGGTCGCGCTCCAGCACGGTGGCGTGCACACCGTGGTCGCGCGCCAGGAAACAGGCGGTGGCCGCGCCCATCACACCCCCGCCGACGATGACCACGGAAGCGTTCATCGTGACACTACAGCTCGGCGCCGAACAAGCTGCGCCGCAGCGGACTGCGGACTGGCATGAAGACCGGACTGCAGGCGGGCTGAGAGCCTCACTTGCAGCTGTTGGCCACCGTGTAGTCCACCACCCTCAGCTTGCCGCTGATGATGTCGGCACGCGCTGCCTCGACCTGCTTTTTCATGTCGGCGCTGACCAGCGCGGCGTTGTGTTCGTCCATCGCATAGTCCAGCCCGCCTTCTTTCAGGCCCAGCGCGGTGATGCCGGGGGTCACACCCTTGAAGGCCTGGTAGACGGCCAGATCGGTGCGCTTGACCATGCTGGTGAGCACGAACCCCGGGTGCAGGTGGTTCTGGTTGCTGTCCACGCCGATACTGAGTTTTCCCGCGTCCTTGGCCGCCTGCATGATGCCCAGGCCCGTGGTGCCGGCGGCGGCAAAGACAACATCCACACCTTGCGCCATCTGCGCCTTGGTCAGCTCGGCACCGCGCGCCGGGTCGGTCCAGGCCGCGGGTGTGGTGCCGGTCATCGACGACATCAGCTGCACCTGGGGCCTGGCGTAACGGGCGCCCTGTTCGTAGCCGCACAAGAACTTGCGCACCAGCGGGATGTCCATGCCGCCGACAAAACCCACCTTGCCCGTCTTGCTGGCCAGCGCAGCCATCATGCCCACCAGGAAACTGCCTTCGTGTTCACGGAAGACGAAGCTTTGCACATTGGGCAACGGCACCACCATGTCGACGATGGCGAATTGCACCTTCGGGAAGGCCCTGGCCACGGCTTCGATGCTGCTGGCTTGCGGGAATCCGATGCCCACCACCGGGTTGGCGCCACGTTCGGCAAAGCGGCGTGCCGCCTGTTCGCGTTGCGCGGCGTTCTGCACCTCAAATTCGAAGTAAGGCTTGCCGGTTTCCTGCTTCCAGCGTTCCGCGCCCTGCCAGGCGGCCTGGTTGAAGGACTTGTCGAACTTGCCACCCAACTCGAAGATGACCGCGGGCTGGGCCTGCGCGCCCGCCGCGACACACACGGTGCCCAGCAGCGCCATCCAGCGGACGCCGCGGATCCGGCTCCGCCGGTCCGCTGGGGTCGCCCCCCTGGGGGGGAGCGCGGAAGTCGCTACGGGGGGGATCAAAAAGCCGCCTTGAACTGAACGCCGAAGGTGCGCGGTTCGTTGATGAAGCCGGTCAGGTTGTTGAAGTCGATGCCGCCCACGATGCGGATCTGGTCGGTGACGTTGCGCACGAAGGCCGCCACGTCGTACTTGCCCGCGTTCCAGCTGTAACCCACACGCAAGCCGCCTTCGGTCATGGCCTTGCCGGTGAATTCAACCGACTCGTACAGGAAGAAGTTGACCTTGCTGCGGTAGACCCAGTCGGTGAAGACATACAGGTCGCCATTGCCCATGGGCTGCGTGTACTTCAATGTGAAGTTGGCCGTGGTCTTGGGCGCTTGCGGCAGCGGGTTGCCGTCGATGAGCGCGGCGGTACCGGGGCCGCCGGGCTGCGGGTCGGTCACCGTGCAGGCGGCGCAGACGGCCACCGCCAGGCCCGGGTCTTTCAGCTTGGTGTCGTTGTAGCCCACGCCCGCAGTGGCCAGCAGCCGGTCGGTCAAGTAAGCCTGGAAGTCGAACTCGAAGCCCTGGCCCGATGCCTTCTTGGCACTGAGCAGGATGTTGGCATTGGCCGCACCACCCACCGCCGTCAGCTGCAGGTCTTTCACCGTGTAGCTGAAGACGCTGAATGCAGCGCGCGCGCGGCGGTTGAAGAGGTCGGCCTTCACGCCCGCCTCGACCGAGGTGTTGGTTTCAGGGCCCGCCACCGACTGGTTGTTGAAGGCGCTGGCGCCCTGCACGCTGCTGCCCCGGAAGCCCGTGCCGGCGCGGGCATAGAGCGTGGTGTCCTTGTTCAGGGCGTAGGTGGCGCTCAGGTCCCAGTTCAACTTGTTGTCGCTGGGGGACGCACTCAACGGCCCCTGCGCCGCCAGGTCGGCCAGCGTGCACTTGGGTGGCACGGGAATGATGCCCAGGGTGGGGCCGACGCAGGGCGCAAAACCGCTGTTGTTGTAGTCCTCGACCGCAAAGTCTTTCTTGTCGCGCGTGTAGCGCAGGCCGCCGCGCAGTTTGAAGCTGTCGGTCACCGACAGGTTGACGGCGCCGAACAGCGCCACCGCGGTGTTCTTCTGGCGCACACGCAGGTAGCCGTCTTGCGCGCCACCAGCCAGGCTGTCGTAGCTGAAGCTTTCGATCTTGTAGTCTTCGTTGAACAGGAAGACACCGGCCTGCCAGGCCAGCGCGCCAGATGTTTCGGATTCCAGCCGCAGCTCTTGTGTGATCTGGCGGTGTTCAGGAATGCCGTCGGCCGATTCGGAAGCGAACGGAATGTTGCCCGGGCCCGATGCACCGGGCGGCAGGAAGCTGGCGCCAAAGCCGCCGTCGATGTCACCCCGGCTGAAGGTGCGCACGGCTTCCAGGCCGGTGACCGAGTACAGCGCCATGCCCGGCAGGGCGATGCGCATGCGCAGGCTGCCGCCGTAGTTCTGCAGTTCGGATTCATTCTTGCCGTCGACGGAGATCTTGCGTTCGTCGAAGCCCGGCACCAGGTTGTTGGTGCCCGGGTTGATGATGTTGGCGCGGAACAAACGCGCCGAGCCTTCGTAGTCGCGTGCGTGCAGGTTGAACAGCGCGCTGAAGACCTTGCCGTTTTCATACAGCAACTGCGCCCGCATGGCGTTGTCGCTGTAGCCCTCGAACTCTTGCGTGGGGCCGCTGGCCACGGTGTTGTCCACCCAGTCGTCACGGGTCTGGCTCAGCACCGACAAGCGCGCCGACAGGCCCTGGCCCAGCTGCAGGTTGCCCGCCGCTTCTGCATTGATGGTGCGGAAGGTGCCCACCGAGATGCTGCCGTAGCCGTCTTGCTGGCTGCTGGGTTTGACGGAGTCGAACTTCACCACGCCCGCGGGTGTATTGCGGCCGAAAAGCGTGCCCTGCGGGCCGCGCAGCACTTCGACGCGGTTGACGTCGAACACCGGGAAGCCCTTCAGGATGGGGTTCTCCTGCACCACGTCGTCGTAGACCAGGCTCACCGGTTGCGACGCATTCAGGCGGAAGTCGGTGTTGCCATAACCGCGGATGTAAAAGCGCGGGAAGGCCCGGCCGAAAGACGATTCGATGTTCAGGCTGGGCACGCGGCCGCTGAGCGCACGCACGTCCTGGCCGCTGGTGCCCAGCACTTCCAGGATCTCGCCTTGCAGCGCAGACACCGAGCTGGGCACGTCGCGGATGTTCTCCACGCGGCGGTCGGCGGTCACGGTCACGGTCTGCAACTCGCCCGCAGGCGGGGTTTGCGCCTGCGCACTGACTTGGAGCGCGGCCAGGGCGGCGGCCGCAACAGCGTGGTGCATGGGCAAGGGTCGGGTACGGCTCATGAAGGCTCCTGGGGGTGTAGATGTCAGCGTTAGCATCGATGATGCCGCTGTGACCCCCAGGCTTTCATGAAACCGTCACAGCCAACGTTGCCGCTGATGCCGGCGCGCAACACACAAAAAAAACTCAGCCTTTCCGCCCATGCCCGAAGCCTCACTCAGCGCCGAACAGATCGCCGTTTTCCGGTCCGACGGCTACCTGGTGCTGCCGGGCTTCAAGGGCGCTGACGAACTGCTAGCGGCTGTGCAACGCGCCCACGCCATCGTCGAGGACTTCGATCCCGGCCAGGGCGCGAGCCGCTTTTCCACCCGCGACCGCAGCCTGGTGGCCGACGCCCGACTGATCGATTCAGCCGAACAGGTGCATTGTTTTTTCGAAGAAGAAGCGCTGGACGACCAGGGCCGGCTGCGGGTGCCCAAGGCGCAGTCGATCAACAAGATCGGCCATGCGCTGCACGACCGCGACGCGGTGTTCCAGCGCTTCAGCCACGGGCCTGAACTGGCGGCCGTGGCGGCGGGTCTGGGCCTGCAGCATCCTCAGGTGTGGCAGAGCCAACTGATCTTCAAGCAGCCGCACATCGGCGGCGAAGTGGGCTGGCACCAGGACGCCACCTTTTTTGTCACCACGCCGCACACCGTCACCACCTTCTGGTTTGCGCTGGAAGAGGCCACGCTGGACAACGGCTGCCTGTGGGTGCAGCCCGGCGGCCACCGCACGCCATTGCGCGAGCAGTACATCTGTGACGAAGGCCGCCTGCGCATGCAGCCGCTGAACACCACCCCGTGGCCCGACACCACCCGCGCCGTGCCGCTGCCCGTTTCGGCCGGCACGCTGGTGGTGTTCCACGGCCTGCTGCCGCACTGCAGCGCCGCCAACCGAAGCGCACGTTCGCGCCTGGCCTACACCTTGCACGCCACCGACGGCACGGCGGCCTATTCGCCGCTGAACTGGCTGCAGCGCGGGGCCGGTTTTCCGGTGCGCGGTTTTGACTGAAGGTCAGCGGTAAACCAGGTCGCGCAGCGTCAGCGTCAGCGCCGGCGTGAAGGTGATGATGAGCAGGCAGCCCGCCACCACTAGCACAAAGGGCACGAGCTGCGGCACGATGCGGTCCAGGCTGAGCCGGGCCACCGTGCAGGCTGCAAACAGGTTGACGCCAAAGGGCGGTGTGATCATGCCCAGCGCCAGGTTGACCACCATCACGATGCCGAAGTGCACCGGGTCGACACCGAAGAACATGGCCACCGGCGCCAGGATGGGCGCCAGCACGATGATGGCCGCGCTGGTCTCGATGAACATGCCGATGAAGAACAGCGCCAGGTTGACGCCCAGCAAAAACAGCAAGGGGCTCTGCAGCACGTCCTTCAGCCACACGCCGATGGCATCGGGCACGCCGGCGCGGGTGATCAGATAGGCAAAGAGCCCGGCGTTGGCGATGATGAACATGATCACCGCTGACGACACCACGCTCTTCCTGAAGATGCCCAGCAGGTCGCGCGGGCGGATCTCGCGGTACACCACCAGGCCGATGAACAGCGCGTAGAAGACGGCCACGGCTGAAGCCTCGGTGGGCGTGAAGATGCCGCCATAGATGCCGCCCAGGATGATCACGGGCATCAACAGCGCGAAGCCGGCCCGCCAGGTGGCAGGGCCCACGCTCAGGCGGCCCTCACCGTCGTCCTTGCCCCAACCCTTCCACTTGCACCACAGCCAGACAAACAGCATCAGCGCGCCGCCGATCAGCAGGCCCGGGCCGACACCGGCGATGAACAGCTCGCCGATCGACACCTCGGCCGAGACGCCATACAGAATCATCGGAATCGACGGCGGGATGATCACGCCCAGTTCGGCACTGGTGGCCTGCAGCGCCGCCGCATAGGGCGCCGGATAGCCGTGTTTGATCAGCGCCGGGATCAGGATGGCGCCGATGGCAAAGGTGGTGGCCACGCTGCTGCCCGAGACAGCCGCAAAGATCATGCAGGTCAGCACGCAGGTCATCGGCAGGCCACCCTGCACGCCGCCGACCAGGCTCTTGGCAAACTCGACCAGGCGCCGGCTGATGCCACCGGTTTCCATCAGGTTGCCGGCGAGGATGAAAAACGGGATGGCGGCCAGCGGAAAACGGTTGATCGAAGAGAACATCTCTTTGACCGCGATCAGCATGTTGAGGTTGCTGATCTGGATGCCCACCAGCGCTGCCAGGCCGATGGACACCGCCACCGAGATGGTGAGTGCAAAGCACATCACCATCGTCAGCACCATGGCCGTGCTCATGTGGCGCCCCCGTCGGCGGCGGTCCGCAGCCGACTCCCCAAGGGGCTAGCCGTTGGCCTGCTGCGGCCCTGCGCGGCGCGGCTCACGTGGCCGTTTCCAGTTCCATGCGCATCGGGTCCAGCCAGTTGCCGATGATGGCGATGGCACTGAACACGCCGCCCACCGGCAGCGCCAGGTAGGCCCAGAACATCGACACGCCTTCCAGGCCCGCCACCGACTGCACGCGGCCGCGCTGCGCGTAGTCCCAGCCCACGATGACGATCACGCCCACCAGCAGCAGCGCCGCCAGCGCCACCATGGCGTCCAGGAAACGGCGCGTGCGCGCGCCGCTCCAGCGGTAGAGCACGTCCACGCTGACCATCGCACCCACGCGAAAGGCATGCGGGATGCCCAGGAACACCATCCAGATGAGAGAAAAGCGGATCAGCACTTCGGTCCATTCCGCCGGCCGCTCGATGATGAAGCGCGTGACGATCTGCCACATGCCCAGGCCTGCGGCAATGGCCAGCATCGCGCAGGCCAGCAACGTGGCCAGCGCGGTGGTCCTGCGTTCGACGGTCAGGAAGCCCTGCTTCAAGCCGGCTTCACTTGAAGTTCTTGATGCGGTCGATGTTGGCCTTGCCGAACTGCGATTCGAACTGCGCGTAGATAGGGGTCAGCGCAGCCTGGAACTTGGCCTTGTCGACGTTTTCGACCACGCTCATGCCCTTGCTGCGCAGTTCGGCCACACCCTTGGCATCGTCTTCGTCCACACGGGCGCGGTTGGCCTTGGTGGCTTCTTTGGCAGCCTCCAGGAAGGCCTGCTGGTCGGCCGCGCTCAGCTTGTCGAAGGCCGCCTTGTTCATCAAAAAGATGGCCGGGCTGTAGACGTGGCCGGTAAGCGAGAGGTGCTTTTGCACCTGGTCGAACTTGGCGGCCATGATCACGGACAACGGGTTTTCCTGCCCGTCCACGGTGCCCTGCTGCAGCGCGGTGAACACTTCCGGAAAGGCCATGGGCGTGGTGACGATGCCAAAGCCCTTGTAGGCGGCCACGTGCACGGGGTTTTCCATCGTGCGCATTTTCAGGCCCTTCAGGTCTTCGGGCACGTTGACGGCCCGCTTGCTGTTGGTCATGTGGCGCACGCCGTTTTCTGCCCAGGCCAAGGCCTTGAAGCCTTTGGGCTCAAATTCCTTCAGCATCTCTTGTCCGATGGGGCCGTCCAGCACGGCGCGCGCGTGGGCCTTGTCGCGGAACAGGAAAGGAATGTCCAGAATGCGCGCCGCCGGCACAAAATTGGGCACCGGGCCGGTGCTGGTCAGCGTGAGTTCCTGCGTGCCCAACTGCACGGCTTCGATGCTTTCGCGTTCACCGCCCAGGCTGCCTGAATAGAAGGACTGCACCTTGATGCGGCCGCCGGTGCGCTTTTCGACTTCCTTCCCAAACACATCGATGCCGATGCCCTGGTGCGAGTTCTGCCCGATCGAGATGCTGATCTTCATGGCCGTCTGGGCGCTGGCGTTCAGCGGCAGCCAGGCGGCAACGGCAAGGGCCATGGCAGAGGCGGTTGCAAGCAAACGAGGTGTCTTCAAAGTCATGTCTCCTGATGCTGTTATGGGTCAACCGAGGTTCTAGCGTATCTTTCGCGTTTTCGCCCCCGGTATCGTCCCCATGGAAAGTCCGTCTCCGGCCAGCCTTGCAGCCGGCCATATCCGTTTGACTTCGCACCCGGGCCAGGGCACGGCCACAGGTGCTTTGCCGCTGCTGTGGGGTGCCGCAGACGCACCGACACGCGGGCCGGTGGTGGGCACCACGGCCAACCGCAGTCAGCGCAACGTGATCGGCACGCACAGCGGGAGCTACGGTGTCTACCGGGCGCTGGCAGTGGCCGCTGGCAACCTGGTGCGCGGTCACCGCGCCGACCTGACCAACACAGCGCCCACCGACCTGGTGGGGCCCTACCCCCAATGGCTGGACGCCAGGAAGATGGTGTCCATCGACCCCTGGGGCGCCAGCGTTCAGAGTGTGTTTGCAGAAGAACTGGCACTCGGCTACGACATCCGGCCGACGATTGCCGTGACCAAGGCGCACATCCACTTGCCCGAAATCAAGCAGGCGCTGGCCTTCCAGCGCCTGGCCGTGGACGGACGGGTGCTGCTGGACGATGCATCGGCCTCTGTGACCAAGGTGGCGGTGGAGCCGGTGTGGTGGCTGCCCGGCGTGGCCGCGCGCTTCAAGGTCAGCGAAGGTGAGTTGCGCCGCGCCCTGTTCGAAGAGACCGGCGGCATGTACCCCGAGCTGGTGACACGCAGCGACCTGGAAGTTTTCCTGCCGCCCATCGGCGGCCAGACGCTTTATGTGTTTGGCGACATCCGAGACCTGGCCAACCCGAGCGTCACACTCACCGCACGTGTGCACGACGAATGCAACGGCTCGGACGTCTTCGGCAGCGACATCTGCACCTGCAGGCCCTACCTGACACACGCCATCGAAGAATGCATCCGCGGTGCGCAGGCCGGCGGCGTGGGCCTGATCGCCTACAGCCGCAAGGAAGGGCGGGCTTTGGGCGAAGTCACCAAGTTCCTGGTCTACAACGCACGCAAGCGGCAGTTGGGCGGCGACAGCGCCGACAAGTACTTCCTGCGCACCGAATGTGTGGCCGGCGTCCAGGACATGCGATTCCAGGAATTGATGCCCGACGTGCTGCATTGGCTGGGCATCCAAAAAATCCACCGATTGGTGAGCATGAGCAATGACAAGTACGACGCGATCACGGGCAGCGGCATTGAAGTGGGCGAACGGGTGCCCATTCCTGACGCGCTGATCCCGGCCGACGCCAGGGTGGAAATGGAAGCCAAGGTCGCCGCCGGTTATTTCACCGAAGGGCTGGTGCCCACCGACGTCCAACTGGCGCTGGTCAAGGGGCGTGGCCTTGAATGAAGCCCGGATCGACCCTGCCCGCGGTTCTGCGCACCCGCTGGCCCAACTGCACGACCCGGCCACCATCCGCGCCCGCTGCAAGGCTGTGATGGGCAGCGTGGAAAGTGGCGTCAGCCCGAACTTTTCGCTCAACCGCAGCCAGCTGCCCGCGGTGGCCGACCGGGTGGCTGCGCTCACGCTGCGGCGCTTTCCGGACCTGGTCATTCCGTACCACAGCCGCTGGCGCCACTTCGAAGCAGGCGGCCTGGACCGCAAGGCCGAGATGGATGCGCTGATGGCCGGCCGCAGCGTGGCCGAGCAGGCGCGGGCACGCTTTGACCTGACGGTGGTCAGCGTGCTGCTGGACGCCGGTGCCGGGCCCAGCTGGACCTACAAAGAAAGTCCCAGCGGGCAGACGCTGCAGCGATCCGAAGGCCTGGGCGTGGCCAGTTTCCGCGCCTTCCTGGCAGGCACCTTCTCTTCCACCCCGGGCGATCCGCTGCGCGCCGATGCAGCCAGTCTGCAGCGCGTCGATGCCAGTGTGCTGCGCACGGTGTTCCAGAGCGGCAGCGACAACCCCATGGTCGGGCTGGAAGGCCGCGCCTCGCTGCTGTCGCGGCTGGGCCAGGCGATGGAACGCGAGGCCGGCCGCAGCGGCTTGCAGGCACGGCCCGGGCTGATCTTCGACCGCCTCACCGAGCATGGCACCCAGGACAGCGTGGCTGCGGTGGCGGTGCTGGGTGAAGTGCTGCGTTCGCTGGCGCCCATCTGGCCCAGCGGCAGCAACGTGCAGGGCCTGGCCGGTGGTGATGTCTGGCCGCACCGCTGGGCGGGTTCGGAAGTTGGCAGCGCTGCAGAACCTGGCGCGCTGCGCACAACCGACCGCACCACCGAAGGCTGGGTGCCCTTCCACAAGCTGAGCCAGTGGATGAGCTATTCGCTGCTGGAGCCCTTGCAGTGGGCCGGGGTCACCGTCACGGGCCTGGATGCATTGACCGGCCTGCCCGAGTACCGCAATGGCGGGCTGCTGCTGGACGGCGGTGTCATCGTGCCGCGTGACCCGCGCCTGCTGAGCCGCACCTGGAAGCCGCGGGACGAATTCATCATCGAATGGCGTGCGCTGACCGTGATGCTGCTGGACGAACTGGCGGTACTGGTGCGCGCGCGCCTGGGCAAAACGGCTGAAGAGCTGCCGCTGGCCTGCATCCTGGAAGGTGGCACCTGGGCCGCGGGGCGCGAAATCGCCAAGGAACTGCGCCCCGACGGCGCGCCGCCGCTGCGCATCGAAAGCGACGGCACGGTTTTTTAGTCCAGCGCGTCTGGCCCGATCCAGCCATCACGTAAGCGCTACGGCCATGGACCGGGCCACCCAAGCCACCCCCTTCGGCACGCTGCTGCGCCGCTGGCGGCTGCACCGCGGCGCCAGCCAGCTGGCGCTGTCGCTGCAGACCGGCGTGTCGGCACGGCACCTGTCGTGGCTGGAGTCGGGCAAGGCCACGCCCAGCCGGGCCATGGTGCTGCGCCTGGCGCGGCAGCTGGACCTGCCGCTGCGCGAGCGCAACGCGCTGCTGGTGGCCGCCGGCTGGGCACCGATGTACACAGAAAAGCCGCTGGCCGACCCCACGCTGACAGTCGCACGAGACGCCTTGCAGCGCCTGCTGAATGCCCACGAGCCCTGGCCAGCCATGGCCGTGGACCGGCACTGGAACCTGGTGGCGCACAACCGCATGGTGCCGCCGCTGCTGGCGACTGTCGCACCGCAGTTGCTGCGGCCGCCCGCCAACGTGCTGCGCGTGTCCTTGCACCCGCAGGGTCTGGCGCCGATGGTGGTGAACCTGGCGGCCTGGCGCGAGCATGTTTTTGCGCGCCTGCAGCGCCAAGCCACAGCCACCGGCGACCCTCTGTTGACCCAGCTGCTGGCCGAGCTGCGCTCGCTGCCCGTGCCCGCCGGCTGCGTTGAAGCCGAAGGTGCGCCGCTGACAGACGAGGTGGCCGTGCCACTGACCCTGCACAGCCCGCTGGGCACGTTGAACTTCATCACCACGGTCACCGTGTTTGGCGCGCCGCACGATGTGACGGTGTCGGAGCTGGCGGTGGAAACGCTGCTGCCGGCCGACGAGGCCACGGCTGCCACGTTGCGCAACCTTCACGCCACGTTGGCCTGAAGTCGATTCCCTGGCCGACGCTGGGTTGCCTGCGGCTCAGGCCTTAAAAGGGTTGGCCGTGGCAAACCACAAGCCGATGCCGGTGGCGATGATGAAGGCGCCGTCGAGCACGCCCACCAGCAGAAACACCTTGCCCTGCAGCGGCTCCATCAACTCGGGCTGGCGGGCGCTGGCTTCCAGGTAGCGGCTGGCCAGGATGCCCACGCCCAGGCAGGAGCCGATGGCGCCCATGCCGATCATGTGGCCGACAGCCAGTGGGACGAGGTCGATGCCGTTCATCAGGTGCTCCTTGTGTGCCGCACAGGCGGCGGGTTTTGCCGCTTTCGGTGTGGCACCATCATTGCGAGCAGCGCAGGGCCTGTCGATGACCTGAGAGGTCATGGGCCTGGCCCCATCCGAACCCCTGGAGCACCCCATGACCCCAGCCATGAGCACGTCCGCCGTCCACGTCGTCACCCACCCGCTGGTGCAACACAAGCTGACGCTGATGCGACAGAAAGACCTGTCCACCAGCAGCTTCCGGCGTCTGCTGTACGAACTGAGCATGTTGATGGCCTACGAGGTCACACGCGACATGCCCGTGCAGATGATCGAGATCGAGACTCCGCTTGAAAAGATGCAGTCGCCGGTGATCGAAGGCCGCAAGACGGTGTTCGTGGTCGTCATGCGCGCCGGCAGCGGCTTTCTGGACGGCATGCTGGAAGTGGTGCCCGGCGCGCGTGTGGGCCATGTGGGTCTGTACCGCGACCCCAAGACGCTGGTGGCGGTGGAGTACTACTTCAAGATGCCGCACGACATGCACGAGCGCGACGCCATCGTGCTGGACCCCATGCTGGCCACCGGCAACAGCGCGGTGGCGGCGGTTGAACGGCTGAAGGAGACGAGGCCGAAGTCGATCCGATTCGTCAGCCTGCTGGCCGCACCCGAGGGCCTGAAGAAGTTTCATGCGCACCACCCCGACGTGCCGGTGTACACGGCGGCCATCGACCGCCAACTCAACGAACACGGCTACATCGTGCCCGGGCTGGGTGACGCGGGTGACCGCATCTTCGGCACCAAGTAGGCGCCCGGGTCTTCAGCGCCGGTACGGATCGGCAAAACCCAAAGCAAGCAGGATCTCGCTCTCGCGCGCTTCCATGCGCACCGCTTCGGTTTCGACTTCGTGATCGAAACCCTGCGCGTGCAGCGTGCCGTGCACCAGCAGGTGGGCGTAGTGCGCGGCGAGTTCGATGCGCTGCTCGAGCGCTTCTTGCGCTATGACCGGGGCGCACAGCACGAGGTCGGCAATGACCACCGGCTGGTGCTGGTAGTCGAAGGTCAGCACGTTGGTGGCGTGGTCCTGCTGCCGGTATTCGCGGTTGAGCTCGCAGCCTTCGTCGGCGCCGACGATGCGCACCGTGATCTCGCCCGGGTGGGCCAGAGCCGCCCGAATCCAGCGCGCCACGTGGTGCCGCGGCAGGTGCTGGCGGTGCGAGGCATCGGCAAACTGCAGAGACAACTGCAGGGAAGGACGCAACGACGGCTGCAACGACGGCTGCAATGCAGGCCGCGCATCGGACTTCATGAGCGCTTCGCCTCGGCTGCACGGTTGTGATCGTAGGCATCGACGATGCGCGCCACCAGCGGGTGGCGCACCACATCGGCCGCCGTGAACTGGGTGAAGGCGATGCCGCTGACACGGTGCAGCACCTGCGCGGCATCAACCAGGCCGCTGGGCGTGGCAGGCGGCAGGTCGATCTGGCTCACATCGCCCGTCACCACACACTTGCTGCCAAAGCCGATGCGCGTGAGGAACATCTTCATCTGCTCACGAGTGGTGTTCTGTGCCTCGTCCAGGATCACAAAAGCATGGTTGAGCGTGCGGCCGCGCATGAAGGCCAGCGGTGCAATCTCGATCAGGCCCTTTTCGAAGGCCTTGGTCACACGGTCCAAGCCCATCAGGTCGTACAGCGCGTCGTAAAGCGGCCGCAGATAAGGGTCCACCTTCTGCGCCAGGTCACCCGGCAGGAAGCCCAGCCTTTCACCGGCTTCCACGGCTGGCCGCGTGAGCACGATGCGCTGCACGCCGTGGCGCTCCAGCGCGTCCACCGCACAAGCCACGGCCAGAAAGGTCTTGCCGGTGCCAGCCGGGCCGATGCCGAAGGTGATGTCGTGCGTCAGCATCTGGCGCAGGTACAGCATCTGGTTGGGCGTGCGGCCACCCAGGTCGCTGTGCCGTGTGTGCAGCACCACAGGGTCGTCGGGTGTGCCGGCAGCCATGGCCGGTGTGCTGCCGGGCGCGGCGGTGGCGTCCAGCAGCATCAACTGCAACGCACGTTCGCCGATGGCTTCAGCGGCATGTGCGTACAGGGTGTCCAGCAGCAACACCGTGCGGTCCACGGCGTCGCCGGGGCCCTGGATGCGGAACGTCGCGTCGCGTCGCAGCAGGCTGACACCCAGGGTCTGCTCGATGAGCCGCAGGTGCGCGTCCACGGGACCGCACAGGTGGGCCAGGCGGCGGTTGTCGGCGTCGTCGAAGGTGTGGCGTCGGATCAAGGCGATGGTCAATAGCGCACGGGATGGCATTGTGGCAGTGCAGCGCCTGTGCTTGCGCCGTGCTTGCGCCGTGCTTGCGCCGTACTTGTGTCGTGCATGCGTCGTGCATGCACCGTGCAGAATCGGCCGCAACATGCAAGGCTTGATCTTTCTCTTGCGCCGCCTCCTGGGCGGACGCTTTTGCCAAAGCTTCCGTCAACTTCTGTGCGGGCTGGGTCTGGCCCTGGTGTTGGCTGCTTTGCACGGCACGTCCCACGCCCAGGTGCTGCGCATCGACACGGCCGTCACCGCGCCGGGCACCGGCAAGCAGTTTCCGGCGGCAGAAACCCAGGTTGCCGTGGACTTGCCCGACGAATGGGCACGCAGCCGGCCTGGCTTCGAGGGTTCCCTGTGGTACCGGACGCAATTTGCCGTGCCGCCTGATTTGGCCGAAGGCGATCCCGTCGTGCTGCACATCGAACACGTCTGCAGCAATCTGGAGGTCACCCTCAACGGCCACCTGCTGCACAGCGGCGGGCGCATGAACCCGCCCATCACCAACAACTGCAATCACCCGCAGCTGATCACCTTGCCCACCACGCTGCTCAAGGCCGAAGGCAATCTGCTGGACCTGCGGGTGGCCGGCCACGCCAAGGCCGGATCGGGTTCGCGCCAGCGCGCGGGTGGCTTGTCAGCATTGAACATCGGCACCCTGTCGCAGCTGACGCCGCTGCAGGCCCGGCAGACCGCCTTGCAGGTCACCGCGCCTCAGGCCGTCAGCGCCACACTGCTGCTGATGGGCGGCTTCATGTTCGTGCTGGGCTTCATCAACCGGCGCGAGAGCCACCTGGCCTACTTTGGCGCGCTGTGCGTGGGCTGGGCGCTGATGAACCTGCGGCTGTGGGTGCGCGACGTGCCGCTGGGCCACCTGGCCGTGGAGTTTCTCGTGTGTTCGCTGCTGGGCTTCATCGCCTGGGCCGCGGTGCAGTTTCTGCTGCGCTACGCGGCAGTCCGCATCTCCTGGGTGGACCGGTTGTTGCCACTGCAGAGTGCGCTGCTGGCGCTGAGCCTGCTGGCCGCCGGCTCGGTGCACTTCAACAGCGTGGCCAACTTCTGGTATGCGGTGCTGGCGGCGCAAGTGGTGGCGGCATCGGTGCTGCACCTGCGGCGGCGGCGGCACACCCGCTCGGCGTGGCTGATGGCACCGCTGCTGGGCGGCGTGGGGCTGGCTGGTCTGATCGAATTTGCCGTGCAATGGGGCCGCGCGCCGGCCCTGTTGGCGCACGTGGCCGAGCTGCTGGTGCCGGTGGTACTTGTGCTGGTGGGCCTGCGCCTGGTGCAACAACACGGCCATGCGCTGCACCATGCCGAACAAGGCAAGCTGCAACTGGAGCAACGTGTGCGCGAGGCCACGGCCGAGATCGAGCGCAACTTCCGCCAGCTGTCCGAATTGAAGGTGGAACAGGTCACCGAACGCGAGCGCAAGCGCATCGCCGCCGACCTGCACGACGACCTGGGCGCCAAGCTGCTGACCATCGTGCACACCAGCGACAGCGAACGCATCAGCACGCTGGCCCGCGAGGCGCTGGAAGAGATGCGCCTGTCGGTGCGTGGCCTCACCGGCAAGCCCGTGCGTCTGGCCGACGCCTTGGGCGACTGGCGCGCCGAAGTCATCGCGCGACTGGGCCAGGCCGGTATCGACGGCACCTGGGACGCGCCAGAAGACTTGCCGCAGACGCTGAGTGCACGCGCCTACGTGCAGACCACACGCATCCTGCGCGAGGCAACCAGCAACGTCATCAAACACAGCGGTGCCAGCAGCTGCAGCGTGACCGCCGTCATCGCCGACGGCGACTTCCAGCTCACGGTGCAGGACAACGGCGACGGCATCTCCGACCAGATCGACGGCCGCCTGGACCGGGGCCACGGCCTGGCCAGCATGAAGAACCGCGCCAAGCAGTTGCAGGGCCAATGCCTGGTGGAGAGCGGACCGGGCTATGGAACCGTGATACGTCTCACGGTTCCACTGGATCGGGCAACAACACCCTCGTGATGTGCAGGGGGGTGGCCGATAACATCGAAATCGACATCCGCGAAGTTCCCCTCCCGATGAAAACCATTCTGCTGCTCGAAGACCTGCCCGAGATCCGGGCCTGGCTGCGCAAGCTGGTGCTGCAGGTGTTTCCAGGGGCCACCATCTCGGAAAGCGCACGGGTCAGCGACGCCATGGGCCTGGTGGCCGCGGTCAAGTTTGATCTGGCGCTGGTGGACCTGGGCCTGCCCGATGGTTCGGGTGTGGACGTGGTGACCAAGCTGCGCGACATGCAGCCCGAGGCGCAGAGCGTGGTCGTCACCATCCACGACGACGACGAACACCTGTTCCCGGCTTTGCAGGCCGGCGCCTTCGGCTACATCCTGAAAGAGCAGGCACGCGAACTCATCACCGAACAGCTGCAGCGCATCAGCCAGGGCGAGCCGCCGCTGTCACCCAGCATCGCGCGCCGTGTCATGGCCTACTTCAGCGCCAAGGCCAAGCCGCAGTCCAACGCCAACGCCATGCCGCAGGTCAACCTGACCGACCGCGAAAGCGAAGTGCTGCTGCGTGTGGCCAAGGGCTACACCTTGCCCGAGATCGGCGTGCAGCTGGGCCTGAGCCGGCACACCATTGCCGACTACGTGAAGCAGATCTACCGCAAGCTCAACGTGAGCTCGCGTGCCGAGGCCGCGCTGGAGGCACAGCGCCTGGGTTTGTTCCGCTGAAGCTGTTTCGCTGACGCAGTTTCGCTGACACGGCCGCGCGCCGTCCTAACGGCGCCCTAACGCCTCCTTCGCCACAGTGCGTTTGTCGGCATCGGTCCGGTCCCTCGGGGGTCCAGCGGATCAGATGCGATGTTCAGCACAACCGCACGGAGGAATCCCATGTCATTGAAGCACCTGGCCGCCAGCACGGCCCTGGCCGTCTGCACCCTGTCTGTACAGGCCTACAACGTGGGTGGCGCGACGCAGTCGCTCATCAGCAACAGCGGCGAGTGGGCCTGGGACGGCAGTTTCCTGACGGGCTTTCGCACCGCGCTGGAAAACCCCGCCAACTTCGGCCCTGCCGGCATCGTCAACCGCGCCATCAACACGGTGGACATGGCGGTGGTGGACAGCACCACGCTGGCCGGGCTGGACATGTTTGTCGGCACCTGGGTCGAAAACGGCCAGGCCGCGGGTTTCACGACCGCCGTGCGCGACTTTTTCCTGGCCGGCGGTGACCTCTTCCTGCTGCAGGACGACAGCAGCCACGACGCCTTGGGCACGGCGCTGGGCATCAGCACCACGGTGAGCACGGGCTCGGTGTCCAACGGCGGTGCACCGCTGTTCGACGGCGCCTTCGGCATCGCCACCAACGTGACCCAGCATTACGCCATCGGCCAGCTGAGCGAAGCCGCCATCCTGGCCAACAACGGCCGTGTGGGCGGACGCAACGTCGAAGGCCAGGTGACCTCGGCGTACTGGCGGGCTGGTGAATACGCGCCAGGCGCCGGTTCACTCTTCATCATTGCCGACATCGACATGATCGCCACCACGACCGCCTGCGGCCTGGCCAGCTGCGGCGCCGACTACCTGGCGATGAATTCCAATGCGATCTACGCGCTCAACACCTTCAGCTTCTTGCAGGGCAACGGCGGCAATCCGGTGCCGGTGCCTGGCACGCTGGTGCTGGCCGGGTCGGCGCTGCTGCTCTTGCGCGGCCTGCAGCGCAAGGCGCCCTGAAGGCGGCCGCCAGCGAAGTCAATCGTCGGCTTCGCTCAGCACCATCAGAACGTCGGCGTACCAGGCGCAGTTCAGGCCCAGCGTTTCGTCCTGCACCTTGTCGCGGCCGCTCATGTCCAGGCTGGCGGAATGCACACCCAGCAAACGCCAAGGCAAGGCGGGTGGCAGGACCTGTTCGTCGCCGTTCGCATCAACAGGCGCTGCGTGGTCGCGCAGCACCACCGGCGCACCACTGGTGCCGCGGTGCGTGCGGGCGTCGGTCAGGAAATAACCCTGGCCCTGGAAGCGCAGACCGTAGGCCGATGCCACCACCGCCTGGCGCACCACGGGCAGGTGGTGCAGCGTGTCGTGAAAGCCCAGCGGAAAGCCCACGATCAGCACCGAGCTGCCCACCTCCACGGCCTTGTCGACGGGCTGGATGTGGTCGGGCGTGAAGGGGTGGATCACGGCGTTGTCGGGCAAGGCACTGCGGTCCAACTGCAGCACGGCCACATCGATCTCGCCGGCCGCGTCGCGGCCCTGGCGCCACTGGCTCTTGCCGTCGTCGTACAGCATGACCGAAAAGCGAATCGACTTGGCCAGGTCGTCGGCCTGGGTGTGGACCTCGATCTCGATGCGGTTGGGGTGGTGATCGCTGGGCTCGTCAATCAGCACATGGCGGCTGGTCACCAGGTACATCCGCTCTTCGCGCTCGAAGAAAAAGCCGCTGGCGTTGGTAAGCGGCCGGTCGTGTTCGAAGGTACTGATGCGCGCTGCGGTGAGCAACAGGGAATCGATCATGGGCGGCCTTGGCAGCGCGGCGCGGCGCGCCTCCTGTCCCCGGGCGCTTGTGGCCTGGGGAGAACCCTGACCATACCATCCCGCACCCCTTCAGTTGACGGCTTGCACGGGCCTGCCGCAGTGGTAACGTGGCTTGGCAAACTCCAGCGAGCCACGGCCCACATGACCCAGCCTCTGCATCGCACACCCGCCCTTCGCCAGGAAGCCCTGCGCAGCGCCTTGCCCGCCACCGTGGACCTGCTCAAGCAGCACCGCGCCGCCGACATCGCCGAGAGCGACATCAACGATTACGTCAACATGAACTGGCTCGAGTGGAATGGCGGCAGCCTGCGCCTGACCGTCACCGGCGACAACGTCTGCCGGCAGATGCGCGAGCGCTGACGCCGCGCTGAAGTCACACTGCGGCGCGAGCTGTCAGCGTTCGCGAAAAGCCTCGGTCGTCTTCAGCATCGGCCGCAGCAGAAAGCCCAGCACCGAACGCTGTCCGGTGCGGATCTCCACCGTGCCGGTCATGCCCGGCAGCACGTGCAGTTCCTTGTCGCCCAGCTTCAGCGTGCCGCTGTCGGCACGCACCAGCGCGCGGTACCAGGTGCCTTCGGGTGTGGATGCTCGGTCGGGGTCGCCCAGGGCGTCCGGGCTGATGGTCTGCACCACGCCCTTGAGTCCGCCGTAGACGGTGTATTCATAAGCGCTGAGCTTCACCTCCACCGGCTGGCCCACACGCACAAAGCCGATGTCGGCCGGCCGCACACGCGCCTCGACCAGCACCTTGTCGCCCAGCGGCACGATCTCCATCACTGGCGCGCCCGGCGCCACCACACCACCGGGTGTGTTGGCCCGGATCTGCTTGACGATGCCACGCACCGGCGACACCAGCGTGCTGCGGCGCATCGCGTCGTCCCGCACCACCATCTGTTCTTGCAGCATCGACAGCTCGGTGCGCACACGCACCAGTTCGCTGCTGGCGTCTTGCCGGAAGCGGTTGATGCGTTCGTGCACCTGCAACTGCAGTTCGTTGATCTGGCGCCGCACACGCATGACCTCGACCTCGCTCATCAAGCCCTTGGCCGACATCGCTTCGGCCATGCCCAGTTCCTTGCCCAGCAGCGCAATGTTGCGGCGGTTGGTGTCCACGGCGTCGGACATGGCGCGGTGGCGGGCGTTGTAGCTTTCGGTTTCGCCCTGCACCACGTCGTCGGGCAGATCGTCGGGAAACTTCAGGGGCCTGGCCGCAGCCTCGGCCTGCAGGCGGGCCAGCGTGCCCTTCAGTGACTGGCGCTTGGACTGCGTTTCGGCCTGCTGCGCTTCGACCCGCGTCGGGTCCAGCAGCGCCAGCGCCTGGCCCTGGGCAACCTGCTGGCCTTCGCGCACCAGCAGTTCCCGCAGGATGCCGCCTTCCAGGCTGGCGATGATCTGCTCGCGCCCGTCGGGCACCACCCGGCCGTTGGCTTTGGCGACGATGTCCACACGGGCCACCGAGGCCCAAACCGCTGCCATCACCAGCGCCGCCAGCAGCAGGTAGACGGCCCACATCGCCGCCGGCGCAGGCTCCACCACCTGCGCACCGGCCACCGCGCTGACATAGGGCATGTCGCGCGGTTGCAGGGCGCGGTCCGGGCTGCGTTTGAAGAGACCGAACATGTCTAGACAGCCGCCTCACGCGCCACCGGCTGCGCGCTGGGGTGCTGCAGCACGTTGCTGGGGTTGGCGCCCGGTGCAGCACCGGGCGGTGGCGCCGGGCGGGCACCGCTCAAGGCCGCCAGCACCTGCATCTTGGGGCCGTCCATCACGACGCGGCCGTTGTCCACCACCAGCACGCGGTTGACCAGGTCCAGCACCGCCGGGCGGTGCGTCACCATCACCAGCGTGCAGTTGCCGCAGGCCTGTTTCAGCTGGCGCAGGAAGGCGACCTCGCTCTGTGCATCCATCGAACTGGTGGGTTCGTCCATGAGCAGGATCTGCGGCCGTGTCACCAGGCAACGCGCCAACGCCACCAGCTGCCGCTGGCCGCCGGACAAAAGTGCGCCGCCCTCGCCCACCGGCAGTTCCCAGCCCTGCGGGTGCGTGGACACCAGGCGGTCCAGGCCGGTGAGCTGTGCCACCTCGCCCAGGCGCGCGGGGTCGGCGGCCGGGCGGTCCAGCAGCACGTTGTCGCGCAGCGTGCCGTTGAACAAGCGCGGGTCCTGCGACACGAAGCCGACGCGGGCGCGGTAGTCGGCGGGGTCGATCTGGCGCAAGTCGATGCCGTCGACCTCGACCTGGCCTTCGGTGGGCAGGTACAGGCCCGCCAGCAACCGCAGCACGGTGCTCTTGCCACTGCCGATGCGACCCAGCATGGCCACACGTTCGCCGGCTTCAAAACGCACCGAGACGCCCTTCAGCACCCGCGGCCCGGGCTCGCCACTGCCACCGGGTGTGGGGTAGGCAAAACCGGCGTCCACCAGGCCCAGGCGGCCGGACAGTTCACGCCGCGGCACGTACACCTTGCCGGGCTCACGGTCGGTGGCTTGTTTCATCACGCGGTCCAGCGCGCGCATGGCCGCACGGGCGCCCTGGTAGCGCGTGGCCAGCTGCACCACGCTGGTCAGCGGCGCCAGGGCACGCATGGCAAACATCACCGAACCGATCAGCGCCCCGGCGCTGATGACCTTGGCGTCGATCAGGAACACGCCCCACACCAGCATCACCAGCGTCACGGCCTGCTGCGCGATGGCGCTGATGTTCACCGTCCAGCTGGTGATCTTGCGTGTGCGCAGCATGCTGGTGGCGTAGGCCGCGGTGGCTTCTTCGTACTGGCGCAGGAAGCGGCCCTGTGCGCCTGCGGCTTTCAGGTCTTCGATGCCGTCCACGGCTTCGACCAGCACGCCGTGCAGGTCGGCCGTCTGCTGCATGTGGGCCATGGTGGCGCGGCGCAGACTGCCCTGGATCAAGGCCGACAGCAGCAGCAGCAGTGGGATGGCGATCACCAGCACAAAGCCCAGCGGCCCGCCCACGGCAAACACCATGGCCACGAAGATCACGATGAAGGGCAGGTCCGACAGCGCCGACAGCGAAGCGGATGCAAAAAATTCCCGCACCTGTTCGATCTGCGCCAGGTGGTGCGCGTAGGCGCCGGCCGAGTCGGGCCGCTGCTCCATGCGCAGCGCCAGCGTCTGCCTGAACAGCATGCTGCCGACGATGAGGTCGGCCTTGCGGCCGGCCATGTCGATCAGGTAGGCGCGCAACTGCCGCGCCATGAGGTCAAAGCCCAGCGCGATGGCCGCGCCCGCGGCCAGCGCCCACAGCGTGACAAAGGCCTTGTGCGGAATGACCTTGTCGTAGATGACCGAGGTGACCAGGCCCGTGGCCAGCATCAACACGTTGCTGAGCAAGGCCGCGATCAACGCCGATCGGTAATAGGGGATGAAACGCCGCATCGTGCCCCACAGCCAGTGGCTGCCGGGCTCACGCATCAGGTCGGCGTCTTGTGGCGCGCTGGTGGGCGCGGCCAATGGCGTGGCCACCAGCGCCAGGCCGGTGTATTCAGCCGCGAGCTCGGCTTCGGTGGCCTTGCAGGCATGATGTTCACGCCCGGGCATGACGATGTCGTAGCGCAGCGGGTCGTCGATGTCGCGCGCCACCACGATGCAGGCGTCGCCCTCTTTCAGCAGCAACACGGCCGGCAGCAGCAGATGGTGCAGCTCGCTGATGCGACGCTGCACCAGGCCGACGCTGAAGCCGGCTTCGCGCAGTGCGCGCAGCGCCTGGTCAGGGCCCAGGCGGCCGGCCACGGGCAGGCCGGCCAGCAACGACTCGGCCGAGCGTTCGCGGCCGTGGTGGCGCGTGATCCAGCTCAGCGCATGCGCCAAGGCGTCGTTGTCGATGTCCCAGGCTGGCGCTTCGGCGGCCGCAGCCGATGCCGCATGAGATGCCGTTGGCGGAGGCGCCTGCGCATGGCCTTCCGGGGTTTCGAGAGCGGCTTGAGACATGGAAGCGGGTCAGTCGCCCTTCAGGCCGCAGCGGTCGAACGTGCACTCAGTGCCAGCGTTTCGAACTGCGCTTCGATGTCGCGCACGATCTGCGGCAGGTCAAACAGCGGCGAGCTGCGTCCGTGTTCGGCCAGGTAGCGTTTGTACGAAGCCACACGTGCCGGCTGGCGGCCCAGCGTGATGGCCAGCTTTTCGTAGTCGGCCAGGTTGTCGGTGACCAGGTCGGGCAGGCCCACCGCGCCCAGCAGGCTGCCGGCCATGCGGCTGATGTAGGTGCGGCCGGCGCGCGTGACGATGGGCGTGCCCATCCACAGCGCATCGCTGGCCGTGGTGCCGGCGTTGAAGGGGAAGGTGTCCAGCATCAGATCGGCCAGCGTGAAACGCGCCAGGTATTCGGCCGGCGACACCCGGGGCGCAAACACCAGCCGCTCGCGGGTCACGCCGTGTGCATCGGCCTGCTGCAGCATGTTTTCGCGTGCGGTGTCGTTGTCGGCCAGCAGCCACAACACGCTCATCGGCACGGCCGCCACGATGCGCATCCAGGCCCCAAACATCTCGGCCGTGAACTTGTGGTTGTTGTTGAAGCTGCAAAAGACAAAGGCGTCTTCGGGCAGGCCGTAACGCTGGCGGTGGCTGCGCGCTTCGGGCAGCGGCGCCACCTCGCGTTGGCGGTCGCTGACCTGGTAGCAGTGCGGCAGGTAGATGGGCTTTTCGGTGCAGTAGGGCAGCAGCGCCGGCGGCATCACAAAACGGTCGGCGATCATCCAGTCAATGCCCGGCACGGCCGACGTGCCCGGCAAGCCCAGGTAGCTGACCTGCACCGGCGCCGGCCTTTGCACCAGGATGCCGGGTCGGGCGCCACTGGTCAGGCCTTGCAGGTCCACCAGCACGTCGATGCCGGCCTGCGCGATGAGCTTGGCCGCGGTGGTGTCGTCCACACCGCCCAGCCGCACCAGGTGGTCCAGCGCATGCAGGATGCGCTGGCGCTGTTTCTGAAACACCGGCTGCTGCGATTCAGGCGTCCAGCAAAAGCCCCAGATCTCGAAGCGACTGCGGTCGTGCAGTTCAAACAGTTCGGGCGTCAGCAGGCCCACGGCGTGCATGTGCAGGTCGCCCGACAGGTAGCCCACACGGATGCGGCCGTTGCGCGGCCCGTCGGTGGGCGTGACTTGGGTGTGCAGCGCCAGCGCAGGCGCACGCGGCACTTTTTCGTGCACGAAACGCTGCGCCGACAGCAGCTGCAGCGCCGGGTCGTCGGACAAGCCCATCATGGCCAGCAGCGAGGTGCCGGTGAGGAACTGGTTGGGCGTCACCTCGCCCACGGCCAGGTCGTGCGGCCAGGCGCATTGCTTCTGGCGGATGTGCACGTAGTGCTGGATGACGTCGGGCTGCGCAGCCTTCAGTGCCAGGCTGCGGCTCATCAGGGCTTCGGCTTCGGGGTAGCGGCGCAGCACTTCCAGCAGGCGTGCGCTGTTGTTCAGGGCATGCAGGCGCAGGTCAGCCGTGGCGGGCGGGTCGGACTGGAAGACGGCGCGCCATTGCGCCAGCGCAGCTTCGGTGTCGCCGCGGCGCTCCAGCAGATGGCCCAGGTTCAGCTGCGCGGGTGCAAAGCCCGGCTGATGTGCCAGACCCTGCTGGTAAGCGGCTTCGGCCGCATCGGCGCGGCCTGCGGCCGACAGCAGCGTGCCCCAGTTGAAACAGGCCACGTGGCGCAGCGGTGAGCTGCTATGCGCCAGCCAGGTTTCATAGAGCAGCGCCGCCGCTTCGGCCTGGCCCGCCTGCTGCAGGGCCTGCGCGCCATCCATCAACTCCTGCAAGCTCATCTTTGCGCTGCGCGCAGCAGCCAGCGGTGCCAGCGGCTGGGACGCGGCAGCAGGCAGGGCAGCAGGCAGGGCAGCAGGCAGGGCAATAGGCGTGGCACCAGGCGAGGCACCAGGCGAGGCAGGCGCCACGGCGGCAACGGCAGAGTTCATCCGGCTCCTCCAGGATGCAGATGAGCTGCATGCTAGGGAGCGCCAGCGCCATGCGGGCTGGCAAAAGCGGGGTGTTGGGCGCCCTGTTCTGGCAGTGCAGCCAGCGGCACCGCGCCTTTCAGCTGGGTCAGCTGAAGCGCAGGCCCTGCTGGCCGGCGCCATGCGGGCCGGCCCGGCGGCCAGCGCGCGCGCTGATACCCTCGGCGACCCGCATCCAGCGCATGACCTGTTGAGCACAACTTCTACCGACGGGGACGGCGCGCCCGTTCGCCCGCCCGTCAGCCCGCCCGTCCGCCCGCCCGCCAGCCCCCTGGCCGTGGCCATTGCCGGCTTGCTGTCGCTGGCCGTGGCCATGGGCATCGGCCGCTTCGCATTCACGCCTTTGCTGCCGATGATGCTCAACGATGGCGTGGTCAGCCTGGCTGCCGCCAGCTGGTTGGCCACGGCCAACTACTTCGGCTACTGGCTGGGTGCGGTGGTCTGCGCGCTGTTGCCATGGCTGTGGTCACGCTGGCGTGCGCCTGCGCTGGTGCACACGCGGGTGGTGCGCATGGGGCTGGTGGCCACCGTGCTGCTGACGCTGGCGATGGCCCTGAACGTGCCCACGCTGTGGCCGCTGTGGCGCTTTGTGGCCGGTGTCGTCAGCGCCTTCGTGTTCGTGTTCACCTCGGGCTGGTGCCTGGCGCGGCTGACGGCCCTGGGCAAGCCCGCGCTGGCCGGCGTCATTTACGTCGGCCCGGGCCTGGGCATCACCGTCAGCGGCCTGGCCGCCAGCGCGATGGTGGCCGGGGGCTTGACAGCGGCTGCCGGCTGGGGCGCGTTGGGCGTGCTGGCCATCGTGTTGACAGCGCTGGCCTGGCCCCACCTGCGCGGTGCCGTGGTGGCACCGGCCGCGCTCGCCGGGCCGGCGCTGGCTGCGCCGGGTGCTGCGCTGTGGCTGTTTGCGCTGGCTTACGGCCTGGCGGGTTTTGGCTACATCGTCACCGCGACCTTCTTGCCCGTCATTGCCAGGCAGGCGCTGCCGGGCTCGGTTTGGCTGGACCTGTTCTGGCCCCTGTTCGGACTGGGCGTGGCGGCAGGCGCACTGTTGACCGTGCGCCTGCCCGTGCACTGGGACCGCCGCCACCTGCTGATGGCCAGCTACACGATGCAGGCGCTGGGTGTGCTGCTGACGGTGTGGCTGCCCAGCCTGCTGGGCTTTGCGGCGGGCAGCCTGCTGCTGGGCCTGCCCTTCACCGCCATCACCTTGTTCGCCATGCAAGAGGCCCGCCGGCTGCGCCCGCACGACGCGTCGGCTTTCATCGGCCTCTTGACCGCCGCCTACGGCCTGGGCCAGATCGTGGGCCCGCCAATGGTCGCCTGGCTGCTGCAAGGCAGCGCCAGCCCGGCGCGCGGTTTTGCTTTGTCACTGCAGGTGGCGGCCGCGGGGTTGCTGGCGGGCGTGGCCCTCTATGCTTGGCTGGCGCGGCAGCATCCTTTGCTGCGCTCCGCGGCGCCTGGTTAGCCCGCCGCTGCCGTTCCTTCACTCTTCCTCTCACCGACCAGCCCCGCCCACGCGAGGCCGAAGCAGAAAGTCCCACGCATGGCCATCCAGTGGTTTCCGGGTCACATGAACACGACCAAGAAGGCCATCGCCAAACGGTTGCCCGACATCGACGTGATCATCGAACTGCTGGACGCGCGCCTGCCCGGCTCCAGCACCAACCCGCTGCTGGCCGAGCTGGCCGCGGCGGTGGGCGGCAAGCCCACGTTGAAGGTGCTGAACAAGCAGGACCTGGCCGAGCCCGAGCACACCGAACGCTGGCTCGCGCATTTCAACGCCCTGCCGGCCACCCGCGCGCTGGCGCTGGATTCGCATGCCATCGCGCCGGCACGCCAGCTGGTGGCCGCCTGCCGCGCGCTGGCACCGCTGCGGGGCGGCATGGTCAAGCCGCTGCGGGTGCTGATCTGCGGCATCCCGAACGTCGGCAAGTCCACGCTCATCAACACACTGGTAGGGCAGCGCATGGCCAAAACCGGTGACGAAGCCGGCATCACCAAGCTGGAGCAGCGCATCGCACTGGCACCCGACTTCGACCTCTTCGACACCCCCGGCATGTTGTGGCCACGCCTGACGGTTGAAGAGAGCGGAAATCACCTGGCCGCCACGGGCGCCATCGGGCGCAACGCCTACGACGAAGAAGAGGTGTCGCTGGCCCTGCTGGCCCGCGTGCGCCAGCGCAACCAGGACCGTCTGGCGGCACGCTACAAGCTGGCCGACATCGACAGCCTCAGCGAAGAAGCGCTGCTGACCGAAGTGGGCCGCAAGCGCGGCGGCCTGCGCGCCGGCGGCGTGGTGCACATGCAGAAGGCCGCCGAGGCCACGCTGAATGACTTTCGCGCCGGCAGCTGGGGGCGGCTGACGTTGGAAACGCCGGAAGAGTTTTTGCGGTGGCAGGCGGCGGGACAAGTGCAGGAAGCCGCACGTCAGGCGCGCGTGCAGGCGCGCGGGCGCAAGCCATAGCGCGGGCCACAGGGCGGGCCACAGGGCGTCTGAACCGAACCGGGCAAGGCGGGCACTTGTCGCGGCGCCGCCACGAGTCGGCCCCACGACACGTCGGGACAAAGGCCTGGGCGGTACATTCCATGTCGTCGAAAGGGGAGTAGCAGACAACGCCCTGTTGTCGCGGCCCCCCGTCAATACGGCAGCTGGCGCCCGCCAGCTGCCCGGGACCGCAGAAGTGCCCACGCCCGTCGGTGGCCTTTCCGCAAGACCTTTCGGCGCAAAACCAAGGCTTTGCCTGGAAGGAGTGTCTTGTGGACACCATTGCGCCGCTGTGGCTGTGGATCACGTTTGTCGCGATCGTCATCGCGGCCCTGTTCGTTGACTTCGTCGTGCTGCGCAAGCAGGGCGCGCACGCCGTCGGCGTGAAGGAAGCGATCAACTGGTCCTTGGTCTGGGTGGCCGCCAGTTTCGCCTTCAACGGCCTGTTCTGGTGGGCCGTCTGGCAGGACCACGGCACGGTTGTGGCCAACACCAAGAGCATGGAGTTCCTGACCGGCTATCTCATCGAGAAGAGCCTGGCGGTGGACAACATCTTCGTCTTTCTGATGATCTTCACCTACTTCGCGGTGCCGCCAGAATTCCAGAAGCGGGTGCTGATGATCGGCATCATCGGCGCGATGGTGTTGCGCACCGTGATGATCCTGGTCGGCGCCTGGCTGATCACGCAGTTCCACTGGGTGCTGTACCTGTTTGGCGCCTTCCTCGTCATCACCGGCATCAAGATGTGGTGGGCCGCAGGCCAGGAACCCGACCTGGAAAGCAACCCGGCCTTGAAGCTGCTGAAGCGCTTCATGCCGGTCAGCGCCAAATTCGACGGCGAGAAGTTCTTCACCGTCGAGAACGGCAAGAAGATCGCCACGCCGCTGTTCCTGGTGATCTGCCTGGTGGGCCTGACCGACGTGATCTTCGCGGTCGACAGCATCCCGGCCATCTTCGCCATCACGATGGACCCGTTCATCGTGCTCACCAGCAACATCTTCGCCATCCTGGGTCTGCGCGCGATGTACTTCCTGCTGGCGGCGGTGGCGACCAAGTTCCACCTGCTGAGCTACGGGCTGGCGGTGATCCTGGTGTTCATCGGCACGAAGATGATCCTCATCGATTTCTTCAAGATTCCGGTGGCCATCTCGTTGGGCGTGGTCGTCGCTGTGCTGGCCTTCACGATGTGGCTGAGCGTGCGCACCGCGCCGAAGATCGAGGTTCGGCAGTCCTGACACCCTGTTCGTCAACCCCGCCACCTGCTCCAACTGCACAGGGGCGATGGGGCTGCGGACCGAAGCCCGCAGCCCCAACGGCTGCCACAGCTGTGGTCGATGTCAGGCCAGGCGGAACACCGCCACGGCTTGCACCAGTTGCTGCGCCTGCTGGCGCAGGCTGTCCGCCGCAGCCGCGCTTTCTTCCACCAGTGCGGCGTTCTGCTGCGTGGCCCGGTCCATCTGCGACACGGCGTTGCACACCTGCGTCACGCCCGAACTCTGCTCGACGCTGGCCGAGCTGATCTCGCCCACGATGTCGCTCACGCGGCCGATGGCGGCCACGATCTCTTCCATCGTGTGACCGGCCTGGTCCACCAGCGTCGTACCCTGCTCCACCCGTTCAACGCTGGCGCTGATGAGCGTCTTGATCTCACGTGCGGCGGCGGCACTGCGTTGCGCCAGGCTGCGCACTTCGCTGGCCACGACGGCAAAACCACGGCCTTGTTCGCCGGCGCGGGCGGCTTCGACCGCGGCGTTCAGCGCCAGGATGTTGGTCTGGAAGGCGATGCCGTCGATGACGCTGATGATGTCGGCAATCTTGCGGCTGCTGTCGTTGATGCCCTTCATGGTCAGCACCACTTGGCTGACGACGTTGCCGCCCTTGGTGGCCACGGTGGCCGCGCCCTGCGCCAGCTGGTTGGCTTGGCGTGCGTTGTCGGCGTTGTTGCGCACCGTGGTGCCCAACTGGTCCATCGTGGCAGCGGTTTGCTGCAGCGCACTGGCCTGCTGCTCGGTGCGGCCCGACAGGTCCTGGTTGCCATCGGCGATCTGCGAGCTGGCCGTGGCCACACTTTCTGAACCCTCGCGCACCTGGCGCACGGCGTCGGCCAGGCCGGTCTGCATGGCCAGCAGGTTCGCCATCAGGCTGGTGGTGTCGCCTGCCTTGACGCGAATGGCGGAGCTGAGGTCGCCCTCGGCAACGGCACGTGCCAGGGCCACCGCCACCTGGGGCTCTCCACCGAGCTGGCTGACGATGCCGCGGGTCAGCAGCACGGCCATGGCCGTGCCCACCACCAGCGCCAACGCCAGCAGCCCGCCCACAAGCAGTTTGGACCGGTCGTAGGATGCCTTGGCTGTGTCCGCAGCTGCATGCCCGCTCTGGAAATTGAACTTGGCAATGGCTGTCAGCGCACCCAACGTTTCATCCAGCGCCATGGCACTCGCACCGTCGCTGATGTCGGCCGCGTCGGCCTGCTTTTTGTCGCGGCCCAGGGCCACCACCTGTTGGCTGAACTTCTGGTATCCGCCCCAGGCCTTTTCAACGGCCGTGAAGAGCCTGGTGTCTTCTTCACCATCGACGAGGCCGCGGTAAGCGGTCAGGGCCACGTTGGCACCCTTGACCGATTCGGTGATCTTCTCTTCGTACTCCGAGTGGTAGCTGCGGTCTTCGGTGCGGCTGTGTTTGACTTCCATGTCGCGCATCTCGATCACCGACAGTCGCGCCGTGGCCAGATGGTCGACGCCGGCCAGCCACTTGTCGGCCAGCACCCTGGCGCGTTCGTACTCCTGGGCCAGCGACACCAGCGACACCGCGCCCACCAGCGCCGTCAGCACCAGCACCACGCCAAAGCCGGCGCCCAGCTGGCGCCCCACGCCCATGCGCGCCAAGGCGCCCAGCCAACTGTTGAGTTTTTTCATCTTCGGACCTTTCAAAAAATCAGCCAGACAGGCGGGGGCCCTGCGCAGCGGCCCTGCACAGCAAAGGCTGCCGCACAACCGCCCCTTCAGATCACTTCTTGTGGCCGATGTAGCTGACGCCGATGATCTTGCCGCTGGCGTCCTTGATCGGGTTGTAGCAAGAGTCGAAGGCAGTTCCCAGCACGTCGATTGGTCCGCAGTACTGCTGGCCACCGCTGACGGCGGCGTAGGCGGCATTGCGCGCCAGCTGCGTGCCGATGCCGCGCTTGCCTTCGGGCGTGAGCACATTGGTGCTGACGCGCACGAACTCGTCACCGTCCTTGACGAAGATGGTGGCGGTGGCCTGGTGGGCCTTGCGCACACCGTCCACGACGTCGTAGTTGTTGTTGATCTTGCGCTCGCCAAAGTAGATGGCGGGCACGGTCTTGCCGGCCACCGTTTCGGTGCCGTCAATCTTGGGTGCACCGATCTTGGCCAGGCGGGCGTCCAGGTCGGCGATGGTGGCCTTGGGGTCGTAGGCGTGGGCTGAACCCACGGCTGCCAGCAGGGCCACGACAGAGCAGATGCGCAGGGTGTTCTTCATGGGTGGGTCTTTCGTGTCTTGCAAATAGTTGCGGGGCGGCCGCCCTCTTTGGGCAGGCCTAACCGCGTTTCGGCAGTTTCCGTGCCGGCTTGAGGGGCGAAGGGCCGAACAGCGGCTGCAAGTGGCGGTTTCTGCGCGCTACCGGACTCACGGTCAGTCAGGTCCGCTGCCGATCGGCCCAAGGGCGGCACGCCCCCCCGGCCGCAAGGCCGTCGATCAGCGCCTGATCAGCGCCTGATCAGCGCCTGCAGCGTGGGCAGCGCGTCGGCCTCGTGCAGCGGCTTGTCGTGCCGGATGCGCAACATGCGCGGAAAGCGCACCGCCACGCCGCTCTTGTGGCGCGGGCTGTGGTCGATGCCTTCGAAGCCGATCTCGAACACCAGCGTTGGCCGCACGCTGCGCACGGGGCCGAACTTGTCCAGCGTGTGGGCGCGGATGACCCGGTCCACGGCCTTGAACTCTTCATCGCTCAGGCCCGAGTAGGCCTTGGCAAAGGGCAGCAGCTGCAGCGCACCACTGTCGCGGCTGGGCGCGGGCTCGCGCCGCGAGATGGCGTCCAGCACGGCTTGCGCTTCAGCCGCGCTGGCCGGCGGCCGGCTCCAGACAGCAAAGGTGTAGTCGGTGTAGATGCTGGCCCTGCGCCCGTGGCCAGCCTGGGCGTAGACCAGCACGGCGTCCACCGTCAGCGGCTGCACCTTCCACTTCCACCAGGTGCCTTCGCTCTTGGTGCGGCCGCTGCCGTAGCGCGATTGCAAGTGCTTGAGCATGAAACCTTCGACGCCGCGGGCGCGCGATTGCTGGTGCAGCAGCGACAGTTCGTCCCAGCCGTGGGCCTGCAGTTGCGGCGACACGGCGATCGTGCTGCCGCTCAGCAACTGCAGCAGCTGTTGGCGCCGTTGGTGCTGAGGCTGGCCGCGCAGGTCGATGCCCCGCAATTCCAGCAGGTCATAGGCCAACAGCCGCACCGGCGCGTCGGCCAGCAACTTCTTGCTCACGGTCTTGCGGTTGATGCGCTGCTGCAGCAGCTTGAACGTTGCCGGCCGGTCGCTGGCGGGCAGCCAGGCCAGCAGCTCGCCGTCGATCACGGTGCCGTCGGGCAGCGCATCGGCCTGGGCCACAACTTCGGGAAACCGTTCGGTCACCAGTTCCTCGCCACGTGACCAGATCCACACCTGGCCGGCGCGTTTGACCACTTGGGCGCGGATGCCGTCGTACTTCCACTCCACCAGCCAGTCAGACACCGGGCCCAGCGTGGCGGGTGCGGCATCGAGTGCATGGGCCAGAAAAAACGGGTAGGGCTGGCCGGTGGGCGCCGTGCCCTGCCCGGCCGGCGCCACCAGCGCCTGCCAGCGCTGGGCATCGGGTGCGTGGCTGGCATCCGTCCAGCCCACCAGGCGCTGCGCCATCAGCTGGGGCGGCAAGCCCGTCAGCTGCGCCAACGCGCGCTGCACCAGCAGCTTGCTCACCCCCACGCGCAAGCCACCGCCAATCAGCTTGACCAGCAGGAAGCGGCCTGCGGCGTCCAGCTCTTGCCACCAGGCGGCCAGGCTTTGCGCCTGCACTTCCCTGGGCTGTCCGCGCAAGGGCAGCAACCGCTCTTGCAGCCACTGCGCCAGGCCCAGCGACGGGCCGCCGGTGCCCGGGGGCAGGATGTGCGCGATGGTTTCGGCCAGGTCGCCCACCGCTTGGTAGCAGGCCTCGAATAGCCAGTCATCCACGCCAGCCTGCTGGCAGGCGGTGTCGCGCAGCACCGCCGTGGGCACCAGTTGGCGCGGCTTGCCCCCGCACAGAAAGAAAACCGCCCAGGCGGCATCGTCGGCGGGGGCCTTGTCGAAGTAGTGCACCAGCGCTGCTACCTTGGCGCCCGTGGCGGTGCTGGCGTCGAGTGCTTCGTACAGGGCCGCGAAGGATTGCATCACGCGATGATGACGCGCTTGAATCGCTGCACCGGCACAAGGGCACCGGCAAAAGGGCACCGGCAAAAGGGCACCGGCAAAGGCGCTGCAGCCGGGCCAGAATAGGGCCGCCACAGCAGAAGAGGACTTTCGAATGAGCACGATTGAGCGACCGGTTTCCGATGTCCGGGGAGGGATCCGCCCTGCGCAACTTCGCTTCACCTGGGCGATGGCTGCTCTGGCCGGTGCGGCGTTGCTGGCCGCCATGCCACCCGCAGCCGCGCAGGCGGCCAAACCCGCCACCGCCATGCCCACTGCAGCGCCGGCCTACAACAAGCCCGTCATGCGCACCGCGTCGATACCCGGCAAGGGTCTGTTCAAGGGCGACCAGCTCAGCGACCAGGCCAAGGCCAGGCTCACCGACCTGGTCATCGACGCGCTGGGTCTGGACGTGGAAGTGGCCCTGGTGGTGCCCACCGGGCCCTGGGTGCTGGACGGCGGCGGCCACACCGACCGTGACCTGAATGAAGCCCGCCTGGGTGCGCTGCGCAAGTTTCTGACCGAGCGTGGCATCGACCCCAAGCGCATCTTTGTCGAGAGCCGCGCCGATGCCAAAGTCACCGAGCCGCGGCTGGACGTGCAGCTGATCGGGCGTCAGTCGGGCAACTGAGGCGGCGCGGTATCACGCGCAGTGGTTGAATCTGCGCTATCACGGTCTGAAGCCGTGGCGGCGCCGTCCGGAGCCGCGTCCTGCGCCTCTTCGTCACCGTAGGCCGTCTGGAAACTGCCGGCCTGCAGCCCTTGCTGCTGCAGCCAGCGCACCATCACCGCTTCGTAGCCGTGTGTGACGATGACACGGCTGGCGCCGGTGGCAGCGATGGCACGCTGCAGGCCGGGCCAGTCGGCATGGTCGCTGAGCACGAAGCCGCGGTCCACGCCCCGGCGCCGGCGTGCGCCGCGCAGCTGCATCCAGCCGCTGGCAAAAGCGTCGCTGCAGTCGCCCAGCTGGCGTGCCCAGGCGCTGCCCAGCACCGAGGGCGGCGCCACCACCAGCGCGCGCTGCAGCGCTGAAGCGGCTTTCAGTTCGTCCAACGTGTGGGTGGGTGGCAGCGCGACACCGGCCGCGCGGTAGGCCTCGTTCAGCGGTGCAACCGCGCCATGCACGGCCACCGGGCCGATGGCTGCGTCCACACCGGCCAGCAGCCGCTGCGCCTTGCCGAAGCTGTAGCCCAGCAGCAGGCTGGGCCGGCCGGCATCGGCATTGGCCGACCACCAGGCGTTGATCTGCGCCATCAGCTCGGCCTGCGGCCGCCAGCGGTAGATGGGCAGGCCAAACGTGCTTTCGGTGATGAAACAGTGGCAGCGCACGGGTTCAAAGGGCGTGCAAGTGGTGTTGACATCAGACGTGTGGCCGCTGGTGAAGTAGTCACCCGAAGCCACCCATACCTGACCGGCATGCTCCACCCTCACCTGAGCCGAACCCAGCACATGGCCGGCCGGGTGCAGGCTGACCCGCACACCGTTGATGTGCACCGCCTCGCCATAGGCCAGGCCTTGCAGCGTGATGGTGCCCAGCCTGGCGCGCAGCACGCCGGCGCTGACGGCCGTGGCCAGGTAGGCGCCGTGGCCGCGGCGCGCGTGGTCGGCGTGGGCGTGGGTGACGACGGCACGGTCCACGGGCCGCCAGGGGTCGATGAAAAAGCGGCCGGCGGGGCAGTAAAGGCCCTCGTGGCGCAGGACGATCAGGTCTTGCGGGTCTTGCGGGTCTGGGAGGCCCCCCACAGGGGGCAGCACAGACGGCGCTTCCGTGGTCACGGCGTTCAGCGCCCTGCTCGGGGCGGCAGGCGCGGGCCCAGGAAGGTCTGCTGCAGGTCCAAGGTGCCGCGTTGCCCCACGCTGGCGCGGTGCGCCAGCCACCAGCGGTCGGCTGCCGCGTGGCCCAGCGCATGCAGGGCTTCCAGAAAGGCACGCTCGGTGTTGAGCTTGCTGGACGCATTCAGCGGCGCCAGGGCTTCGTCGTCAGCCACCATGTGCAAGCGCAGGTGTTTGTACTCGCCGGGCAGGATGCGGCCTTCTTCGATGAGCTTGTCGACAAAGGAGATGGCGCGCATTTCGCCCACCAGGCCGGCATTGAAGGTGATCTCGTTGACCCGGTCGGCGATCTCGTCCGGCGTCTGCGGCGTGCCCCGCCGCAGCAGCGGGTTGATCTTGACCAGCAGCACGTCCAGCGCGTCGGTGTTGTAGATCAGCGGCCACAGCGCCGGGTTGCCGCTGTAGCCGCCGTCCCAGTAGGGCTGGCCGTCGATCTCCACGGCACGGAACAGCTGCGGCAAACAGGCCGAAGCCAGGAGCGCATCGATGCTCAAGTCGTGGCAGTCAAAAACCCGGGGCTGGCCGGTGTGCACCGCAGTGGCCGTGATGAACAGTGACAGCGGCCCGCGATTCAGCACCTGCGGTTTGACGTGGCGTTGCAGCACCTGTCGCAGCGGGTTGTCGCCCCGCGGGTTGAACTGGTAGGGGCTGAACCAGCGTGTGAATTGCTGGGACCAGGCGTAGAACGGGTTCATGTCCAGGTTGAAACCCGCCAGGCCCGCGCGCCAGCCGAAGCAACCGCCCAGCGGCGAGTGTTGGCTGGCCACGTCCATCCAGAACGCACGCAACGCCGCTTTTGCGCCAGCGCGGCCACCTTCGGCCCAGCCCGTGGCCAGCACGGCGGCATTCAAGGCACCGGCGCTGGTGCCGGAAATACCGTCGATGGCCAAGGTGTCGTCGTCCAGCAGGCGGTCGAGCACGCCCCAGGTGAAAGCGCCATGTGAACCGCCGCCCTGCAAGGCCAGGTCGATGGGGGAATGGCGCAACTTTCGTGGCATGTCAGCTGATCCGACCAAGTGGCCGCTGCGCAACCGGCTTTACCGGGCCGCTGGCGGTGCCCACTGGAGGAGGGGGAGCGCCGCAGGCGCTTCGGGGGTGGGTCATCAATACCTTCCCGTGATGCCCGCAACGCGCAAGTACAGGTTGGCAGCCCAGGCGATGACGATGCGACGCAGCCAGCTGCGCGGGCCGCTGCGTGTGGGCGCCGCCACCACTTCGGTGGACACCGCCAGGGCCCGATCGAAACACTGCGTGAGCGCCTGCGCAAAGTCGGCGTCGCGCACCACCACATTGGCTTCCAGGTTCAGCAGCAGGCTCAGCGGGTCGATGTTGCTGCTGCCCACGGTGCACCAGTCGGCGTCGACGATCGCCACCTTGGCGTGCAGGAAGGCCGGTGTGTATTCGTAGATGCATATGCCCGTGCTGTGCATCTCGGCGTAGAGCACTTGTGCGGCCAAGGCTGCGATGCGGTAGTCGATCTTGCCCTGCAGCAGCAGCCGCACACGCACGCCCCGTTTGGCAGCCTTGCGCAGCGCGCTGCGAAAGCCGCGACCCGGGTAGAAGTAGGGCACCGCGATGTCCACACGATCCCTGGCGTGGCGTATGGCCTCGACATAACGTCTCTCGATGCTTCGCCGCTGGCGCAGGTTGTCGCGCACCAGAAACGCCGCGCGCATGGGGGTGTGTTCATCAATGGCCGGGGGCCCCGGATTGCCGCGCAGCTCACGCAGCAGCGACATCGCTTCTTTCACCGGCTTGGCACTGCGCGCAATGTCGCGCACCTCGTCGCGCCAGCCGTGCCACAGGTGCGAGCGCGCCCACGTGGCACGTGCGGTGACGAGCACAGCCTGCGCCAACGGGCCCCGCACGGCCACGGCGAAGTCCAGCCGCGGCTGGTCGGTCCAGCCGTGGTTCATGTCGTGGCGGTCATCGATGATGTTGATGCCGCCGACAAAGGCCGTGTCGTCGCACACGCACAGCTTCTGGTGCAGCCGGCGCAGCTGACCGGGCTGAAGCCAGGAGTACCAGCGGTCCAGCGGCCGAAACACCTCCAGGCGCACCTTGCTGCCAACAAACATGGCACGCACCCTGGGCATGGTGGCAATGGAGCCGAAGCCGTCCACCACCACGTGCACGGCCACACCGCGAGCCGCAGCATCGATCAGCGCTTGCGCCACCGTCTGCGCAGCCGCATCGTCGTGGAAGATGTAGGTGGCCAACCAGACCTCGCGGGTGGCTTGCCTGATGGCCTGGCACATGCGTGGAAACAGCTCTGCGCCACCTTGCAGCAGCTCAAGCTGGTTGCCACCCACGAAGCGTGGCGGTGGTACCCGTGTCCAGCCCAGCATCACCTCGCGCAGCGGGTGGGCGTCCATGTTCAGGTGGGCTCGAGTTCGGCCACCAGCGGCAGGTGGTCGGACATGCGCGCCCAGCTCAGGCCACGTGGCACCAGCGTCGTGCGGCAGGCCAGGCCGCGCAGGTAGAAGCGGTCCAGCGCAAACACCGGCGCGATGGACGGGAAGGTGGCTGCACGCGAAGGCCCTGCATCCGGCGCCAGGGCGCGCTTCAGGCCCAGCGCCTGCATCGGCGCGTCCAGGCGCTCGCCCCAGTCGTTGAAGTCACCGGCCACCACCAGCATGGCGTCGGGCGGCACTTGCGTTTCGATGAAGGTTGCCAGCCTTTGCACCTGCCGCACGCGGCCGCGGTGGCCCAGACCGAAGTGCACCACCACGGCGTGGACGGTGCTGCCGTTCCACACCACGGGCACGTGCAGCAGGCCGCGCTGCTCGAAGCGGTGGTCGCTGACATCGTGATGGCCCACATCACCCATGGGCCAACGAGACAGCAGCGCGTTGCCGTGTTCGCCATCACGAGTGACCGCGTTCGTGCGGTAGGCCACATCGTAACCCTCTGGCGCCAGAAATTCGGCCTGGCCCTGCTGCGGCCAGCCGAAGTGGGTGCGGTCGAAACGGCGCGCCTCGCGGTGGTGAAACAGGCGCACCTCCTGCAAAAACACCATGTCAGCATCCAACGCTTCCACGGCCAGGCCCAGGTTGTGTATCTCTAGCCGCTTGCGCGGGCCCAGGCCGCGCACACCCTTGTGGATGTTGTAGGTGGCCACGCGCAGTGCACCGATGCCGGTGTGGGGCGGCATCAGCGAGGACTGCAGTGGGTTCATGCCGGCCATGATGCACTGCCGGTGTGACTCTCCACGAAGCGGGGCAACTGCAGAACGGCCTCGGCATTGCTGGGCGAAAAGCAGCGGTCGGCAGCTTCCTGCCACGGCAGCCACACATGCGCCAGGTGTTCGCGCGCGCTCAGCGTGACGGGCACCCTTGCCGGCAGCGTCAGGCCAAAAACACGTTCGGTGTTGTGCGTGACACCCGGTGCGTAGCGGTGGCGCCAGACGGGGTAGATCTCGAAGACGTTTTCCAAGCCCCAGTCGCGCAGATCGCCCGTGGTGATGCCGGTTTCTTCAGCCACCTCACGGCGCGCGGTGTCGGCAAGCACTTCGTCTTCGGCGTCCAGCGAACCGGTGACACTTTGCCAGTACCCGGGCTTGTCGGCACGTTCGATCAACAGCACCTCGAGTGCAGGTGTGTGGATGACGACCAGCACGGAACGGGGAATCTTGAATGGGCGTGGGTGCATGTCGGGGCGCCGTCGTCTCGGCACCGGTGGGCGAAGCCGGCTGCGGCGGGCTGTGTGGCAAGCCCACAGCAGTTGAGTATCAGCGAAGTCGGGACCCCCTCGTTGCCAGCTAGACTTGTGTTGAGCCTTGGCGGGGGATGCCCACAAGTGGACATCTTCATTGCCGAAAAATGAAGCAGCCGGCAAACAACACCAGGGCGAAGTGCAAGCTGGGAAGGGATTGAACGATGGCGGCCGCAACGGGCGCTGAAACGCCAATGCAAACGGTCGATGTGCTAGTCGCGGGTTTGGGCCCGGGTGGTTGTGCAGCAGCCCTGGCCGCACGTGCCGAGGGCCTGAGCACACTGGCCGTCGATGCCCGCGGGCCGCAGGCCACACGTGCGCAGCTGATCCTGGTGCGCCCCGGGGCGCAGGAGGCGCTGCGTCAGCTGGGCCTGCCCGACATCACCGAAGGCCGACGGACGACCACCATCCGGCACGTCGAAAACAGGCTAAGGGGCGCACTCATGGCGCCCGCACTGGCGGCATCACCTTTCGAACTGTGCTGGGACACCAGCGTGGTCGGCCTGGAGGTGGGCCGCGACCATGTGCAGGTCACGCTGCGGGACGAGTCCGCCGGCATCCACCGCACAGTGGCTGCAAGGCACGTGGTCGACGCCTCGGGCGGGCGGCTCGAAGCGCTGGGCCGCCCGGCCCGCACGAGGGCCGGGCCCAGCCACTTGGTCGTGACGGCGGAGTACGCCGTTGCGCCTTGGTTCGAAGGCATCGTGGGTGTGCGCGACGCGTCCACCCACGAGTTGTATCTGCTGTTCCCGACTTGGGGGCGCAAGGGCGTGATCGCCTACTTCGATGCTCGGCCCGGGCCGGGCGCCGATGCAGCGGCACTGGCACAGCGCTTCGGCGCCATCGCCGAAAGACTGGCCCTGGGGCCGCCTGCCTATCCCGCTGAAGTGGTGGACGTCTTTCAGCGTGCGATCGCCCGGCCGGACGCGGGTCGCGTGGTGGCCATCGGTGACGCCGTCGGTACGGTTGACGTGCTGCTGGGCGCCGGCATGTCCACCGCCATCGAAGACGGTGTGGCGGCCGCACGCGGCATCGCGGCCGCGCAACGCGAATCGTCAACACAGGGCGAGTTGGCGCGCACGTGCGAGGCCAGTACCGGCATCTTTGCCCGCCACAAGTCCAGCGCACGGCACGGTCGCCTCATGCTCGCGGTGCGCCCGTTGCTCGAACGCGCGTGGCCATCGGCAACTTTGCCCAGCATCTGTCTCTTATACACATCTCCGAGCCCACGAGACTAAGGCGAATCTCGTATGCCGTCTTCGGCTTGAAAAAAAAAAA